>MDTG01084067.1_pt1 | contig 114259 bp, 107 predicted proteins | sample 811421 | NCBI WGS metagenome assembly MDTG01 (sample SAMN05326645, study PRJNA326480) | marine metagenome | isolation source: seawater | place: Pacific Ocean: South East | collected 2011
CTGCAAATGGAGATTTCTCTAACAGAGCGGTTTCTTCGAGTGATCTTTCTGACGAGGGAAATATCGCGCTTATTGACGCTGATCAGACTTTCACAGGCACTGTTTCTGTCAGTACCCAAGTCGAGGGGAATAATACGACTCGGGTTGCTTCTACGGCTTTTGTACAGCAAGAAATAACAGCTTTAGACTTAGCAAACAGTTACCAAGCTAAAGACGCAACCTTAACAGCTCTCGCGGGTGTTAATACAGCGTCGAATAAGCTCATCTACGCTACAGACGCAGACACTTTCACTACTACTGATCTGAGCGTGTTTGGGCGATCTCTTATTGATGATGCAGATGCCTCCACAGCGAGAAGCACTTTAGGTGTTGAGGTAGGGTCGAATGTTCAAGCTTATAATGTGGCTCTCGACAGCTTGGCTTCAATGGGTACAGGGGCAAATAAGCTCATCTACTCAACAGATGTGGACACCTTTGCAGAAAGCGATCTCACAGCGTTTGCTAGGTCAATCTTAGATGATGCAGACGCAGGTGCTGTTAGAGCTACTCTTGGTCTTGGTGACTCCTCCACTCTCGACACCACAACCACAGGCGGGAACGCAGACGCGGGCATGATCGTTAAAACTGATGGTGACGGGAAGCTTGGGGCGATTGACGGAGCTAATCTTACTGCGCTCGGATCTATCGCTTTACACACAGATGTGGACTTAACAGACTTTGAGAATGACCAAGGTCTTGTTTACAGTAATGGTACTTTTGTCGCGGGAAATATCGCTCAGAATATTTCTGATATGGGTGATGTCGTTTCTGACAACCCTCAAAACGGTCAAGTTTTACAGTTCACCACAACGGGTGATAATGCTAACAAGTACGTCAATACAACTCTTGATGTACCTACTCATTCTGACCATTACTTGAGTAATCAAAATGAGACTAAAGACCTAGTTGTTGATGGTCGCTTTATTGAGTCGATTGACTATGGTTCAGTCACCACAACTTTCGACGCTAACAGCCACTATGCCATAGACTTTGGCACTATCACGGACAGTGTTGAGTACTGCCGTGAAGACTACGGAGTCTTAGTTTGCTGATAGTTAGTTTATTCACCACTTATTCCAAAAAAGTAGCCTAAGTTCTAGGGAGATAAATATGTCTGTTCGTAAAGTCCAGTTAAGAAGAGGAACGACTCTTGAACACACCACGACTAATGGTGGTTTCACGGGCGCTATCGGCGAAATAACCGTAGATACTGATAACGATTCAATCAGGGTTCATGATGGAGCAACCGCAGGAGGACACGAGACTCTGAAGACTGATATGTCTAATCTCGGATCAAATGCTCTTACTGCAAATGGCACTGTCAACTTCACCGACAAAGACGGTGGAGTTACCGTAAGATTAACCAACGTGGCAAACCCTTCTAATGCACAAGATGTCGCCACCAAAGCTTATGTAGATAGTGGTGGTACTGACATTACTTTAGGAGAACTCGGCGGAGTCACGATTGGAGGTAACGGAGAAACTGCTATCGGTGACGCTCAAGTCCTCATTTACGACAACGCTGACTCCGAGTTCAGAAATAAAGCTTTTTCGGGAGACATTTCGATCACCCATGAAGGTGTTGCTTCTATTTCTGAGGGCGTGATTGTCAACGCAGATATAAACGCGGGCGCATCAATCGCTGTTTCTAAGCTCGCCTCAAGTAGTGTTACAGTAGGCACTACTTCGGTCTCGTTAGGGACATCGTCTACGACCCTTGCAGGTATGACGGGGATTGACTTCACTAACTCCAATGCCACCATAGGTAGCACTATGACTGACGATGGAGGGGGAAACGCTACTGTCTTAACACTCGGTGGGGCTGGGTCACAAGTCACGGTAACTAATAAGTTACAAGTAGGTGGGGAAGCAGTTATTACAGGAAATCTGACTGTAAACGGTACTACTACTTCTATCAGCTCTAATCAACTTACGATCCAAGACCCGATCACTATTCTAAATGCAGATGACGGGGCAACAGATATTGGTCATTTCTTTACTAATCCAGGACAAGATGGGGATCAAATCTTCATCTTTGACGCGGGTGATCGTATCTTTAAGTTAGCAAAAGTCCCTGCGGGCAAGGATGGGACTAGTTCAGACTTTGATCCTACGGTTTATAGTGGTCTAAAGCTAGGTACTCTGAACGCTACAGGACTACTGAACGCTGACGGAGGTATCGAAATAGATAACGGAGGAAACAAGTTCACTGTTTCTACAGCAGGCGCAGTTGTTTCCGTTGGTGGGATTACAGATACGACAACGGCTTCAGCTTTTGCTTCAGGTACTACAGTAGGAAATCTTACTCTTGAAGATGGTAAAGTAAAAGCACCTGAGAACGGATCGTTGACTCTCGAAGCCGACACGGATTTAATCTTTAAGATTGATGCTGACGGTGACGGGACTGAGACATTCCAATTCCACAACAATGCAGGTGAAATAGCTAACATCTCTGAAGCAGGAACTCTCACATTAACAGGTGACCTTACCGTTACAGGAAATGACATTACTTTCGGTAACGGAGCTACAATCGTCAACACCGACGCAGACACTCTGACCATCACTGAGGCTACCACTGTCTTCTCAGGAAACGCTACCGTTAGTGGAAACACTCTTACTTTCGGTAATGGTGCTACCGTTGTTAACACTGACGCTAACACTCTCACAGTCACCGAAGCTCTAGTAGCTCTTTCAGGCGATCTTAAAGTCGGGGGGAATGACATCCAAGCGAGTGATGGAACAACCTCCATCACTCTTAGTGGAGCTAACGTAACCATCGCAGGGAACGCTACCGTTACAGGTAACACCCTTACTTTCGGTAATGGTGCTACCGTTGTTAATGGGGATGCAGACACTCTTACAGTAACGGAAGCTTTGGTAGCTCTTTCAGGTAACCTTAAAGTTGTCGGAAATAATATTCAAGATAGCGCAGGAACTGCTTCTATCACTTTCTCAGGAGACTCAGCTTCCACTACGATTACCGCTACCACGACTATTCTTTCAGGTGATCTAAGGATTAACGGAAACGATATTAAAGCGAGTGATGGCACAACCTCCATTACTCTTAGTGGAGCTAATGCTTCTGTCGCAGGTGATCTCACCGTGACAGGAAATGACATCACTTTCGGTAATGGCGCAACTGTTGTTAATGGGGACGCGAACACCCTTACAGTGACGGAAGCTTTGGTAGCTCTTTCAGGTGACCTTAAAGTCGGCGGAAATGATATTCAAGACAGTGCGGGAACTGCTTCTATCACTTTCTCAGGAGACTCAGCGACAACTACGATCACCGCTACAGACACCATTCTTTCAGGTGACCTCAGAGTTAACGGAAATGATATTAAAAATAGTGATGGTGAAACCACCATTTCTATGACCGCAACTCAAAACGTAACTGTTGCTAACGATCTGAATGTTACGGGGAACGCTACCGTTAGTGGGAACACTCTTACTTTCGGTAATGGTGCTACCGTTGTTAACACTGACGCTAACACTCTTACAGTCACCGAAGCCATCACAGCTCTTTCGGGCGATCTTAAGCTCGGAGGGAACGACATTATAGATGGGAATGGAGACACCGTAATCACTCTTTCGGGTGATGGGAATTCAAATGCGACTTTTGCAGGGAGTATAGTAGCAACAGGGAACGCTACTGTTAGCGGTAACACCCTTACCTTTGGCAATGGAGCCACCGTTGTTAATGGGGATGCTAACACCCTTACAGTGACGGAAGCTTTGGTAGCTCTTTCAGGTGACCTTAAGCTCGGCGGTAACGACATCCAAGATAGCGCAGGAACTGCCTCTATCACTTTCTCAGGAGACTCAGCTTCCACTACGATTACCGCTACCACGACTATTCTTTCAGGTGACCTCAGAGTTAACGGAAACGATATTAAAGCGAGTGATGGAACTACCTCCATTACTCTTAGTGGAGCTAATGCTACTATCGCAGGAAACGCTACCGTTACAGGAGACACTCTTACTTTCGGTAGTGGTGCTACTGTCGTCAACACTGATGCTAACACCCTTACAGTGACGGAAGCTTTGGTAGCTCTTTCAGGTGACCTTAAAGTCGGAGGGAACGACATTCAAGATAGTGCGGGGACTGCCTCTATCACTTTCTCAGGCGACTCTGCGACAACTACGATTACCGCTACCACGACTATTCTTTCAGGTGACCTCAGAGTTAACGGAAATGACATTAAAGACAGTGCGGGAACTGCCTCCATTACTTTCTCAGGAGACTCAGCTTCCACTACGATTACCGCTACGGACACCATTCTTTCAGGTGATCTAAGGATCAACGGAAACGATATTAAAGCGAGTGATGGCACAACCTCCATCACTTTGAGCGGAGCTAATGCTTCTGTCGCAGGTGATCTCACCATTACAGGAAATGACATCACTTTCGGTAATGGCGCAACTGTTGTTAATGGGGACGCTAATACTCTTACAGTAACTGAAGCTCTAGTGGCTCTTTCAGGCGATCTTAAAGTCGGGGGGAACGACATTCTTGCAAGTGATGGAACAACCTCCATCACTTTGAGCGGAGCTAACGCTACTATCGCAGGAAACGCTACCGTTAGTGGGAACACTCTTACTTTCGGTAATGGCGCAACCGTTGTTAACACTGACGCAGACACCCTTACAATCACTGAGGCTACCACTGTCTTCTCAGGAAACGCTACTGTTAGTGGGAACACTCTTACTTTCGGTAATGGTGCTACCGTTGCTAACGGAGATGCAGATACTTTAACCATCACCGAAGCTACAGTAGCTCTTTCAGGTGACCTTAAAGTCGGTGGAAACGACATTCTTGCAAGCGATGGGACAACCTCCATTACTCTTAGTGGAGCTAATGCTACTATCGCAGGAAACGCTACCGTTACAGGCAATACCCTTACCTTTGGCAATGGCGCAACTGTTGTTAATGGGGACGCGAACACCCTTACAGTGACGGAAGCTCTAGTGGCTCTTTCGGGCGATCTTAAGCTCGGTGGAAACGATATTCAAGATAGCGCAGGAACTGCCTCCATTACTTTCTCAGGTGACTCCACTCTAACAACGATTACAGCAGATACTACTGCGGTATCAGGGATCTTAAAAGTAACGGGCAATACCATTAAAGCGAGTACAGACGCTACCGCGATTACTCTTAGTGGGGCTAACGTAACCATTGCAGGAAACGCTACTGTTACAGGAGACACTCTTACTTTCGGTAGTGGTGCTACAATCGTCAACACTGACGCTAATACTCTTACAGTGACGGAAGCTCTAGTAGCTCTTTCGGGTGACCTTAAAGTCGGTGGGAATGACATTAAAGCGAGCGACGGAACTACCTCCATCACTCTTAGCGGAGCTGACGTAACCGTTGCAGGTGACCTTTCCGTTACGGGAAATGATCTTACCTTTGGTAATGGCGCAACCGTTGTTAACACTGATGCAGACACTTTAAGCATCACAGAAAACTTAGTAGCTCTTTCAGGTGACCTTAAAGTCGGTGGAAACGACATCCAAGCGAGCGATGGAACAACCTCCATTACTCTTAGCGGAGCTGATGTGACCGTTGCAGGTGACCTCACCGTTACAGGAAATGATCTTACTTTCGGTAATGGAGCTACCGTTGTTAACACTGACGCTAATACCCTTACAGTCACCGAAGCTCTAGTAGCTCTTTCAGGCGATCTTAAGCTCGGTGGAAATGACATCCAAGCGAGTGATGGAACTACAGCGATCTCCCTTAATGGAGCTAACGCCACTGTTGCAGGTGACCTCACCGTTACAGGAAATGACCTTACCTTTGGTAACGGGGCTACAATCGTCAACACTGATGGAAACACCCTTACGATAACCGAAAACACTACGGTTCTTTCAGGCGATCTCAGAGTTAACGGAAATGACATTAAGTCAAGTGATGGAAGTACTGCGATTACTTTTAGCGGGGCAGATGTCTTGCTCGGAGGCAATCTGACGATTGCAGAGGGTAATCTTATTTCTTCCAAAGCAGGCTCGACTGTAACCTTTAGAGATAAGGTGGTTTACTTCGGTAAGGACAACATCGCCAATAACCAATCAGTTGGTCTTGTAGGTTCTTACGGAGACTCAAGTCAAGAAGATGACTTCTTGATGGGATTTGTTTATAATCCAACAAACGACGCAGGCGGTGCTACAGGCAAGTTTGTCTTATTCCACAGTATTGAGGCAACTACTGAACAAGCCCTATATAGTCCGACAGACGCTCAACTTGCTGAACTTGATGTCGGCAGTTTAAATGTCAAAAATGACGGTATTACGATCACTAAGACTACGGGTCTTACTGGTGATGAGGGTACGACGAACGCGCCTCTCTTTAGCACCAACACTAAGGCTTTCCAAGTTGCAATGATAACAGACACCGCTATAGCAGATGATGATCACTCAATTGGCTTTTTGGTCAATAATACCTCCGCGTTGCCCACGAGCGTTATTATGGCTACTGTGACTTCTGCTTACGGCAATGGGGCAAATATTCTTACTGAGGGAGGCATCGAGGTGTACGCGCATTCGATTACGAATGCTACGAGCTTCAAGTTCAGCCTTGTTAACAGGACAGGATCTCAGATTAACGCAGACAGTGTGATCACGATCAACTTTGTGATCCTCTAAGAAAGCCTTAGCAGAAAGAGGAGGAAGCTCACATAAGAAAGAGTGAGCTGATAATACCTGACTAGGTAAGGGCTCACTCCCCAATGACTGCAATAGGTCTTGCAATCGCAGTCATTGGGGAGTGAGCCTCTAATCATATCGTAGCACCCTAATGTGGCGACTAAGACGATCACTAGGGATCCTTTATCTACAGTGAACGGTAGAAGGATCAAAAAAAGAGCATTAGAGAAGCGAGGGGCGAAAGCTATCCACGCTTCTTCTGACTTTGTTCTCAACCTCTTATAAGTGATTGATACAGATCCTCCAACAAGCCCTAAGTCTTTGTGTCTATGAATGAAGGGCTTGACGGAGAATTGATCCACGCCCACTAGGATTTGAGCCATACCAACATGGCAGTACTCATGAACTAATGTGGCTAGGAAACCACATAATATCAGGTATATCAGGTATATCAGGTATATGAACCACATCTACTTATCCTTGATAGTAGTTTTATCTTTTATCTTTTGTTGGTTTTTAGGGAAACAACCTCACTTGTCTCAAGGGGTACACATATGAAAAACAGGCAGACAGTCATTCCTTTTAGGGGTCGCCTTACAGACGTAATTAAAAGGCGATATGGTAAGAGGCGCAAGCTCTCAGAGGACGAGATCTTAGAGCGGAAAGAAAAGGGTCTTGAGGATCGGGTGTTTATCACTGTCCGTAGGAAAGAAATAGATGGGCTTTTTACGGTGTATTCTCACCTAATCACACCTGATGATTTTATGCTTAAGATCTTGGCGAAGGCCAACAGGTTTAAGAACTACAACATCCTTCTCGTGGACAAGTTCGATGAGGGTACTAAGTACCTAAAAAGGAAGTTTGCGAGCGATATGTCGGAGTCTTTCATTCAAGACACTCAGAGAATGAGATCAGAAATCGAAGAGTTCGAGAAGTTCATTCGAGAGGTTGCTTCGATTAACACTCCTGTAGATGACCGTATACGTCGTATTCGGAATTATGTACGCAAGGTCAGGTATAAAAATCGTCTTGTTCAGAGCTACTCAGACTTACTCGGGAGGGTCTTCAAGCTACTCGGTCTTGAAGTCTCAACTAAGCAGAAAAGAAACAGTTCTGTTAACCTTCCCTACATTCAGTTTGCATTATCTTCGAGTCTTGAAAGTGCTCTCAACAAGTCTTCAAAAGATAATAATGAGATGTACGATGTTCTTAAGAGAGCTTTCGACATTCAGCAGAAAGAGCTCGAAAGCTCACTGGAGCAGAGGGGATATGTTGTAGGGAAAACTAGAGACTACTTGGGAGTAGGAGGGGCTAAAACAGCTACAGTGGCCTATAACCCTGCGGTTAAGTCTTTGGGGAAGCCTCCGCGCAGACCTTCTAAGAGAAGAGGTGAGTCTAGAGATTCGTATGAGAGTCGCCTTGAAGCGAGTGGCTATGAGGAGGCTCTTTTGGCTTATGAGGAGAGGTTAGAGCCTTACATCGAAGGCATCTACTCACCTTATTTGATTGATGAAAATACCTCAGACTATCAAGTCTTCTCGTCAAAAGAAGAGTATGAGAAAGCTTTTGAAAGCCAAGTAGGAAAGAGGATGGCTCTCTTCAATCAAATGCCTGAGATTGAAGAGGAGCGCATTCAAGTCGGCGTTAAGAGAGTGAAAAAGCGTCAGAAGAAGGATTATGAGGGAGAGGATGTCTATGTAGAGACTCCTGTTTACGAGTATCTATCTAAGATCACCTATAAAGGCGCAGAGGGAGATTTCCCTCTTACTCGTTACGATGTCGATGCGCTTGCGGGGGAGCCTAGAACCGCTCAACTCACTGACTCTAAGGGGACTTCTAGGAAATCACTAACCCGCATTGTTAAAGTTAAAGGCATGGTAGTAGGCGAGACCGTAGCAGACGTGATTGTTGAAGGTCAGTACAAGGGTTTTCTCTTAGAAGATCTTGTCAATGCTTCAGGTCGTCTCCTTGAGGGTAGCTTCTACACGCGCACAGCAGACGGAGAGACTCAGAAGATCGAGATGATTGAGAGCGACTTTGTAGCTGATGAGAATGGTAAGCTCGTACCTGAAGGCGAAGAGGTCAGCTTCCTTGATCTCGGCGAGGGGTCTTCCCGAGCTAAGTACATGAAGGTCGTTAATAATCGCTTGAAAGAGCCTTACATCACTCTTTCTGCTGATAAGAAAAGACTCGTTCTCGGCATCCCGAACTCTAATGCGAGTAAGCAAGATCGAAACGCGATCAAAGAGCTCGCTAAGATTATGAAGCCTGCCATCGAGCAGAAGAAAGACCCTAGACTCGCCCCTACGGTGAATGGTCTTAACCCTTTCTACTACTTCGATCCTTCTGCATATGAGTCGATCAGAGACACGTTAGGGTCTTGTGCTATTTCTAAGCCCGCTCTCGATTTCCTTGACGATTATTACCGAGAGCTTACAGCTCGTGACCGAGCTCTCAATGAAGAGAACCTTAAGAACTTCACTCCTGATGCTATCGGGGGATTTGTTTCAGAGTTTAAGGGTCGTCCTTTCCGCTTCAATAATAAACAGATGGAGGCTATGGCTTGGCTTGAGGCGAACGAGTATTCAGGTCTGATGGCCCTCGACACGGGTGTCGGTAAGACTCTCTTGGCAGGCGGTGCTATGCGCCACTATATGAAGACCAAAGAAGTCGTTGGATCAGAGAAGAAATTCTTATTTGTTTCTCCGAAGAGGTTACAAGGTAACTTTTCTAGGGAAATGAAAGACTTTATGACGGATCATGGAGTCGTGGATAACCGCATCTATGAGATGAACTACACTAAGTTCGCTAAGACTGTTAGGGGAATTGACCGAATTGAAGAGTTCCTAGCAGAGAAAGACCTCAAGAAGCGCGAGAAGAGGCTTAAGGACATCCCTTCAGATTATTGGAAAGACCCCAATAAGCCTGAGAGGGGCAGTAAGTACCCTAACTCTACTGCGTACTTTAAAGACAAGTACGCTATCTGCTTCTTTGATGAGGTGAATGAGGCTCTTACAGGCACTAAGAGAAAAGCTCTCTCTGACCTGAAACACCCTCGAAAAATCCTCCTCACTGCTTCGGCGATGGAAAGAGACCCGCTCGACCTTTACAGGTTCGTTGCGGTTGCTAGGGGCGCGGAGTTCTCAGCAGAGAAAGAAAGGGCTTTTGCAGAGAGGTTCGGAAATGTCATTGGAGGAAGGTTCGTTGGCCTTAAGAAAGGAACTCGGGAAGAGTTCAATACATGGGTTAAGGCCAATGCTTACTTCGCTTTCAAGCAAGATGTTAATCTTGAAGAAATTGGCCTACCTAAGCTTCAAAAACCTAGCTCACAGGTTATCACCGTTAAAGTTGACGAGCGCGTGGAGAAAGAATACAGGAAGCTCTCAGGCTCACTATCTCGCGAACTTAAGGCTATGGTCAAAAAGTATAGGGATGTCGTTAAGAAGGGCGGTAAGTATCAGGAGTCCTCTTTCAAGAACATCGTGGACTTTGCCCAAGCTAAGAGTGTCACCAAGATCAAAGATCTCATCACCCTAACTACGAATCCATCGAAGTATTTCGGTGAGCAAGTACCTAATCCAAAACTCACCCAAGCTGAGAAAATCTTGATGGACAGGCCGGGTAAAGCGATTTGCTATTTCTCTGCTGATCCTACCATTGTCAGACAGAATGCAGTTAGATGCAGTAAGTCGGGCGTGGGAGGTGTTCATGTAGCCCTTAGAAAAGACTCTATCGAGTTCTACAGATCAGGTAAGAATATCGGCTCGATCAAGAAAGACACAGGAAAGACTGAGCTTTCTAGGATCAATCTCGACAGTCGAAAGTTCGCTTCTTTATCTGCACTTGAGCGCAGGCTTGTAGATTATTCTTTCTTAAATACTCACCCGAAGGCAGGTGAAGAGTTTAGGGAAGAAGTTCAAGATCTCTTTGAGCTTGTAGAATTCAACCTCCACAAGTACGACAGTGTGCTTGAAGAGGAGGAGAAAGAGATTATTGAGACTCCTTTCAACAACCTCTTCAAAGCCCTGACAGATAAGGATGTGAAGAAGATCCGATCTGCAAGGAATGCTCTTAAGAAAGTTTACTTCAACCCTAACGGAGTGTTTGCTTTTGTTTCTGAGCAATGGGCGATTTCTGCTACAAAGATGGTCTTTAAGGATAACCCAAGCATTAAGTCAATCAGTTGTACTGACGAGTACGCGAAGGGCTTCAACTTTCAGTTCATTAGCACAGTAGTTCACCTTGATCGAGGTGAAGGCTTTGACTCAGAGCTTGTGAAGCAGAGAACAGCACGCGCCTACCGTACAGGTCAGAATAAACAGGTCGAAGAGATCTATCTTGACGCAGTAATCGTTAGGGGTGGGGACAGAACTTCGGAATATGGCGAGTCAGACAAAGCATCTGCTTTCGGAAAAGATGCTATGGATATGACCATAGATGAAATGAAAGACCTGATCCAAGGTACGGATCAGGACTTCTTCATGGACATCATTAAGAAGGGCATGGAGACAAATCTGATTGCAGACTACGATAGCATTGAGAGAACGACAGGAGAGTCGGTTAGAATTAACAAGAACCTCGTTTCTATGTTGATCGACCCTTCTCTTGGGAACATCAGGGACGTTTCTGAGGCTCTTGATGAGGAAGAAGAGAAACCTCTTAAGATCCTCGCACTCGATCCTGCTAGATTCAGAACTAATTCGGTTTTCTCTGCTGTCATCGGAGATTCAAGTGATCCCGCAGAGGCTAGGAAAGTTTCTGACTTAACAGGTCTTTCTTCGATTGTTTCTTATCAGTTCTCTTCAGAAGATGACTTCGCAGTCATTGAAGAGGGTCACGTTCTTTCTCAGAGCGAAGACATTAGCCTTGAGGTTTTCGTAGAGGAGAACCTCGACATGACGAGAACGATTTACAACAAGTCTCTTTCTTTCTCGAAGTGCTTGCCTGCTGACGTACCCTCTCGACTTATCTTCGGACAGATTGTCAGCGCGAGAGCAGATAAGAATGTGTCTTCGATTAAAGCTGACATGGGAGCAGATGACTTGATGACTCTTCCGTCATTAGGATTTAACTCAGACATCAAACTTGGGTTCCTTAATCTAGAGGATGAAGACCTTTCCGTTGAGGAGAAAGCAATCAAGGATTGGCTTGTTGATAATGATAGAGTTAGAAATGGGGACGAGATTTGTTTAACAGATCTTTTTCTTTGTACTGATGAGTCAGGTTCTGAACTGATAGGTCAAGATTGGTGGTCGGAGAATGGGTCTCCGCTCACAGGCATGACGCTATCTCTTAATGACAACGACGTTTCTATGCGTGTCCTCAACGTGTACTTTAGAATGAAGTGTAGTGAGTTTGAGTTGAGTACTTCAGACTATCTCAAGCGACCCTCAGAGCCTTTTGATGTGGATGATGCCTCTTGTTGGGAGTCATACATGACTAGAAGGTCTGCGGATGAGGTATTGAAGGCCATTTCCACATACTCGAATGAGTTTAAGATCGCTTTCTACTCAAATGACCAAGTGCGTAGAATGACTGATTCAGGTACAATCGAAAAGCTCAAGCTCAAGTCACGCGGCTATAGCAAACTCGTGAACCCTCAAGAGGAGAGAGGGGCTTTAGAAGAAGGCTTGAGAAAGAGTGATGTTGTGTTAGAAGAGGCTTGGCTTTCTGTGGCTAAGTCAGTAGAAAGAAACTCTCTTATCAGAGAGAAGTTCATGGATGAAGGTGACTATCAAACTGCTTCAGAGTTTGAAGACAAGGAATAATGGAAATGAGCATAAAAACACCAGTAACCACAGAAGAGTGGGTGAGCTACATTCTTGATGAGATCCCAACTGAGGATCTCATCCATCAAAGTAGAGTAGCAGGCTCTAATGCCTTTCTTCGTACTTTGAAAGAGGAGGGGTTTGAAGCCCCCGCGCTCTCTTCTATCCATAGAGCTTTTGCTCTAAGATTTGTTCGCGAGGGTATGCGCGTCCCTTCCCGTATGGACAACTGTCATATTGACTACAATGCGATGGTCGAGAACCCTGACATTGAGCTGAAAGAGATGATCGCAGAGTTCAACGGAGAGGGCTAAGACTCGTTATCGCGTGTTCTTTGAGTGCGTTTTCAGACTTTGCGTCTAGCGACCTAAAAAACTGATCTCTCAAGATAATGAGATCCGCGACGTGGTTTCTTAATGCGACAGTGAAGTCTACCGCAAGAAGCTCAGGAGGTTTAGATTTAGGGGGCCTTCTTCGATTAAACAGCATTTCAGAGCCCTTTAACTCCGGTGTGCTGAGTCTGATGTAGACTAACCTTTAGTGTGTTGGAAGTGCGGAAGTCCACATTATTCAGCCTGCACCTTACGAAGCTTGTCTTTCCTAAGTCACATTGATAGAAAGTGACATTCTCGAAGGTACAGTCAGAGAACCGAGAGTTATTGAAAATAAACCCCACAAAGGTAACACCCTCAAAAGTCGTGGATGTTCCCTTGAAATCTTGTATTCCTTTGTCACCGAGCAAGTCTGATCCCTTAAGTCTTGAGTCTTTGATTGAAGTAGATCTGTTCAAGAAAGAGAACTTTCCCTTGCCAAAGCTCCCTGAATTGAAGCATCTTGTTGGGTCATAGAACTTAAGCCAACATCCACCTCTGAACCTAAAGTTCATCAGAGGTTTTCCTGAGATGATGTGTATTTTCCCGCCTCTTACATCAAGATCGTCACAGGCGGTTTTAGGGTCTATCTTGATTGTCCCCTCAGATTCTAAGAATCTCATATTATTTATGTTGGAGTCGTCTGCATAAAGGTAAAACAGGCTATTAATAAAGCTACAGAAGGTGGCTTGAGTAGCCCTAAGCTGCATAGTAACCCTAGCTTCAAACTCACTGGAGTCAACGATACAGTCTTTTCCATAGATATTAATCCGACCACCGTTAATGTTTAAAGTAGTTAACATCTCTGTTAACTCTAACCTATTTGAAGTACATCCCCATAGTGCTATCTCATGATCTCCTTCAGAGAAAGAAACGTCATCTAGGGTGCTCTCCGTGATGTAGACACCCTCCCCTTCTACATTTCTGAAGGTTGATCCCGAGAAATCAGAACTAGAACCTTCAAAGGCAGGGGTAATGTCTTCAAATAGGCACTCCCTGTATGAGCCGTTAATGAACTTGCTTTTTACTAGAGTGGTTCGACTAAAATCCGACCCATCAAGGGTTACGTTGCTAAAGTCCATCCCATCTAAGTTTTCATTGCTAAAGTCAATCATGGTTTCTCCCATCACTAGGAGAGAGTCTATCTGTAGTCTTTTCTTTTTTTCTTTCAATAAATGGATTCGAGTTAGGTTCTTTCTTAACTAACTTCTCTTTCTGTTGGAATATCTTCATTTGTAGTATCTGTAGCTGTATTAGTTAGTGTAGTCGGTTAAGTATTATTAGTTGTAGTAGTACTTGTAGTAGTACGAGGAGTAGTACGAGGAGTAGTAGTAGTTCTTCTTCTTTTAGTTTTTAGGAGGTCTTACTAAGTCTTCTCTAGTTACTTACTTCTAATTCATATTCTTCTTAGAAGAGTAACTATAGTTCCTATCTCTAGTAGAGACATTAAGAGTAGTCTCTCTCTGAGACAACCTACTAGGTAAGTAGAAAGAATAAACCTAGAGGCTCACAAGAGACTATCAGGGAAGTGAGAAAGAGCAGACTATCAGACAGGTTCTATCAAACGAGTTGACCAACCTACAGGGTACTTACTCTGAGAGAAGAGTAGTTGCCGAGTCTCGATACTGATTTTGATCTATCGGTACGCTTTTCAACCGAATGGCTTACGCCACATGAGGGTTTCTTCCCTAAGAGCCTTCTCAAGCTCAGTAGGGTTACCTCCTTTTAGTCGGGATAAGAATATCCACAGTTGCGCTAGTCGGAGGGAAGAGCCCATAAGACTCAAACCGCTGTTGAGTCAGATCTGCAACCTGTATATAGGAGGCAGAGGGGGTCTTCAAGCATTTATTCAGAGAATCGTCTGTGGGGGTCGCTCTACCCTGATATATGTAAGGGTCACGAGAGAGGAGACAATATGATTTTCATCCATCATGGGAGAGGTGTTAAGAACGGCCTCGCTGAAGAGTTAGAGGGCTATGACTTGGTACACGAACCCATCACAGACTTGAGGGTAGATGGAGTGAGGCTCTTGGTGAGCCTCTTCACTCAGGTTCACCCTTATAAGAATCCCTGTCTAGTAGCAGGTCCACTAGACGAGGCTGACCCTTCGGCCTTAGACATTCTTCTTAAACGCATCGAAGAACCTACACCGAACAGTCCTACCCTCTTCCTATGGGCGAATGACTTGGGCGGTGTCCCCGACACTATCCGATCACGTTGTGGGGAGAATTTTCATTATGCGCCTCACAGCGAGCATGATCTATATGAGGACGCAGAGGCTCTATATTGCTCTTTAAGAGCAGATAACCTCCTAAGAGGACTCAAGGTACTCGCAAAGGTTGAGAAGGGATCTGAGAGGTCATTCTTGGAAGCCTATCTTGAAGTGCTGATCAAAGAAGAGGACACCGATCTCTATACAGATGAACTGAGGTCACTCTTAGGGAGAAAGAGGATATCTAGCTCTGCGCTCAAGGGCTACTTTCTAGGAGTTCACAAGTGAAGAAAGAACACAGGGTGCTTTATGGCACTTTTAATGATCTCGTATTTTACAGATCAAGGGAAGTCATCAATGAGGCTTACTCTCTCGGTTGGGAGGTAGTACTCCTCGATGGAAAGAAATCTTCTAAGAGTGATGTTGCACAAGCCTTTGAAGTAGGGTTGTTTGATTCGGGCGACAAGCTGATCGTGTTATCTAACCCAACGGCAATTAAGAACTTAGCAGAGCTACCTCAAAAGGATAGCCACAGCGTTTTATATCTAGCAGGTCGGGTTGTCCCGAAAGCCATCATGGGAGTGAGAAAGAAAGAGTGCTTCGAGATCCCAAAGAGTAAGAAGAAGCTCAATGATTGGTACGTTAAGTTCTTTCAGAAGATGGTTGCTAAACAAGGGAAACAAATCAGCTTGGCTATATGTGAAAGCGTGGTTCAGAGGGTAGGTCAAGATATTGGAGTCTTAACTTATGAGGCTTTGAAGGTTGGCTATGTCTCAGGAGGGAATGAAGTTACGCCAAGAGAGGTCTTGTCTGTGATCGCCCCCTTGAAAGAAATGGATGGTGTAATCCTCGTGGATGCTGTTCTTTCTTGGAACCCTACTCTATTTCTTAAGATGTGCGCTCGCTTCGAGAAGAACAGGAGCAAAGATCCGACTATGGGGGTGGTCGCAGGTTTACTGAGCAAGAACATAGTCCAACTTCTTTCGGTAAGGCTTTGTATCGACAGCGGAGTTACCTCTGTGCAGGGCATCTCCGAAGAAATAGACGTTCAAAGTTGGCTCGTGGAAGACGTGCTTCTTCCAAAAGCTCGAAGGTTCACTACAGAAAAGTTAAGAGAAATTTTAGGTGTACTCTATCATTGCGAAAACCTTGCGGTTAGTGGAGTTATATCCCCTTTTTCTGCGTTTAAAACGGGGTTGCTTCGCCTTATGGTTTCTTAATACCTCTCTACTTAGACCTATCGAGCCTGACCCTTTCCCTCTCCCTCAACTTTGGGAGAGAGGAAAGGGTCGCTTTTAACTTAGAGTCTTAATGGAGATATACGGATGACAGGTTTCGAGTTTTCTGCCCACGCAAAGTCGCTACTAAAGAAATACTACATGAGAGAGGGCGAGGATAATCCGAAGGACGCTTTTAAGAGAGCTTCTTATTTTTACGCTAGAGACTCTCACTTAGCAGAGAGGATTTACGGTTATGCTTGCAGGGGTTGGTTTATGTTCAGCTCCCCTATTCTAAGCAATGCGGGGGGAAAAGGGATGCCGATCAGTTGCTTTCTTACTTTTGTCCCTGACTCGGTGAAGGGTCTGATTTCTCACACAGAGGAACTCAGAATGATGAGCGTGATGGGGGGTGGTGTTGGAGGGCATTGGTCAAGTGTGCGCTCAGTCTCAGACAAGTCTCCCGGACCCATTCCTTTTCTTAAGACCGTTGACTCGGATATGGTCGCATATCGACAGGGATCAACTAGAAAGGGAAGCTACGCAGCCTACCTCGACATTTCTCATCCCGACGTGATTGAGTTTATTAACCTGAGACTCCCCACAGGGGGAGACACCAATAGGAAATGTTATAACCTCAACAACGCGATTAATGTCACTGATGATTTTATGGAGGCAGTTCTTAAAGGCGAATCTTGGGACTTACTCGACCCCTCAGATGGATCTGTGAGAGACACACTTGACGCTCGCGGGTTGTGGCAAAGGATCTTGAAGGTGAGATTCAAGACAGGTGAACCATACCTCAACTTTATAGATGAGGCGAATAGACATCTTCCCCAACCTCTTAAGGATAAGGGGTTGGAGATCAATGGGTCTAACCTTTGTAATGAGATACATCTCCCGACAGGGGAGGACAGGTCAGCAGTTTGTTGCCTTTCTAGTCTTAACGTGGAGCACTTTGACGATTGGAAAGACACAACGATTGTAGAGGACTTGATCGAGTTCCTCGATGATGTTTTGGAGTATTTCATAGAGAACGCGCCTAAGTCTCTTTCAAGAGCTATTAACTCTGCTAAGAAAGAAAGGTCACTCGGCTTAGGGACGATGGGTTTCCACTCGTACCTTCAGAGAATGGGAGTTCCTTTTGAGTCGGTCTTCGCTGTTTCTGCGAACAGGAGAATTTACTCTACAATTAAGAAAAGGGCTCTGAGGGCTACAAGATCTCTTGCGGAGAAGAGGGGAGAATACTTGGACGGTGAGGGTAGTGGGCTGAGAAACAGTCACCTTATCGCGATAGCCCCGAACGCTAACTCTTCGATCATTCTGAATACGTCTCCTAGCATTGAGCCTTGGAAGAGCAATGCCTTCACCTACAGGACGAGGGCAGGTTCTTTCTTACAGGTGAATGAGCATCTACTGAACCTTTTTCAGAAGAAGAAAGATGAGAGAGGCGAGTCAGAGAGTTGGGTAGACGAGCAGATTTCGGACGTGATTTTGAATCAGGGGAGCGTGCAGCATCTTGACTATCTGTCCGATCTTGAGAGAGAGGTCTTCAAGACGGCTTTTGAGCTTGATCAGATGTGGGTAGTGGAACACGCTAGTGTCAGGCAAGAGTGGGTCTGCCAGGGTCAGAGTGTGAATCTTTTCTTTCCTGCGGGTAGTGACGCGAACTACGTCAACGCGGTGCATCTCTCAGCCTATAAAAAGAAGCTCAAGGGTCTTTACTACTTGAGGACAAATGCAGGTGTTACTGGTGAGAAAGTTTCAGAGAAGGTAGAAAGGAAAGCTCTCAGGGATTATCAGATTGATGAGTGCATGAGTTGTCAGGGCTAACAATTTTCTTATATACACTCTAAGAGAAACGCACTCACTTTTAAGGGGAAAGAAATGAAGAGGTTAGCGTCAGAAGTCATCAGAGACTTAGAAGTAAGAATTGCTCGGCTTGAGGCAAACCGATATATTGGTGTATACAGAATCTCTCGATTTGCTTCGTCTTCCAACCCTGAGCTCCAAAGTCTTCATGATTTTCTCAGACGAAAAGAGTCAAGCGATTTTGAACTTGAAAATATCAAATTGTCTAACAGGGGAAGGGGGGCAACTCTTTCTTTTGACGTAATTCTCAGTGAGAATGATATTTTTGGACTGATGGAAGATAATAATCAACCACTTAACTTGAGCTGTCTTGTATCCGAAATGGTATTTTGGGGTTATGATGAGGACGTTGAATTTTACATCAGCTATGATGGATACACGGGGAATGTCCGTTTCGATGAGGGGGGGGTTTACCGATTAGAAGTGGATGAAATGTATGGGAGAGATGGGCATGGTAAAGGCCGTCTGACTTACACTATTACTGAGGGGTAAGTTTTATAGATCCTTGATCTCTCCTCTGTGGTGCTAGGTTAACTACCCTTCCCACAGGAGAAAGAAATGAAGAGATTAGCGTCAGAAGTCATCAGAGACTTGGAAATAAGAATTGCTCGGCTTGAGAGTACAGCAAGTCCCCGTCCCTACTTAGACCACCTCGACAGAGCGAATCAGAGCTACAGTCACGCAAAATATGTTGGTGTTGTAGCAAGTGCCGTTCAGTCTATGTCTGATAGACTGAGGGGTATTGTTGACTTTCGAGTTTCAAGGCACAGGTCGTCTGTCGCTCCCGATTCTATTTCTTTTGACACTGTCAAAGACGTTTGCACCGCTCTAAGAAGCTTAGGTATTAGGTGCAGTAAGCAACAAGTACTAACGGGTGATGGCCTTGAATTTACGTATAAGGGGCTTCCCTTTTATGCCGAAAGAGCAACGAGTGTCTATTCTAAGAATGAAGGGCCTTTCATTATTTCGGTCGAGATGGAAGACTTCGATAACCCTATGAGTCATCTAGTTAACGAGGATGCAGAATATGATTTCTCTTCGGGCGACTTTGAGGGGTACTCTCCAAGACCATATGAAAGACCGTTTAAGAAAAGAAGACGCTTTGCCCGCACTTTATCGCCTTCTCAGGTAGAACAAGAGTTTGAGAACGCGGGTCGCCTTTCAAATGTAGACTCTGATATAGCCAAGCACTTAGTCGAGGCGGGAGACCGTAAAAGAGATAAGATTGAGGTGAGGAAAACTAGGGCTGAAGCGAGGAAACTCAAGCCCTCACAGACCACTATGGTTCTTGGTAAGTCTGTGGGTATGGCTCTCGCTATGCTTGACGGGAAGCTGACCACTGATCTTGGCGCGATCATTTCTAGCGACGGTCAGATTATGGACGGACATCACAGATGGTCAGCGGCGATGATCGCGTTTGGGCCTAAAGTCAAGGTGGAGGGTTATGTTGCAGACCTTGAGGGTAAGACTCTTCTTAAGGTTCTTAATATAATCACTAAGGGTCTTTTCCCTACGAGAAATGGAAATCCTGGTAAGGGGGACATCTCTAGGTATACCGACCAAGCAGTAATGAACGAGGTTAAGAACCTCGCCATCAACGGTAACAACTTTAACTCAGCAGAAAAGATCCAATCTATTCTCATTAAGAGCTTTGGGTCTGTTGAAGAGGGTATTCAGCAGATGGGCAAGAATGTTCGTGCGATGAACAAGCAAGTACCTAGTTGGGCTCCTGACCGAGAGGATATGCCTGTCATCAACCCTGAAGAAGTACCTCGCGCTCAGAATTTGATGAGTGAAGGTGAGGTTGAGTGGAAAGCCCCTCTCCGTGAGATTAAGCTCGCTAGGCGTAGGCATCGTAGAGACTACCTCTAAGATTGGTAATTTAACTAGCTCTTTTATGTTCTCCGAGAGGGTACTATGGTTTCCCTTTCAACACAGGAGGACGTGGGAGATGTCTCTTATAGATTTTAGTAAGACTTACAAGCCCTTCGGGTACGCATGGGCGATGACCTTTGCCGAAGACCATGAGAAAATCCATTGGGGAACTTGGGAGGCCGCGCTCCAAGAGGATGTTTCCCAATGGAAGGGCGGTGAGATTTCAAGCTCAGAGAAAGAACATATCACTCAGATCTTGAGGATTTTCACACAGAGTGACGTTGCAGTTGGTGGTAACTACTGCGATGTCTTTATTCCTTTCTTCAAGAACAACGAAGTGAGGAATATGCTTCTTTCTTTCGCCAATCGCGAGGGTACTCACCAAAGGGCTTATGCGCTCTTGAATGACACACTCGGGCTTGCTGAGAAAGAATACTCTGCTTTCTTAGAGTTTGATGCCATGAGAGAAAAGATCGAGTTCATGACGAAAGCTCCGAAGGGTCTTTCAGATGAAGCTCATATGGCCTTCGAGATGGCCCGCTCTGTTTGCAATGAGGGGATGAGTCTCTTCTCTGCTTTCGTGATGCTCCTCAACTTTCAGAGATTTGGAAAAATGAAGGGTATGTGTGAAATAGTTGAATGGTCGATCCGCGATGAGACGATTCACGTTGAGGGTATGACTAAGCTCTTTCACACATATTGCACAGAGAACCCTCAAGTGGTGGGTGATGATCTCAAGAGTTATATTTACACTAACTACACGAAAGCGGTGGAGTTAGAAGACGCACTCGTTGATCTCGTCTATGGTTCAGAGGATACGATTAACGAGCTAGCCTCTCAGGACATTAAGAGATACGTCAGATATCTGGCGGATCGTAGGCTTCTTCAGCTTGGGTTGAAGCCGATATTCAAGCAGAAAGAAAACCCTCTCTCTTGGCTTGATTGGGTCATAAGTGGTGACAGTATGAAGAACTTCTTTGAGGGGACTGTCACCGATTATTCGGCTAATGGTATGGTCGGGGAGTTTGATTGGTCGGTTATTGGGGTTTCTTAATAGAGTCTTTATCTCGCTCTCTCAGGTAGTTAAAGAAATAACACTTAGGGAGTGATCACAATGATTTCTAAAAGAGCTTTTGCGCGTAGGGTGGCGAGCATCCACATGGCTTCTAGCATTGACTACACGAAAGTTGATGCCATTGGTTTTTCTGAGGACAATCTCGCAGATGAAATGGCATCTGTCCTTTATAACCTCGTGATTCAAACACCTCTATGGAGGAAGTCAGAGAGAGCCCTTGTACAGCAGTACAACTCTGAGGGTGTTAATGCCTTCATTGGAGGCAGTGCGAGGAGGATTCGCAGAAAGAATAGCCTCGTCCCCCGCCTTTTGAGTCAGATTACCAATCAGGACATTTCTAGGGTTCTAGACTCAAGCTACGACTACAATGACATGAAAGAACTAGCAACAAGCAATGAGCTTAATAGTATTGTTGAGTCATACGTCGATTCAAGTGAAGCACTCAGAGAATCGACTTTCGGAGGGGAATCTGCTTACTCTAGGGCTTCTTCCTTTCTTAAAGAAAGTGTGCTCCCAGCGGTCGCTCGAAGATACTTTCCTCAGTACCTAGCCTCTAAGATGCCTGACATTTCTAAGAGGGTTACGTCTAGGGATGAGAGACTGAGAGAAAGATCTCGGCAAAAGGCTCAAAATCAGGAAATCAGGGTCGAGCGTAGAGACTTCATATAAAAGAACGGGGTGCTAAATGCAGACGATAAGTCTAGGTGAATTCTGATATGTAGACCACAGGTAAAACCCCCTTCTCACAGAGAGGTGTACTGTGTACTGTGTAGCAAAAGTCTTAGGCCAAGTGTTTGCGAACCCCCCCTTCTATGTTTTGAGGTGTCTCGTTTCTTACGATGGAGAGACTACTTCTGCTGTTGTTAAAGGTAAGATAGCAGGTCCTGTCGGGCGCGGAACTGTCTTCACTTTCAAGGGAAAGAAAACCTTCGATAAGCGGGGTCGCCCCGCTATTGAAATAGACAGGACTCCTATCAACCCTAAGTTTCTTGAGGGCAGCTCACTGACTCAATGGAAAGATTGGTCAGACCCAAATGCCCGAGAGAGTATTGAGATCCTTTCCACGCTTGCGGAAAGTGGAGCTAATGTAGCCGTCCTCAACTCACTATGGAAAGAGATCTCAGCTAATCCTAAGATTATATCTCAAAATCCCTGGTTTCTCGTTCAAAAAGGTCTTTCTTTTAAGGTCGCTGACAATATTGCCCGAAGGCTCATAGGAGAGTTTGAGCCCGCTAGGAAAGAGCGCGTTTCTGCCTCTATTCTTTGGTCGGTGAAGCAAGCCTCTCAACAGGGTCACTGCTTTCTTGACTCAGGGACGGTGTTTAGAGACGCATCTATTTTAACAGGCTTATCTGATGTACGAGAGATCGCGAATGTGATCAAGGCTCTCAAAGAAGACGGAGATATCGTTGTAGATAAGATTAACGGGAAGAACGCGCTCTACTTGCCCTCGATGTACAAGATGGAAAATGACGTTGCTTCTTTCCTACAGAGCGAGGAAAGAAGGACTCAATCTGAAGATCTTTATCAAGAGATCTCCGACGACGAAATCAGAAAATACTCTCGCTTTGAGTTGACTGATGAGCAGATAAGAGCGGTCAAGCAAGGTTTGATAGAGCCTGTTAGTATCGTCACGGGTCTTCCAGGCACAGGAAAGACGACAATACTTAATACGCTCTGCAAGGCTTTGATAGAAAGGAAAGAGAAGATCCTCCTTGTAGCTCCTACGGGTATAGCCGCCAAGCGCGTGTCTTCACTTACAGGGCTAGAAGCTCAGACTATTCATAGGGCTTTCGGAGCGGGGATGCCTGATGACGAAAAGAAAGAGAAATCTGACTACGAAGGTATCAAGCGAGATGAGGAGTCTTCAGGACTGAGCACAAAAGCGGAGTCAGATCGCCATAGAGAGCATTGGAAGTTCAATCCACATAATCCACGAAGTGAGAGTGTTGTAGTTATAGACGAAGCCTCTATGGTTGACCTCCATCTTATGTGGCGACTCTTAAGAGGTATTTCTCGTTCTTGTAGGGTCATTATGGTGGGAGACATAGCACAGCTTCCCCCTGTAGGCGCGGGCTTTGTCTTACAAGAGATTATTGAGGCTAATGCGCTCCCTAGAATACACCTCGCCACCATTTTCAGACAGGGTGATGGAAGCGGTGTCGTAAAAGCGGCTCATAAAATCCATGCAGGAGAAATACCCTCAGAAGAGGGTGAATATCAGATGGTTGTCAGATACACAAAGTTTGATACTTTAGACTTTATCTTAGAGAAGTGTAGAGAGCTTCAGTTGGATGGAGTAGACTTCCATGTAATGAGCCCCACCCATCATGGTGTCTTGGGAGTCACAAACCTTAACCGAGAGCTGAGGGCTGTTCTCAACCCTAATGCACTAGGCCACCGATCTGTTAGGGTTGGCAATGATGAGGTGCGCGTGGGAGATCGCGTAATGTTCACTAAGAATGACTATGAGCTAGAGGTTTTTAATGGTGACGTTGGGGCAGTTCACCATATCTCAGGTTCAGATGTCGAGATCATCATCAAGGGGAGTAAGAGTCAGCTTGTTTCTATTCCCCTAGAAAGAGTAGCGAGTCTCCTAAGACTCGCATACGCGACAACAGTCCATAAGGCTCAAGGGCAAGAGTATCGGGTTATTCTCATGCCCATGTCACTTGACCATAATAGTAACCTTTTGCAGAGGAGCTTACTATACACGGGAGTGACAAGAGCGAAAGAAAGAGTTTTTCTTGTGGGAGAAAGAGAGGCGGTGGCTGTTTGTGTCTCTAACGTCTCTTCAGATAATCTTATGTGTGGACTCCATACAAGATTCCGATATGAGGAAGGGTAAGATTAAACCCCTCATACCGAAGGAAAAAAATGACAGAAGAACTGAAAGAGTTGAAAGAAAAAATCACCATGATCAAGGAGGGAACAAATATCTCTCAGATTACGGTTTCTCGCATTGTCAAAGCCCCTCGCAGTGGTGGGGACGTTTTCTTGTCCATGACGGCAAACTACGGCATTCCTGATGACGCTGAAAACAGCGGGATGCTTTCTCTCGATGACGCTAAGATTGCTTCTCATATTCTAGCGAAAGAAGTAAACATTCTCGCGCATGAACAAGCGGCTGCGGGTGGCTTGATCACACAGAGCCAAATGGAGTCGGTAAATAAGAAAATCAAGGGTAACTACACCCACCTTATCACGAAGCTAGGTGAGAGATGAGCGTAGAGCTAAAGTACATCGAGAGCATCTACACGCGCCTCTCGACAATGGACGTGTCTTTGGACACAGACCCAATCGAGTTTGGTCCATCTCGATTATCTAATAAGATTGCTGAGGTCAGGTCTTTTCTTTCTCAAACAGAAAAGACCTTCCTGGAGGTCTCTCAGAACCTCCACAAGTATAAGCGCGATCTTTTGGTTTCTGAGACTCAGTATAACTTAGAGCAGACTCAGCTTCTGGCTAACGACCCTCACGTCAGGTCGGGTAGAAGTCAGCAAGAAAGAGAAGCTCTCGCATCAACTCAGCTTGTCCATATTCAGTCTAAGATTAATGACTGCAAGCTCGCGGTGCATGACTTAGAGGACGTACTGAAAGTGATTAAAGCCAAGCGCACTGATCTCAAAGACTTGCAGGGTCGAATTAGAGATCAATTGAAACTGTGCCAAGAGGCTATCTCTTTAGGGCAAAGATGGGGTATGAAGGTTGATAGGAATGTCGCGGGGGGGGTTCTTTCTGTAGAACAAGAAACAGGGGGGGATGTTCTTATCCAAGCAGACTCTAGTGTTCTTTCTGAAACAGAACAATACGTTGATGACTTACTTTCTAAGGCTGTCGGATCAGAGACACTCCCTGAGAAAGCAACGTCTGAAGACGAAGTAGAGGATTTCTTTAAGAGTCCATTAGAGTCCTATGACCCCCAAAAGGTTGAAGACTTCGACCTCGACGCGCTCCTTGATGATTTTTGATCTTTTTTTGATCAACCTCTGACTTATTCTGATATATACCTTTCGAGCAACGGAACATCACTTCGGATGACCTCTAAAGCTCTTACTTCAACGCCGATTTCGGCACTAAACAACAGGAGATTCCACATGGGTGGTTTTTCAGATTTTTCTCTCGGTGGCAGTAGCCCTATTCTTAGTCATGGCAAGCAAAGATGGAAGCCCCAAAAGGGCAAATATAGAGTCTCGTTCATCGCTCTTCCTGGTCTTGAGAATGGTGCGCCTAATCTTGACGCAGATGCGCCTGTCTTCAAGGGAGGTCGTCGCCTCTACGCTAAGGGTGTTGGGTATTATTTGGATCATGGGCCTGAGTACCAAAAGGTCGCAGGTGGACCCTCTAAGACCGCTATCGCAACTACGCTCGTATTTTGGCCTGTCGATGCGAATGGTGTACTTGATAAGGGTCGTCTTTCAGGCGGTGAGTTTCAGGTTCAGACTTGGGTTTTCAGCCTCGACAAGTATCGTCAGCTTGAGGCGATCCACGCGGAATTTCCGCTCACGAGGCATGATCTTAACATCGTGGTCACAGATCCTCAGTACCACAAAATGACTTTCTCTCCATGTCGTGATTCTCTCCTCGCAACTCTTAAGGAGAGAAAGCCCGATTTCTTCAAAGAGGTGGTTTCTACTTCAAAGGGCATTCACGAGAACCTTCAGAATGATATCGCTCAGGATCTTACGATTGATCAGATCCGAGAGAAGCTCTCAGGTGAGGTTGGATCTCCTACAGTGGGTGGGGGTATGTCCTCCAACGTAGATGTTGATGATGTTCTTGATGACGTTCTAGGCTGATCACATTAGCCGAGCTAAGAGTTCGCTTAATCTTTTATAGCTCTCTCTTCTCTAAGCCACAAAAGAGAAGGAGAGATGCTATGATCGACTCATGGTTCAACGATATGTTTGCGAGCAAACAAAAGACCGCAAGCATGGACGAGATAATTAACATGAAACTGCGCGACTTAGCAGATGTAAGTCGCGCAGTTTCATCTAAGAATCTTGCTGAGTTTACAGAGGGTGTTAGAGTAGTTTCTACTACTAACAACGGACTCTTGATACCTAACAGGTTACCTATGGCGGGTACTAAGGGTTCTGTAGTTAAGGTTCGGACAGCTACAGGTGAAGTTACCTCTATGGACGGTGAGGTGTTTGTTCAGTGGGATGGTAGAGGAGATAAGATTGACCGCGTAAGCATCAACTTCCTCAGAGTGGCTTCTATGAAAGTGGCTAGCCTCGACGACTTCATCGTTCTTTCAGGTCCTTCTCTGCTTACAGCTTTCGGTGCTTCAAATGCCAACGCTACGGGAGAGCTTGTCCACAAGTCTACGAAAGATCTGTGGACGGTGAGAGTGGGGGAGGATGGAGGTTTTGAGCTCGAACGTCTCTTTGATCCTAATGGAGATCCTCTTAAGGTTTGACTCATGTCTGATAATGCCGAGAAAGAGAGCAGTTACCCTTTCTGTAGGTGTCAGCACCCCGACATGGATGTCTGTTATTACTGTGAGGACACTCTTGATGATATAGGAGATCAGGATGAAGATGATGAAGAAAGCAACGACGAAGGTTCTGTTGATGCTAATTGTCTTAACATTGACGACTTGTGGAGACGAAAGAGATAACACACCTTCTGAAGCTAAGACTCTTTGTGAAAGAGTTGTGGGTAAGATCGCTATGTGCTTGGGGGCTAGAGTACCTTTGGCTTCTTGTAGTACAGAATCTGCTGACTATATCTTAAGCTCTGACTGCGACTCTGTGGTCAAGTATGTCAGGGGAGAACAACCTTGAAGTACGAGGTCACAATGAAAGAGAGATACTTAGCCATAGTTCTTCTCGATATCATTGCCTCGACCTCTTTCGTTCAGAAATACGGCGCAGTTAAAGCTGCTGAGTGGTTTCAATATCATGACAGGCTCGCTCGTAGTATTTGTTATAAGTTTAATGGTCGAGAGATTGATAGATCAGATGGATTTCTTCTTTCTTTCGACAATATAATTGATGCGGTCAACTTTGCCTTAACTTATCAAAAGAAAGTACCTCCTAAGACTAAACTCTCTACAAGAATTGGCATCCATTGGGGGCGTGTCATTGAGGTACAACAAGATGATGTCTTTGTTGGGGCAGGAGCAAAGCGTGTGGAGCTAGAGGGCTTAGCGAAAAACATTGCCGCGAGGACGATGAGTGTTTGCATGGCGGGTCAAGTCTTATTGACCGAAGAGGCAATGTCTAAGACGCGCTCTAGGACTAATCAGTACACACCAAAAGGCACGAGATATGTTTGTGTCGGCCTGTACCGATTTAAAGGGGTCAGCAAGCCTCAGAAAATCTTTGCGGTTGGAGAGACAATAGGGTCCCTTCAACCGCCTAAGAGTACAGAGAAAGTGAAAAGGTTAGGTGGTCCAAAATATATCCGCTCCCGAGCACGAGACAGAAAGCTAAAAGAATGGTATTTCTGGTTCCTTTGGAGGGCAGGACTTTTGGCTTTAGTCTTTTGGCTTTACGTTTTTTTTCAAATCTTGATTCGACCTATGGCTAGGGATATGTTTCTCGGACTTCCTTATCATATGCCCATTGTAGACGGCACTTATGCTTTTCTCGTTCAAGTAGTTGATTACTTGATTAAGATCCTTAAGGGCTAGATTATGTCTAATATGACGAACAAACAGTTCACTCAGAGTGAGAAAGCTAAAAGGGGATGGTGGGCTAGTGTAGTTTTCATGTTCCTGATTTGTGTTCTCATCTATTTCCTTTCTACTCATGAGATAGTGGAAAAGAACAGAGACATTCTTATTGGCATCATTGGGATGCTGACAGGCTCTATTTCTAGTATGCTTGCGATAGCATCAGGGCGCGACCCTAGTGAGGTTGAAGAGCTGAAAGATAAGCTTGCTACCGCTAATGGAGATAGGGAGGCACTCATTGCTCGGTTGAGAGATGCTCAGATACAAATGCAACTTTTGAGGGAGCAAATATTCGAGCTTCAGTCTGCTGTGATTGAGAAGCTTTCGGTCTTTCATGGAGAGTCTGTGATTAAGACAAAGAGCGAAGATCAGGTGGAACTCAAAGGTGTTGTGGAAGAGTGGATTGACCCTCTCAAGAAAACAGACCCCCCCGAGCAGATAGAAATAGAATTTGAAGAAGGAGAAGACGAAGAGACTTAATAGTCTTTCTATTAAGTCTCTACTTTAACTAAAACCCCATCTGAAGGAAGAGAAAATGGATATTTTTGATCGCATCGCAAGTCAGTTTCAGAAAGAAGCTCGCATCCCAAGTGTCGGCAATCCTAAGTACGAGCCCTGTCCTTGTAAGAACCCTAAAGCTAAAGGTCCTTGTAAGTGTCCGACAGGAGAGACTTGGACTAAGGAAGAGGTTAAGGCTTACTATGATGACTTCAAGGGATCTCTAGGGAAAGAGTGGGCGAAATATGAGGGTGCTTTTGATCCTTCTTCGGGGAAGATGAGCCAAGACCGCATTAAGAAAAACATGAGGGGAAAAGGAAAGAAAGCTTCTTTCTATGGTGATGAGATTATTGACGATCTCGGTCTTGATCGCGTTGATTTGGGCGGGTTTTTTTCTAGAAGGGCTTCAAGTTCTTTCAGATCATCTACTCCATTTGAGATCGTCACTGACTGGTTCGCAAACGCTGAGGAAGATTCAGATTTTGAGCTTGAATACACGATGGGTGTAGATGGAGATGACGAGATATCAGGCGATGTGGAAATACATTCTGGACATCCCGTCTCCTCTATTCTTAGCGACTTGAAAAGAGACTTAGGAGGGAAGCACAACCTAGAATTCAAAAAGGTTGGTCCATCCACGATCCGTTGGGGTCTTCCCGAACAGTCAGGTGACTTTGAGGGTGAACACTTCAGATTCGCAAGTGATGGGATTATTGACGATCTCGGCCTTGAGGGTGAACACTTCAGATTCGCAAGTGATGAGATTATTGACGATCTCGGCCTTGAGCGCACCGCTTCAGACAGAGAAGCAGAGCTTCTTGCTGAGGATCTCATGGTCTTAGCTGAAGAGCTCATGTCAGGTAAGAGGAGAGGTCCTCTCAAGTCGTCTGTGCGCCGAGCTATTGGAAAGGCTCTTAAGAAATCTCTAGGGAGGGGAAATAATCTCAAAAATCGAACTAAGAAGACGATGAAAACCCTTCGTGAACCTAGAACTCAGGAGAGTAGGGCAAGGGCTAGGGTTAGAAAACAAAGAAGATATGACAGGTACAGTCGCTGAGTATTAAGCTCTCTTTGGTAGAACATTCTTGACTACTTTCAAGGAGAGGCAAGAATGGACTTTAGAGACAATAAAGTAGACATCTACGAAGATGGTATTGGCGGAGTTGCTCTTATTCAGAGTATGGGGGATGATCTGACACTAGTCAACTCAGCGAGAGCGAGCTTGGGTCAAGTCAGTACAGAAATGGGAGAGAAGGAAGAGCGCCTCTCTAACTTTCTTATTCGAGAGGGGCATACCTCTACAAGCGAGCACAACGTGGCGACTTTTTGGATTAAGGCCCCACTTTTTGTGGCCCGTCAGCAGATGCGCCATAGGACGTTCTCATATAATGAGATTTCTAGGAGATACACCTCCGCAGACATCGAGTTCTATTTCCCTAGAGCTCTAAGGGAGCAGGACACTAAGAATCGTCAGGCAAGCTTGGATGATACGTTCAATCCTTTGATTGATTTTGAGCCTTTTGACCACCCTAAATTCTTAAGGCTGGACGCTGTTTCTGCGATTAAAAACTACACGGCAGAGGCTATGGAGCTATATCACAAAATGATTGTTAAAGGAGTGGCGCGTGAGCAGGCGCGCATGATTTTACCTCAGAATCTTTACACAACTTATTGGGCTACGGGATCTCTCCACAACTGGATGAACTCTTTTATAGCTAAGAGAGATCACGCAGATGCTCAGTGGGAGATTAAGCTCTTAGCGAGAGAAATCAGTCGTCAGATCCGAAGTCTATGGCCTATTGCCCACGCTAACTATGTCAAGCATGGTAAGATACCTGACTTGGGGGATCAATAGTTTGGCTTTCTTTCTCATAGGCAGATTCCCATAAAGGCAACAAGGAAATAATATTATGGATGCGTTTCTAAGAGAAAAGATTGAGACTAGTGATCTCAACGAGTTGAGTCTTCAGATTGAAGTCTATGAGAAAATCATAGACTTCTATGTGAGGTATGAAGAGGAGAACGGAGCGTATGAGTACACAACCGAGCGCATTCTTTATTTTAATAATATCTATGCTGAGTATCTCGTAGCTCGTCAGATAGCCATTGAGGGTGCTTCATACCCTAGAGTCATTGGTGAAGGGCCTAGACGTAAAGCTTAATTGCTAAGATCATGTTTTTTAGCTCTGCGTATTCTTGCCGTCTCACGATTTCTCTTCAGCCGCACTTCCCTTTCTTCGGGGGTCTCAGTAGCAATTCTTTTCCTATAACTTCTTCGAGCGATCTCTCTGAGATACTCTTTTTCGCTTTCAGACATATTGGCTCTCCGAAGCTCAGAGAGCCGTGACTCTCTTTCTTCGGGGGTCTCAGACTCAAATTTCCTTTTTTTCCAAGCCTTTAAGTAGGCTAATCTTTTCTCTCGCGCTTTAGGTGACTCGTTAGGTCGGCTAGGTGTCATCTTCAAAAGCTCCAAAAATCAATTTAAATTACCAAGTCTTAGTGTACTTGTCTGCTACACTAGATGCGCCCCATGATTCGGGTTCGACTTCCACGTTTATGATACCATACCCTCTCACAATATTCACCATTGTCGGGGTAAGTGTAGCAGTTTTGTTCTTTGAGTCTGAAGGGCTCACATCAAGATGCACTGTGATATTAAGACCTTCACTAATGGCTCTCAGCCTTTGAGCCGTTTCTATGCTTGCCATCGTTTCTAGATATATTCTCTCGTAGAGAATATCAGGCATTCGCCTGTGTTTGACGCGCTCATAGAAGAACTTCCTGTCGATGCTTCTTTCAGAAGAAAGAAGCATCTCGCGGTGGCGATCACAAAACCATCCCTGAAAGGCTGACTGTCGCTCCCTATGATGATTTCGTGATCTCCTCTAGAAGAGGGCAAGGGTGAGGTTAGATATCTCACCCCATGTGGCATTTTCTGAGCTTCCTTTTTTCCACATAACTTGTCCTTTCTAGGAGGTTAGGCCAACTAAAGAAGGTCAGCGGCTATATCAGAAAGCTCTGATCTTTCAGATTTGGAAAGGGAAGTGTAGCCGAAGATCGCCTGCCCTTTCATTTTTTCGACTACGTATACTAGCCCGTTAGATTTCTCGTCTAGGTAGGGGTTGTCAATCTGATAAGGGTCGCCCAAGAGCACCACTTTAGTTCCTTCAGCGGCTCTCGTAATAATACTCTTGATCTCATGTTTAGTGAGGTTCTGTGCCTCGTCAATGATCATGAAAGCGTCCTTTAGAGAACGTCCTCTAATTGAGTTGATAGGCTGTATCTCAATGTGGTTTTTCTCGAAGTAGCTTTCTCTTTCTTCTTCGCTAGACCCTACCTCCCAATATGGGTTAATCTGATCAAGGTTGTCAAAGAAAGACTGCATCCAAGGTTCGAGTTTTTCTCCCACTGATCCAGGTAGAAAGCCGATGCCTTTTCCGACATCAACCACAGGCTTAGAAAGCAATATCCTTTGGTATGTAGATGCTTGAAAGAGGGCTGATGCAAGAGTTAAAAAAGTCTTCCCCGTGCCTGCTTTGCCTAAGAGAGCCACGAGTTTTATTTCTTGATTTAACAAGAGGTCCAAAGCAATAGTTTGCTCTAGGTTTCTCGGCTTGATACGACCCGCCCTTACCTCTTTCTTCTTAATTGGAAAGAGAGTGTAATCTCTGTAGTGGAAGAGATGGTTTGACTGTCTCTGATCGGTCAGTGTGATATACTGATTGTTGGACAGATTAAGCTTTTCCACTTCCTCTTCATTGAGACGCACTGCTCCTTCCCAATAAGACTTAGCCATTTTTGTTCGTAGTTCTATGTCTGGACTGACTTCCACTGTGGTTTCAGAAAGAACTCTTTCGGAGGTCTTTGTGTTGATGTAGTCCTCTGATCGTATACCCGCGCACTCCGACAAGATCCTCAAGTTAACGTCTTTTGTGAGCAGTAAGAAAGATTCGTACTCTTGGTTGTATTTCTCAGCGGTCTTTAAGATGAGAAGGTCTACGTATCTGATCTCAACTGCTTTTTTTAGAGACTCAAAGTCTAGCTCGTCTGTGTGAGAGACTATCTCCACCCTCCCTTTATCTATTTCACTCAGAATAAGCGAGCTAGATTTCCTAGCAAGATGAGATACCTGGACTTTCTTATCTTTGAGTAAGTCGAGTTCCATAATTACGTAGATCGGGATCAAAACCTCGTATCCATCTACGAACTCTAAGAAAGAGCTTGGTTCATGGATGAGCACAGAGGTGTCTATCATGACAGCTTTTCGCATACCTGAGTTTCCTTTCTGTAAACACTAGTAGATGTAGATAACTACATTAAAGAGTTACTTCCACTTATCGGGGCTTAGAGGCGAATAACTATTTTCAGAAATAACTCAGCCCTGATATCAGGGCGACCAATGCTCAATCAGTAGGCTCTTTATAATGGGCCTTCTTCAAAAGCCATAGCCTGAGAAAGAGGGTAAGCATGAGTAGATGGTATGAAGATGACTACGAGGTTTTCGGGGAAGACCTTTATTCTGATGAAGACTTTGCGTTCGAGAAAATAACAGGTGAACGACTTGCTTGGAAAGACGAACATGGCAGCAGCGGTAATAGACCTAGCTCTAGCAGGAAAGATAAACTTAATAACCCTTCGGGGTCTTGCTCTTTCCCTCATCAAGTAGGTGGTGTAGGTAGTGGTGATGGTACTTGCTATCAGAAGCATCAGCAACATGGGCAGGCTAACGCGGGGAAAAACGGATCCCCTGAGCGAGCTCAGTACATGAGAGAGTATCGTAAGAAATACTACGACTCTCAGGCTCAGAAGCCTAAAGATGGTATGTCATCAAGGTCTACTGTGCCTAAGCCTTTTGGTCAGGATCATCAGAGAGGCGGAGGGGACAAGAAGGCGAGCTTAAGAAATCAACTCTTCTTAGAGAGGTTAAAGCTCTTGAAACTTGCCTACGACTACCCTCAAGTTAGGGGCGAAGTAAGAGGCTTGATTGAGAGAACTGCCCGAACACACAGAAAACAACCCAAAAGAAAACTTAAGAACCCTAGAAAACAAAATTGCGAATCTTTCAAGAGGTGGGATCAATGGTCTAATGAGTCTCAACAAGACTACATTAAAGAGCTTATCGAAAATAAAGGTAAGGTTGATGGTGAGTGCTACAATATTCACAGTGACTATGGTCAATGGGGCGGGAAGAGTACGGGAAAAGATAAGGCTTATCAGCAATGGTACAATGAGAATGTAAGAAATAGAGACAGTGACGGAGAGTATACAGGGCCTTCTAGGGGAACGAAAGATAGAAGTAAATCTAATCGAGAGAAGATGTGGAGGAAAATACCCCACTCTAAGAGAGTCCTTAATCGCCATATGAAACAATACATAAAAGAAAACAAAGACAGCATTCCCGCAGATGTCCTTAAGCATTGGGGAGTTGAGGACAAAGGAAATAGCCCTCTTGAGGAGGATTTGAGTGGAGGAGGGAGAAGAAGGAGAAGAAGAGACACTTCGCCTCAACCTAAGCCACAATCGAAACCACAATCGAAACCTCAATCGAAACCACAATCGAAACCTCAATCGAAACCACAATCGAAACCTCAATCGAAACCACAATCGAAGCCTCAACCTAAGCCACAATCTACCGAGCAAAGCTCTTCTCAGCCCAAGAGAAGATCTAAAAGGTTTAGGGGTAAGATAGGTTAAGAGATCGGGGCTAATATCCTCTTTATAGTTGGGGTAAATTAAAAACCACCTCCCAACTATAAAGAGGATTGTCATGTCTCAGGATTTCCAAAGAAGAGGGGTCAAGCCTAATACTCGCATCAAGACTGCGGGTGAAGTTAGGTTTATTAAGGATCATGGTGATGATTCAAATGCATGGGCTTGGAATCAACACGCACCTTCAGAAAGAAGATTAGACCCTAGTCATACGCTGAACAAGAAATGTAGTAAGCAGATAGCGAGAGTTCTCAAGTCTACTCTCATGTCGCTAGGTCATGCGATGACGGCTTACTCAGTTTTTGCTAAGATTAAGAGCAGAGACATATCTCCCGATGGCGCGCTCGGAGGGCGCGGCTATATTATGGAAATCAAGGCTATGCGCCGTCAGTACATGAACATAGTAGAGGCTCTATCAGCTATTTCCGACACCATTTATGATGAGATCAACGCAGATCATTGGTTAGAGGCTCAGACTAAGCTAGTTCAGGACGTTCTCGAAGAGATCGAGGATATCAAGGAAGATCCCGAAGAATGGGCTGAACAACAGGAAGATATGACGGGTTTAGTTAGCAAAGTTCAGTCTAAAAATAAGCTGGAGCAAGCTAAGAGAAAGAAGAAAGATGATGTCGGGATGACAGAAAGAAACTTCGCAGAGCCTAGATCAAAGACTGCTAGTATAAACCGTCCTTTCTCAGCGATTAGAGTAGCTGACAGATACTTAGAGAGGTGATTGAAATGAGTAAGAGTAATTTACCAAACGGGGGTTACACCCTTACACACGGCTCAAACTATATGCTCGACGGGTTTCAGTTTGATACTGAATACAACGGAGGTGTGTACGAGAAAGCGAGGCTACCCGAGACAAAGGGTCTTTCTGCGCTACCTAGTGGGATGATCCCTTCTGAAAATCCGCTATCTTCAGACTTACCCAATGGGGTTGAGGTGGATGTAGACCTCAACCTTTCAGAGTTCACTAAGGATGCTTCTCAGCAACTAATCCCCCTTGTTGACCACTCTTGGTTGGCTTCTCAAGCTGAGGAAGACTTAGAGGGTATGAGGAGCTCTGATGATGTCCTAGAGCACTTTGCAGAAGGACGCTTTGAGCACCCTCAAGCTAATCAGATTAAGTGTCTTCAGGACTCTTGGGGTGATGGCTCTACTACGGGCTTAGACATTCTTCCCAATGAGCAGAGAAATCATGATAAATACCAAAACTCTTATTCTGATAATCAATCTAAGTTGCCCGGTGATGATTACCGTAGAAGGAAAGAAACGGCATCGCGGAAAGTAGCTTACGGAGAGTCTCCTGATCACTTTGACTCCCTCCCTCTTGATGTGATGAAAGAGCTGAGTCAAGAGTACGGTTTGCATGGGAAAGTATACATTAAGGAAGCCTCTTTTCCAGGTCTATTCAATGGGCGGTGGGATGAGGTCATCAATAAGAGGTGTGCCTCTTCGATGTATATAATCTCAGAAAAAGAGGGCTGTGCTTTTGACAGGTTCTTAGGGATGAAGGTAGTAGCTTCAGATAAAGAAATCTCTTGGGAAGAAGCTTATCATACTCTCATCCCTAAGTTAGAGGTCTATGGTATTTCTAAGACTTCTGGAGCTAGCTATAGAAGTATGCTTCGACAAGCTTTCATTGACGTGATGGAAGGACGCATCGAGAGCTCAGATCAACCCTCAACTTGGTTTCAAATTCAGCCTGACGTTACTGAGGGACTTTCTTTAGGTCGTGCTAAGAGAGCCCTTGATGAGTTCGTAGTGGATAATCCATACATTGAGTCTCTTACAGAAATAGCCCAATCTAAAGAAGAGCAGAGACTCTCTCGCATCGCCTCTCAGCTTGTTTCTCAAGGTATGGTTGAACCTGAGATTGTAGAGGACATAGTTCAGAGTGAGCGCACTGCGACACAGAAGATTGAGCGTCTTTATGAGATTGCATCTAAGCCTCTCCAATCCTCTGACTATCAAGGTCTTGGGCGAGTGGTGAAAGCCCACACTCCATACAAGTCTCAACTTGACCCTACGGAAAAGATACAGACTATTTCTGAGGCTGACTCTATCCGTTTTGCAAAGAAATGTCAGGAGAAAGTGGCGAAGCTTATACATCAAGGTTTAGTGACGATTTCTGAGGTAGAAAAGGTCACGAGGAAAGCTAGCTCTCCACAGGACAAGCTCACCGCTGTTTATGAGTACCTTTCCCGTCCTTCTCAAGTTCAGAATTATATGGGGTCAACAGAGGCTCACTATCTTTCTAAGAAGTCTAGCCTTGACCCTCATGTAGAAATAGAAGATCAGGAGTCTCGCAACTTAGCACATAGGGACAAGACAGCTCAGACTAAGATTTCTAGAATGATCGAGAGTGGGTTGGTCTCCTACGAAGAGGTAGCTGAAGCAATCAAAGGGAAATCAACCCCTGAAGATAAGGTTGCTTCTGTGTTTGCCTACCTCGCTAAGCCTGCTCAAGCTCAGACTTATCTAGGTCATGAGACAGCTCACGTTATAACTGCTCGCAATAAGATGCCGAAAGTAAAAGTCGTTGCTAACGAAGTTTCTGAAGGAAAGAAGATCGCCTCTAGCATAAGTAAGTATGTTTCTAATGGACTCATTTCTGCTAAGAGTGCTGAAAAAGCAATCTCTCTTAATGGAGATGAAAGATATAGAGCCCTATACAGACTTGCCTTTGAAGGTGTGCGGGCTAAGAAAGAAAGTTTCAAGGGTCATCAGTATGAGGCTCATATTTCCAAAAGGGCTTCTTTACCTACTAAGACTGCCTTTGAGGTTCAAGGAGATAAAATCGCTACTTGGCTACGACAGAAAATGTCGGAAGGTTCAGCAGGAGGAGAGTTGGATGTTCTTCTTTCAACGAGGTTTTCTCAGAATATTCTTCAGGATCATCAAGCCCGTATTGCCTCTCTTCGCGAGGCTCATGAGGGAGTTTCGGGACACGCTTATGTAGATGCAGACGCATACATGACTGAGGGTACAGACGGGTGTGATAAGGGTGCGCTCATCCACAGAGCTAACCAAGTACCTACAATCTTAAAGTCAGCTAAATGCGGCAGCTGTGTTTTCAACACAGGCGGCACTTGTCAGAAATACAATAAGATAATATGTGCTTCTGCTGAAGAGGTTGTCGAGAACAAGGGTCAGTATCAAGCAGAGATGATCCGACTCTCCAATGCTTCCGACTCAGAAAGAACAGCATCACTTTTCGTGAATGACTATGATGCTTCAGAGTTTAATCTTCAACAAGACCACAACGTGGATTTTTCCGATGCGCCTTCTCTTGATAAGGTCGGGGAAGTCCTCTTCGGTGGGTTTGAGATCTAAGGAGGGCTGAGATGACTTTGCCTATGTATGTTAAGAAAGAAACAGCGTCAACTCCCTTTAAACTTTTAGTAGCGCACCATCAGAAATCTTCAGACCCCTCTAAAGGGGAGTCAGGAAACCCTGTAGCGATTAGACAAGGTTTTGAGACTCAGCTTATATCTACTCAGAGGGGGACGGGTACTTTCGGTCTTTTAGAAGCTCAGAATTTACCCTCTTTAGTGATTAAAGTTAATACGACTGACTACTTTAATCAGCGCACCTCGAACCCTCCTCCTTACTATAACTTTGATGAGATCCAAGCTTACGCGCACGACATTGAAATGAAAGATATGTTACCTTCTCTTAAGGCGGGCGATCATTTCGGTCAAGCTATTGGGAACGGCGCGGGTGCAGTTGCTGACCTAGCCTCTGAATTGAGTAATGCTCTCAACAACCTCAACTTAGGTATTTCTGCTACCGTTTCTCAGGCGGATAACACTAAGATTGAGGTTGCCCCCGCGTTTCCGAGTGACAATATTATTTTAACCGTCATTAGTTACTCTTATCTTATCCTCAATGGCGCTCCTCCTTTCACTGTTGAAGATACTGACGGAAATACTATTTATGATCCTGCGGTGAATGATAGCGCGGTAGGTACTGTGTTAGGGAAGAGTAGGAGTGTTAAGCCTATCTCTAGTATTTAGTTAAAATCTCGGAGGTTCATGTGAAAGACTTAATTCCTAAAGGGGCTACCCGTGTTCAAGTGACAGATGAAGTAGGGAAGCTTGTATGGCGTAAGCCCTCAGACCTCAGAGACACAGATACGATTAAGTTTAATCCAAATACAGGAGAGCCCTACGTCATGTATGGATCTCCTGGAGTCGCAACCCCACAGAGCGCGGGTACACCCTCTACAGCAACTACAACAACCTCGAACGCGGTCATTTCTGCTATTAAGAGTAGAAAGAAAGACGTGCTTGATAAAGATGAGGTTGTCTCTGTAGCAAAGTCTACTCCTGAGTCAGCCGATATACTCACTAAAGTTATTGCGGGGATTGCAGAGGAGTCAGCGAGTCTCTACTTTGAGCGATTAGAAGCAGAAAGAAAAGGCGAGTCTACCTCCCAAATCAGTATGAGGCGAGTTCAAGCCCTTAAAGCTGTGGGAGATACTTGGCTTAAGAAGAAAGAAGTCCTCGCATCCACAGGGGTTGACTTAGATTCCCCTGCCTTCAAGATTATCTTCACGCATATCGCAGAGACTTTCAGGCAGGCTTGTGACATAGCGGGTGTAAGACCTGAGATGTCAGAAAGCGTTTTCGCTGAGTTCGGGAGGTTAGTTGACGATCAAGATTGGGTAGCTGACGCAAAGGCTAAATTGGAGAAGGGTGAAAGCTAAGAATGTCTTTCTCATCACTAGCAATATCTGCGTCTGCAAGAGCGGGTAAGCAGTCTACTAAAAACGTAGATATCATCGAGTTTGTCGAGTCTCCTTGGGGCTTGAAGATGAAACTCTTTCCTGTGCAAAGAGTAATCCTGAAAGCACACTATGGGCTTGAGCTTAATGATGTAGATACCTTTGAGATTTCTGATTGGCGCAGAGAGAACATTGAGTTACACACCGAAAAAACTTATCTTAAGAAATTGTATGATGAGGGCCGCTGTAATATCGGTGAAGTAATACCTGGAAAACAGCGTAGGGAGATGATACTTTCTATTGGTCGCCGTTCGGGAAAGACGACCATTTCAGCCTGTATAGCTGCCTACGAAACTTATAAACTGATCAAGAAAGGTGACCCTCAGAAATACTACGGGCTACCTGCAAGTAATAACATTCAGATTATTTCTGTGGCAACAGATAAAGACCAAGCGGGTCTTCTCTATCAAGAGGTTTCGGGTCACTATCGAAACTGTTCTTTCTTTGGTCCCTACACCGCGAACAACACTCTTTCCTACGCTCGCTTTCAAACACCAAGTGACGTAGATAAATATGGTCGGTACATAGAGAACTCCAATGCAAAAGCTACTCTTAAAGTCACGTTTAGGTCTTGTGTGGCGAAAGGTTTGCGTGGTGCAGGTAACATCTGCGTTATTCTTGACGAGGTAGCTCACTTTACGGAGTCAGGTCAGTCGGGCGCGGAAGAGGTTTATAACGCGGTTGTTCCTTCGACCTCCGCATACTCAGCGAAAGACCCAAACAACCCAACTATCCCCATCGGTGAAGTTGAAGGTCGCGTCATTCTTATTTCGTCTCCATTAGGTAGGCAGGGACTTTTCTACAATCTATTTCAGATCGGTATGAGAGGCGGTAAGGCGAGTGAAAATATCCTCGCTGTTCAAGCTCCTACATGGGAGGTTAACCCTACCGTCCCCGCAGAAGAGTTTGAGAAACACTACCTTAAGAACGCTGCGGTATTCTTCACGGAGTACGGTGGAGAGTTTACGGATAGGACGAGAGGTTGGATCGAGAAGTCTGAAGACCTTTTCGCTTGTGTTGACTCTAAGCTTAAGGCGCGTCAGAAAGGACCTGCTAGAAGACCTCATTTCATGGGTATCGACCTCGCACTTGTAGGTGACGGAACTGCTGTTGCTATAGGTCATTTAGAGGAAGACAATATTGTTGTTGATCTTGTCGTTCAGATAAAGGCAGGAGAGGGTGACTACGCAGAGAAAGAAAGGCTAGACTTTGATGACGTTGCGGATTGGATTTTTTCTTTAACTAAGAAATTCTACATCGCAGAGGGCATATTTGATCAGTGGGCGGGTATTCCTCTTGAGCAAGCTCTCGCCAAGCGCGGTTTAGGTCAGATGAAGTCGGTTCAAATGACTCGTCAACTTACCTCTCAGATCTTTCAAAATTTTAAGGATATGATGTGGGATCAGAGGCTTAAGCTTTATGATGACCCTCACCCCGAAGAGAATGGTCACGAGCCTTACATTCAAGAGCTTTTAGAGCTTCAGGCTAAGGTTCAGAGTAAGCACATAATCACAGTCGAAGCTCCTCAAGTTCAGGGCAAGCATGATGATATGTCTGACGCGCTGACTCGTATGGTTTGGCTCGCTTCCAAGCAAGTAGGCAAGCAGAAATATTTTGCAGGCGGTTCGGGTAGACCATCAATATCAGGAACTGCTTTACATGGGGGCAAAGGCTTTGCGGGTTCTCCTCGTTTGAGGGGAGGTACTAATTCAAAGAGAAGAGCACCCACTCCTAGTCGAAGTGATCGGCACAGCTTAAGAAATAGAGTTATGGGAAAGAAGAGGTGACATATGCTTCCAAGAGAAAGAAAGACAGCTGACCACAGGGTTCTCGGTAGAATACTTGAGCTTAGCTTTGGTCAAAAGAAACCATCAGATGAGATGATTGACTTTATCTCCGAACTCTACTTAAGAGTCGGTGGAAGTTGGGTAGGTTTTTTCAAGGGCAACCCTGACCAAGTTCGCTTGCTAAAAAAATGCGCTATGATGGTAGTTAAGAAAGAAAAAGAGAGGCGAAAGCATGAGTGAAGAAGAACCAAGAGAGGTCGGGAAGATCCTCCCTAGATCTAGAGCGACTTCTCGATCACTGACAGCTTCAGAGATGAAGTCTCGTGTTAAAGTCGCTATGACTACATCAGGTACTCAGATGGGTTCGGGAGGTAACTTCTATTCACCTGAGTTGTCCACTGATTTTCTTGAGCTACCTCAAAGTCAGGACGAGCAAAGAAACTATTTCAGATTCTTTTACCGAACTGACCCTTTCGTGGGTCAAGCCGTAGATCTTCACACTGAGCTTCCTCTATCTAAGATCCGTTTGGGCATCCCTAGAGCGAGGAATAGAGACATGGCGATGGCTTCTCTTCGGTTCTGTGAGAAATGGGCTAAGAGAGTTGGCCTTTTGCATAGGCTTATAGAAATCTTACATGAGTATAATCTCTTGGGTGAAGTCTTTGTGTTCTGTGAGGACAACAATGCAGATATGCCTAAAGATGTGACTCATACAAGGATCAATGAGATCACCAAAGAGGGTGAAGCTGAGGTTCGATATGAGCGCAGGGAAGACGCAGATGATCGAGCTTACAAATGGATGAAGAAGAACTATAAGGGGTGGACTGCAATAAGAATATTGCCTCCTGAACAAGTTCATATGGAGTCATTCCCTTTCACGGATGAGAAGATCATTTCTCTCGTTCCCGATTCTAAGACTAGGGATGTAGTCGAGAGATCTGCGATGCAAGACCCTGAAGCGATGCGTATCGTGGAGTCTATGCCTGAAGATGTCGTCAACGCTATTAGAGATGGTAAGAATATCCCTCTCAATACCAACGCGGAGTTAGGTTCTTTCTGCTATTTCATGGCGAGAAAGAAATCGCAGTATGAGCCTAGAGGACACTCGATGCTTGAGCGGTGTCTCAGAATACTCGTCTATCGAGATAAGTTGAGACAGGCTCAGACCTCTATCGCTTCTCGCCACATGACCCCAATCCGTTTAGTTTACGCTGAGGATATGGACATGAACGATGTTGAGGCGTTAAGAGAGCAAGTGGACCTCGCCCTCCAAGACCCCGACTACTCGATCATCGCGAACTTTCAGATTTCTTGGGAGGAAATGGGATCAGATCAGCGTCTTTTAGACCTCAACGGCGAGTACGACATGACTGATCGTCAGATGTACGCGGGGCTCGGTGTTACGGAGTCTCTCTTAAGCGGTGAGTCTAGTTATTCGGGTGACAGGATCAACCTTGAGGTGATTAACACCCGCTATATGCTCATGCGCGAGGTTCTACAAGAAATGGTCGAGGAGAACATTCTGAAGCCTATGTGTAAGCGCATGGGATTTATTGAAGAGGATGAAGATGGGGAGGAAATAGTGATTCACCCCACCCTCAGCTTTACTCGTCTAGGGTTAAGAGATAACAATGACACCTTCGACAGCCTCTTTAACCTCTATCAGAAGGGCTCTATTGATATTGACATCATCTTGGAGCTCCTGAATGTAGACCCTGAGTCCACTAAGAGAAAGCTAGAAAGAGATATGTGGACGATGAATGACTCGCAGTTTAATGAAGTCCTTAGAGGTATTTACGGAGAAGCAGGACGTATGATCGCTGAAAACTCTGAAGTAATCGAAAAGATCGCGGAGAACTTAGGTCTTAGCTACGAGAAGCCCGAAGAAGAGGGTGGTAGGTTCTGATAGGTTATTTATGTAGCTTTCTTGTTCTCTGATAACCTCTTTATCTATGGGTAAAGTATAGCTCATAGATAAAGAGGTAGTTAGTATGAGAAAAGCAAATAAGAAAGAAGAGAAGATGGGCATCCTTCCTGTGATGAACCCTCTCTTCAACCTCAGAGAAATTTGTAAGCAGTCTGCGCTATTAGAGGATCATCTCAACAACCCTCGAAAGAGATGTCCCGACTGTATTAGAAAGCATTTCCTTACTATTGAGGCTCTTTACGAAGAGGCGGTTTCACTAGATAAGAAGCTCAAGTATGAGGGCTATCTAGACGGTAAAGCTCAAGCTATGCGCGACTTACAGGCTAAGTGGCTCGACTCAAAAGACACTAAGAAATACAATGCCACCTGTAATCAGATTAGCCAAGATTTGAGGTCTGTTAGGAAAGAATATGCTCCGCTGTGTTTCGATGTTAGAAAGATGGCAAGTCTAAGAGCCCCTGAGAATTGTATTCACGTAAGACTAGCTACCCTCTCTCTCCAAGAGAAAGAAGAGAGGGAAGTAGAGAGACTCTCGAAAAAGAAACCAAAGAAGAAGCCACCTCGTAAAGATCTCTCACGAAAGAGGGTTAAAGTAGAAGACCCTGACATTGAGAATTTAGGTGGGGGTGCAGGTGGAGATCGCGACCTGTCCATGAATCATAAGAGAGTGGCTAGGAGAGTCGCATTCAGGTTCTTGAGGAAGGCTCAAGAGGAGCAAAAAAAAAAAAGTCCCTTAGAGAGTAGTATAGTTGATAAGCTTAAGAAAGATAAGAACCCACGCTTTGAATCCGAAGCGGGAAATAAGGTTACTTTCTACACCGCCTATCACGCAGACCCTCAGTCAAGAGAATACGCTTCAGCTCACTCCGAAGTTCAGAGGCGTGTTGAGACTCACCGCAAAGCAGAGTCAGCTAAGAAGAAGAAAGAGCAGAGAGCTGAACAACACCGCCTCAAGGGGATCAGAGTAGGTCTGAAAAATCAGTTTGAGGATGACCCCCGCAACTTTATTTCTCTTCTTCAGAAAGGAAGTAAAGAGATTGATCGAGAGAGGTTCATCCAAGTTCTTGCCGAGATGACTCTCGACAAAGATTTCAAAGAGGGTGGGCTAGCTGGACTTTCTACTGTCTCTAAGATTAAAATCCCTGAGCTCGATTATCAGATACAAGATGTAAAGTCTCAGATAGAGGTGGCTGAGGGAGACATTAAGACTGAACTTGAAGATAAACTAGCAGAACTCCAATCTCAAAGAGAGAAAGAGGCGACAGCCGAAACGAGAGATGTCCTTTCTAAGAGAATGGGTGAGTTGATTAGTTTTGTAGACGGCTTAGACTTAGACAAGATGTTTCCTGATCTCACTGGAGATGTTGAAGGAAACCCCTCTGAAGAAGAGCTTGAGCAGACTAGGAAAGAAGACGCGATCAACTTCCTTCTCGGTAAGTCTGAGCGAGGCAGGGAAGCTATCGAGAAAGACGATAACCTCAAGTTCTTTCATGAACTATACAAGGCTAATGAAAACACATCCTCAAAAGGGCAGTCTGAAGAGGAAAAGAAAGAAGCAGAGGAGACTCGCGGGGAGTTTCTTTCTAAGGTCAGAGACACGCTCCCTAGAGACAGCGCACTGAGGGACAATAGAGCTATTAGTAAGCTATCAGACTTTATTGACCTTTTAGGAGGTTTGCCTGAAGATGACCTTGAAAGCTTTGAAGAAGGGTACAAGACATCTGCTTCCCGACTTACTAAGACTTTCACTGCTGAGAAAGACACACAGGAGATCCTACAAGACCTTAAAAGAGATGTCGAGGACCTCTTCAACAGACCTCTTTCTGACATGAAGGGTGAAGAGTTAGGTCAAGCTTTAGCCGCCGCAGTGATGGAGGCCAACTTTCTGGATGACTTTGAATATGGACTACCTACGAAAGATCATTTTCTCAATCATTCGAGAGATAGCTTTGGACGTATGCAGACTTCAGAGAATGAGGGGCTTTACGAGGAAAGTCTTTCTTTCACTGTGGATAGATTGAGGGGTGATGGAGCGTCAGACCCTCAGAGGCGACAAGATGCCTTTAACTTTTACTCTCAAAAGTTATCTGAGTTGGACACGGGCAAATCTCTTTCTAAGAACCAAAGAAGAGCGCGGAGGCTTAAGTATGAGTCAGCTCTTGAGGGGGCATATGTGTCTATGCTCATGGAGGGAGATGAAGACATCCCTCCAGGTAGGTCTAGAGTAGATCCTTTTTTCTTAGAATTCGCTAAACAGATGAACAGTAGGGAGGCTATGGTTATAGTCTCCGAGCTTTCTAGGGAAAACTTTGGTCTTTCCCCCGAAGAGGTGAGGTCACATAAGAGAGAGTTTATGGAGTCTCTTTCTGACAAAGATTTTGTGCGGGCCACAGGCGGAGAAAGTGGTCCGTTCAGCGAGATTAACGATTTGTTAGATCCTCAGTATTGCCCTGACATACCCATGAACGGAGACTCCGCAGGTCAGAAAGTACCTGCTTCAGATTGTCCGATGCCTATGGCTCCAGAAATGAGATCTATTCTGAGGGACTTTGTGACCACAGTCTCTATGGATATGTACTCTATTGTTCCTCAAGATGAAGGGGGTCAGGGAGGCGGGTCTCAGATAAGCAAGAAAGAAGACAAGAAAGAAACTAAGTTCAAGGCATGGATGAAGTCTAACAAGAAAGCCCTAGCCAAAGCTCTTTTAGAGAAAGATGAGGATATGCTTGCTTCTCTTTTCTCTGCAATGAGAGAAGCCAACTTAAGATCCCTCAACTTGAGTGAATACATTGAAGACTATAATGAGGAGTCAGCTTTTGCGGGTGATCCCGCAAAATACAGAGCAAGAAAGATTATGGAGCTTCTAGAGTCCCCCCTTCGTAACGAAGAACAGCTTGTAGGGCTCTTAGAGAAGATCGACGAGGAGATTACTAAGAATTATAAGGGCAGATATGCTTCTCAAGGGTCTTCGGGATCCTCTTACTTATCTAAGAGGATGACATCTCGCATGAGATTTTTCTCAGCTAAGAAAATTGCGAGTAAATTCTCTTCTAATAAACCTTTTATAAGGGGTCGCCTAAGTAGTGACCCCCAAGGAGTTTCTTCTATGCAGAGACTTGCTACATCTTATGTTGATTATCAACAACGCGCTCGTCATTTCGCTGTTGGAATGAGAGTTTATCCTTATTTCTTAGGTAAGCCTGACAAAGCAGGGGTCGTAGCTCAGATTTTCCCCGCCATCGGCATGGTCGATGTTCAGTTCCCACACGGCGTATCTCGCTATCCTGTAGAGGACTTAGTTTTGGACACATCAGGTGACTACAAGAGCCTAGCAAACACAACCAACTCTCTTATCGGGGGTAGGGGTGTCGTTCCTGTGTCGTCTGGTATTTCTTCTAAGAAAGTGGCTCATAGATACCTCATAGAAAGAAAGAACCGAAGGGGTTAGTCATGGCATTCTCAAAGTACGCTAAAGCACAGGTAGTTACACCTCAACTTCACGGTCTAGAGTGGGATCGCATTCGAGTCGCTTCGGGTCAAAAGCGACTCGACTCAAGCCTTAAGAAAAAAGCAGAAGAGCTTTTAGGCGAGCCCTTCACTCCTGATCGTTTTCTTCTGACACACGCTACTATTGTCTGTTCCGTTGATGCTGTCTCTGTCCCTAATGTAAAGACAGGATCTATCGAGGAAGAGGGTCAGAGTATCAATAGAAAGTATGCTGATTATAGAGTCACCTCAGAAACAGATAAGTACATCAATAACAACCTCGACTGTTGGTCTAGAGGCGTTATTAAGAAATCTTATAAGACGTTTGTGGGGGCGCATAATTTTGTTGAACACGTCCAAGTTGAAGAGTTGTCTAAAGGGCGCATCATTGATGCTGTTATGCGAGATATTGGTGAGTCTATCTATGTGGATATTCTTGTAGCCACAGATAGAAAGCACGAAGATCTCGTAAGGCAAATCTTATCAGGTGAAATGAATGGTATGTCGATGGGCTGTTCTGTCGATTTTACCATCTGCACCAAGTGCGGTCATGTCGCGGCGGATGAGCCTCAGATGTGCCGACACGTTAAATATGAAAAAGGTAATGTTTTCTTCGATGAGAATGGAAACAAGCACCGTGTTGCCGAACTTTGTGGTCATGAGACTACAGGTGAGACTGGTGGTGTTACCTTTATTGAGGCTTCTTGGGTGGCAGTTCCCGCTTTTAAGGGTGCTGTAGCTAGAAACACACTCGAAATACCCTCTTCAAACGCTAATCCACAAGATGAGAAACTTAATGAAGTTCCCTCTCAGTGGTTAAGCAAGTCTGCCTCCTCACGTCTAGCTGGTCCTTTCGACTTCGACGGCGATGATGATGAGGGTGAGGAGAAGCCTAAGAAAGACGAGCCTCCTGAGTCTATTCTCGATCAGCTTGAGGGCGTAGTAACAGACGCTCTCGTTGATCGTATGAAAAAGAAACTCGAAAAGGAAATCAAAGAAGAGCTCGCACAGAAAGCGGTTGACGTACCCGCTACAGGCGACCCTACTACCGCAGATGATACGATCATTAAAGAGGGTATGAGCAAAAGACAAAAGCTCTATTTCTCAGCTCTTGATACTGCTGTTAAGGTGGCCTCCTCTAAGAAAGAGGCTATCAGTAACATTAGACTCGTCAATGATCGCTTCGACGTTTATTTACCATCTTATTTATATCGTATCGCTAGTCAGATGAACTCAGCAGATAGGTATAAGAAAGTAGCTAACTTTATCTTAGACGCTGAACAGTGTCATGGATCAAAGTTAACCCACAAAGACTCATTGCGCTTGGTAAGACTTTCCAAGCTTATCTCATTTGTTCACGGGCGGTAAGCCCACCATCAGAAAGGAAATCCTATGTCTAGGAATCGTTTCCGTAGGGCTTCTACTAGCCTACCAGGTTATGATGATCAGGGCTTCGAGAGCTTCGGTCATCCCGCATCACAAGCACAACCCGCAGTTGACGCTTACGGCATTGAATCAGAGTTTGGCGAGGGTGTTCACGAAGGACCTTACCGCTCAGGTCCTGCTCCCGCATCCTACGGTTGGGAAGCAGACCACCCCGCAGCCACCGAAGATCTCATCTCAGATTATGAGGAGACTTCTGATCTTTATGAGCAGAATCTCCGCAAGGCTATGGAGCGCAAGGCTTCTAAGTGCATCGAGATTGCTGAGAGCCGTCTCGGTAGGACTGCTTCACAAGACGAGATCGAAGACCTTGCCCTTCGCTACATGGATCTCCCTTCACGTCAGATCAATGCTAAACTTCAGCGCATTGCAGGTACGCAATACAAAAGAAATGACGCGCACAAGAAAAACAGGAGCAGGAGAGATGAAGCGCTCAAGAAAAATAAAAATAAGGAACTGATGTCTGAGGAGGAGTTCGGGGAAATCATGGCCTCAGACTTTCTTGCTGATGACGTGATGCAAGAGGGTACGGGCTATGACGGTGATGATGTTGGACCAGGTAACCACATGGCTGACTTTATGGCTGATGATGAGATGGCTGAGGAAATCGCCATGCTTAAAGCGGCTAACGCCCGTCTTTCTTCTCAAATGCGTCGTATGGCAGAAGATGTAGTTCAGCAAGAAACAGGTTATGAGGGTGACGACGAGAGCGTTGACACTCTTGACGACGAAGAGGGTGAAGGTCCTACTAAGAAACTCGCCTCAGAAATGATGGCTGAGGACATGGCTATTCTCGCTGAGATGATGCAAGAGGCTTCTGAGATGGGCGATGCAGACCGCATGGCTGAAATCCTCGCTGAGATGGATCGAGTCGCCCGCGCTCCTTACGGCACAGCTTTGAAGAAGTTTAAATACCAAGATCCTGACACGAGAGGTCTTCATCGGGCTCTAGGTCGTAAGGGCGAACACGTCACCCGTAGCTGGAAAGAGACAGGCAAGAAGAAGACGTGGAATAGGGTTAACTACGAACAGAACAAGCACAGACCAGAGTGGTGGAATGTTCAGAAAAAGAAAACTACTTCTAAGAAAGCCGAGCTGATGGCTGAGGACATTCTCTCTGATGAGGAGTTCGCGGAGATCATGGCTGAGATGGATCACATGAGCGATGCTGACCACATGGCTGAGATGGGTCACATGGCTGAGATGATGCGAGAGGCTTCTGAGATGGGCGATGCAGACCGCATGGCTGATATCATGGCTGAGATGACTAGAATCGCGAAAGCGAAGAAGAAGAAGAAGCCTCGCGGTAAAGCTAGAGGGCAATATGGGGCTAGTAACCCTGGTTGGTCAGATTCTTATATGGAGCCAGAGAGCAGGGCTGAGATTTGGAAGCACAATAGGCTTCCTAAAGACTCACCTAAGAAGAAGAAAAAACCCAATACGGGTGATCAAATGCAGGGTGCTCTAAACGCAAAAGGTGGGAAAAACGAAGATAAGAGCTTCTACAACCATGAGTACTATGTTTCGCACCCCGAGCTTTGGCCTTCTGAGTCAAACCCACAGGGGAGTAAAGCTCAGAAAAGACCCTACAAGTATAAGACACAGTCTAAAATGCCTGGCGCGACAGATCTTGAAGAAGAGCGTCGCGTAAATAAGAAAGCTCATTTTGACGAGATGCGTCTAGCTTCTGAAGAGCAGGCAATGCTTAATGAGATGCTCGCTGAGATGGAAGCAGAAATGGCGATGGCAGGTCAGAATGACCCTAGCCACTTCTACATGACTGCTGAAGACATGACTGCTGAAGATATGCTCGCTGAGATGATGGCTGAGGATCATGAGGCTGAGGATCATGAGGCTGAGATGATGGCTGAGGATCATGAGGCTGAGGACGTAATGGGTCTTCACATGGCTTCAGATAATGTCGATGTAGATCCCAAGCTCGCCCGTATCTTCCAAGCCGCAGAGGAAGAGGCATCTGAGGAAGAGGCATCTGAGGAAGAGGCGACAGAGGAAGAGGCAACTCTTACTCAGAAATCAGCTTCTTTCCGCCCTCAGACTCGGGCTCGCCAAGCGTCTGTTAAGACACTCGGTAACATCAGCCGTGAGGCAAGTTCAGCTTCAGACGAGCTCTCTAAGCTTTGGGAGTCAGCTCCCGATGTCAGCAAGTACTTCGGCTAAGAAAGAAATAAGGGTACTTTAGTTCCTTTATATCGCTTTGCTTTATTATTAAACCTTTCGGGGGGTTGGGTTTCCCGCCCCTATCTTAATTAACACACTACTCTCTTGGAAACAGAGAGTATGAGCAAATAGGAGAATAACTATGGCTCTACTTGGACAAGCTAGTGGTGGGTTTACTGAGTCAAGTTCGGCTCTCAGAATTTTGCACATCGGTGTTCGTAACACCGTTGGTCAGCTTTCTGCGAACGCTTTCACTCAGACTAACCCCCCTTCAATCACCGTAGCAGCTACTACAACTCAGGCATCAGGTCTTCTTGATGGCGTAGTGCGCGGTGTTCTTAGTGGTTCTGTTGCTTTCGCTGACCCTACAGGCGACAACACTCACGCAGGCCCTCGTCAAGCAGATAATGTTACTGAGAACACCGCAGTTCTCGGTATCTTTATCAACAACGCTGTTGGTAATGCCTTTGAGAATCAGCCTGGCGTTGCTTCTAACAGAGGTCCTTACGTTTCGGCGCAAGGTACTTACGGCAACAAGCTTTATGAGACTCAGGCTCTTCAAAATGGTGGTGCTCTTAATGCAGGTGATGACCTCACTTACACTGTTGGTCAGTCTCTCGTTGCTTCCCTTAACGGTTATCTCACCAATAACGAGTCTACCACAGACAATCACGTTCTCGGTACTACCGTTATTGGTATTCTTAAAATTGTTCCTGACTCAAACTCTGATGAGTTAGTCTACGACCAACGCATCTGATAAGAAAGGAGTCATACAATGAGTAACACAGTTGATAACGCAGTAAAGCAAAAGATCATTGCTGACTACATCAAGACCCCACAGGGACGTGCGAAGCTCGCGGCTTCGATGACACAGCCACTCCGTCTCCGCCGTGACTATACGAGTGTTGGTCGTAAGACTTTCCTCGTAGAGCAGTTGCCTGACGGTGCGCTTCCGATCTACGACAAAGACCCTGACGTGACCGCGTTTGTGGTAGGTGAAGAGGGCGAGAACATTCTTGCTATCACCAAGCCACGTCGTGTGATCTTCCCTCTTTTCGAGATCGCATCAAATCCCGAGATCCCACTCACTCAGATTAAGGAGCGTCGCTTCGATCTGATCGAGAGGGCTCAGGACTTGGCTCGCGCACAAATCCAAGCGGCTGAGGACGAGCGTGTATTCGCTATCCTCGACGCAGTTGCGACTCAAGGCTTTGACAGTCTCCCTGGTCAGACTAACGCTGACATTCCTGTCATCGCTCCTCTTAACGGCGCTGTTCTCGCTGACGCATACGCTCTCATCGAGCGTCATGACCTCCGTGTTTCTCGCGTCTTCATGAACGCTCGTGACTACGCAGACATCCGTAAGTTTGGTCGCGACATTCTTGACATCGAGAGCCAAGCAGCACTCCTTAAGACTGGTCTTCAGGCCACTCTTTGGGGCGCACAGATCATCACGAGCCGTCTCGTTCCTGTCGGCACTGTGTACGTCTGCTGTGAGCCTGAGATGTTCGGACGCATCCCTGTTCGTACTGAGCTTACGGTTCTTTCTGCTGACGATCCGAAGGCTCGTACCATCGGTTTCTCAGTCTTTGAGAACTTGGGTATTGGCGCGTACAACCCACGCGGTCTTGCTCGCCTCACCGTTACTCGCTAATCTTTAAGAAATAGCGAATAACTCAGCCTGCTTTTAGGCGGGCTTAGAGGTACTCAGAAAGAAGCCTCGTTTCCTGATGGAGACGGGGCTTCTTTCGTTTCGGATTTTTTCTTTATAAACCCTGATAGGTGATCTTATCTCTTCGGAGAATTGAGAGCGACATTAGAAAGGATAGGAAATATGGACAGACTGATTACGTTACTTCTCTTGATAACAGCCCCTTTAGCTCATGCTCATGAGGTCTGTCCTGAGTCTGTTAAGACTCCTAGACCTTGGGAGCTGACCTTCGGCACTACACAGATGGTTATCGGTTGGTACGAAAAGGGATCTCTCCCTGTGCCGACCTCCTCTGCTACTGTCTTATTAGGCTACTCTCTTTCTGAGAGCTTCAGTCTTTGGTCTGTATTCAACCTCCCTCTTTCCCCTAATAGAAGAGTGAATGGTGAGGGTCTACTTATAGAGACGCTAACTCCCCCTTCTTTCATGATAGGGGGGGGCTATCAGATCTTTAAGATAGACTTCTCAGGTGCTGATAGCTTCGGAATGGACATAGGACTCTCCATAGGCAGAACCATAGCTTTGGAAGGTCTTTTCTTTCCTGTGGGGGCGACACGCTTTAAGGTGTTTATGGGTGACAGGAGCTCGGCTTTTATAGGTCTGACCACATCGCCCTACAGCTCTGACGGAGAGATAGTTTGGGGCTTGGTTTACGGCATGGGTAAGCGTTTCTGATAAGGTTGTACGAATGAGATTAAGAAACAATAAAGACATCACCTCTGTCCTTAAATTCATCATCCTTGACACTATGGGAGACTTTATTTCTCAAGAAGAGTTAGACGATGAGGTGATCAGAGTAAGCGGTTGGGTCTTATCTGACATGGAGACTTTGGGGGGGGAAGTAGAATCTGCCAAAAGACGCACACCCCATTGGAATGGATCACCTATTGAGGTGGCTGTCTCTAGTCTTTCTGAAGACATTTATAACGAGGATCAGGGAGGGTATTCTTGGACGCTTTCTGTGTATGTGGGAGAGGCTTCTTTCACTCACTTGGGTGATAAGAGTATCGGAGACATCCTAGAGGACTTTCAGGACTTTTCTTCTCGGGAAGAGATGGAGGACTATCAGAACCTCGTCAGTGAGCTTCTTGAGCCGAACTCGACCCGAACTACTAAGACCCTCACGCTCTATACCGCGCAACCAAGAGGCTTCGGGAAAGAAAGATTTGTCCGAGAGGGGATGTTTTTCACCTCAGACGCGAGCGATGCTTTTGGATTAGCTCGTGACAGGGGGAGAGAAGTATATCAGGTGAAGATCCCTCGTAAGTTTCTCTTAGAAACAAAGTCAGGTTCTGTGAGATGGTTTCAGTCAACTAAGAGAGTTGAAGCAGACATTATCAAGATCAGCTAGAAATGGAGATAGATATGAATCTAAGGCAAAGAGTTGCGGAAGCTTATCTGAGACAGTGTTCAGAGGTCACTAACTAGTTGAAGAAAGAAACGCGCTCTCTAAGTGGTTCTTGTTGAAGCCATAGTCTCCGTACTTTTTAAGCATCCTTGACAGGTACTCTTCAGAGGGTTGAGACTCTTCCTTTTTCTTGACGAAGAAGAGGACAGCGCGTACCACATTTCCGCAGTCCGTAATCACATCTACCTCACATCGGATAGACTCTTTAGAGGGAGGTTCGATATCTTTCTCGTTGACGGTGTAAATGAGCCCCTCAACATAATCTGATTGTTCTCTTTCCTCTACAGAGCTAATTCCATCTTTGAACTTGAGCTTAAACCCTCTAAGAACACCGAACTTGAATATTTCTGCTGAAGGATATCTCTTTTTCATGGAGTGCTCTTCGAGGTTCACTCCGTATGCGAAGTAATATACGTTTTTCATCGTAATTCTTATCCTTTCGGTACTGTACTTGAGTGAGGTTTCCATGTTTGTGTCTCCTCACCCTATGTTTATTTATAAAACTCTTATGGCAAGGGTATAACTGACACTAAACCATGACGCATTGGAGAAAACAATGGAGTTCGTTAGAGGAAACTATCAGACCTTAGAGGCACAGACCACCGTTCACTTAGGTCGTCTTGAGCGCAATCTTACAAAGGGGGACATCGTAGAGTTCGATGGCTATACTCTTAAGTTCTCAGGTAAGGAGACTCCTATGCCTGAGCTTAAGGCGGGTATTAAGCGCGGTTGGCTTCAGCTTTTTGAAGGCACAACCTCCGTCCCTGTGGAGAAAGAAGTTTCCGCCCCTGCACCTGCTAAGAAAGAGATGAAGATCGAGACTGTTTATGATGAGGAGAGGGCTGTCGCAGAAGTATCTAAGACCGCATCTAAGAATGAGGTCACGATTTCTGATAAGATCGAGCCCAATACAAAGAAGTTCCCTTTGGTAGTAGAGTCTCAGGATGATGACATGATCGCAGTCTCTAAGGTTGAGACTAAGAGTGGTGCTACCATTAACTCAGCGTCAAGTGCCGAGACCTCTGACGGAGGTATTGCGGAGTCTCAGGGTGCTGAGTCAGTCGGGAAGATCAAGATTAAGACAGCTTCTAAGCAAAAGACTGTCATTTCTGACGGATCTCAAGCGAGCTCTGAGATTTCCCGCCTAGAGAACCTACAGAGAGAGGCTGTTGGGTCACCTGTAGAAGAAGACTTAGAGCTTTCAGACTTACTTGACGAGGGGGTTGAACTTGACGAGGGGGTTGAAGAGTTGACAGTAGATGAGGAGACAGTTGAGCCTGAGACTTCTCTTGCAGATGAGCAAGCGAAAGAAGCTTCTCAGATCCTTTCTGCTGTCGATGGTGAGGTACAACCTACTCAGGGTGCTGTTACAGTAGGTGAGGACAACAGCAAGATTAAGAGTCTTCCTGTAGGGATTGATTGGGATATGTCCCCTCATTGGCGTAAGAGAGCTTCCCTTGCTCTTGAGCTTTATAAGGGTCACCCTGAGATCCTTGAGGCGATTATGGGTGTTGAGAGCGATGGTGTTGTGAAGGCTATCAAGAAGGGTCTTGATAGTTAATAATCTCTTGATAACAGGTCTTTCTCAGATACTCAAAGTAGGAGAGAAAGACAATGAGAGAAAAGAAAGCATCTAGCCAAGCTTCTTGGTCAATCTTAGCGGGAGGCGTTTCTGACGCGAGAGTTGAAGCTTACCGTTTAAGGATCGCAGTCGATCAAATGGTGAAAGCCCTTCAAGACTCTCCTGCTATTGAAGAGGTTTATCGCCTCTGCGGTGACACCTTCCTCACGATCCCCGACACTTTAGCCAAGATCGAAAGACACCTAGATAAGACGAACTACGCTCTTATCACGATGGGGGCTGATTTCTACCGTCAGAGACTCCCCCACAGTGACCGTGAGACTGTAGATATCGCTTCTAAGTATAACCCTGCCCCCGAAGCAGCTAGAAATATTAACTCTGAAATTAGGGTGGCAGGCGCGACAGGTGCTTTCTTTCAGGAGATTGCTGACATCATCTCAGAAAAGATGATTGATGACGGTGAGGTTATCATTACTAGAAAAGAGCTACCTGATAACTACTTCCGCGCTCTTTTGGAGTACGAAAGAGAAGGTTTTGTTCAAAACTTCGGGTCCTACCTCGTAGTTACTCCTGAAGGTGTGCGTGATTTTCTTTCTTAAGAGGTGCTGCTCTTTCCTTAACTAAGCTCTTTCTATCAGGTAGGTTCTCATGGCAAGGTTCTCAGACAAAGAAGCGGGCTTAATTAAGCCACCTCCTGCGCTGTTTAAACTAGTTACTGAAATAGCTCAAGGTGTGTTAGCAGATCACGTTCTCACTAAGGTTATTAACACCATAGTAGAAGAGGAAGAAATCGAAGATCTCGAAGCTATGGCGGTTGAGATCTCAGACTATCTCCATAACTTTGATCAAGAGGACATGGGGGAAATATTTGAGATTCTTGAAGATCTTCTTGGGGCGTACCGAGACATACATCAAGTAGTCATTGCAGATTCTAAGGGAGACAGTCAAATACCTCAGATTGTGCCAAATGCCCGTATAAATAGGTTTATTAGGGACAATGCGAACTTTGCGCTCAAACTCTTTGAGAAGCTTCTAAGCTGGAATGATCTCAGCATTGTTGCTTACTCTGATGAGTCGCTCAGGGTTATCAAAGATAATAAGGAAGAGGTGCAGAAACTCACTACGTGTCTTTCTAACCTAGCAGGATTTCTGCGGGATAAGAAAGACACAGTTCCTTACAGAGATAAGGATATGTTTGAGTTAGCTCAAAGTCGGTTTCCCCGAGAGTATCTTAAGACTTCGCACACCCACATAAACTTGGGCGTGAAAGCGTTAGTTAATCACCCTGACTTTGCTCACCCTGTAATCCTGTCTTTCAAATTTAGAGATTCAAACGTGCTTGGCACTCACAGTTTTCTAGACTTAGCTCACCACATCAAGATCATGCTACCTGAAAAGACCGATTACAGCCGACATGATTTAGAGGTGGTAAAGAATACTGTGAGGCACGAGCTAGTTCATGCGGTTCAATCAGAGATACAGCAGAGAGAGAGATTGTCTGACAGAGGGGGATTACCTTTTAAGAAAAGGGATACTAGGTTCACTCAACACAACAAGTCAAAAGAGCTTCAAGTGCGCCAAGAGCTTAAGGACTTAGGTTTAGATCCTAACCTAGCTAACTTCCACGCTCTTGATGACGTTGAATTTTACACGAGACTCTTAGACGAGGTTGGGGATTACCTCAGAAACCCCCTTATCAGAAAAGACAACTCCGCCGTTCGTAGGCACATCAATAGAAGTTCTTTCTTCAAAGCTCTCAAGCACTTTAAGAGAAAATCTTGGGAAAAGGCTGTTGGCTTGTTCTATCAAGCTGTCACGGAGGACTCCAATGACCGCGTTGCGCGACAACTCATACAGGACTTAGCAGGTGTTCAGACTTGGGTTAGTAAGAGCCGTCAAGATGGTCTCGATAATGATACATCTGCTCCTGAGCCTAGTCGTCAAGATTATGAAGACGGGAAGCCACAAAGAGATAGAGTCCTTCCCCTTCCGAGTGGGCATCCAAAAGGACGAGATGAGTACCGAGCAGGGCCTCCTGTTTCCAACACTCCTTCAGACAGCTCAGGTGCTTCTCTTAACTACGGGAAATCCCCTAACCCTAACGCACTGCCTAACCAACCTGATGGTAAGCCTCTTCATCAGCGCCCTAGAAGCTCAGGGATACCCGGAGATGAATATGGTAATCCATACTTAGACGCGAACAAAACTACAGGTTTAGCTCGTAGACCTAAGATGGCTCAGGAAGAAAGAATAGCCGATCCGAAGTATCGTGGGAAAGCTAAGATTACCCTTCGTCCTCCAAGAAGAAAGCAAAGAGATACTAAGGGTGCTCTCAAGAGAAAGAATAGGCTCTACTACATCAAGAAAAAACGTAGGGATCGAGGTCAAATGAAGAGGGATAACAAGAGATATTATCTCCGAAATAAGACTAAACTCCTCCTTTCAGGTAAGAGGAGGAGAGATAGCCCTAAAAGGTACAAGCGTCTCGAAGGCGGAGGGAGTTCTACTGTGACTCAGAAAAATCAAAGATCAAGAAAAGTACAGATGAGAAAGAAAGCGATGCACAGGGAAGCTGTTAGGTATCTTCTTTCTAAGATGTATCGTCAATTTCCTGCGGAAAGTATTAGACACATTAACTTTGTAGAAAAGGGTGCTGAAAATATGCCTGCTGATCCTAAGCTTTGGGGCGAGATTATTGAGCTTGCTAAAGGTCAAAGAAATAAGCCTGTATCTAGGGGGGGTAAGACTGTCAATCCTGTTCGCGGAGGAGAGGGCTTTAGAAAGTACCCTAGTGCCTATGCGAATGGGTGGGCTAGTAAGTCCTACAAAGATCTCGGAGGCGGGTGGAGAAAGAAAGCCTCAGAGAAAGACATGGCCTTAACCACTCTACAGGTCCTTCTTGCAATCTTGAGGGGCGCGCATTGGGCTCATTGGACGAGTCATTGGCAGGTGAAAGGTGAAAGTCAATATGGAGACCATCTCTTACTAGAGAGGATTTATGAGGGTCTTATTGGAGAGATAGACACTCTCGCTGAAAAAATCGTGGGTACATACGGGGGTCTAGCTGTTTCTCCTGTAGATCAGGCTCAACTGATGGCTAATACGATTTTACCTGTAGCTGAGGTTCAGGCGGAGAACAACCCCATTCTCCGCGCCTTGATTGTGGAGGAGGCTTTACAAGTAGCCTTCAAGAATATCTACAAGGCTCTGAAAGGTATGGATATTCTCACTTTAGGCATGGATGACTTCATCATGTCTATGGCTAACGCCCACGAGACTAACCTTTATTTACTCAGACAGAGATGTGAGCATCCTCACTAATTTATTTATATTTTCCTTTGATTAAGAAAGAAAACCGATGCTTTTAGAAAGGCACGTCAAATGAACATCAGAGAATACTTGATCCGTACTGCTTACGAAAACGAAGATGCTAGGGGTTTTCTCCTGCCTTTGGTTTCTCTCCGAACAGCTTCAGAAGAAGCACTTGTTTCGAGGGTAATCAAAATCGCTTATGAGAACCCTGAGATCAGGGACTTTGTTCTCCCTTTCTTTACAGGTGATGTGCTTAAAGAGGCAAAGGTGAAAGCTAAAAACAGGGGTAACAAGAAAGAAAAGAGAAAGCAGAACAAATCTCAGAAGGATCAAAAGAGGAAGGGCAAAAAGAGGTCTAAACTAGAGAAGGCGTTAAATATGCCGATTAAAGGCCAAGCTGAGTTTGAGAGATCAGTGCGAAATCAAAGGGTTGAAATATCAGAGGCTATGGGGGGTTCTTTAGCCGTTTCTACTGCAATAGGCTATGCCCTTGATGAGTCTTCTAAGCTCCATGCACAAGCTAAGGAAGCCCTAGCAAAACTCGTTGAGAAATGGAACGCAAGTCAAGCTAAAAAGTCTCTCATTGAGGGAGCTAAGAAGACTAGCGCCGCGCTAGAGGCATCTGCTGATTTTATTGGGGGTGTTGGAAACGTGGTTGAACACTTAGGGACAGTTGCAAGAGAAGAGGGTTCTGAGATGCTAAAGGGGGGTATTCAGGACATTGGCGATGCTCATAAGCTTGTCGATGAAGCAGGTCAGAGGTTTGATCGAGAGAATAAGGGAACACTTGATACTCTTAAGCAAGAGTATGAGGATGCATATCAGGCAGCTTGGGGAGAGGGCAGTGATAATAAGGCCAAAGCTGAGGCTGCTGCCGACGCGAAAGCGAGGGCCATTTCAGGTGCTTCTAAACTCTGCGCGAACTTGGGTGTTCTTGCGCGTCAATCAAGCGCGGACGCGGTTTACGGTTTCATTAAAGGAGCTGAAAAGAGAGCTGACTTAGGTGCTAATGCGAAAGCTGGTAAAGGCATTCTAAAGGGCCTCGCGGGTGCTACGATGACAGCAGTTGGCGGGCTCGCTCAAGCAGGCGGTTGGTTAACAGGTAAGGCCGTAGGGCGCAGAGCTTCAGAAATAGAGGACTTGAAAGATCAAGCTTTGAAGGCTCTTTCTTATGTCGATCCCGAAGAGCTAGGGTACATTGACTCTTTCGTTGATGAAGATGGTGTCTTTGATGCTGACGCTTTCAGAGCTGAGATGGATAAGAAAGACGAAGCCTTCAGAAACATGATCGCTGAAGAAATGCTTAAGGCGGTCAAGGGCGGGAAAGGAAAGGGCAAGGGGAAGAAGAAAGAGGTTAAGGTCATTGACCGTACACTCAGTGACGAGGCTTTCGTAGCTAAGACTGCGGTCGTTAAACTCGCTTACGAGAACCCTGAGTACCGTCCTCAGCTTCTACAGCTCCTCCAAGTTCCCCGGAGTCACTACGCACTCGCTGACATCAGAGAGTGCATTTCTAAATAAGCTAAGAAAGAAGGTCTGCCGTGAGAAGAGATGCAGGCGCATTTAGTGCGATGAGAAACTACCTCAAAGGTGACCTCCACCTCATTCAGAAGAAAGTTCGAGAGATCAATAAAGGTCTACATGACAATCTTATGAGACGTGAGCAATTCTTAGATCTCTTCGATGATCACTGCGTGTAAGAGAGTTGTGTTATGAGAAAAGCCCATACGAAATGGTTTTCAAGCCCTGAAGAGACCTCTGTAACTGTTAAGCACGACGACCCTGATTTAAGAGAAGCCATCGAAAGTGCTATTTTCAATGGTACATCTGCATTCAACAGGTATGCAGATGTAGAAGACAACATTAAGTCTCTTACGTCTTCATGGTTTAAGAAGAATGGGAACGTCTCTTGGAGCTATGCCGTAGCTCCATTCAATGTAAGTTCAACAGAAATGAAGAGGATCGCGGATAGACTTACCTCGTTTAAAGTCAACCCTCATATTATCGGTCTAGCGGGTGATCTTGAAGTCGATTTTTACTCTCGATCTCCAAAGGTTACTTTCAAAGGAAATGCTTTCTATCGAGTAGAGGTTACTTACTCGATAGACCCTGCATGGGGGAACTCTCTTTGGCATCCTGAAGAGAGGACTGAAATTTATATATGGAGATATTCTGACCCTGTAGAGATCTCTGTATTCAACACTGACCTAGAGAGTGTTTGGCTCGATCATATTGCGGAAACAGGTAAGACTGCCTCATTGGAAAGAAGGGCTGATTTCTACAGAGAGGTCACACCACCTGATCAGCTCTCAAGCCTGACACAAGGAACACCCATTGGTCGTTCAGATAATCCTGATGGTACAGATGCCCACAGTGCGCTACCTAACGGAGACTCAGCTAGAAATATAGGTAGACCCTCTCCTGACTCACCTAATCTGAAATACCGTAATTTAGATAGGGCTGATGCCTATGGGAGAACTCCCGCAGAGAAGTTAGATCTAGGTTATGTTCATGATAGCGGAAGCGGTTCTGCGCGTGTTATCCCTTACGACAGTGGTTTTGCCAACAATGGATCTGCCTTAAGAAAAGCAGGGCTGATTAAACCTCCTCGACACCTCGTTGAAGAGTTGACAGAAATCGCTAAGGGAGGGCTTGCTGAGTATCTGCTTGAGATGGAGGCGAGAAACAGCAGTCCTTACAGTTCAGATGATCTAGACATTCTAGAGGGCTTTGCAGATGAGCTCGCCTATCTTCCGAAAGGTATTAAGAGAGGCGAGGAGTCTTTGAGCGATGTTTCTTTCCAATTTGAGAGCGGGAAGAACTACTTGAACTCCCTCAGTGAGAGAGTTACAGATAGTGGTGATCTCTCTAAGATCATGGACGCTCACGAGATCCTCTCTAGACTCAACCCTCAAGATATCTTTGATAATGTGGGTTCATATAAAGGAGAGTTGAGGACTCTATCTGACTTGTTTAGGGGTCTTTTAGCAAAGGGGTCAGGATTGAGTCTAATCAACCCTTACGCAAAAGAGGAATACAAAGAGGCTCTTCAGAAGAACTCTCATAGAAAGAAGACTTCAAAGTACGGCTATTCTTGGAGAGTAGATGACTCCTCTCTTTCTCACCCTTTATATGTGAATGTAGAGTTTAAGAGTCCATTGAGAGCAAAGGGTTCTTACGGCTTTGGTCAGACCGCGCATATTATTACTTTCTACTTCGACTCAAAAAAGACGACTTGGGGTGCTTTTGAGCTCAACAAGGTAGAGGATGTCGCAAGGCATGAGCTAGTTCATCTTATGCAGAAAGAAATAGCGATAAAGCGACATTTAAGCAAACCGAACGTCTCACCTAGAGAATACATAGATACGGGTCTCCCGACCTCTAAGTATGATGATACCTTCAGACAACCTCACATATTTGATGCAGATGATGTAAAGGAAAAGCAAGACCTTCTAAAATCAATGAGAAATCAGTATAGAGCTGAAGGTCTTGACCCTAATCTTATTTCTATCCATGCACTCGATGACATCGAGTTTTATTCTCGCCTTTTAGATGAAGTAGCTAGCTTCAGAAGAAGACACCCACAACCTAAAAACAAAGAGATCCGAGATCACTTAGATCGAAGCCAGTTCTTTCAATCTCTTAAGAGGTACAAGCCTAGAAATTGGAAGAAGGCTGTGGGTATCTTTGTGGATGAGGTTGTGTGAATATGTCCACTTTAGAGCAGTCGCTAAAGACACTAGAAGACAACTTACAGAGTCGATATGAGGGTCTTGTCCTATGGACTTCTTTCTTATCTAGGGGGGATGAATACCACCCTCCTATTGTCAGGATCATGACAGTTCAGATCCCCTCTGAAAATCGAAAGCAAGGCTTGGGGTCAGAGGTCATGTCTCAGATTATCTCTTGGGCAGATAATCATGGGGTTATGTTATCTCTTTCCCCCTCAACAGACTTCGGAGCTAGTTCGGTATCTCGTTTAACTAAGTTTTACAGGAGATTTGGGTTTAAGCCTAACAAGGGCAGAAATAAAGATTTCAGGACAAGAGACACCATGCTCAGAAACCCTGTTCTGAGAAAGAACTCTTCGGGGAAAGGCACTTCGTACAAGATGCCTCGTAAGTGGGGTAGTGAGTCTAAGAACTGTGACGATATGGGCTTCTCAGAGAAAGCCCATTGTCGCCCATATATTGACTGCTATGGGGGTAAAACAGGGTCTAGTAGACCACATATGAACTCTACTCGTTATCTAGAATCAGCAAAGCGGGATGACCCTAAACTTAAGAATACAGGTCATGGTGGTCTTTCTACTTGGTTTGCGGGTCATGGTGGCGGTAAGCCCGATGAGAGGGCAACATGGGGCGATTGGATCGCGATCACCCCGATCAAGCACACCGTAAAGAAAGACGGGGAACCTAAGACTTATGAGGCAGGAGATATTGTTGGCCCATGTGCCATCTCTAGTCAGCCGAGTTGGAGAAGCGTCACAGATGGGGGGGAGAACCCCCTCAAATGTATGCCAAGAGATAAAGCCCACAACCTTACGAAAGAGCAAAGGGCTACGTTGGCGCGTAAGAAGAGGCGTGAGGAGAGCAAAGGTCGTAATACGCAGAAGCCTGTGTTCACCCCGACTTTCTCAGAGGAAGTCAAAAATATGCTAAATAAGAAAGCAGACTTTTATAGAGATGCGGGGCTCATCAGACCCCCTGATGATCTAGTTAGCCACATGACTACGATTGCGGAGGGTGCTGTTGCGAAGTGGGCTCTCAGAAATCGGCAGGGGGATGTTGACTTTATCAACCCTTACGCATTAGAAGAATACCTAAATAAAGAGGCAGAGGTTTTTAAGGGCTCCAACGCTCAGGGGAAATATAAGGAGCAAGCACAATCCTTATGGGTAATTAACCATGACAGCCTCAGCCGAAAGATCATTTTCAGAGTAAATATTCAGGAAAAACCTTATTCAGCAGGCACTTATATTTGGGACGGATTTAAACACGCAGTTGTGCTGTTTGTAGACTCAAGTAAGAAAGGTAACTGGAATCTGAGAGACTTGGCTAGTATAAGAGGCACTATCCAACATGAGCTTGTCCACGTCATGCAGAAAGAGTACGCGATAAAGGCTGACTTGAGAGATTCTGATGGGAGCTTGGGCGTGGGTGGGCTACCTTTCGCAAAGCGAGATCAAAGGTTCACTCAGAGGATGAGGGACAAAGAAAAAGAGCTCAGACAGATCGCAAGAGAAGAGGGCATGAACGAGGCGTGGATAGAAATACACGCTCTTGATGACATCGAGTTCTACAGCCGTCTTTTAGACGAGATCACTGACTTTAAGTCTTGGTTTAAAGAGTATAAGGCTTGGCATACTAATGTGATATCCAATGAGGACATCAGGGATCACATTAAACACTCAAAGTTTTTTATTAGTCTGAAACGACACAAGAGAAAGAGCTGGAAGAAAGCAGTCGGACTCTTTGTCAAGGCCGTAGGAGATTACAAGGATATGGTCAAAAACAAGTCAGCCGCTCGACCGATCCGGATAGACAAGCGAGCTTTAAGAGTTCTTACCGACCAAGCTTGGAATTTAGTTGTAAAGCGAGCCGAGTTAATCAAGAAAGCGGGGCTTCATAATATTGGTGAAGTTACTCCATTAAGTATTTTTGTGGACAAAGTTAAAGTTGGCGACAAGCCCGTCACTGTGTCTGCTGAGATTAACGAAGAGAAGGTAGGTGGTGGCTCCTTTAATTTTAGAGATAATTCTATCACCATTTATATCTCCAATCACTCCATAAGTATCTTAGACCCTAGAGTTCGTAAGTTTTATGACTTTGAGAGTAAGTTCAAAGAAAACTTCTTAAGTGTTCTTGAGCATGAAATGACCCATGCTTACGACAAGATTCTCTATCATAAGAATATGGTGGGGGTTAAAAAGAAAGTTTTGCCAGACGATTTTGTTCCTTTTGAGGGGTGGAAGAACCATAATGCTAGGAGGTATGTGAACCACAGCGGAGAGATTAAGGCTTTTTTACAACAGATTGCTTCTGAGTCTGAAGAGTACCTGAGAAATGAATACGGCCTTTCTAGGGAGTCGATTAGGGATCATTTCATGGAGTCTCTAAATAAATCTCCCAACTATATAAAAATCAGGTTATATTTAACACCCAAGAACCGCAAATACATCAAGAGCGCGGTGCTCACTCATCTTTTGGAACAAGTCGTCTAAATTGTATCTACTAAAGTAAGAATTTAGTGGGTGGTATGATGTAACCTTTCTGACCTATAGAAAGGAAAGTTATTAAGTATGCTCGCTGAATATATTTGGATTGATGGTGGTCAACCTACCGCAAGAGTAAGGTCAAAGACGAGGGCCTTTCCCGAGAACGTAAACCCTGTCTGCCTCCCCGATTGGTCATTCGACGGTTCTTCTACGGGGCAAGCGTTGGGGAATAACTCTGATTGCATCCTTCGACCTGTTAGGGTCGTTAATGACCCATTGCGAGGGGGTTCAGATGTCCTTGTGCTTTGTGAGGTTTTTCTTGCTGATGGCGTGACGGCTCACCCTTCAAACTACAGATCTCAACTTACTGACATTTATGATGATGAGGAAATGGGAGCTTGGGCGGGCTTTGAGCAGGAGTATACACTCTTTAAAGGGTCAAAGCCTTTGGGCTTTCCTTCAGAAAGAAGATTCCCTCCCGCTCAAGGGCCTTATTATTGTGGGGTAGGTGCTGATGAGGTTTCAGGTCGAGATTTGGTTGAGAGACACTTATATCTTTGTCTTAAAGCGCACATCCCTATTACGGGAGTTAACGCTGAAGTAATGCCTGGTCAATGGGAGTTTCAGGTTGGAGGTCCTCACCTCAGTATTCTAGAGTCTTCAGATTATCTTTGGATAGCTCGGTGGCTCCTGTACCGTGTTGGAGAAGACTTTGATATTTCCGCTACTCTTGATCCCAAGCCCGTACCTGGAGATTGGAATGGCGCGGGGATGCACACCAACTTTTCTACGACCCTAACTAGGAAAGAAAATGTCGGATTTTCTAATATAGAAAAGATTCTTAAGGTTATGTCAGGCAGGATCAGTGAGCATCTTGATGCCTACGGAGACGGCTATGAGACCCGTCTTACAGGTAAGCATGAGACGTGTCGCCATGATGAGTTTAGATGGGGTGCTTCCGACCGCACCGCGAGCGTCCGAATACCGTTAGAGACAGTTCAGAATTCTAGGGGTTACTTTGAGGATCGACGGCCTAACGCAAACGCAGATCCTTATCGCGTTGTTAAAGAGCTCGTTCTTTCTACTAAGGTCGCGCTAGGGTAAAATCTTTATGTTATTATCTTTTCTAATAGAAAGGATAATAACATGAAAGAAGAGAACCCAACCTACCCTGTCATTCTGTTGGGGGTAGATAAGAAAGAGAGTCTCGGGTTTCAGAAACTCAGAGTTATCCAAGAAGATAGCGAAGGTCTGCACATATCTGAGTTGCATTTAAAGGGTGTAGTGTCTGTACAGATGATTAACGAAACCCTTGTAGTTTTCGTTAAGGAAAGTAGGTGAAGCTGTGTTCCATCATTTAACTTTAGCTGTTAGAGATAGAGTGGTCAGAGAACTTAGAGACTTTTGGTCAGACCACCCGCGCTACCCTGACTTTGCTCAGAATATACAGGGCAAATATAGTTTTGAAGAGCGTCCTCAATTTGGAATGGTAGTGAGGACAGGAGGAGCGAATAATGTAGTGCTTTCTCCTGATAACTTTATAGGTACAGTTGAAGGCTACGTTAGTCTCGCTAGGATGCCTAATAAGAATTATTGGGGGTCGGTGGATTGGGTTAGAGAAGACTCTCACCAAGACCCCGACGAACCAGGGATTTATGCGCTCTCTGTGTATGAGGCTGAGGGTGTTGACCCTGCCTCGAAAGAGTTCGATGTTTATTACACGAGGTTCCGTAGGGTTGTTGAAGATGCTCTCATGTTTTCCTCTCCCACAGAGATTACTTTAAATGGCAATCCCATAGAGAACTCTTTGCGTATTATAGAAGAGCCTTCAGGACGATTACTCGGGATGTCAGAATATGTCCTTCAAGATAACACTGTCACGTTGATGGAAGAAGTTTCTAGGGGGCTAAGACTCAGAGTACTCTACACAGAAGAAACATCCCGAAAAGGGCCTTTTCGGGTGAAGCCTGCCGTTGCTTACAGAGACATCATCAAAGGCGTTGTGATTTCTTTTGGGAGGCGATTAAGAAAGGATGATGAGGTAGCTGTTATTGTAGCCGAAGAAAGAGAGCAAGTAGCTCACGAGTATGGCGGGAGATGGGATGTTAGTGTAGATATAGACTTAATCACGAGAGACGTTCATTCTCAGGCAGATATTGCAGATCAAACTGCTGTTTGGCTTTGGGCGCAACTTAGACCTAAGCTCACTAATTTGGGACTTGAGCTTTCAGATGTTTCTTTAGGGGGTGAGTCTGAGGAGGTTTATGACGACAACGGGGATGACTATTTCTACACAGCGAGTTTAAGTTTCTCTCTTCAGGTGGATTGGTTCATTCATTTCCCTCTTGTAGTGCCTATTCAGACTATTTCTAATCATGGGATACAGCTTACATCAATCAATAGTCCTGTTACGGGACTAGGTAATCGCTCTCCAGACTTTGTTCAGCGTCTTTTATAGTTATTCTATCTCAACCTTAAGAATATAGAAGGAGGACTCTTTATGCCTATCTTGAAGTTTCAATGCGGATCGTGCGGTCTTTCGTCGAGAAAGAGAGTGCGTAGAGGCACAGACACCATTAAGTGTGACTGCGGCGAGCAAGCTCGCGTTGAAAGTACTATCTCGGCTTCTGTGGGTTTCACAGGAAAAGTAGATCAGTCAATGAAAGCTCAAACTACAGGATTTGAGTCTTTCGACTTAGACTTTGACCGAGTAATCGGTGAGGATGCCCGTCAGAAATGGGAGCAGATCTACAGGAGACGGAGGGACAAGTGGGACATCATCGAGTCTAACAAGGTCACAGGAAATGACCTTATAAGAATGCCTGACCAAACCTATGAAGTCCTCCCTGATATGGGAGAGACGCTCCGCACTAGCAGGGTTACTGCTATGGATAATATGAAATCTAGCTCATCCATTAATAAACAGGAGAAATGACTATGGCTATTCGTGGCGGATACGCACCACCGGGAGTATATACGGAGACAGTATTTGAGTCTCCTACTCCTCAGAGTAACTTTTCGGGGAGACTCCCCCTTCTTATCGGCTCAGGTACTGAGACTTTCGCTCAGAACGGACTCACACTTGTTCGTGGGTCGAGTGCTACCGTAGATCAAGAAATGGTAGAGGAGGATGCGTCAGGGCGCGTAGTTCTTTCTCAGAACCCTAATGGCACTTATAACTTGGGTGCTTTCGATGGTCAGACTAACATAGTGAGAACTCGCCATTGGCCTATCGTTACAGGAGACGGTTCAGGCACTACTGCGACCTCTGCGGGCTCTGTTTCTGCTACAATTAATGGGTCTCCTATAGTGGTTCTCGCCATCAAGGGGTCAGATGGATTAGTGACTCTTTCTGAAGCTCCTGATCAGGGAGATGACGTTCGTATTTCATATTTCTTCAATCGCACAGATACTCTCGTCGAGTCTGAAGATCTTTCAGATCAAGTATCAGACGAGACTTCTGATGTTTTTGGGTCTGCGGGTACGATGGAAGTGGGAGTTAATACACGAACTCTGATCATTACCGTTGACGGAACAGCGGGTGTGGTTGAGCTTCCTCTTAAGCCTCAGAACACTACTCGCGAGAATCACCTTAATGCGATCATCGGAAAGATCAACGCATCTAATCTCAGCACGCTCGTAGCGAGCTCATATGTTGATCACAAGGGGTCTACTAATCTTAAGCTCGTCGCTGATGGTTCTATTCTTATAGGTACAGGATCAGCTAACGAGGTTATTGGTATTTTTGAGGGTCAGCGCGGTTCAGCTAGAAACGCTACTTTCTTCACAGACCAAGCACCTATTGTAGATGGAACTAACGGCGGCGTAGCTACTTCTGAGGTGAGTGACGTTACTGTGATTGTAGATGGTGTTTCTGTAACTCCTGTTTCTGTTGATTCAACAACAGGCTCAGTTACGCTCGCGCAACCTCCAAGAGTTGGTCAGACAGTAGCTGTTTCTTACTACTTCAACTCTTTCCGAGATAACTTCGATTACATCCCTTCAAGAGATGTAACCTCTGTTGACCGAGTTTCTCTAATCCCTGAAGGTGGCGGGGCAGATTCAATCTTCATTGAGGGTGTTAGTTGGGTTCTCAAGGAAGATAAGATTTATTGGGGTTCTTTCGCTTCCGTTTCTGAGGGAACTACTCAAAATGGACAAGTTTCTTTCGGAGGAAGTCAGATCACAGCTTCCCTCAAGGACGAAAGGGTATTCTTAGCTGAGTGTGCTCCTGTTTCTGATGCTTCGGTAGCTCCTCCTCGTGTCCTCCCTAACGTGTTCAAACTCCCCCATCAACCCACTGATGGCACAGGGATGGGAACTCCTACCAACAACACTACAAAGGTTATTGTTCGTGTTGGATCTAATATCTCAGATGCACTCGAAAACGACCCTGTTGATGTTGTAAGAGTTAACCCCACTGACTCGACAATCACCCTCAGCGAGAATGTTCCTTTCGGTCAGAAAGTTTTTGCTACTTTCTACTACAATAACATTCAAGATGAGTTTGAGATTGCAGGAGGAGGCTACGAGGTAACAGTTGCCTCTATCGGCGGTTCAAACGTCGGTACATATAGTCTCTCTCGCTCAGGTTTACCTCTTTTTGGCGTTTCTTTCGAGGGTAAGGGCTCAGACCTTTCTCTTATCAGTCTTAACTTCCCATCAGGCAGTGAGACCCTTTCTGACGCAACACTCGGCTCAGGTAAGGCAGTTGAGGAAACCATTTCTGTTCAGATTGGTAACTTTGACCCTACGCCTGCGGTGTATATTGCCCCTAATACAGCTCCTTTTGCTTTCATTTCGGGCAACTCAGACGAGTTTAAGGTTAAGGTAGATAATAATGGAGAGAATACTATCAATCTTTCCTCTCCATCTACTCAGGGGTCTAGTCTCTTCACATATCATGTGAGTAACCCTCTCCCTTATGTGGCAGAGACTGACAATGCTGACTTGGGCAACGACGCGATCAGCGGTGACATTTTCTTAAAGATCGACAACGTGAACGCTTCCGTAAATCTTCTCGCTGTCGCCAATGCTACCGCGACTGACTTTGCTTCAGCGATCAACACCGCGTTTAACGCAGTTGGGGCTAAGTATTACTCAATGGTTACAATGGGCGCGGTTGACCTCACGGCAGGTAAACACAACGTCCTTAGAGTTAACTATGTCGGTGATGTTAACGGTGCGACTCAGCATGATCTCACTCTCACCGCACAGCCTTATAATAACGCGACTGAGGTAGCTACAGAGATCGAGGCTCAGATTGACGCAGGTGGTAACTTTAATGGAGCAATTGATCTTAATGTCTCTGTTGAAGATGGCTTCCTCGTCTTTACTCTTGATGCTTTAGAGGCGGGTGACGCAAGCGGCTACATCGAGTTTCTTTCTACAGGGGACGATACTGATTTTGCTCTCATCGCGGGTATAGACACTGCGGGAGCAGGAGGTACTCAGACTAAGTTCGGTATTCTCCCTGTGGCGAGTTTCGTTTCTACAAATCTTTCTGCTAACTCAAATGCTTTGAAAGACAGACTTGTTCTCAGAAATAGAACTCGTATCGGTGCAGGCTACACAGCACCTGTTCAGCTCGGCCTTGAAGTCACAGGCGGATCACTCTTGGCTGAGGCGGGACTTGAGCTTGAAGAAGTTCTTTCTCCGCGAAGTTCAGTAGTCGAGAGTCCTTCTATCCTCTTAAGAGTGGGAAGGAACGCTCAATCCGCTGCGAATGGTAGCCCTGCGGTCACTTTCTATGACGGCACTAATGCTCTATTTGCTCAGAATAATACGCTCAACCTTGACATCTCTGGTGAGACTGTTTCTGTTACTTTCTCTGCATCAGGTGCAGGTACGGACACAGACTTATTCAAGGATGGCTTAACAGACGCGGGAACTGCTTGGGCTCAGATTAACACTGCTCTTGGCGCACTCGGGTCCGTAGTTATTGAAGGTGATCGTCTCCGAATTGTTGCTACAGGTAGTACAGAAGACGATTACGTCAGAGTCTTAGCAGGTACTGCGAACGATCTTCTCGGCTTGTTTGAGGATCAGACAGAGGTAGCTACTCTCGTTTCAGCTACTGCACTTTCTTCTGCTGTCATGCAAAACAGCTCGGCTAGTGTAGGCGCGGTGATGGGGAGTGTCATCCCTGCAAGCGGTTTCGGATCACAGGGTATTTCTTACATCGAGAAGAACGCTGTGGGTCAGAGCTTTGTAGCCTTTGAGTCTCTTACTACAGGCATCTCTTCTATTCTTTCTTTCGGAGATGCCACTGCTTTCAGTACATACTCCACAAGATTGGGGGTTGTAGTAGGGGATGGAGCGGTAGGAGAGAACTCTTATCAGGGCTTCTTCGTGACCTCTACTAATACAGCAGGATCAGGTTCGTCTAACACATCAGTTCTTAATGACGGAACAGGTGTTGACGGCGTGATCGGTCAGACTTATATTGATGCGGTGACAGGCTTCTCTTTCACTCTTCTTCCGAGATCGGGTGGTCAGCCTTATCCTACAGGAAACAGTTCTACTTTGAGCTTTAAGGTTTCTAGGGAAATCACTACAAATGCAAACCTTCCTGTGAGCGCGATTGCGGGTGTGAGTCTTATTGTAGCTAATACAGTAGGCACAGAGGTTGGAGACACTGCACTTATCGAGACATATCTTAAGGATGGGAAAGAGCCTTCTATCGGCACTCCGTACTTTATGGATGTGACTCGCAGAAAGACTGCTTTCAGCACAGGTGTTTTCACACGTCTTTCTGACGTTGTTTCTACCTACGGACCCGTCGCTGTGGATAACCCTCTTTCTCTTGGTGCTTACATTGCTTTCTTAAATGGAGCTCAAGCTATCGCTCTTAAGCAGATCCCTCTTGAAGAGGGTCAAGCAGAGCCTTCCGTAGCTCAAATGAGTCAGGCACTTATTGACGTTGAGGGCGAGATCTCTTCAGGTGTCTCTCCATCTGTGATTGTGCCTCTCATCCCTGCTTCCTCTGAGCTTCTTTCGGATATCTCGATCCACTGCGATGTTCAGTCTAGCTTGAGATTTAGATCTGAGCGTACTGCGATCTTGGGTGTTCCCGCAGGTACTTCACCTGAGCAAGCATCTACACTCGCGAGGAACGTCAGAAATAGCCGAGTGCGCCTGATCTATCCTGACATCGTAAGCCTTACTCTTACGGACACCAATGGTGTGGCTCAGAATGTGATTGTAGATGGTCGCTATCTCGCAGTTGCGTTGGCTTTTTCTACTACCTCAGCGAATATCGACGTGGCGACACCTTGGACGAACCGCACTGTAGTTGGCTTCAACGGACTCTTGAGAAACCTCGATGCAGTTGATGCAAATAAGACTGCTTCATCAGGTGTGACGATCCTTCAGCAACAAGGTGCAGTCTTGAACGTGCGTCAGGGTCTTACGACAGACGTTAGTTCTATTCTTTCTAAGACACCTACGGTGGTTCAGATCGCAGACGAGGTACACCTCCGCGCTCGTAACCTTCTTAATGGTTACATCGGAGAGAAATACCTCCCAAGTGTTGTAGGGCAGGTTGAGGGTAGGGTAAACATGATGTTTAAGGATCTTGTGAAAGAGCAGATTATTGACTCTTACACAGGTCTTTCAGTTACTCGCGACCCCGAAGATCCTACAGGGTTACTTGTAGAGGTTTATTACAAACCGATCTTCCCTCTCCTCTTCATTCAGTTTAAGTTTAACGTCCGTAGCTCGATTTAAGAGAGGTTAGACTTCCAATGTGATTGAAGGTCAAACTCTGAGCGCGTCACTGGAAGGTAGTGGAACCCTGCGTCTACCACTTCCCCTTCAGTGACTCGCTCTCCGTTTTCGCCGACTTTCTGATTGAATATTGCTTTCTCTCCCCCTAGTGCGAAAGTGGCTATTTCCTCAATCTTATCTGACCAAGCCATTAGGAAAGTTGCCCCCTCAAATGGGTTTCCCATGAAGTCCGTTCTGAGACCATAGGCGAACACAGGGATGCTCAGATTATCAGCAATCCTCGTCACTCCCATAACCTGCTCTTTCGTCAAGAACTGAGCTTCGTCAATGAAGATTACGTCATATGAAGTAGACTCCTTCAATTGCTTTCTAAGGACGATCTCAAGGGGATTGCAATTCTTAGAAAGAGGTATGGCCTCGTGCTTGAAGCCTATCCTAGAAGCAACTTGACCTACACCATCTCTTTTTTGAGTTACGTCAGGCGCGAAGATGATAAAATTCATGTTTCTTTCAGAGCATGAATGAGCTCTCATTAGCAGATTCGCCGACTTTCCCGCGTTAACGCAGGAGTAGATGAAAGTTAGCATAACTTTGCCTCGAATTCTATGTGGGGAATGAGGATCTTTCTGATCTCACTGATGTATTTATTTACCTTTCGGGAGTCGATACTTCTACGTCGAGATATGTGGCTGATCTTATAACCCTCTAATAAGTCGTCATAAATCTCCGCTTGTTCCTTTTGAAGCAAGTCTCGGAGTTGGCTGAAATACATCAACTCTTCTGCTGAAGGCTCCTCAAACCCCCCGATGTTATAGTCTTCATTTTCTATGGAGTCTTCTTTCCCGTAAACCTCGCCATCGGTTTTCTTTCTAATCTTATTCACATGGTTGATAGTTACACATTTAGACACCATAACCACATAAGTGCTGAAAGCAGATTTGCTCTCATCGAAAGGACATTTCCCGCTGTTCCTGATGAGGATTCCTTTGTAAACTTCTTGGAGGACATCTTCAGGGTCACATCCGTTATCGAGGCACATTTTTGAACAGTGCTTCAGAAAGATCTTCTTAACTTCGTTGTGCCTTTGACTTAGATCAATGCCCTTTGCTCTCCTCTTTCTTGCAACAGATACCCCGCTTCTTTCACTGACGGCTTTAAGAGTCTTCTTTGTCCGGCTTGGTTGCTTAAAAGAGAAAGAAGAGAGAGCAACCACCCCTATCTGCCATTTTTTCAGTTTAAGGTGTTCGACATTAGTATATGTAAGCATTGAGTTGATGTCCTCCTTCGGATAATGACTTTAACAGCTAATCCTCACTAAGAAAGGATGTTAAGTGGATATTTCTGACTTAATCCGAACCCTTGAGAAGCTAGAAGAACAAAAGCTTATCTCTCCCCGAGAATTTCTCTCTTCTCAAGGAGTAGAGAAGGCTTCAGACTTGCTTTCTCTTTATAATAAGGGTCTTGAGTACGGAATAGTTCAAGAAAAACTATTACCACTTCTCTATTTGCACGCAGACGAAGAAAAATCAAATTTTTCTTCGTCATCTGAGGAAGAAAGAACAGATGAGAAAAAATTAGAATTTAATGAGGAAGAAAGAGCAGATGAGGAAGAAAGAGCAGATGAGGAAGAGGGACTTTCTTCTTTTTTCCTGGGAAACTCTGAGATACATCTCTTTCTCAGCACACTCGCGGAGGCGAACGCGATAACCCTGTCGAGCCTTCAGATTTGTGACTTGGCTGAGGTTGAGCCCACAAGGGGTGTGCTGAGAAAGATCACTAATGATCTCGACTTCGCAGGAGTCAGAAGCCGACTTGAGAATGACCCAACGAGGCCGACCCGAACCCGAACCCGCTTCTATGATATCGACCTTTCTCAAGTAGAGAGTTTCTCAGATCTGTGGAGTTTCTTAAAGGATCGAAGAGAGGCCAAGACTTGGAAAGTACCTATCGCCCTGTATGATTACCTTGACGGTACTGAATCAGGTTTTCGCTTCGTGAACGAAGCTTTAGGCGATGACATGAGTATCGTTCTTCAGAGTTACAACTTTGATCGTTTCCGTAATGCTCTTGCTCTTCTCTATAGGAAAGCATACGGAGAGTCTTTGGACACACTCGTAGATAACAATGGAATGAACAAATATCTACTCTCAAGAGCGATGATGGAAGCTTTCCCTCCTGTTTCTCTTAAGGCACTTGTGGAGGGTTTGGTCTTGGAGAAGGGAAGGCGGTCTGAAATCTCTACCCTTGTCAGATCTGCTCTTCAGCAGATCAAGGTTTCTCAAAGTCTTTTTGATGATGATTGGACTTCTCTTGACTCAACCCTCTCAGGGTTTGTATATCTCATCGCCTGTATGATTATAGATTACAACATCGGAGATTAAGAGTAATGCTTCCATTTATTTTATCTGCGGCTATTTCTATGCAATGTTTTGTTGATTCTCTGGAGGTTGCCTCTCGCGTTGAGATCACTAGGCCGTTTAAGATGAATGTGTATTCAAAACCTGTTCGTAATCGTAGATTCTTGGAGAAGCTCTATCGACTTGCTCTTAAGAAAAGCAAAGGTGGGGACTTAGACGTGCGCTACTTCGCTCTTGCTTGGATGGAGAGTCGCTTGCGTCAGTTCCCAAGGATTGGGGACAGGGGGAGGGCTTGCGGGATCTATCAGATTCATGCTCGTTATTCTTACCCTCTTTTCCGAAGAGGGAAAAGAGGGTTTTCGGGGTGGGATGAGAAAGCACCTGAAAATAAGCGTCTGATACGGAGCGAATGTGCTAGACTCAGGGGAGTTACCTATGCAGTTGACACCCTGTCGAAACTGCTTAATATTCTTGACGAGAAGAATAAACCCGCTTGTCACCATAATAGTGGTCCTTACGGGTCATGTAACGCTTGGTATGAAAAGCGAGTTAACTTTTGGCTGGTAGTCTTTGAGACTGCCAAACTTTTCTGTGATGAAAGAGTTCAAAACACTATGGCTATGATGAGAACAGGTTCACCGTCACCCGCTGCGCCTGCGGATAAAGTTCAAGGCTACCTTGACTCTATGGCAGGAAAAAACCCTCAAAAGAAATTTAATGAGGTCTATATGTCAGGTTACAATCTCGCAGAGAAAGTAAAGAATGGAGAGGAGACAGCCCCCGCATGGGCGTAACTTCTTGGCTAGAGCAGGGTTTTAAGCCGTGCTCTACGGAGCACCAAAAGTACCTTAAGAAGAGGGGGGTTGACAGTAAATCATCTGTTTCTTTCCACACTTGGGACTCCCCTACGTCCACCTGCCCTTGTCAGCGTTTTGTTGCTAACTTTGGCTATACGGGTCGCAGGATTCAAGATAACTTAGTTATCCCGATATACTCGCCTAGAGGATCTCTTTTAGGGATGGAAGCCCGTTCTTTCGGCTCTGATGGGTCTAAGAAAGTCCTTCAATATAGGACGGATCAGGCGCAGTGGAATCCCTACTTTCTAGGGGCTCAGAAAGCCTTTGAAGCTCTGTGGGGGGGTTATGATCTTTGGGTTGTAGAGGGGATCTTCGACAAGATTGCTTTAGAGAAGGTAGTTCCTAACTCTGACTCTGTTATTTCCACGCTCAGGGCGGGGATGGACAACAACTCAGTCAACATGATCTCTCGCTTTCTTACGCCCCAAACCTCGATTTACATCGCCTATGACAATGATGAGACAGGGCGCAAGAAAGCGGATTGGCTCAAAGCCAAGTTCACCTCTCTTGGAGGCCGAGTTTACCTCTGCAACTATAGAGGTAAAGACCCTAATGAGGTTTGGTCTACGGGTGGCGAGGCTCTGATGAGAAGGTATTTCTCTTAAAACTGACTCAGGTCGTCTCTCCAAGCTTGACCATGAACAATAACTTTAGTAAGGACCATCTCAGACACTTGAACAGGTAGGTCTTTAAGAAGAGGGTGCTTAGGGAGGTGAGGGAGGATCTGCCTTACCGCCTTGATACGAGTCAAGATGCTCATTTGACTATGGCTCGCGCTAGCTACCTCAGCTAAGAGAATGTGACTTCTTTCTTCTCTGCTGTTACTTTCAGGAATGCCGTACAAAGCTCTAGCAACGTGTCCTCCCGCGAGCGCGTTGAGCTGATGGTGTATATTCCAAGTGTGGAACTGACTAAGGTTGGTGTACTGACCTCCGTCTTGTCGAGTCCTACGAGTTTTGCGAGTTCTTGGCTTATTTTCATTATCTGCGAGAGCTTTCAGTTGTTTTTTGCTGAGAGGTCTACCATTAGCTACTTGGTCTTTAAGGGACTCTAAGAAAGAATCCCCTTCAGGCTTTTTCGCGAGCAAGGCATTGATCCTGTCAATCAATGCCTGATCTTTAGGGCCTGCGAGTTGATTCTCAATCTTAGAGATAGCATTGATCTGATTTTGAGTGAGTCTCCCTCGCCTTTTAAGATTATCCTGTAGAGACTTGATAAAGCGGTCATTCGGCATTTGTGCTTGGATCGCTTCGAGCCTCTCCTTCAGTCCTGGATTACGAGGGCTAGGTGTCGGTGTTGGTCGTGTACTGCTTCCCACAAGCTTGTCCGTTGCCCATCTCTGAAAGCGGTTTCTGTCTGAGGCATCTTTCATATCAAAAACACCCTCGACCTCCACACCTTCCTCTCTAAGTCTACTTGAGATATGATCTGCGCCCATTTCTGCGGGCAAGTCGCCATCGACAAGACTCAGGCCAAATCCTGCTCCAAAAGGGGCGAGCCAACCTCTGAATTCCATGCCATCAAATAAGAAACGGCTAGGTCTACTTTTATCTCCGATCTCTGCCATATTTCTCGTTTTGAGGCGAATGCCAAGCTTTGATTTCATTTCTCTTGGGGTCGCCTCGCCCATGACCTGTACTGATGTAGAGAGTACTCTAGACATATTCTGATCCTTTCTGTCTGTAATGTTACTCTTTCATATAGGGAAGATAAAATGTCTACAGGTCTAGGCTACGATTATTTCATAGATGAGGCACAGGCACATCTGTAGTTCTTCTGAATAGAAACAGTCCATAACTTTCCTCCTTTAATAAAGTCTTTATGTTCTTACATGAAGAGAACGATAAAAGACCAAACACACTGAGGTGGCATATGAACATTACGGCTTTAATTAAGATCTCTGCGGAAATTCCACAGGGTCTGATCAGTCAGGTGACGGGTGAATACCTTCTTTCTATGGCTGAGGCGGAGAGGGAGCATAACGCTCGCGTCTCGTTTCTTTCTGAAAGGGGGTCTCGTGTTGCGAGTCAGCCTTCAGAGTATTGGCAGCGGGCTTATTCAGCTCTTAAGTTCGCGACTCAGCAAGGTAGAACTGCGGAGTCTACTCTTGAGATTTTGGACATCCTAGCTGAGTCAGCTCCCTCATTTGAAGGGAGGGTAGGTTCTCTTATTCGACTTGCTTACTTAAACCCACAACTTCGCCCTCTGATCCTTAAGACAGCAGAGCAGTCTTCTTCGTCACAGTCTGCTTTGACTCAACGGGGCAGGGCTCAGAAAAAACATCAGAATAAAGCACCAAAAGGAGAAGGTAAGGGAGCAAAGAGACTTACAGACAAAGCAGATAAGAAGAAAAATAAGAAGCAGGAGCTTCTTTTCTTAAAAAATCAATATGATCAAGCTGGCAGTGGGGCGGCTAAGACTCGCATCACGAAGAAAATCATTAAGATGATTCGAGGTAAAGAAGGGACTAGAAAGAATAAAAGGCTTCTTAAGATCCTCCAAGAGTGGGAGCGGTATGAGAAGGGGGAGATTAAGGTAAAATCACCCTCTTCAGGGAAGGAGGTTCATTGGTCTACTCTAAATGGTAGCAAGGATCCCTCAAATAAGGCTTACGCTCAAGAGATCAAAGAGAAAGTGTATCTTAGTAAGCTATTCAATCTTGCTAAAATCGTTGTCTCTCAAGAGGGTGGTGGAAAAAAGAAAGAAGAGGGCGCGAAAGCTGACGGAGCACCTAAGAAAGAGCAAGGGTCAGGGCAGGGTAAGAAAGAAGATAAGGGTATTGTAGAGAGCTTGATGGAGAGTGAGAACATCTCTGAGGCAGAGGCGAAAGAGATGGCAGGCAACATTTTAGGTAAGCAAGACGGAGAGGAGGAGTTAGAAGAAGGTGGTGAGTCACCCAGCCCTGAAGAGTCGGCTACGGGAGAGAGTTTGACTGATGTGGGTACTGTCAGCTCAAGTGGGGGAGAGGGAAATAATAATAAGAATAAGGGAAATAAGGGAAATGGAAGAAATAAGGGAAATGGAAGAAATAAGGGAAGGGGAAAGGGAAGTAAGAGAAGGAGAGACGTACCTCAAGTTGGTCCGAGTGGAGTTCCCCCACAGTTTCAAAACACAGAGGCGGGGAAAGCTAGAGCTATGAAAGCTTCAGAAGAAGAGTTCCTCTCTAGTGAGAGTCTCTCTGACTACAGCTCAACAGATTTCGACATCATCTTTTAAGAAAGAAAGAGCGGTTTCTCATGGTGCGCCTACCTCCACTACCTTTCGACTACGAAGACCTAGAGCCGATCATCGGTAAGGAAGCGATGTGGGAACACCACAGAAAACACCACAAAGGATATGTCGAGAAACTCAATAAGACTCTCTCCTCATACCCTACCCTCCTAGAAAGAGTAGGGGGGCTCGGCGCGCTCCTCGCCAACCCGAAATACATCCCCCTCGATGTTAAGAAAGATGTCGTCAACTTCGGAGGCGGTGTCTACACTCACAACCTCTTTTGGAAGTCCATTTCTCCCTACACGAAAGAACCCTATTTCAGTGGGTCTTTTCGAGCGCAGGTAGAGAAAGACTTCGGAGGCATCTATGAGCTTAAGAAGAAGCTCATAGAGTCAGGGAAGAGCCACTTCGGGAGCGGTTGGGTTTGGCTGATTGTCACTGACACAGGACTAAGAGTTCAGTCACTCGATAATCAGCTCACCCCCCTCATGAGAGGTCATTTCCCACTTCTCTGTATCGACCTGTGGGAACACGTTCACTATCTCGACTACAAGAGCGATAGAGAAGGTTTTCTTAAGGCGATTGTAGGGAAGATCAACTGGAATAACGTACAGAGGCGTTGGGATTCCTTTACTTTACCTAACCAATAAATACTTTACCTAACCAATAAATACTTTACCTAACCAATAAATACTTTGAAAGGAAATACATATGTATAAGTCAGCGTTAGACATTTTAAGAGAGCTTGAAATCCGCACCAACCACCTTGAGATGAGAACTGCGTCTTGGGCAGGTACTGGATATGGAGGTACTCTTAACCCATCCGTTACCGAAGCTGGTGAAGGTCATCAAATCGTTCGGAGTGGAGGCCAACTGCAAGGTTGGGACAGATATGCTCAGATTGTTGCTGAGTCATTTAGGAAAGCACCGAGCTACACTCCTAAAGGGGAGGCGAGCTTCATTGCTTTGAAAAAGCATATTCTCGTTATGTTTAAGAGAATGCAGTCGAGAGTCGAAGTTAAGTTCGTAGATTACGACCCCTATCGAAATGTACAGGAAATGAGAGAAGATGTCGAGAGAAATAATCGGCTACTCATCTCTGGACTGTTCAATCAGGACGGTTTCTTTGGAGCTGAAATCAACCTAATGCTTAGGGCAGTCCATGATTACTCAGCTCACTTAAACGCCAACCCTAAGATGAAGCCTAGACCCTTTGGTCTTGACGGTGAGCTTAAGGCTTACAACAAGCACTTACAACTTGTGGGGAAGCGATCAAAAGCGGCTCAAGCCCTCTTCACTGAGGTTGTAGGTCAGGCCATGCACTTTTGGCATTATGGTGAGTTCCCTGATCAGAAGGTAGTGACTTTAGATCACCTTGACCACATCTTTTTGGGTAATGTGGACGGTTATTCGATTGTAGATAAAGAGTTGGTCAAGCGTTAAGCTAAACTCTTTCAAAGGAGGGTCTTGAGGAAAGAGTTTATCTGTTCTTTTCCGTCATCACTTAAAAGATATTCTTTCAGACTTTTGTTGTTGTCTCCCTCCTGCTCCTTGCTCAAGTCGAGTGTTCTTTGCCAACAGAGACGAGACTCAGCCTCGAAGCCCCAAAAGGTGAGCTGAGTCAGTAGGTGATCCGCTACAGACTGCGCCATGTAGTGTTGGCCTGTCACCACTACTCCACATTTCTTTCCCTCAAGACTATTCTTCTCGTTGAACACGACGACTCGGTTTTCGAGGGTGTTCATGCGCTCTAAGATTTTCTGCATGAGCGAAGAGTGGCTACCCCATCGAACACTCGTAGCAAAGATGACGGCATCGCACCATTCTAAGCCGTCGTATATGATCCCCATCTCGTCTTTCCCTCCATAGTCTGAGGGACTTTCTTGACTGAGCTTGTGCGCCCAACAGCGGTACTTCCCTGCGTCCTTTGACGCGCAGTTATCTCCCCCCGATGAGTAGCAAGAAAGGTTCTTTACGATGTGAAGCTGATCAGCGTCGATGTAGTCGATGTCGTGGTCTTTCTTAAGCTTGCTCATCACTTCTTCTAGGACGAGCTTTGAGGTAGAGTTTTCCTTGTGCGTTGTGGTACTGATCACGAGTATCTTCATTTGACCCCTCTTTACTTTGTTTATGTATCTGTAGATACAGCACTCCTATAGAGAAAGAAAAGGTGACTTATGAGCGAGCTAAGGGCAACGCTAATCCGTATTGCATATGAAAACCCGCACCTCCGTGATAAGATTCTCCCTGTTGTCACAACGGGGGAGTCTATGGTCAAGGAAGCAGCTAAGAGAAAAAAGTCTACTAAGGTTACTTTCATTGAAGCTGTCCTTGAGAGTCCTACCGACCTCACAGATTGGCTAAGTCAGCAGGAAGGTGCTCCAAGCATCACAGGCTGGGATGTTAAGAGTCACCACATGACGATGGAGTTTCTTGGGGGTAAGGGCAAGGCGAAAGACCTTGAGAGGTACAAGCAGTTTCTTGGGAACTCTTATACGATCAATATCGTGGGCTATGTTTTCGATGAGAGCTGTGTTGCAGTCCTCATCGACACAAACCTCCCTGTTGTCAATAAGCATCCCCACATCACGGTGGCGGTTAATGGTGTGAAGCCCTCTTACAGCAATGAACTCTTAGAGAGAGGCAATATCATTGAGGCTAAGGGTAAGCTCAGAGTAAAGGTAGGCTACTTTGACGGGCGCGGTGGGGGAGATAAGTTTGAACTCCCCTATGAGTTTTACGAGTCGGAGAGATGACCCCAAGCTTCTAATAAGCCCTCACAAATTATGTCTTTAAGGTTTTTTGATTTGAGTCTTTCTCCAATGTGGTAAAAGCCCTCAGAGAACCTTAGCTCACCTCCAGCCTCTATGAGCCTAAGACTTAATATAGATAATGTGGCTCTGTCCTCTAAATCAGGAAGCCAATCTTTGGTACTGTGTCCGAAATATAGTCTCACTTTCTGAGTGGTCTTGAAGTGTGGGAATACTAACATCCCCTCCGTGTACACCCATCTAGGGTGACTTACTAGATCAGTGATAGATTTCTTCATCTGTTAAGAAAGACAAAGAAAGTCTAGGCTGAGATAGGGGGGTGGGTTTTGTGAAATAGTACTTTCCGTCTCTCAGTGTTGGAGGTAAGATCACAAGCGCGTAGGTTTCACCTGAAGGGCAGAATAGACTCACTACAAACTGAGTTTCCCCTTCTCTTTCTTTTAGGCAGAGGGCGGAAAGTATCGCTTCTCCATTTCCTTTTAAGACTTCTCTTATCCTCTGACCCATCTGATCTTGGTCTTCTTTTGTGACCACCGCAGTTATTTCTTTCGGTAGATATTTATTCACGGTGTAGAAGAAGCTTGGTGTTTCGTTAAGAGGTAAATTTTGCTTTATCACTATCTCCATGATTTTTCTACAATCTTTTACACCTTCAGAGAGCATTCTCTCTATGTCTTTTCTTGAGGGGTCACTTGTATTATGAGGGGGTTCTTGATGGAACATAAAAAATCTCGCTTATTTCGGAGCTTACTTGCTCGCTTAGAGGATTGTCGGCATATACTCAGGACATCCGTCCGTGACTCCGCTTCCTTACCTAAATATCGTAATCGCAGAGCTAGTGGAGATTTGACTTTAAGATTAGCCAATCTTTTAAAGGAAACAGATCAAGTTTTGAGAGAGTTGGACTCACGGTATAAAGAGGAATCTCAAAGATCTAAGAAGGAAGCTCAAAGATCTAAGAAGGAAGCTCAAAGATCTAAGAAGAAAGAAGGTGGCTGAAAATGCCGATGTATGTTTTTAAGTGCAAAGATAAGAAGTGCGCTACTACTCAGAGTAAAATCCAAAAGTTCAATGATCCAGCCCCTCCATGTACTAAGTGCGGAGGAGAAACAGAGAGGGCGATTGCTCGGGGGTCTTTTATCCTGAAAGGTTCAGGGTGGTTTAAGACAGGCGGCTACTAATGGATCTCAATCTCCACTCCATAATCATCTATCAGAAATGGGAGGGTGTCTTCTAAAGATACCCTTTCCGTATTTGTTAGAAATATATCTGATTTGTAAGTTAGGATTTCATCATCTTCTTTTCGGTAAATGAGGAAAAGAAGATGACTATTTTTCTTACTGTCTTTTTCCTTTTCAACGACACACCAAAAAACGAAACCCTCGCATGATTTCTTCTCATCTTTCATGTGAATGCGTATGAGTGTTCCCCACGTATCGGGCGGGGTCTCATCTAAGATTAAGTGTGGATAGGAAAGAATGAGTGCTTCTTTTCCCTCTAAAATTTCCGTCCCATAAAAGGATACTTGAGGGGGCTCTTTCTTGAGGTCTATCCCCCAAGCCGCGACGTATTCTTTAAGGAAGTCTACAAAAGTATCATATTTCATAACAGCTATCCTGATTGGGTGTTTCATGATAAACTCTTACATAGTACCCGTTGCGCTTCTGTGCGTAGCTAACATTATATTTTGGTTTAAAGGTAACTCGAAAGATCTTTTCGATCTTGATTGGAGTCCCTTCCATTGGTGGCTTTACACAAGCCTTATAACAAATTATATGACTCTATATGCGTGGTGGAAGCTGATTGAGGTCGGAGATGTATGGAAAGCGGGGGTGACGTGGGGGGTCTGTAGTCTTACCGTAGATTTAATCCTTAATACATTTTATTATGGGGTTAATTGGAGGGGCATTGCAGCTCTTCTCTTGTGTGCCGTCTCAGTCTTAATAGCCCACAAGCCTTAATTTGGGGTCTCGCCTAGCGAGAGCAGGCGGTCTCTAGTCATTACGTTTAGGGTTGAGTATATCGTCAATTATTTCTCGCCATTCTTCATCGTTATCGTTATGGTTGCACATATCTTTTCCTTTCAAGGTGTAGGCCAATAGTAGTCTAAGTCCTTGCGAGTCTTCTTGCGAGTCTTAGTGAATATATTTTCGTAGTGTTCTGGAAACTTTGCAATCAACTTTGAGCGGTGGGACTCATGGAGTCTCTCGTCCCCCCACCAAGATGGGGGCTTTGGGTTAGGTTTGATGCCTTCTAAGAAGAAGGGCATCGTTGAGTCTTTGTACCCTCTCTTTCTCCATTCTAAGCAGATCGCTAGGGAGTAGGCGCGGAGGAAGTCTTCGTGACCCTCCCACATGAGGACTGCGGGATGGTTTTTCCATCCAAATTTCTCTTTAGGCGACCGTTTCCTTCTCTCTAAAACCTTTAAAATAATCTTTGATTCTGAGCGTTGCTTCCCTAATCGCGCCGAGTCTAATGACTCGGCAGACTTTTTTATGCTCGGATAGGGAACGAAAGTTTGCATTAGGCGAACTCCTTTGCTAAAGCCTCTCTCCAAACATATCGTAAAAGGAGCCGACCTTATGGGCCTTATCGAAATAGTCTTATCTTCTATCACTTTATACACGTACTCCCTCTTCTTCATAGAGGCTTATAAGTCTTACAAAGAAATCTCTAAACGGTAGTCTTTCTATCTAGTCTCTCTTATTGAAGTGGGAGGCTAGATTTATGAAGATTAAACGAGTTAAAATGTCAGCGCAGAAAAGTCAGATCCTTGAAGGTTTAGACTCTTCTGTCGTGTCTAAATCTCAGTCTATTTCTGCGGTGACTTCAGAATTCGAGCAGAAGATCTACAGAGAACCCATTACCTTCACCGTAGGTAAATATGAGGTGACTGTAGATGCAAGGGGCAAGCCCTCATCGCCTGATCTCTTTCTTTCTTGTACCTGTGCGTATTGGCGGTATCAGGGTTGTGAGTTTCATGCACTTAAGAATGATTATCTTTTTGGTACACCTAGAGGGTCAGCAGAAGAACCGTCTAAGCGTGACCCTCAAAGCTCTCATAAAGTATGTAAACACGTATATGCTGTCCTGAGAGACTTCTTCTAAGAGAAAGATAAATAATATGAGATACGAGTACAAATGTTCTGCCTGCGATACTGAGTATATCTGTCAAGTCCCGATGTCAGAATATGAGACCCCTCAGCCTTGCCCTGAGTGCGGGAAAGAAAACCTCAAGCTCTTTAAGCCGACCACTAATATGATCTTTAAAGGTGATGGGTGGTCAACTAAGAACGCACGCATTAAGCGTCAGATGAGAGAGAAGAACGCGAAGCTCGATCAGAGGCAGAATGAGATCAGACGAGACACTAATGTAGGTGGTAGGCTTGCCCCTAATGTAGATGGGGAGCGCGTTGAATCATGGTCGGATGCACAGAAGCTCGCAAAATCTAAGGGTAAGAATACTGATTCTTACACCCCTATGGTCGAGAAAGAAAAGAAAAGGAAATAACCTATGTCTAGAGGTCGATTACTACCTAGCCTTAACTACCGTTCAAAGAACGTAGTTGATATGTCTATTAGCAACACTATTCTTAGAAACATCACAGATGTTCAGATTCATGGGGCAAGCAACCTAAATGATGCTTTCTTGAACCCTTCTTTGATGTTCTCTGTTAAGGCTGGTCGGAGCTTTGTCTCTAAGTCTCTGCGTCAGGCAAGGATTAGAGGACAAGAAGATACTAAGAGGGATCAGACTAGATTTCTCTTCAACCTCGATGACTTTGCTTCAGTCCCACAAGCAGGGCAGACTAGACTTCCTCCTGATAGTGATGTGGCTTACATCAGACTAAGAGGTCTTTTGCCTGATGGGTCAACGACAGAGTTAGGTCCGATTGTAGTAGTACCTCCATATGACTTCTTTGGGGTGACTGTCCCTTACTTCACCACCATAGGGAGCGCACCCGATTTGGATACAAATGGGGTCATCCCCGACACACTAGGGGTGGGGGCTCTTAACGTCCATCTACCCTACTTTAGTGGTACTTTTAACCTTAAGAACTTTTCACAGGCGCAGGGAGGGCAGAATATTTTCTTCTCTCTTTCTGCGGGGATGAGTCCTTCGATGTTGCGACCTGGAGAAGAGCTTTCTCTTACAGGCGTTTCTGTTCCTGAAGTGTTCGTGGGTGCAGATGGGGGTACACCCTTATTTTCGATCAGGTGTGGGATTATCAATAGAGGCTAAATAATTCCTTTATGTGACACCACTTTCAGACTAAGTTCTTTCCCCAAAGGAGAAAATGTTATGCCACAGGTTTACTTGGTAGCTCGCAGAGAAGAAGTTCAGAATGGTTCAGTCATGGTGACTGACCTCTCTCCTAACGAGAGTCAGAGAAATGCCTCTATTGACCCTCCCGCTTCAGGTCCCATCTACGTTCGTCAGATTGAATTGGGTACTAGAGGTGCTTTCCGAGCTCAACTCTCAACTAATGCAGGTGTTGTTTCTTTCGCTCGTGACTCAAAGGGTCTTGTCCCTTACCTCTTGAACAACATTCAAGTAGGTAACGCAGGCCCTGCGCTTACTCTTGCTGAGGCGAGAGAAATCGCGGGACTTATTATTTCTGAGGTTCGTACAGGTGGATCTCTTGGTCTTAACGAGCTGAACAATATCATTGACGGTGTCGCCGCAGGTGCGACTCTTACAGCTAACCAATCAACGGGTTCTGTGGCAAATGTTCTCCGAGTTTTGGCGGGCGAAACCTACCTTGTCACGACAGGTTCAGTGGTCGAGGAGGCGGGTGTTTTCATCCCTGACGTAAACACAGACGCTCGCTTTCAGAATGACGTTCGCCACCCTGTGAACGGAGACTCTTCTTGGGCGATTTCTGCTGAAGAGGGTACTCTTGCGGGTCTTTCTTCTGCTCAAGATGCAGAGAAGGGCTTTGCGGGAGTTTTGACTGCTGACCCCATCGTTACTATCTACAACGCAGACGGCAGTCTGTTCGCTTAATAGGAGTCTAAAATGCCTTTTATTTGTATGCCTGCTGTGACTAACAGCACAGATGAAGTTCTCGTTCAGATTACCGATCTTTTCCCACATAAGACCCAATCTAACGCGACTCTAACTCCCCGCTTTCAAGGACCTCGTTATTTTAGAGCTCCTTTCAAGGGTGATCTTATTAAGACTGTTTCTCTTGACGCTTCTTTTGTAGTTCAAGAAGAAGTTGCTGGTCTTTCTGCGTACCTCGTAGCTACCATTGAGAACACCAACGCGGGAAACGTCGCACTAGTACCTCATGCTGCTGACACTATCGCTCAGAATATTCTCAATCGGGTGGCGGGGGCTTTGGCTCTCGATGCTGACGGGATTAACGCGGCTATTCAGGCTGAGACAGGAGGGGGTGTCGGTATCAATAACGGTAATTCCTCAGCCACTGTAGAGCAAGTTCTTCAGATTGTTTCTGGAACTCGTATCTTCACCCTTCCTGCTAACAAGGATGTGGGCGACGAGAACAATGGTGGCGCTTTCATAGCTAATGATGTTCGGACTTTCTTCACCACTCCTACAGGTGTGAAGGATATCTCTAGCAATGACGGCAGTTTCTTCACCTCAGCTCGTCTGGGTCAGATCTCTATTGCTCAGTCTAAGACTGATTCAGCGGGTAACTCTACTCCTGTCCTCGTTGCTTATAACAACGATGGCACACTCATCCTTCAGTAAGAATAGGAGAAAATAGACATGGCTAGTCCTGTTATTTGTATGAGGGATGCTTCTATCCCTAACAACGTCTTTCAGATTGTAGATCTCTTTCCTAACCGCTCACAGGCCAACCCTGTAGTTGATCCTGTAGCGCAAGGTCCTCGTTACTTCCGTCAGCCCGAGAACGCTATTCCTGTAGTTAGTGGTCTTACAATAGCGAAGGAAGTTAGTGGTTTGACTGCATACTTTCTCGTAAATCAAGATAATAACAATGACGTTCTGAGTGTCGCTGATGCTGCTAGCATCGCGGATCTTTATATTTCTCGTATGAGAAATGGTCTTGCTCTTGATGTAGCCTCCATGAATGACATTATTCAAGCAGGGGGTGGTGGTCTTGTTCAAGCTCAAGGTGGTGGTGGTGGTGGTGGTGGTGGCGGTGGTCCACTCAACCTCGCTAATGTTGAGATCGAGGGTAACAACGCAAGCACCACTACCGCTGACATTCTTTCTATTCTTAGCGGTGCGTCTTACACCGTTCCTGCGGGTCATGTCTTTGACGCAAATCCTGGTCTTACTCTCCCAACTGAGAGTTTCTTTGACACAACTGTGTTCAAGGCAATTGACGAGAACGATTCAAGCTTCTATCTTTCTCTCGCTCGCGGCGCACTTTCTAAAGCTAAGAGTGTTAGAGTTGATCCTGTTAGCGGTACTATACTTGACCCACTCGTAGCTGTTTATGATGGGGCAGGTAACGTACTCTAAGAAAGGCTCAAGTCTTGAAGATATCTTTACAAGACAAGAAGGCGGTGGGGGCTTTCCTCGACAAGAAATCTTATGATGGTCGAGTCCTTGTTTCCGATGGTGGGAGACTTACGGCGAAGTGGGGGTCTTTACCCCTTATCGCTAAATGGGATAAAAAAGGAAAGCTTGTCATTATCTCCTCAGAAGATAGGGGTGTCCGAAAGGCACAAGGTCTTATCTTGGAGACAAGACCCTGATGAAATATAAGACCTCAGACCTTTATTTCTCTGCTTATCTTAAGACCGCAGGAGTGCGGTTCATAGGAGCGGAGAGGGAAGGTCAAAAGGTTTTCTTTCTCTTTGAGAAAACCGATATGATCAGAGATCTTAAAAGAGAATATTTCAATAGGACTGCTAAAATCCCTGCGCTCTCTTTTGTAGATGAGATTAGAAACATGAAGAGCCTCACCTACATGACGAGGACAGACTCGTAAGTCATTTATAAACTCTTTCTCTTAGAGAAACCAACTAGAGAAAGAGTTTATGGTGACTTATGAAAGACTTCCTACTGTTCTTATTAATATGCTCTTATGCTTTTGACGTTAACTCTCAGGTCAATATAGAAGACACGAGAGGTGAAGCGGAAGGTGGATTCACAGGGAGGGTAGATGTAGGGTTTGAGAGGCTCTCAGGGAACAGTAGCACACTCTCATATTTCTTAAAGAGTAGGACAGACTATGTGCGCTCATATGACCATTTCTTTCTCGTCTTAGAAGGGACTCGGGGAGAGAGCCGTACAGAGATGTTTAAAGACCAAGCCTTCGCGCATTTAAGATGGACTTCTATGTGGGGTGGTTGGGTCGGATCAGACCTTTTCGTACAGAGCCAATACGACTCTTTCAAAGATTTAGTCTTAAGGCAGCTAGAGGGTGGATACTTGCGTCTTGTATCTCCTCTCTTTGACGGTCAAGTTGCGCTCGGTTTGGGTGCGATGTCAGACTATGAAAGGCTTAAAAATGGAAAAGGGGAGGGCTTCATCATAAGAGGCACTTCCTACCTTTCTTTGTCGGAGTCTCTCTTTGGTAAGAAGGTCAAAGTGTCTGTGACAGGGTACTATCAGCCTAAACTAAAAGTCTTTTCAGATTACCGCTTGACTGCCATTGGTCAACTTGAAGTCTCCATCATAGGCAAGCTCTCTCTTGTACCTACTTTCAGTTACACCTATGACTCTCGACCTCCTACCGACATTCAGGTAGACGACTCAGAAACAAAGTTGTTACTGAGATATCGTTGGTAAAGGATTTATATCTTTCTACTAGATAAACAGTAGGAGCGTAGTATGTACAGGTATTCAGCACTTTCAGACGAAGAGAAGAAGGAAGTTTACGACAAGTGGCATGGGCTTATTAATATGAGTCAGAAAGCCTTAGACTCGTGGGCTACAGATGAAGACCGTCTACTCGCTTCTATCAATCGACAAGAGGCGAAAGAAGAGGGCGGAATTCAGTCAGGGTATGACTCTTTCCACCGCATCAAGCGCAGAAAGAGTAAGCCTTTCTCTGAATGGTCTAATGACGATTTCTTGAACGCTAAACAAGAGATAGGGTTCAATTCTCGTATGCTAGGGGGTAATCCTGGTCAACCTGTAGAGGACACTGATATGTCTAAATGGGAAATAAGTCTCAGAAATTGGGGTCATGACCCTTCACTTAAGTCTAGTCCACAGCATAGCAAATGGAAGTCTTGGAAAGAAACTCAAACTAAGAAAGAGGCGCGTATGTGCCGTCAAGCAAGTGTTTATAATGTGCTCATGGCTCATGAGCAGAATCAAAAAATTCGCAGAGCGATCCTCGCTTCTGGAAGCAGGGCAGATATGGCAGAAATGAGAGTGGCTTTTTCTATTCTTATTAATAGCTCAAGAACCGCATCCCAAAAAGAGGTTGAGACGTTATTAAACAATACAGACAGTCCTGAAGTGAAGGAAAAGATTGGTCTTTCTTACTTAACTGAAATCCTAAAACACTATAAGGAGAAGTTTAGTGGGTATCTAGAGCGTGAAAAGGAAGACTTTAAAAAAATGAAAATACTTACAAAAAAATTAAATCTTGAATTGAGCGATCTAGCCGATGACTATGAAAGAAGAGAGAAGAAACTTGGGCGGTCTCCCCTTGGAAAACTAATCACAGACAGGCTTAAAGACGCAGGCAGCTTCAGCTCTACTTTGGGAGTGATAGGCGATCTCCTTTCTGCTAGGACTCCTCAAGAGTTGGCTGATCTCGTGGATAAAGAGTTTCACGAAATGAGAGCTTATTTTGGCGTTAAAAGATGGTATGAATATGAAGACGAAGCAGACCTAATTCCAGATTGGTTTTTTTCTGAATGGAAGAATATTAATAAACATATTGCGGGGTTTCCTGACTATTATTACATCGTCTATCATGCTGGCATTGCGGCCTTAAAACTCTATCTTATGGCTTTCCTAGCAAAGACTGCACTTGGTGCTCTCGGTATTGGCGTAATTCAGATTCTAGCAGGTGTCTTGCTATACAATATCATCACGGGGAAAGAAGCGACAGATCTAGGCTTACGCAAGCTTGGTATTTCTTTCTCTCTTGTGACTAAGGGAGTCATTAAAGACATCGCTAAAGGATTTTCCTTCTTAAAAGGAAAAGCCTCAGAGTATATCAGTAGAGGTTGGGAAAAATTCAAGGGGCTGTTCCGTAGAGCCGCCGTAGAGAGGGTTAACTATCTTCTCCAAACAGACAGGCAGTTTAGACTCGCCTACCAAAGAGTCTGATCTTATTAGAGCTGAGGAGTTAGGTTATGTTAAAGCATTCTTGTGTCATCGCTTTTTCTGAAGTCGATGGAAAGAAGTTCATGTTCAAAAATAGGGACAGAAACTACGTTCCTCAGCTTAAGGTTTTCCACACCCATCGCGGGGGTGTGGAGGTCGTTTTCTTTCGAGATGAGAACACAGGTTGGCTAGAGGGTATCAATGAGTTCGGCATCGCTGTAGCCAACTCTGCACTCATGGTTCTATGGGATGAGAAAGAAGGGGCTAAGGGTAAAAAGAACTCTAACCCACACTTGGGTGCGCTTGGCTCAAGAGATGCCTCTAGAATTCTCAATGCTCTCAAGTGTCGGACGTTCGAGGGAGCCCTTGAGTCGGTCTTAAGTTTTGAGGGGGGTGTCAGGGGTCATACGATTGTCAGCGATGGCGTACAGGCTGTCTCTATAGAGCATACTGCTAGGCATGAGGCGTATGTCACTGACCTCACAGGAAAAGACAAGCACCACGCGATGTCTAATCATGGTCTTAGGTATCCTGACGCGGGCTACACTCTTGGTGAGAACAAGAAAAGCTCTGAAGCTCGACTTCAGAAAGTGCTCGATATTCTCCCTCAGATATCTTCTCCCGAAGAGCTGATTGAGAGACTCTATGCTCAGAGGTTTGAGGATTTTAACTCACCTTTCAACGTGGTGCGCCGAACAGACAATATGTTCACGAGTTCTCAACTCATTTATGACTTCGATAAGAGAAAGATCACCCTCTATCTCATCCCTGAAGATTGTGAGTACTTAGGCTTCGATAAAGACTTCGATGAGAAAGGGTCTTGCTCTTTCGAGGTTAAGAGGATCAGTCATTTTGACAACGATGGCTCTTTCTCTATCCGCAAGGTCGCGGGCAATCCTGCGAGGGTAGCTAGACTAAAGATGGCTCGTATTCCTAGCGTGGGGGAGATTAAGAGAGAAACGTGTAAGCCACATCCAAAAGGTTTCATGAGAACGAACCCGCAGGGGAAGAAAGTACCCATTAGACCTAGAAACCCTCAGAACTGTGACGTGTGGACTAAGGAAGACGTTGACACCGCCTACAGGGAGTGGAGGGATTCTAAAATTAAAGATCAGAAGTCCTACGTTCTTTGGAAGAAGTACGAAGGTGCGCTAGATAAGACAACATATATTGATCCTAAACGGGTCGAGCGTAATCTTAGAGAAATCGAAAAGGACATGAACCACGATTTTTCAACTGGGATCGGCAAGCTGAAAAACAAACTCTTGGGGAAGAAAAGAAATACGGTCGAGAATATATTAGGTATATCTAGACACCCCGACGGGGGGGATGGCGATCCCGCAAAGAGAAAGAGAAGGCTTGAGCTCGCAGATAAAAAGCGCGAGAAAAGAGAGAAAGAGCGAACCAAGAAGCGTGAGCAAGAAGAAGGGGGAGATAAGTCAAAGAAAGTGGCTTCAGACTTAGACACTTTTGACCTTCTCGCTATTCTTCAGAAAGAGGCTTCCCTAGAGATTGTAGATGATATAGGGTTGGGCGACTACTTTGACGAAGACTAGGAGTCTACCCTTATGCAGACGTTCTCGAAGAGATCGAAAAGTGACCTAACTAAGAATGACGTTTGGGAGGTCAGTTCTTTGATTAAAATCTCAGAAGATCTTCCTTCAAAGAGATGGGAGATCCCAAGATCTTTCTTAGATGGGTGGTCTTGGGGCGAAGACCACCTCTCAGACCATTTGGCAGGCTGTCTTGATGCAGACTTGAGTAGACCTATTCTTATTTGGAATGGGGAGGTTGTGGATGGGTGTCATCGCATTTGTAGAGCTCTTTCTCAGGGGGAGACTCATCTACAGGCGATTGACCTTTCTTGTCTGATGCCTCCGCCGAATAGAGTAGAAGATTACTTAATGTGTTCAAGAGAAGTGAAATGGTGCTTTAAAGACATGGTGTCTGTACTAGAAGTCCTTAAGAGTCGAGATTATGACTTCCGTCATCCCTTAGACATATAAAGCCTTTATATTTAACTCTCTTTCACACAGAAAGAGAGGGCTTGACTATGGCGGTCTTGTTTAAGAAGAATCAAATACTTGGTCGAGGTGACTTAGACATATTTCTCACTAACTCAAGTGGGAATGTTTCAAATGCGGCTGAGATCACATATGCGCTCTATTATGTAGACCCTACTCCTCCAGAAGCGGAGGTCTTAATTGGAGATCCTACCCGTATCCCTGAGAACCCTTCTGTGGGTGAGTACTATGCGAGTGTCAGAATACCTCCTACGGCGAGCTACGGTACTTACAGGATCAGGTGGACGTTAAAAGAGCTTGTAAATAGTCCTCCACAGACGGTGGTTCAAGAGTTTGAGATTGTTTCTAATGACTTGACTATCGTAGCCTCAATGAATCAAGCCGAAAAAGAAATGGTAGATAAGCTAAGGCTTCTTCTGAGGGATCAGAACCCTGATAAATATTATCACTTTAGACCCCCTGAACATGAGTCTAGTATTGGGGCTTATAATAGGGTATTTGGTCAAGTGTGGGAGGACGCAGAGTATCTTGAATATCTTGAGAGGGCTTTGGATTGGTGGAATATGCAACCCCCCGAGACGGAAAACCTTAAGAATCTTACTCAGTTAGTTCAAAGGAAGCCCGCGTGGAGGACACCCATATTACAGGGCGCGATACAGTTCGCTGCAATGGCTTTACAAGCGAATTGGATCGTAGACGAGTTCGATTACTCTATTGGCGGCATTTCTCTTTCTCTTGACCGATCTTCTAAGTATGAAGGTCTTAAGTCAAGCGCGGAGCAAATGTGGTCTATGTCAGTAGATGCGAAGTCTCGGACAACGAAGTTCATGAGAGGTCTTTCTCAGCCTAAGTATGGTATCGGCATCAGGTCTGCGTTCGGACCTCACGTTGGCAAGGGGGTCTTGAGCCCGAGAAACTTTCTTTGATTGGAGGGTCCTGAGTAGATTGTTTATAGACCTTTCTCTTTCAGTAAAAGAAAGAGAAAGGTCTATAATGAGAAGAACAGCTTCAGATGGTATGGGAGAGATGAACATTAGGGTTCGAGAAAGAGACTCCTCTCTTGTTAAGAAGATCGAGCGCAAAGGTCTTGAAGATCTTTTAGCGAGGGGGGGTCTTTTGGACCGCCGAGCTTCCTTCGAGTATTTAAATAGAGACATGGATCTCCACGCTTTTATACCTCCGTATGAGGTAAACTCTGAGATCCGCACTTGGCTTAGTATGGGGCTAAGAGAAGACTTGATTGAAGAGAAGCTCATGAGGAATTTTAAGGTGAGTAGAGCTCGGGCGGAGAGAATGATGTCTGAGTACCATAGGGATAAGTATGCGACTCGGAGACGGGTTAAATAGTGCTTCTATTAAAAATTATTAGTGCGAGAGTGAAGGAGGTTGGTCATGCCCTTATCAGAGCAAACTGAGAAAATATTCGAGTGGAGCTTTAAGATCGCTACTGCATTAGCGATCCCTGCTATTGTTTGGTCTTTTAAACTATCAACACAAGTTGCTGTTCTTCAGGCTCAAGTTGACAATCAGCAAAAGCAGATAGAAGAGATAAGGGGAGACATAAAGACTGCCAATGAAACTCTCAATAAAATTCTCTTTCACTTGACGAAGTGATCGTCTCAAAACGGGGTTTCCACATGAAAAGTGCAGTTGTTTATTTCTTAGTTGTATTGATCGGACTTTTGTTTGTCTCTTCCGCTCCCTCTCCTCTTGCGGAGAGACTAAAAAATAAAAGGAAGCTAAAAGACCTCATACCAGTAGACTTGACTGTGAAAAGCAGTTCAGAAGGCGACCTTGCCTCTACTTATCAGGGGGCCATTTCTGAGAACGGACATAAACTTCTTTCTGTTAATCCTGACATTCTCTATATAGAGTCGGTAGAACCTAGCAAGTCTGCTCGTACTCCTACGAGTCAGGCTAAGAGTTTTAGAGAAAAGTGCCAAATGATTGAGGCACTAATTATGAAGGAGAAATGAAAGTATGAGTGACGCATCTCAGACACCCACACAAATCGGATCACTTACAGAAGAAGAACTCTCAGAGTTTTCTCAAGTCCGAAACCTCGCCTCGCAGATGATTCAACAGCTCGGATCTCTTGAGCTCCGTAAGTCTCGCTTGATCGCAGATCTTGAGGCAAACGAGCAGAAGGCACAGACACTCTTAGCTAGTGCTAGAGAGCGTGTGGGTCTTACTGACGATACCCCTTGGCAAATTCGTGATGATGGCTCTATCTACGCTCTTCAGACTCCCGCTGAAGGTGAGGGCGTGGAGGGCTGAGAAAGAATATGGTGTGCTATGGTTGCAGGATGGTATAAGAATAGAGGTGCTTACCCTCTCCCCCCACTTTCCACGAGTGCCATTTCACCCTACCTCAAGAATAAGATTGATCTGAGATGGGAGAACCCTGCTATTCGTCATGAGAATGAAGGATGGATCATTAGGGGAGTCAATATCTACAGGTCGTCTGCTTCTGATCTTGGTCCTTACCACAGAGTGAACCTTACTCCTGTGGGTGGGACTTTCTTTCGTGATGAGAATAAGACTCTCACCGTCCATAACGAAATCGTTCGTAATTGGATCGCGAAGGATGACCAAGCCGAAAGAGCTTATCGCTTTCGGACGGCTAACCCTATCTCTAGTTCTTCAGAGTTAGGTACTCCCTCAGTCTCCCCTAAAGACGTTCTCGTTACTATCGACGGGGAAATCGCCCCTGTCCACACAGTACTTGGAGAAGTAGGGGAAGTGTCACTTAGGGAATACACTTTAGCTGACCCTAAGAACTTAAGAGAAGAGTCTTTCCCTCAACCTATTTCGGAAGACTCCGAAGTGCTCGTGAGCTATATAGCTTATGCCCTTGATAGGCGCATTCGAGTAGGCGTGGATAAGAAAGACTACTATCGCATAACGACTGTAGCAGAAGACCCTTCTACGGGTGATTTGTATGAGACTCCTCTTGATCAATGCGCCCCTTTCTCTGATAGGGAAATAGAGCGCGTTGATTATATGTGGAGAGAAGGAATAAGGCGCAACAATTGGATTCTCGATCAGGGGGGGGAAAGAGTAAAGCTCTTTGTTCGTAGAGTTACAGGGGAACCTTGTGGGTGTGGTGACTTCAATCGGGAAACTCTTATTTATGCGAAACAGCCCGATTCACTTTGTATGATGTGCTTCGGCACAGGCATTAGAGGCGGATATGATGGTCCTTATGACATCATCATCGGCCCTGATGATGGAGAGAAAGCGGTCACTCAAGAAAGTCAGGGCCGCAGAAAGACTCACAACTACGGTGTTTGGATAGGTCCTAGTCCTGTCGTCAATCAGCGCGACTTCGTAGTTAAGCAGAATAACGACAGATACTCTATTGGGGCTGTTTCTTTCGCGTCCAATAGGGGGAACATCCTCCATCAGACTTTCAACGTCTCCTATCTTGATTCAGGGGACATCAGGTACAAAGTTCCTGTGGTGGGAGTGCCTGTTTCTTGGGGAGACGTGAGATACACGTACAAGCCTTACAGAGACACCTACCACGCGAGGTCAGACGCGCCTTTCTTAGCTTCCCCTAGTCAGGCTTACCCTCTTGAGACGGACAGGAAAGACAAGCCCAATGCTTATGAGGTTAGAGGGCGCACAGGCACATGGGAAAACCATCACTCTTAAGGGAGGTGACTTGTGGCTAGTAAAAAGCCTTTTGTCCTTAAAAAGAGGAACGTACCTAAAGTTCAGATGGGGAGTAGAATAGGCTTCACGAGGTTACAGGTCAAAGACAAAGATATTGTTAAGATCTTTGCTGACTCGGCTCTATTTTACATTAAAGACGAGGCGATTAAAGCCACCTACAAGGGTGCTCCGTCTATCTTGAGAAGCTCAGACTTTCTCAAAGCTCTTACTTATGAGATTGTAGAGAACAAAAGAGGTAAACTGAGCTTTAAGATTACTATCCCATACAACGAGAGATGGTCTTGGGTGTGTGATTATCTTGAGAGCTCAGGGAAGCCTTTTCCTATGACTTGGCTCACTCATCCTGTTCTTAACAAGAAGCAGAACCGAAAGAGAGCTGTTGTTTCTTTCCGAGACAAGAATACAGGGGAGATGGTAGTGAGATCCGCACCCCTTACCACAAAGCAAGCGTGGGTACATCCGGGTATTGCGAAAGGCACATGGCTTGAGAAAGGGATTGAGAAAGGTATAAGGAGAGCCATGAGTGAAGTGCAGAGGCTCATAGAGTTCAAGATGAAAGAAGGGTCGTTGACTAGATGATATACGTAGTTAAATGTCAGGAAGATCGTATTTCTATACCTTCCCTTAAGATTAACTTGAATAAGGGAGATTCTTTTGAATGCCCAAAAAGAATTTACGAAACGAATAGAGAGATCAAAACACTAGTTAGTAAGGGTGTTCTTTCCTCTCACCCTAAGCTACCTGTAGTAAGGGAATCTAAGAGTAAAGGTCTAGTGGCTAGGGTCGGTGTTCCTAAAGTGGCTCGTACTCCACCTCAACCAAAGGTTGTGCATAAGACAGAAGTCCATCACCACGAGAACCTAGTTGATCTTGACGATCTCGCGAGTAAACTCTTAGACAAGTTGCGTGATGTTCTTTCACCCGAAATAATTGCAAAAGCGGTGGCTAGCCAATTACCTCAAGTAGTACAGCAATCTTCTTCAACACAGGTTACACATAAACAGCAAGCAGAAGAGATGACTTTTATTCCTTCTAAGATTCTCTCTGATGACGTGAAGTCTTCCTCTGCATCTACAGTAAGCGAAACGAGCGGTGAAGACACATCTCTATCAGACGCGATGGCTGCCTTAAAGGCGATGAGAAAGGCTCAGAAATGAAATATTACTTCGCATATGGATCTATGTTGAGAGCCGAGAAGCTTTCAGAGGATAAAAGCTCACTTTGTCTCTAATTTTCTCGAAGATTCTTATTTTATTCTTCTGAATGAAATAAAAAGTTAAAGTTTTCCACCTCACGGTTGAGGTAAGTAACCTTACATCAGTAAGGTATAGTAACTCCAGAGTTAACTCTCTACAAAGAAAGGTATCTCCACCATGATTAAAGGTGTTGGATTAGATATTGGCACAATGAACCTCGTATCTTCAAAAGTCGGAGCTAAGAAAGAAATAAAGATCCGTCGTATGCGAGATCTTTTTATTGACCTCCCCGCTACGGCTAAGAAAATGCTCAAACTCGGAGATGTTTCATACATCGAGTCCGACGACTATCTTCTCGTGCTTGGTGATGAGGCTATGGAAGTAGCTAATATGTTCGGTCGAGAGGGTCGAAGACCTCTCAAATCAGGTCTTGTTTCTCCTGACGAGATTGATTCTCTTAATGTACTTGGACATATGGTCAAAGACGTACTCGGAAAGCCCTCTCATGAGGGGGAGCATTGTTATTTCTCAATCCCTGCGGTTCCCGTAGATGTACAGAGAGATGTAGTCTACCATAAGGGTGTATTTACACGCATTGTCCAAGAGTGCGGTTACACCGCGCATCCTGCAAATGAAGCAATGGCGATTGTTTTTTCTGAAACCGCAAAAGAGGGCTTCTCAGGGATCGGCATTTCTTTTGGGTCAGGCATGACGAACATTGCGCTCGCGATCAATACCATTGAGGGTCTTTCTTTCTCGGTGGCTCGGGGAGGAGATTGGATTGATCAAGGTGCGGCTCGTTCAGTGGGCGGCACTGCTTCTAAAATGTGTGCGATCAAGGAGAAAGGGATCGACTTGAACGATCCTAAGAATCGCGAAGAAGAGGCTATTTCTTTCTACTACAAGGCTCTCATCGAGTATGCCCTTGATAACATAGCGCAGCAATTTGTGATGAAAGGTGGTCATCTCACTCTAAATAACCCCCTTCCAATCGTAGTCGCTGGAGGCACGAGTCTAGTGGGTGGGTTCATGGAGTTCTTCAAGGAGGTCTTCGAGACTAAGAAGAAGAGATTCCCAATTGAGATCTCAGAGGTGCGTCATGCCTCCGATCCTTTCCACGCAGTGTCTAAGGGGTTGCTAGTTTTAGCCCAACAAGAGTACGACGAGGACTGATAGGCTTTTTATCTCTTCTCCCTTGTCAGAAGAAAGGGAGAAGAGATGTTCAGATATGCAACTAGGAGAAAGCCTGATCAAGTCGTAGCTGATGCAGTTTACGATGAGGTGAGCCAAGTCTTGGCTAAGTCAAGACTTGGCTAAGTCAAAGGAGCTTTCACAAGAGCTCTTTCGACGCAATGTAGATGAGACAGGTTTAGGGATGTATCGCGACCCCACACAGTTCCCTCGCATGGGGGCGATAGATCGAGCAATATCTTCAAAGGACTACATAGAGATTGAGAGGCACTCGAAAAAACTCTTAACCAAGATGGTTGAGGAGTTTCAAGACGAGATCGCATGGGCTTTCGGCTATATGCTTCCTGCCATACATCACCTATCTAAACTCTTAGATAGGGGAGATGTATATGGGGAGTCTGATCTGAAAAAGTACAAGCTCGGTTGGAACAAGTTTAAGAAACTAGCTAGGGCGAATTGGGATACCGTAGTTCCTTTCAAGATCCTTTCTAAAGAGCTTCAAGAGACAGAGAAAGAAGTTGAGGGGGTCAAAATCCTCTTTGTCCATAGCTCAGAAAACTTCCTAGCTCAAACCTCTAAAACAGATCGAAGCATTCGGATTAACCTTGCTCATTCAACTTGGTGAGTGGTCGAAGAACTCTGAGAGCAGTTTTAGAGCATGAACTTATCCACATTCTACAGATAGACAGTGGTGATGCTGAGGTAGGCTCTCACAGTAGTTTTGATTATGGCTCAGGGTATGAGGGACACTCTCTCGCTGAGATTGAGTATGACCCTCGTATTAACGACTCTTGTCACGCAGTCCAATGCCTCATGGAAGATTACGGTAATGACTTCGATACGGCAGTTAAGAAAGTAATCGGAGATCTGCCTCCAAGAATTGAAGAAGAAGACATCATGGTGGTCATGGTTACTGAGTGGTTCAAAACTCTTAAGAAGCACGACCGCGATAAGTACAGGAGAGCGGTTAAGGACCTAGTGGAAGACTTCGCTTAATTCTTTATGACCCTCCTTGTATAAACAGAAAAGAGAGCCGATATGAGAAAAAAATCTAACTTTAACATCGAAACTACTTTTAGAGTTTATTTACCTGCCAAGATAATCCGCGATAAGTTAGGTTTTAAGAGAAACAAAGAGGTGTTTCTCGGTGACTACACTGTAACTTTGAAGAATAGAGGTCAGCAGACAGTTGTTACTGTTGAGTCTTCTGACGGATATTCTGATGCGGAGATGGGTGTTGCAGAAGTTCGTATGCGCCTTTATAATCACCTTGTAGATCAGGGTGCGATTGCTCGTGTGGAAGGGGTTCTTGCCCTTAACCCTGACAACACATTCTTTGGAAAGATTCTTAAAGAACTTAAAAGGGGCGAGCCTTTAGGTAGTGGTGCGGAAGCCATCTTATTAGAGGTCGAAGACAGGATAGCCAACCCTGACTCAGAGATAGATGGTCTTCTAAATGAAGCTCTATCTCATGCCCCTGATAACTCTTTCTTAAAAGATATTAGAGAGAAGTTTGATATTGGTGTTGAGCTTACGGACAATCAAATCCAAGCAGTGCGAAATGTAGTCTCTCGCTTCAAGACGCAAAAGCAGTTAGTTGAGGAGGCTCTTTCTTACAGACCTAATGACACCTTCTTAGGAAAGCTCAAGACTGTTCTTGATGGGGGTCGTTCTCTTTCGCCTAAGCAACTCTCAGTGGTGGAAGACATCATAACTGAGAACACCTCTCCTCAGTCAGATATGCTCTCAGACTTAGCCTCTAACGGAATGTATCTTTCTAGAGATGATTACATGATTATCCGTAAGGCTAGGAGAAGCCTTTCTGAGCTCACAGAAGATGAAGCTAAGAGACTGAGGCATCTTTTATACAGGAACTCCAGCAGACTTCGCGGATCTTACTCTAAGGATGAGGTTAGGGAGATGCTTAAGAAAGCATCTCGTACAGCGGGGTCAAGAGAAGAACCTGTCCTCTCGGATCTTAGGGGCGAGCTTGAGCAGAATGTGGGTATGCTTTACACGATTGTTTCTGAGCTTGAAGATCACCCTGTGGTGGAAGCTAACTTCAGTGACGAGATGGACGAGCTTTTAGGGAGTTTGTCTCATCTTTCTAATCATGGTCGAGGTTTAGGTCATGAGCTAGAGTTGACCCTCAGAAAGATCGAAGGATATCAGAAAGATATTAGGGATGCTTTCGACACGGTGAGGATGATTAACGAAAGAGCTAAGAAACTCCCTAACTTCTTTTGAAAGTCCTTGCACCACTCTTTTTTCTGATAGAGGATATTGCATACAATTGAAATGAAAGTGCAAAGTATGAAGAAAGAAAAGTGGGTGGATTTTCGACTAGAGGATGGAGAGGTCTATAAGAAGGTGGTCTTGAGCGATCTTAAGAACCACAAATTTCAATTCGAGGGGCGTTTCCAAGTTATTTTTGAGGGCGATACCGTTCTCATCAAGGCAATCGAGAAAGAGCCTCAGAATAAGAATCCTTCCTGAGAGAGTTTTTACTCTCTTTATACTACTTTTATAGGTGAGTTTTCTAACACACCTCGATTGAGACTATAGGAGTCTATGATGAGAAGAACAGCCTCAGAAATTCTTTCTGATCTTGAGATCAGGATCGCCCGCCTTGAACGCCAATCTTTTGATATCCCTCCCCGAACAAAGATGAGACACAGAAAGACTGGTCCAATGTCTCTTGTTGAGATGAATAAGAACGCACAGGACTTGGCTCGTTCTGCTCGTATGCTCGGCTTTAAGAATGCAAAGGTTATTTTTGACGACGATAACCCTGTTGTTGATCTCAAGTACCGTCAGCTTAAAATCTACGTTAATCCAACGGCTTACTATCTCATAGGGTTCTCAAGTCGCACTCAAGAAATCTACAAGTACGATGCTGTTAAAGTTATCCTTGCAGATAAAGCAGAAGATCTTGGGCTTCGTTCTGTGAGAGAAACAGGACCACTCCATGAGGATGCAGGTACTGAAGAGATGGGTATGGATCAGGTAGATCTTACTGCTGAGTTCAGCCTCATCCATGAGGAAATGAATGACCGAAGCTTGTTCAATGAGCGTTGGATGCGCTCAGGTAACCGCTCTATCGTGTCTGGTACTGGAGAATACACCCTCACTCTTAGGCAGACCCCTCAAACCATCAAGTACACTTTCACAGGACCTTATCTCAAGCGTGGGGAGGCTGTTTCGACGATTAGTGGTATGGTCAGAGGTGTGGATCTCCGTGATCGAGCCATTAACCTTGTGTCTCGCATGGTGGGTATTTCGGAATCCGCTGCTAAACGCCGTTTAGCAGAGAGAAGAAGGTCAATTAAGACTCTCCGACGTTCACGTCGCTAATCAGTATAGCTGATAGCTCAACCCAACTTGTAAAGACGGGTTGAGACTAGAGTCGTACAAGACTCCGAGCATAGGGGCGAGATTGAAATGCTTTCCGAGAATCTTCGGGTGGTAGGTAGCAAACAATCCTAATCCCAAGATCTCCCTAGAAAGAATTGCATTCGCCCCTAGTCTTATTTGTCCCTCTTTGAAGTTGACAATGCCGCCACCTATGCTGAGTCCTGTTCGGAAAGAAAGACTCGATCCGTTCTCTAAGACAGGAGCGAAAGATGCGCCTAGCAAGAGTGAGAAATCAAATCGACTTAGCTTGTCGTTAAATAAGAAAGGGTTGATGGCGGGTCTGTGGAAGAAAACATCGGTTTCTCTGCTATCACCTTCTTTGATCTCGAAGTGCTGTAGAGTCTTAAAGCGACCTGTTTCCAAGTCTTGATAACCTACGTCAAAGAACACTGCTTGATTTTCAACAACTCCTTCTCTGTCTCTGAGTCCTACAGTAGTCACCCTGAACCCTAAATCTAGGTTCAGGTTGAAGCTTCTTGCAAACACATTGTCTGAAAGAAAAGAAACGACAGGTCTGCCACTAAGTGGATAGCTCCACCGAATAGGGAAGGGGTCGCACCTAGAGGGGTTTTGCTTGCACCAAGCAACATCTTTACTCTTAATTCCTGACCACTCTTTAGGCGCGGGTTTAGTCACTTTAACTTCCTGACCTACTTGAGCGCGTCCCTTTCTCAAGGTTGCTCTGATGTTTCTTACTCTTGTTGAAACACTTGTGACTTCAGCCTGTGTGTCTCTTTTGTACCTCTCTAGCCGATCTCTTGTCTCCTTAGAGAGTTGACTGAGAGCTTCTTCAGTTTTTCTTTCTAGATCTTCTTTGCTCACCATCTGAGCTTGGGCTGTTCCGATCTCTTTTATTTTACTCTGAAGCTCTTGAGCTTTCGCGTCGAACTTACCCTCTATTTGTTCAGTTATCCTGTTCTGAACTTGGTTCATTTTATGATTAGTGTAGAGCTGACTCCCTACTGAAATGGCGTACAGAGCAAGCGCGCCGTAGATAATCTTAGGGTTTTGTGCGAGTATGCTTTCAATCATAAAATCCTCATTATTCTGAAGTAGGGTCCTGCGAGATCGGTATGCTTGTGCGCTGTTATTAACACAGTACCGCAAAGGAGAAAAACTGCATGGCAGTCAGCACACAACTAGGGCTAAACAAAACTCAGACTAAATGTCTTCAAGAGATTTTAAGTAAACCTTACGAAGTCTTTGGTCTTGACGGCGACCCCGAGGAGTCAGCACAACGTGCCTTGGATATCCTCCTCAAAAATGATGGCCTTGAATCAATTAAGATATCCGACGTGAGAAGGGCCATTTCAGCCCTTCGTTCGTCTCTTTCTCAGAGAGGAAAGGGGCTCTCAAGAGAGATGCAGATTTCCACTCAGCTTTCCAGATACGTTTGGGCAAAAGAAATCTGCGCCCGACACACTGTAGCAAGATACCCAGATCTTGCTAAACTCTGTGTTAAAGTGTGGGGGGCTCGCCTCCCCGACCGCTACAAGAGAGAGATTCGATCATATCTTAACACGAGTAGCACTACTACTGAGCAGGGAGAGAGTGGTGACTTTCTCAAAGCTGAAGCCGAAGAGGTCCTCTCTGAGAAAGAGACGAACGAAGAGAGTCGAGTTGAGCTTTCTCTTGGCGGAGTAGACTTTGTTCTTTCTAAGGGATGTACGCTGTCTGTTAAAGCCATCACTTCGAGCAACGGGTCTGTGTTATCTGACATTACTGTTCAAAGTTAAGTATAAATTTGGTAAACCATTCTCATATCCACACTTGAGAATGGGAGGGCGAAATGCACATCGCTGTTGAGGGGTTAATTGGAGTTGGGAAGTCTACCTTCGTTAAGAAGTTCGCAGAAATTACTCAATACACTCCAAAGTATGAGAGTGTTGAAGACAACCCTTTTCTCCCCCTCTTCTATAAAGACCCTAAACGATGGGCTTATACTGTTCAGTCTTACTTTCTTTACAGAAGATACCATGACCACACAGAGGGAGAGAATCTTATTCTTGACCGCTCTCTGTATGGGGACATACCTTTCGCAGATATGCTCTATCAAGACGGCATCATGTCTGCGATAGAACATGAATGCTATGTCTCTCATTATGAGATACTTGAGCCGAAGATCCCAACCTTATCCGCGTGTATCTTTCTTAACACGACTCCCGAAGTCGCACTAGAAAGAGTACGCAAGAGAGATCGGAGCTATGAGTCAAGTCTGAGTTTGTCTTATCTTGAAAATTTGAAAAGAGAAATAGAGAACATCCCCAATCGGCTCAGACCCGAGACTCAGGTCATCTGTGTTGATTGGAAGGATATGGGTGATGAGGAGATGACCGAGAGTGTAAAGGAAGTAGTCTTAAAGGTCTTTTGATGTCTCGTAGATGTAGGTTTTTTCATCGGTTGACTCCATCGTATCACCCTTGAGTGATTTAGCTTAGGTCTTGGACAATCATTTCAGTGTATCTCATCGAGGCTAGCCCACCAAAGCCTAAACGATCTAAAGTGTCCTTGATTACTCTTTTAGCTCTTTGTTCGCCCCCTCTGGATACAAACCGAGTGAATGTTTCTTTCACTCGGTTTGTATCCCCTCCAATTGAACTTGCAATGAACTGATATACCTCTTGGAGAGGTCTGTCAGGTTTAGATAGGTCAAACCCCAATTCTCTAAGATTGTTTTTTTGAGCGTAACTGCCGTCTACTTCCCCAAGACCAATAAAGTCTGAGCGACTCATCCACTCACCATTATGGCAGACTCGCTTTATTTGAGATGGTTTTATTAGCCCAAGATACAATGCTTGTGGCTCATACCTTCGACTTAAAGACTCAGATAAAGCAGGTCTAAAGGAATCAGGGTACTCGTCTTTCATTTCATCAAAGTACCCCTCATGGTATTTGTCTGAGTGAGGGTCTTGTCGATCTCTGCCGATGTTCCCGCTCCAATCTGTACCGTGAAGAAACTTCGCATACACCTCAAGCTCAAGGACAACATTGCCAAACTGAGTGGCAGGCTCTGGAGAGACAAATAACCCTCGATGTTCAGGCCCGTTAAATTGTCTTTTTCTCATTTCGAGTGCGTCAAATCCATTGACCATCTCCACAGCTCTTTCAAAAGTAGTAGAGTGATAAACTCTTATCTTTTGAGTGGACTTCAGTCTCCCATAATCTGCCGCTACCCTCTCTGCCATTGCCTTCTTCTGACGTTTCTTTCTCTTCTCATCCATGCTCTTTTCGATGCCCTTAGCGATGTTAGGTCGGTTCGGGAAGTAAGTACCTTTTTCTTTCTGACAACGAGGAGAGTTTGGACGTTTTGAACAGTACCTAGACCAAGCAATCGCGTAGGCTTTACCCTTCTCATTCTTAGGGATGTCTTCTGCGGAACCGTAGTCTTTCTGTTCTGCGTATTCTTTGACGTATCTGTCAATGGACTTAGGGTTCTCTTTCCTTTTTTTCTTGGGCTTGCTCTCGCCCATCTTCTCCGCGTTCCTTGTGGGTAGAGAGTGGGTAGAGTAGCCTCCATAGGCTTTCCCGTAAGAGTCAAAGGCTCTCTTTTCTAAATACTCAACTCTTTCTCGAAGCTCTATTAACTGATCTCTCATGCTCTTTTCTCCTGTGCGATAGTTATTCTATGTAAGGCTTATTGATAGAACATTTATCAGCCGACTCAGTATGAGTGGACAATATTAAGAAAGAGGAGATGCGTCATGGCGAACACTGACTCAAAGCCCGCAAACGGAGCTCAAGGCTCAAGTCATATTTACGACTACAACGCGAGTCCGAACACTAGAGCCGCGATTTCTCAGAAAGTAAGGCTTCTTAGCCCTGTTTATCGACCTGGAGCTACTAATAATTCCCTTCTTTATCAGTTGGGTGTTTGCTCTAGCATGAGTGCAGACTTCAACAGGGGCGTAGAGGACATTCGCGGTATCGGTTTCGGAGATCAGGTCGCCGAGCGTGTACCGGGTGTTTCCGATCCCGTTGACGTTTCTATCGAGCGCACTCTCTTATATCTTTCTAATGGACACCAAGCTTTTGGTTTTGCGGGTGGTGTAGACGGACCCGTTCGCACCCTTCAGCACCACAGGTGGCCTTTCGACATTGAGCAACAGTTGGTATTCTCAACAATTGCAGATGTTGAGGCGGGTCAAACCAATGAAGACCATCAGAAAGGTATCCGAGACATTGACTTTAGCGGTCAGAATGTCACAGGAGCGACTGAGGCTTATGGTGCAGATCAAAGTCATAAGGCGATCATTACTTATTTCGAGGCTTGTTGGATGACCTCTATTTCAGGGGCGAACCCCTCTGCTGACTCGTCCCTCATGACTCAGAGTATTTCTGCGGCAGCTCAAGACGTGCATGATCTCTTCTCTACTTACGGCGAGTTCTTGCCTAGCGGTAATGACCCTTCTAAGGGTCAAGTGTCCACCATTAGACACAACACACTCGCTTCAGAAGGCACTGCTCAGTCAGGTGTTGATAGGTTAGCAAGCGAGCAGGTCGGTCAAGGTAATCAGGGCGGTGTCTTTCCCGTAAACTAAGATTAGCTTGGTATAACAGGGGGTAGCCGTACCCTCTCATCAAATAAACGGATAGGATTTACATCATGAATTTGTCGCAACTCAAGAAGGCTTTTGAGCCTCTTGCGGAGATTGGTAGTCTCCGCAAAAACATCGAAGTTTTCGGTCTTTCTCTGACTCTCAGAACCCTCACAGCGAGAGAGGATGCGGAGATCCAAAAGTCCCTAGCTCTTTTAAGAGAGGATGAGGACACCACTACGATGGAGTACCTCGATCTATTTCGGAAAGAGGCTCTGAGTCGAGCGATTATTCGTGTTGGAGATTTTAATCTTGATCGGGAGTACATCGAGACAGGAGAAACCCTCGCAGATGGCACTCCTGTCAAGGTTAAGAAGATCGAAGCTGTTTCTGACATTCTTGATGACCTTTCCCGCTCAGTTGCTAATGAGCTATTCACTCAACTCACTGATCTTACAAGTGAGGCTGAGGATGCTGTTTCTAAGCTTGTCCCTCAGAGGAAAGACCTTGAGGAAGAAAAGAAAGTTTTAGAGGCGCGGATTGCAGAGATAAATCAAGCCCAAAACATGGAGGAGTCCGACGAGCTCGCTAAAGGCATGACCAAGAAGGTTTCAGAGTACTCTGAGGCTCTACAGGACATGGACAAATGAGGGATGAGGGATTACTACGCCGAAGTGCGCTCTTTGATTTCTGAAGGAGTTCTTTATAGGTCTTTCACATCTAGACCAAGCAACCTTCATATTAAGTTAAGAAATCCTGAACCTAGAGATATAGATTGGGCATTTGAACACTCACCTTATGTCTCTCAGGAAAGAGAAACCGCGCTTCTTTCTAGGTGCATACATTCGATTAATGGTCGTGTGTTTGACCGCATGGGATACTCGGTTTACTCAATACTAGAAGAAGTCTCTGAGCTTTCCATACCTGTTCACCGTAGGCTTTTAATCACACTCAACTCCCTTATAGCGGAGAGCCAAAGAGCTTATGAGTATTTAGAGGCTTATTCTTATGAAAGTGAGTCTCGTTCTTTGTGGATGTCTTGGAAAGCTAAATCAGCTTTTACAGCTCCCGCAGATAAAGAATTGAACAGTGTTCAGCTCAATTGGATTATATGGAATCAGATGGAGGACGAGAGAAAGAAAATCCGCACTGAGTGGGAGCAGGCACTCTTAGTAACCTCAGCTATGAACTCTAAGGGCGCGAAAGAGATACGGGGAAGCTGGGAGAATGAGGATAAGAGGATAGAAGAGTATAGAGAGAACCTAATGGAGCAGGCTAGGGAAGGAAATATTGACCCTGTTTCTCTTAGGCAAGAGAGAAAGAAGAAAGACTCTTTTGAAGACTTGAAAGAAGAGATGAAGAGGTGGGTTTCAGGGGAGGAAGATGAGCATGATAGGATTGTACGAGAGTATAAGAACTCGATGTATAAGAAGATTGAGGATGAGAAGAGGAGAGTAGCGGAGGCTAGGGAAAGAAACATCAAGAGGATGGAAGACATTTCTGCGCTCAGAAATAGCTCGTCTATCTCTAGCCCTATTATGGGTCTTACAGACGAAGAAGTTTCTCGAATAGCGAGTACGACTAAGACATACAGGAGCTACGATGAACACGCAGAGAAGTTTGAGCACGTTAAAGAGCGTTATATTACAGCGCGTGAGGTCAGCCCTAATGTCTCAGTTGATGGGGAGGGTAATCTTGTTTCTAGTGTCCCTCAGAAAACGTCTTTGATGGATCAGATTTCTAATAGAACCCCTAAGCTAGATTGAGGTGATTTATGGGCTCGATGGATCAGGTCGTAGAGTTACAGAAGACTCTTCCTAAGTTACTTAAAGATATGGAAAGACTCGTTAAGACTTCAGGGGGTCTTTTCGACGAGTCCGAGATAAAAAAAGTTCAAGCAATAAACGACGAGTTTCAAAGACTTCAGAGTGGTATGGAGAGAGCGGGTAAGAAAGGAGCTGTTGGCTTCGGAAGGGAGCTTCAGAAGATCAATGAAGCTCTTTCTGCCTCTTATTCTCAACTTAACGAGCTAGTTGCTCAAAGAATGGAGGTTGAGAGGAAAAGAGGGAAAAGAGCTCTTTATTACGAAGATAGAAGGCTTAGTCAGCAACTGAAGGGCATTAGAGAGCTTGAGGCTGAACAGGCAAGGAATGCGGCGAAAGCTCTCAGAGATCTTAAGAAATTTGAGATGGCACAAGATCGTCTCAACAGTAACATGGCGGGGACTATATTCGACCCGAAAGTAAATCCCTTTAATAAGGATGCAATTACTGATGTTGATCAATTTGCAGAATATACAGAGGGAAAGCTATCAAGTTTAGCAGATACTTTTTCAGATACGCTTTCAGGAAACCTAGATCAGTTAGTAAGCAGGGGCTTTGCCCTTACGAAAGGATCTCTCAAAGCCTTAGATATGAAGGGTGCTCAACTTCAAGCTAAAGGACAGCAAAAAGGCGGAGGTGGGATGTTTTCTACCTTTGGTATGGGTAAGAGTCTTTCTAAGCTTGCTATGGGTCTTAAAGCTTTGGCGGGGGTTGCCGCAGGTGCTTTTGCAATTTTTAAAATCATGCAAAGTCTTGAAGAGGCGGTCAAGGAAGTAAATAGAGACCTGATTGATACTTATGGTGCTTCCGATCTTTTAAAGCAAGGGATGACAGACACTTACACAGAAGTTAATAAAATTCGAGAAAGTTTCGCAGATCCTGACTTTGCCTATGCTTTGGGAGTTACTCTTGATGACGCTAGAAAACTCACTTCTGAATTCAATCAGTTAGGTATAAGTTTCGGCTCGCTACAGGACGACGGTCTTTCTTTCATCGAAAGTATGGACACCCTTAAGACAATGACAATAAGCTTCCAAGCTTCTGCAAAGGCTATGGGGGTAGACTTTGGAACGCTCGTGGGCTTCACTAAAGAGTTCAGACATGAGCTCGGTCTTTCCGTTAAAGATGGTCGATACCTCGAAAGGATGTCTCAAGAGTTTGGTCGGATTAGGGACATGGCGAAGCAGTCTTCTTTGAGCACTAAAGATTTTTTTAGTGTTATCCAAGACCTTGTAGGAGGGATCTCAAATATGAACTTAAGAGTGGGTGAAGCTGTGAACATCTTCACTAACCTTTCTAAAGTTCTAGGGCCTGAAGCCGCTCAAGCTTTCACGAAAGGATTGGCAGGCGGCTTTAAAGGAGAAGGCATCACAGACCGATTTAAGAGAATCATCCTTACAGGAGGGATGAAGGGTGTGATGAAGAGATCCGCTGACGCTACGAAAGATGACTTTTTCAAGAGTTACGGGAGCTTAGGAGGGGTGGGGGCTCTTAAGAACAGGGATCTTTCTAAGATGGGAGATAAAGAACTTGAGGAGATCATGGGGAAGTTGAGAAGGGAGGGAGGTCTTGAAGGTCAAGGAGCGGCTAGAAAGCTTCTTTCTTTAGTCAGATTATCAAGAGGGGGTAAAGGTGGGCTCAGTAATCAAGCGATGGGCATGGGTGAGCTTGATATGTCAGGCACGCTTTCTGCCACCATGAAACAGCTCTATAATATACAGGGTGAGAAAGGATTTCAGGGCATCACCGCGATAGGGATGGAGAAGCTCGTTAACATGACGGGGAAGAGTCTTGAAGAGCTTGAGCAAATGCGCCTTATTGATATGGCGATGAGGGATGACTTTAGAGTACTTGAAGAAATAAAAAGAGATGCAAGAGGAAAAGACGGAAGACTCAACTCAGAAAAGACTCTTAAACTATTGAAAGAAAGAGGTCTTGCCGATAAGGGCTTTAAGGTTCAAGGCGATAAAATCGTAGACAAAGAAGGCAAGGTGATAGACTCAATTCAAGACTATATTCACTCACAAGGCGCTGCTATTAATAAGATGGGTGAAGGTCAAATGGATGAGCTAACACTGCTGGCGGGGATTGTAGATGCCACAATGACCTCTGCCGATAGGATCTCTAATGAACTAAAGGCGATGACTCAGAAATTGGGCGACCCTCTTTCTTTCATTGCCTCTATGACAGGAGATGATAAAGAGAGGGAGGCGAGGGAGAAGAGAAAGAGGGTTGCGGGAGAGCTCGAAGCAGAGTCAGGCGCGCTATCAGATGAAATCTTAAGTCAGAAAGAAAAAGACAGGAAAGAAAATACGGGAGCTAGGCTAAAGATCAGCAAGATTAAAGATCATCAAAAGAGAAGCCTCGCGCTCGCCAAACAAGAAGAGAAAGAGAGAAAACAGAGGGAAGCCATCGAAAAGATGGAAGAGGAGCTTAAGTTAAAGAATGAGCAGAGAAGCGTAATCTTGTCAGCAGAAGGGAGAAAAATAAAAGGAGAAGACATCAAGTCTCAGTCTGAAGCTATGGCTAAAAGAAAGAGGGTTCGCACCAAGTCAGGTCGAGCTTCCCTGAGTAATGAGGAAGCAATGGTGGCTCAGGTTTATAATGCCCTTGAAGCACAAGGTATAAGTACACAAAACAGGTTGCCTACTCTAAATAACTTGAACGAACTCGTGGATAAAGCCCTTAAAGAAAGAGTGGGTCAAAAGGGCAAGGGAAGACTTCAACAATTTGAAGATGCGTTCAGGTCGGTGGGTGGTAAAGACGCACAAGTGGGTGCAAAAGTAGGTTCTTACATTTTAGCACACGGAGAACAAAAAGGTCATGATGAGCCCGAAGTTAAAGTTTCTGAGCTCTTCGCTCAGATCCAAGATAGAGAAGGTAGGCAACTCAAGCTTGATCGGTCTCGGGGAAAGCAAAACATACCTCTTGGAAACTATAGCTATCTTACCTCTGAAGAAAGACAAAAAGCTTTAGGGATGAAAAGGTTGATGAGAAAGGGGGCTTATACCGACAGGAGATTTAAGAGAGAAGAGTCTTCTGTTATGTCTCCCGGAGAGGCTGCTGCTGAAAAAGGCGCACAGGAACTAAAGTATCTTAACAGTCAGCTTTCCCGCGCTCCTGACGACAAGACAAAAGCTGAGATCCAAGCCAAGATCCAAGCTAAAAATAAGCAACTCAACGATCAATTAGTGAAGAACCAAGTGAAGGCGATAATGGAAGCTGATAAAAAGAAGCTTCAGAGTCAATCAGAGAGTTTATTTCAAAATCTTAGGGGGAATGACTTTAATACTTCACAAGGTAGGAAAGCCTACATAGATGCGATTGACGGAAAGTTGGCAGATGGAAGTCTGAGTGATGTAGACAGGCAGATGTATGCTAGCTTGAGAAATCAATTCCGCTCTTACTATGCTGAGGATGCCCTCTCAGAGCCTGGATCTAAAGCACCCACTCTTTTAAGAGCGGGTCAACTCATACAAGGTAAAGAAAGTGACACCGTAGCTTTCTTTGACCGAAGCAAGGGGGGCTTAGGTAGAGGCGGGATGGGTGGGTCTACTATCATCAACAACTATAACATCAACGGAAATAACCCTGCCGCAATGCTAGACACCCTTAAGAGAGCTAATCAGTCTCAGGGTATGTTGATGGGCTAAGAAAGAAGGTGGTCCATGTCTGTTATTAAACCCTACTTCAACTCCCATCTAGATGAAGCTAATCCCGCGCTCAATAAACGACCTGTCTACTTCGACATCATACACCCTAATGGAAGAGATTCTATGCTCCCCGATGGGATTAAGCTTGTGTGTCACGTCAACCCCACTCAACTCGCTTTCTCTTATCAGAAGAAAGTAAGTCGGACTCCAACCATTGGAGGGTGGGTTGAATACTATTGGGGGGATGAGCCCTACACCATTACTCTTGATATGAGCACAGGGGGCTTCATTCGGCTCTACTCGGGTCTTTCTAACACCACAGGATCAGTGACCTCCCTCCAAGCCAAAAGACCCCACACGCCGAGTCAGAACCACACTTACGGTATTGATCTAGGGGGCAATAGAAGAGAAACACTCGCCTATGATAAATACCTAGATATGCTCGCGCTATTTCATAACAATGGCTCGATCTACGACGCGAGGGGCTACATTGCTCTACAGGGACGTATACAAATGAACTTTGACGGAGGGCAGTGGTACGGATGGTTTCAGAGTTTCTCTGTTTCTGAGACGGCTGAATCACCCTTCATGTTCAAGCTCAATACGGTCTTTCAGGTAGAAAGAGAAGTTCATGGCGTGAGGACTCAGGGAGGTTGGTTCAGATGAGAGGTACAACAAGCACAGTTCCTTATGTAGACCTCCCTATGGGAGAGGACTTAATACTCTTTCCTGAAGATAGTCAAAACCATTACCCTGTAGATTTAAGTAATCGGAATCTTAGGCAGTACTCCCCTTTTATTTTAGAGGCAGTACCACCACCTATGAAGAGTGATTACGTCAAGAGAAAGGCGACTTTCTCTCAAGCAAGCCCTTTCTCTAGCCCCCTCAACCCGAGAGCTTCTTTCTTACCAAGAAGCAGGCAAGGTTTAGGGGGGGCTAACTCTTTCTCCCCGCGCCTCTCTTCTCTAGCGGGTCCTCCCATCAATCCTAGCTCCAAGGTACAGGCGAGGTCTAAGCTCAGTGAGACGATAGAGGCCATATCGCCCATGTACTCAGACAGAGAAGGTTTAATTGATTTTGCTATTCAACACAGGGCGTTAGACACCCTTCCCCCTATCGTGTTTATGATCAACCCTTCAAGCTTTGAGGTGTCATACAACTCTATTCAGAGTTATCAAGATCAAACAAGATATGGGTTTGTTTTTCAGAGGTGGGGTCAGGAGCTACCTACGATCAGTATTTCATGTTCTATTGGTGCGTTCGTAGCGGGCAATACCTCAGAAATAGGTCCGAACGGCTTAACCCATACAGCGAGAAAAGATAGTGCTTCTTTTCGCCACTTAATGGCGATCTTTTCTCTTTACAGAAATAATTCCGCCATCGCGGATAGGATAGGTCGATCTAGAGCCTATCATGCGATAGGTAGGCAGGCGATCCATTACGACGGTCAGACATGGGAAGGGCGGATTGAGAGTATGAGCTATACCCTCGAAGAAACGAAGCAAAATGGCGGTGTTTCTTTCGACCTTTCTTTCGTAGTTTACAATCACAAGTTCAATGATCCTTTCGGCACTCAGGTGGTTAAAAGATTAAGAAACCTCAACTCTTCAGATTAAAGAGGGGATGGACAATATGGCAGATAACATCTTAGACGGCAGACCCTCAGCGGGTAGTTGGTCGCAGGACATTCTCAATAAGCACAGGAAGATCATTTCTTGGACTCCTGACTGCATTGTGCTCTTGAACGGAGATACGACAATCGCGGGCTGTTTAGAGTGTAAGAATAAAATCGACTTTCAAGCTTTCATCACATCTGTGTCTGTGAACGCGGGAGTCTCGTCAGGTGATTCTTCTTCGAGTATTGAGATGTCGATCCCTTCTCACTACGGAGACTCAATCTTTAAGGATGGTGAGTTTCTTTTCTCAACAGGTGTGGAGGTTAATGTCTATTATAGAGGCTTCTTTGAGGTAGAAGGACTAGTCCCTGAAGGGGACACTTATGCCAACGCCTCAAGTGGTGAGGAATATGATCTTTCTAAGGTGGGGATGCGCCCTTACTACCCTGTCTTTCATGGTGTAGTGACAAGTGTTTCTTACAACTTCAGCGGAGGCTTTTATTCTGCAAGTCTTAGCTGTAATGGGTTACTTCATTTTTGGCAAAACCAAAAGATCAACACTAACGCGGCCTACCTCGCCTCAACACCTGCTGAGTCTAGAGGTTCGATGAGGCTCGACGGACACGTCTACACGAACATGACACCTCATCAGATTATCTATGACCTCTACAGAGACTCAGGGGGTTCAGCAGGTGATGCTGAGTGGGTGTTCAGTAAGTCGAGCAATCAAAAGAGCAAGAACGCGGGTGGTAGGAGTCTTTTCTCTCAGACACTCCGCTATTGGGAGAACCGTTTCTCACAGGGACTCTATGGTCTAAGAATGTACGGAGCTTCAGGGAGTATGTTCTCTAGCCTACAGACGGCTTTTGTAGGTGATCCCTCTAGAGGGAAGAGAAAGGGATCCGATTTAAGAAAGATCATCAAGGGACAGCACAATATCCATTACAATGGGAAAGTAACAAAGGGCGGTGAGCTTGGTGTGGCTCAGGCTCTAGGTCTTTTCGAGAGTGACGATAAAGCTAGACTCTTAAGAGCGGCAGACCTTCTCTTCGCGGTGGAACTTGACGATACGGGTAGAGGCGGTTTGGGGATGCTCTCTACAGAGCTCAAGGCTTTCATCACTGACATAGGCGCGCTTGGAAATGTCGAGTTATTTTCTAGTCAA
>MDTG01276646.1_pt1 | contig 114254 bp, 177 predicted proteins | sample 811421 | NCBI WGS metagenome assembly MDTG01 (sample SAMN05326645, study PRJNA326480) | marine metagenome | isolation source: seawater | place: Pacific Ocean: South East | collected 2011
AACGATACCGACAGCAATGCTAGTATGTTGGGTGCTATGCTAGGTGCGTTACATGGTGTTGAAATTTTTGAGAAAGAACAACACCTGATTGATGGGTTGAAAGATTACGATGAAATTATGAAGTGGTCTAATTTATTTTGTGATACTTTTGGAATTATGTAATTTGTATGGACGAGTTTAATGAATCCAGATTTAGCATATGATACGGCTTGCAAAAGCTCTGTTCGGATTCCTCATTTAGAAAAGATAATCTTACAAGATTGTTTTGTAACATACAATTATATTATAAAACATCTAAAATTTAGATGGGATGAAGGTGAAGATGTAATTTGTGAGAATGGCACTCTTTCTTTGCGTTATGCGGTTCGCTTTCTTAAAGGAGAAAGATTTTATAAAGGCGAAGCTGCTATTGCACGTAATTTGTCTTTAGTTATAGATTATGCAAAATTTGTCATTAAAGGTCGATGGACAGAGGTGGAAGCAAATTTTGCTCATGATCCTTTAAGTGCAGTAAATTATGCCGCAGAAGTGATACAAGGACCTTGGCCTGAGATGGAAGATGTTATCGCAAATCATTCAGTTGCGGCTTACGATTATACAGAAAGGATACTTGGGAAACGGTGGTTAAAAGGTGAGAAATCGATTATAAATGAAGGATACCTTGCTGCTCTTTACGCTCGTGACTGTATTAAAGATCGATGGCTTGAAGCTGAACCTAATATTTTGACAGATCCAGACGCTATTTGTACATATGCTGAAGATGTAATTGGAGATAGGTGGATTGAGGCAGAACCTTTATTGTTGGCAGATCCAGATGCTGCTTGTGAATATGCGAAGAATGTAATTTTAGGTAGATGGCCAGAGGCTGAGGCGATAATTGCAACAAAGGCATATCCTTCTTATTCTTATGCTATATGGTCACTTGAAGATAGATTCTACGCAGGAGAAAGAGCGATCTATCTAGGTTTAGGCACAGAAGATGAATATGAAAGGCAAAGTTATATTGAAGAATATGTAGATGCTTTCGGTATTTCTTCTAGTGAATTAGGTTGTGATTTTAATGTTTGTTGGCAAAAGGAAGGTTTCTGATGACCCCTTTTGCTGCCTATAATTTAGCGATACAATCTCCAGAAAGAAATCCTGAATTAGAAGAAATTATTCTTCAAGAAGATCGTTCTACGTATTATTACATTTCTGATTATCTTAAAGACAGGTGGACTGAGGGTGAAGATGTAATTTGCAATAATTGTGATTTAGCTTTACGTTATGCAATTCGTTTTTTGAACGGTGAAAGATTTTACAAAGCTGAAGCAGCTATTTTAAAATATCGTTATACAGCTGTGAAATATGCTAAAGAAGTTATCAAAGGTCGGTGGACAGAAGCAGAAACTATTTATCTTCAAGATGCAAACGATGCAGCTTATTACGCAAAAGAAGTGATACAAGGACCTTGGCCTGAAGCAGAAGATATAATTGCAAATTGTTCAGTTGCGGCTCTTGATTATGCTGAAAATGTCATCAAGAAACGGTGGACTAAGGGTGAGCAAGCTATTTTACAAGATGGGTACATTGCTGCTTGCTATGCCAGTGAGGTGATAGGAGGTCGTTGGACAGAAGCAGAAAATGTTATTTCGACAGATCTAGAAGGTATATTTCATTATGCCGCACATGTACTTGAAGCTAGATGGTCAGAAGCAGAGCATCTATTACTTACAAACGCATCAATGGCTTTTGACTATGCCTTACATGTAATCGGTGGTAGATGGACAGAAGCAGAACCGATTCTTTCTACAAATGCTACTGTTGCAGTACCTTATGCTATATATTTACTTAGGCGTCGGTTTTACGATGCCGAAAGAAATATTTTATCAGGTGATAGAGATTTAATTACAGAATATGAATCGGCTTTTGATATATCTCTTGATGTAGAATGTTGCGATGGTATTTCTTGGCAGAAGGAAGGTTTCTGATGGAAAAATTAGAAGTTGTAAATCAAGTTCTTCAATCGTTTGCTCAAGAAACTTCGGTTGAACGACGTCGAGGCGGTTGGTATGTTTGTTGGGATAATTATTATGGAGACCGTTACGAACGACGCTGGCAGTGCAGAGGACAAGATACTTACCCGGTTTGGTATCGTTCTTGGGCACATGGAGGCACAGCTTGTAATGCCTTGTCTCAATTGATTCGTTGGCTAAGAGGGCAGCCTGTTGTACCAATTGGGACTTGGAAGTATTGGACAACTGATCGTGTTAAGTTAATAGACGATCAAGGTGTCATACAATTACTTTTAGATAACGGTTATCCAGAAGAAGTAAATTGTGTACTTTGTGGACGTTTATTGACAAACACCTTTGATTGGTGGTCTTTAAATAAAGTTTCTGGACCTTGTTGTTTTTTCCCTTATGGTTGTCAAAAAGCTTAAGCAATCTCTTGTCGAGCTGTTGAACGATTTTGCATATTGTCAATATAATTCTCTTCAACATCTCTAAATTGTCCGTAGTGACTCCAAAAAGCGGGCATGATGAATTCTCTCGATGGTATTGAAGATACTGGTTTTACAGTATTTTGATGCCCTACAGCTATTTCAAATTTATTACCATCATCATCCACAAAGTAAAAGGGATGCGGAGGAACTTTGTTGCCGTATTCGTCTTTTGATCCTATTGCATATTTCATAAATCGGAGTTTAATTTGTGGATCTGGCCACATTTCTATTCTAGGATCAATTAAAGTAATGTTACGATAAGGAACTCCATCCAATTTAAAGCTAATTGGACTAGGAGCATAAATATGTGGTTGTTCGCAGAATTGAATCCACTCTCTGAAAGTAAACATGTAATATTTATGTATTTTTTTCATAAATTTCTAAATAAGGTTTATCATGATTAACGGATTACAATACATACCTGACTTCCTGACAGAAGAGCAACAAAATTCGATTTTAAACGAGGTAGATAGTCGTCCTTGGTTAAATGATTTGAAACGACGTGTTCAACATTATGGTTATAAGTACGATTATACATTAAAGCAAATTGATCACTCTTTGTATGTTGGGGAGCTTCCCCCTTTTGCTGTTGAAATAACGGAAAAACTGTTTGAAAATTCAATTATAAAACAAATACCAGATCAGTTAATTGTAAATGAATATTTACCGGGACAAGGAATTAATGCTCATGTTGATTGTGTTCCTTGTTTTACAGACCAAATTATTACTATTAGTTTGGGATGGACTTACGAAATGGAATTTACTAAAATATCAACTAAAGAAAAGTATAAGTTGTTGTTAGAAACAGGTAGCGTTGCTTTAATGTCTGGCGAATCACGTTATCAATGGACTCATCAAATTCGAGCCAGACAAAAAGATGGAGACGTGTTAAGGAAACGAAGAGTTTCCTTAACTTTTCGAAATGTTATATTAAAGGAGGCAGAATAATGACTAAAGTACATTATATCGATGTTGGAAAAATGACACCTAGACAAGCAGAAAAATTCATTGAGCGTCTTAAACAGAAATACAAAAAGAAACGGATTCAAGCAAAATGAAAGTGCAAGTTTATCGTAATTCTAATAAAAATTGCTGGAGTGTGCGACATCAAGGCAAAGTAATTGAGCACGCAGATAAACTTTTCTTGGAAAATTGTAAGTTTAAGGTGTACGAAAACGGTCGTTTAAAAAGTCTGCAATTAGGTCACAAAACTTTACATGCTTATGTGAAAGGTGAAATTTGTGATGAAATGGATTTGCCAAATAAGACGGAAGTAAAGTATGACCGACATCGTGCCGGTCACTTCTTTACTGAATTAGGACCTGTAGAAGAAGCTGATTTTTGTATTTTAACGGATAAAAAAGTTTTTATCTCAGGCGTTCAATCACCTTGACAGCTTCTTCGTAAGAGGAATTTATCAATTTATACAAATCATTAGGAGCGAACCCCGGATGAGGTTCGCCAGTTTGATGATAAATTTCGGCTAAAAGATGGCAGGAATCGCAAACTGTAATTCCATTTTCTTTCACATACCCTCCATCAATGATTTCATTTCGATCAGTGATATGATGAGCATCCAGATTTACTGGATTGAGATCTTTATGAAATCGTTTGTGTTCCTCTCCACCTTGACGATCCTTTCCGCATTTCCCGCAACAAACACATCGATATTTGTCTCGTTTCATAACGGATGATCTGAATGTTTTGCGTATCTCTTTTTTAGACATGATCTAATATTTCCACTCTACCGTCAAGATAATGAAGTTAAATTTGCATTTTAACGATAATCGATGGTCATCGCTACAGCTAATTTGGAAAAATTGGCACCGTAGAAAGAATAATGTGTTTTGATTTTACAAATTTTGTCAATTTGTATAACTTTTTTATCTTGTCCAAATGTAGTCACCAGTTTACCGTAGTACAATTCTTGGGGTTTGGTTAAAAGTTCGTCCTTGATAGCAACAATATCCTCTCGCATACTTTGTGGTGGATTTTCAATGCGGATTTCAAGTTTTTGGTTCTTTGTATCGTTTTTCAACAATGCAACTTTCACAGGACCTAATCTATGAATTGCATTTTTAAAAATTTCTAAAGTATGAGATTTGTTTTTATGCCTCGTGAGCCATATATTTGCCATTTTACCTCTTTTTATTTGGGATTATTTTATGCCATAATTTCTTCAACCAGCCAACACCGTTCACCCTCCAATGCAGGAGTTTGACTACACATTTTTAGGGCTTTGCGATAATTTCCTCGATTATATCTTAAACAAAAAACACAAGTTTCCATTGATTTACCTGTAGCTTTTCTTAAATATAATGCCATGATTTGTTCTTCTTTTGATTTAGGGTTCACCAAAATACCTCCTTAAAAACCTTCTTTTGGCCACTCTTTAGATAACTCCGATTTATGATTTTCTTCAAATATGGGCGGCAAGGTATCAAAATAATTACGCCATGAATCACCATATCTGTTGCGAAACTTGTTTTCCCATAAATTTCTACTTTCCTCACGACTAAGCTGCTGATAAGTACGTCGTTCGGGAAGCTCCCCAGATACACCATATAAGAACAAAGTTTGATCTGTAATAACCCCTTGCTCTTTTAATCGAATAAGGTTCTTTGCTAGACGTGTAGGTTCATTACTGTTTCTTCTAGCTTGTATTTCTTGATTTCTTAGTCTTTTAGTGCGATTCTCTTTCCATTTTTGTATATCGTTCAATACAATATTATCATCTTTTGAAAGAATATTGTTATTTTCTAATCCGGTTAATACTTCTATAATTGGTTTTAAATTTTGGTTATTTAATTTGCGGATTGCTTTTTGTTTTTCTGATACCGACATATCAGGATATTGACAAATAACCCCAATAATTGAACGATCATGAGCATTTATATTTTTATTCATCGCATACTCTCTTTCTGGCTAATTTGATATATTTATCAATGTGATAGAGCAGAGTGAGCATATTTTGTTAGAATATTCGAGATTAACATGATTAAAGAAGGTAATTTAGATTTTTGGATTCAAAATAATTATAATGTGTTGTTGATTGGGGAGCACGGAGTAGGCAAGACATCTATTGTAAAAGAGGCATTTGAGAGGAATAATCTCCGCTGGAGGTATTATTCTGCCAGTACAATGGACCCTTGGGTAGATCTTGTTGGCGTTCCCAAAGAAAGACACAATGAAGATGGATCGAGTTACCTAGATTTGGTACGTCCTAAAGAATTTCAGGAAGATGCAGTAGAAGCTTTGTTTTTTGACGAATTTAATCGCTCACACAAAAAAGTGCGTAATGCGGTTATGGAATTGCTGCAATTTAAGTCAATTAATGGTAAATCTTTTCCTAATTTGCGTCTAATTTGGGCTGCAATTAATCCAGAAGACGAAGATGTCTACGATGTAGAACGCTTAGATCCCGCTCAGGAAGATCGTTTTCATATAAAGGTAGAAGTACCTTACACTCCACATCGACCATATTTTAACGAAAAATATGGTCATGAACTTTCCAAAGCGGCTATTTCTTGGTGGAAAAATTTACCGACTCAGATCCAAAAAGAAGTTTCTCCACGCAGATTGGATTATGCATTAGATATTTATTCCAAAAAGGGAGATATTCGTTATGTGTTACCAAAATCTTCTAATGTCTCAAAACTCTTAACAGTATTGAGAATAGGACCAGCTACAGATCAATTGAAAAAGTTTTTTACAGAAAAGGATGTAGAAGGAGCGACTCAATTTCTTTCAAATGAAAACAATTATGAAGCATGTTTTGAACATATTAAAGAAACTCAAGCATATTTAGATTTTTTCTTGCCTTGTTTAGATAAAGAAAAAATTGCTTCGCAAATGAGTCAATCTGAAGAAGTCTATCGAACTGTGTTGAGATCTTTAGATGAAGTAAATAAATTTCAAGAAGTTGTAACCGATATTGTTGATGCAAATGTTAACAAAAAATTGGTAAATCAAATTTCAAAGAGTATTCAATCATTGGGTGTGACATCTGTTGTTGGAGTAGTTAAGGAAAAAGGATTTATGGGGTCAAAACCTATACTTCCATTTTACAACAATTCAAAGACCACAGCCGAATACCAAAGAATGGCTTTGAACCCTATCCTAGCAGAAGATAAAAAGAAAGACAAACCGGGTACTAAAGATACACGATATTCAGATATTCGTGCATATATTCCTGCCAAAATAAGTGTTGCTGTTGCTTTGCAAACTTTGAAAATACTATCTGATATTTTTAAGTATGAACCAGCTTCTTTTATTATTTCCAAAAAAGATTTGATACCTATTTGCAACCATTGTATCAATCAGATTTGTATACAAGAAGGTATTTTTGAGTGGAAGATATTTGTTAAAAAATACTCGACGGAAGTGGGAGAAATTGTAGCAAAATGTCGTCAAGAAAAAACTTTAGGTATCAAGTTGTATATTCCCCGGTTGAATGCAGAAAAAACATGGTATGACTTTATGGGAAAACCTATTCCTAATATTGAGCTTTCTGAAGAGCAGTTGAAAATTAATGGTTGATCAAGAATACTTTCAAATTAGTTGTGAACTTGAAGAACACCATGTTTTATTTTATACAATGTGGGGGTTAGGAAAACCAGTATTCACAAACAAGGTGGATAGAGCTGCTGTTTCTTTTAACGAAGAAGGAGCATATATCGAGTTTTTGTTCAATCCAGACTTCTGGGAACAGTTAGATCAATATAATCGCTTATTTGTGATCAGCCATGAATGTTTACATGTGATTTTAAATCATGGTTTAAGAATCCGTGATGCTGACAATACTCGACTTTGTAATTTGGCATTAGATGTTGTTGTTAATCATATGCTAGTCAATAAATTTGGATTTGATCGTTCCTTAATTCAAGATCAGGACAAACTTTGTTGGACAGATACGGTTTTACCTCAATATCCTGAAATTGAAGATAATGATTGTTTTGAACATTATTATAAATTATTGTTAGAATCACAGGATGAAGATAGAAGTAGTTTAAAGTTCCCAGATGAGCACGGATATATGTCTGAATCTGATTGGGAAGAAGTGCTTGAACAAACTTCTCAATCTATGCCTAATGGAGAGCAAAAAGTAGTAGATGAACAAATTCAAAAACATGGATGTACTTGGGATGGATGTGAGGACAAATTAAAAGCCGGTACTGGAAGTGTGGGTGGCTGGAAGTTTGTTGACGTCGGTCGTATTCGTAAGAAACATAAATGGGAAACAGTTATTTATAAATGGGCTTCAAAATACAAAGTAGATGATTTAAATGATTGTGAACAATGGGCAAGAACAAATCGGAGATTTACAACATTAAGTCACGATTTGATGTTACCTACTGATATGGACGATGATGTTAAAAATTTACCGAAAATTGACGTTTGGTTTTTCCAAGACACTTCTGGATCGTGTTCACAGTTTTTGAAACGTTTTTTTAAGGCTGCAATGTCTTTAAATAAAAGAAGGTTTAATGTCCATATGCACTGTTTTGATACGGAGGTGTATAAAACGGATTTGCAAAGCAAAAAGTTGTATGGATTTGGAGGCACAGCTTATCATCCTATCGAAGAATTCATCCAAAAGGAAATACAAAAAAGCCAACAGGAATATCCTAAAGCTGTCTTTGTAATTACCGATGGACACGGTAGTCAAGTTAATCCGCAACATCCTGCTAATTGGTATTGGTTTTTGTCCAATGATTACAAACAATACATTCCAAAAGATAGTCATATATTTAATTTGAAGGATTTTGAATGAAAACTATTTTTTATGGAGTGTGTGGGAACGGATCAGAGCATTGTAATAGAGTACTTGCTCTTGTTGAAAATATGAACGATATTGATTTTCATATTTTTACTTATGGAGACACTTATAAAGATTTGAAATTGGCCGGAATAACCAACCTGCACAGAATTCAAGGTTTGGAATTTAAAAATTTATTTCAGTTTTTGACTAAAGGTATTCATCAAAATAAAGCCTTGCTACACAAAATAGCGAAGCAACACAAACCAGATCTTCTTCTTACAGATTGGGAACCTTCCGTTCCAAGAATGGCGTCTGAGTTAAGTGTTCCTTGTTTGAGCCTAGACAGTCAGCATAAATTTAAATTCTCAAATTTTGAAAGATTTCCGCTGCACTTAAAGGCTTACGGTTTTATTGCAGCGTTGGTCTGTAAATTGACGATTCCTAAAGTAGATCGATATATTCTGAGCACTTACCAAACAGATCTTATTGCACGACAAAAAGGTGTTACTCTTGCTCAACATTGTTTGCAAAAAGAAATTGCAGACATGGTATCGGTTGACGATGGTCATTTATTGGTATGTGTATCTCATGAAGATTTAGCTCGTAGCATACTTTCTTGCATAGAACAACAAGAATTAAAAAGGCGGATTATTTGTTATGGAACGATGCTTGAAGAGGAGTTCCCAGAAGTAGAATTTAAACCTGACGATTGTGTAAATTTTTCTAAGGATTTAGCCTCATGTCATGCTGTGTTTTCAACTGCTCAACTTAAAGTGGTTGGTGAAGCCCGGTATTTTGGCAAGCCAAATTTTGTAGTATTTGTGCCCAGACATTATGGACAACATATAAATGCTTTATGTGTGGATCGGTTAAAATTAGGAGTTACAGTGAAAAATACGCAAATTTCCCTGACAAAAATAGGGGATTTTTTGCGTATCTTCAAAGAAGGGATTCCTGTTGTTGAAAATGGTGTCGAGAAGGTCGTGAGAACTATCCAGCATTATTTACAACAAGATACAACATAAAGTTAATTATTACTTTTAATCGATCATTGAGAATTTTACAAAGATTGCAGACTTATATACATAGTCTGCAATCTTTTTGTTTAGGCAGTGACTGTCTTTACAGACCTTATCTGATGAATTCTTCATATATAGTTAGTAGTGAATTGTAACAAGGAAGACAGGAGTATTAGTGGCGACATATGTTGAGACTGCAAGCGGCGGTATTCAGGCCAGTGGAGAATCTGTAAATAATCTTTATTTGTTTGCTGTTGGTGGAGCCGTTTTATCCGGCCTGTCTCGCATTACGTTTATGACTATTGCTCAAGGCGGCATTACTGTCGCAGGGCAAGCTGAAGCAATTTCTATCACTATCGGCAAAGGTGGGAGTGTTTTAAGTGGCACAGCTAACGTTCAGGCTATATTTACGGATAATGAAGATAAAGACGGAGCGGAAGCAGGTGGTAGAGGTAGATATGAGTGGATCGTTCCCGATGGACGGGGAGCAGAATTAGGTGGTTTTGCGGATTGCACCACAAATGGAATACTTTCTGCTACTTTCCATGTTGGTGATACTGCCAATGATGGTTATTGGACTACAGATACTGCTAGTTTTGCTTATTTGGAACCTTATGTTTTAGTAGGGCATGAAGAATATTCGGGAAATATGAATGCCTTTTTCAGGTATGAGAATATACCAATTCCGAATGGTACTAATGTTGTTTCTGCTAAGATCGATATTAGATCCACAGGATTTTCTACTGGTAACCCTTTTCTTCGTGTCTTTTTAAATGCGTCCGATAATGCTACTGCACCAACGAGTCAAATTGAAGCTTCTTTAAAGTTGCTGACTGCTGCTAGAAGTAATTTATGGTATTTGGAATCGTATCCAGATGGCACTAGATTGACCTCTCCTGATTTTTCTAATGCTTTACAGGAAGTTGTGAATCGTCCCGGATGGGCTTCCAATAATGCCGTAATGGTTTTGTTGATGACCGCAACTACTGCTGGTAACAATTACCATACCTTTGCGGATGACAGTAATGAAAATTGGGGTCCAGCTAGGCTGCAAATAACTTATTATGGTGGTACCGGTTACGTTGAAGCCTTTTTGGGAGGTATTACTACTGGAGGCTCCGTTGTTCCTGAAATTCACACACCAGTTGGATTTGGTGTCTTACTAGCTGGAGGCGAATCTGAAGTTAGTCCTGTTTCAAGGTTTTTTGGTTCAGGAGGGACTAGTTCAGGTGGGGTAGCAGAAGTTACTGCTTTTGTATCTGATGAGCCTGTTGGTGATATTTTATCTGGAGGAGACGGTTTTTATTATGTTGCTTCAGATTTTGTGTCTTCTGGAGGACTGTCTGTTGCTGGTAGTTCAGTTGTTTCTGATTTTATATTTGGACAAGGTGGTTCCCTCATTGGTGGATCTGCTTTAGAAGATTTTTACGATATCGTAGAAGAAGTGGACGACCATCAAGGTATTAGTGCTGCTGGTACTGGATTGTTGGAATTTCATACTCAATTTTTGTCTGACGGCAGTGTAGCAATTGCGGGCAGTGCTACCTTTAACACTCAATATGTTTTTGTATCTTCCGGTAATAGTGCAGACGCCCCACCGGATTACGCAGGAGTATCAGTAGGTTATCGTAACAATGAAAATCCCACCACTGTTGATTTACAGTTTACTATTCATGAATCGTTTTTGTGGAGTATTGACAAGTCAATAGAGGTTCGAACTTCTATTAATTGGAATACTGGTAATTTACCCTTATATTATTACCGTATCGTTGGTAAGCCAAAATATATTGATGAATGTGATCCTATTCAAGGTTCAGGAGAATGTTGCAAACAGTTTATCATGAACGTTCCGGCTCGTTCTCTTTCTGATCTTTGTGAGAAATTAAGAAACCGTAGATGGAAGTGGCCTATTTCTCTCGTACAAAGATTCAGTCGTCCAGCCGAGAATTCAAATGTAACTGAGCTAGATGAAAATTGTAATGTTTTAGAAGAAGTTCAGATTTGTGATAACATCGTTTGTGCGGAATATTGTTTGGATTACGATGTTCGAGAAACTTGGGGTATTGTTACCAAATCGCAAGTAGATTCATTCTTTCTTGCAACGACAAGTGGATCTGTTGTTGTGACAGGCAGAGCTGCTTACACTCTTTCGACTAATGGTTTTGATTACCAACATACCAGTTCTGGTAACGTGAAAATCAGAGGTACAGCTAAATCTTTATCCAACTTTGCTGCTGGTTTTGGAGGAGTAACTTTAGGAGGATCTGTTTCTGCACTGTCTTCAAGTTGGTCTTATGTTGGTGGTGATTGGCCTTTCAGCAAAACACGATCACCGATAGAAACGGATCAATTTGTAGAACTTGTAGATGATCGTACTTGGTCAAATACTGATAATGTTTTAGTTAGCGATGACAGTTATGCTATAGCAAATACTTCTTTGGGAGGAAAAACAAAATATTTAGTAGCTAAAGGTTTTTACTTCTATGTACCAGATAATGCAAATGTCATTGGTATCGAAGCAGAAATTGAACGTCAATCAACGGGATCTGTGCGAGATGAGTCAATTTACTTGGTAGTAAATGAAGAAATTGTTTCCGATAATATGGCTTTGAACACTACATGGCCGATTGGAATTGATGCCACCAAAACATATGGTTCTATTACAGATACTTGGCGTGACGCAGACAGTCTGGATTATTTAGGCGATTGGGATTTAGATGATGTCAATAATCAAGATTTTGGATTAGCTATTCGAGTAGAACCAGTTGTTTCTCAACCTGTTTCTGAAACAAAAATTGATTCTGTTAATTTAAAAGTTTATTGGGAGTTTCCAAATCAACATTTAAGTTTTGGTGGGGAAGCTGTTTGTATTACCAATAATTATAATTATGCTGTGGATGATGGGTTATTATTGCTAGGAGGCACAGTTTCTGTTCCCCGTGTTGGATTAACTTATGCACCAACCGGTCGAGGCAGTATGGGTCCAGATTTTGCAGGCATTACTTTAAATGGTACGTATTTGTCAAATCTTGAATACAACGCTTCTGGTTCAATTTCTATTGAAGGAAATGCTGAAATTTGGCCCGGAGGATTATCGTTAAATGGCACTGCCAAAGTTGAAACAACCCAAAATTATTGGACAAGTTTAGGCGAGGTTACGTTAGCAAGTATATCAAGAGTACGTATGAATAATCGTTTCATGAGTAGTGGATCGGTATCGATAAGCGGTCTTGCTGGATATAACAATAAATTCTCTGTTATAACTGATGGAGGAGTTGTATTTGCTGGAGATGCTGGCTGGCGTTCTAGTGGGTATCAATTTGTGGCTGATGGTAGTTTGACTCTTTCTGGAGGTTCAGATACTAACTTTAGTGATTTTGGTACTATTGAGACTGTAATTGGAGCTGTAGTAAGTGCCTTAGATGTTACTCTTCAATTTTATGAAGAAGCTACCGCAACTGTTCCTGCATTAACCACAACTGTAACGGCATGTAATTGTTCAGATATGGATCTGATTATGCCAATGACACATAATTTAGATACAGGAAATAAGTTTGCACAATTTTTATCTCGTAACGATTTATCTTTTGATCGTGTGTTAGCTATGAAGTGGAGTAATGTTAACAATTCTTGGATTTATAACCAAGCATTTCACGGTATTGGAGCAAGTGGCTCTAATCAAGAGTTTTGGAATTTAATATTTCAATTGCAGTGTACTAATATAATTGGTGGAGAGGTACTTGAAAATAAAGTTTGGAAATACTCTTTACAGATTGTGCAAAAGGATTTGGTAACTCTTGCGGATTTTGATACCCGTTTAGTGGTAAGTTTCGTTACAGAGGATGTTTGCGATGATGGTTTCAGTGTTTTGCTCAATATAGATACTCAAAGTGATTACGCATACCTGACCCCAGATACAACAATTTATGATTATAAATTATATGATAACATTGGTTTATTTAAAAGTCAGTATTGGTTAGCTAATCCAGAATTAAAGATTGAACTTTCACAAATTGGAATTGATAGTTTAATTGAAAGATACCCATTATACGTTGTTTAAGGATTGAACATGATTATTTTAATGTTGTTAATTTTAATAGTGCAAGTTGTTATATTAGCTTTTGTATTTTCTATATCAAAACTTCTAGTTCAGTTTGCTGAGTCGGATCGTGCTCGAATTAGAAGATTTTTGGAAAATAGAGGATTGATTGATTTACCTATAGCAAAAGAAGGGCAAAAAGACTATACTGATGACGAAATGACAAGACCTGTCAGTAATGATTTACGTATTATAGATCAACGTTAATTGGTATGGAGCATAAAATGCATGTAGAACATCGTGCATTCAATTCTGATAGAAAGTTTGGAGTAGAGTTTGAAGTAACCCCAAACTTTCACAAAACAGTTATTGGTCAATTTATTCAAGAATACGAGAAAGAAGCTCAGTCTAATATTACTGTTCGAGTAGAAGGTGGTGTTAAAGGTTGGACTGAAAGCCATAATAACAATTATTGGCATGTAAAGTACGATTCTTCTTGTGGTCCCAAAATTGGTAATAAATCCAAATCTCCCGGATGGGAAATTGCATCTTATATCTGCCAAGGCAGAGAAGATATTGATCGTGTTTCTAACATGGCAGATTATTTGTCTTTTTGCGGACTGCAAACAAATCCAAATTGCGGATTCCACATTCACGTAGACACCTCAGATTTTTCGGAAACGGAAATGGGAATTCTGCATTCTCATTGGATGTCTGTTGAACGAGTGATGATTCATTCTTTGCCCAAACATCGCAGATATAACAAGCACTGTAGTCCTTTACACAGACGTTTTAAGCATGTTTCGTGCAATAATCCCCAATCATTATGGGAAGCTGTGCGTCCAAGTAATTTTTGTCCGCATGAAAATATACAGAAAAAGGTTGCGATTAATTCAGTAGGATATGCACAGGGTAGAGTTTATCACTGTCATTCAAGAAAGACCTTAGAATTAAGACTTCCTGAATGTGTTTTAGAAAAAGAGTATGTTGCAAATTGGATTAGATTATATTTGCATTTTATCGACACTGTAAAAAATAGAGAGTTTTGCGATTATTCTAAAACATTTTCTAACCCAATGACAGAATTGTTGTGGGTCTTTGGTCTAGAAGAAAAAGATGGTAGTAAATTTGTCCTGCTAAGTCAGGAATTATACGACCTTAAAGTCTGGTTTTTGCAAAGAATTATTCGAAATTCTGGCAATAAAAAATTTGCAAGATTAGCTAGAGAAAAATGTGAATATATCACTCAATTATAAAGTGCAATTTTTGTATTTGGAAAATAATCCCATTTGCATATATAAGAAGATTACTACGAATTACTATGAATTACGACGGTTTACAGCAAATTACAATGATTTACTATGACCAACTACAAAAAACGACAAAAAACAATGAAATTACTAAGCATAACAAGGTTTTACTATGTACAACAACGGACTTTCTACGGAACAATCTCATGAATTAGTTGAAAAACACATTCAATTAGCCAATAAACTGGCTCATCTCAAAAAGAAACAATTACCAAAACACATTAGTTTTGAAGAACTCCAATCCGCTGCTTTTATGGGATTGGTTCAAGCTGCTAATCGATTTAATCCAAAATTAAATATTCGATTCAGCACTTACGCTTATCCTCGCATCGCTGGCGAGATTAACGATTATCTAAGAAGTTTAGGATATTTTTCTACATCAATTGAAGATATTGATGGTGAATTCTCAATTAAAGACACTCTTGTATCTAAAAGATCTGACACAAATGAAATATTTGAATTTGTTGCAGAATCTATTGGCGAACAAGCAGCCGATATGTTACGATCATATTATTTAGATCGTTTGTCAATGAAGGAAATTGGAGATAAATACGGCATTTCAGAAGGTCGTGTAAGTCAACTATTTTCCTCATATAGAGAAGATATAAGAGATAAATGGCAATCGTTTGATCTTGCCGCATAAGAAAGGTTCAATAATGAAAAAATTGGTTTTTTTTACGATACTACTGCTGTTTACACAAATTATTAAAGCAGCTGAAGTGCTCCCTGTTCAAATGCCTGTAGAGGTGACAGATTCATTAATAGATACAGCAGTATCTGATCCCGAAGTGAAAGACTTGAAATGGTTAAGATGGACAAGTGATTCATTTGTGGTCTGTAGTTTAAATGATGAACAGGCTCAATATTTGGTAGCTAATTTAGAAAATATCAAAAAATGGATTTATACGAGATGGGGTTTTGATAATTTTGACTTTACCACAGAGTGTAGGTTAATTTGTGTAGACGATCCTGCCTTATTCGAAAAATGTTTCGGATTAAAAGAGTCAAAAGTAGAAGTTAAATATAACGATAAAAAGAAACCGGAATTATATGTGATTTTTTATCTATTAGATAAAAAACCATCTCAGACGATTCCTGTACCTCTTACAAAAATTTGTTTAGATAATTTAGATCAAATCTATGATATCAAATCTCCTTTTTGGTCGGTTTCAGGTATGAGTCAGTTGAATCGTACTATTCCAGATATTGTTGCTAATTTTGAAAACATTGATCAACATTTTCGTGAAGAAAAAGCAATGTACTTTACTGAAAGTGTTACAAAAATGACTGCTGATCAATACAAAGAACTAGATGCAGCAACTAAAAAATTGTATGATGAAAACTCAATGGCTTTTTGCTTATTTCTTCGCAAGAAGTATGGTCAAAATAAATTTCATAGATTTTATTGGCATTGTGCCAAAGGTAATAACCCTCAATTAGGTCTATTTGAAATTTATGGTTTCAAGAACTACGATCACGCAGATAGTTTTTTTAAGGACTTTTTAAAAGAAACTTCTGAAGGAGTGCGAAGTGGAGAAATTCGTAGAAATTACTTGCAAGTAAGTAACTCGTCCGATTAGTCGGGTGGATAAATATAAGGGTCTTCTTTTTTGTTTTTTTGGATGGTTGCTATTTGAGATATTTTCCATTTCAACCATCCAAAAAATGCTTTAATACGCCACATTATTTTTTTGCCTTTTTCTTCTTTTTTTTCTTTGGTTCGTCATCTTTAGCCATCATCATTCGGCCTCCTCCCCCTTTCGAATTGCTGCTCATGCTCAATTTATCAGCATTGGGCCAACCATCTGAAGGTTTCTTGTCGGTGGAGGGAATGTTTCCCCACATATTTTCCATAAATTCTTTGAACGTTACCATACTACAATATGTAATAGACATTAATTTTTTTTAGGAAATAAAATGTATGGATAAGGTACAAGAAGCATTACAAAAGAGATATCAAACTCATATTTTACTCTTTCATAGATCGTTGGAATATGCTAAAACTAATGGTGAATTGTTCGATATTTTAGAAACAATGCCTAAACAAATGCCAATTGTTTGGGACCAGCAAGAAAGAACTTGGGTTCAGACAAGTTTGCTACAACAAAAATCAACTTCTAAGAAAGGGAAAAAATGAGGGCACTAATTTTTGTAATTTTGTTGATTACTATGCCGCTTAATTTGTTTGCAGAAGAGTACTACTCTGCTACAGAAATACAAACACGACCATTAGTCAAACGTTATGTTAATTATGGTAGAGTTTATTCTACTCACACAATTCAGGTAAGATTGAGTAATGGTCAATATGTCGATGTGCCAATCATCAACGGATGTGCTCCTCAAATCACAGTTCAGAAAATACGAGGAGTTGAATATCAAACTTTTGATTATAGATTGCGTAGACTTTGGCACGGTGGATATAGTTGGGGGGAGATTAAGTCGCAGCAACCTCCAAAAGAGGAGCCTAAACCACAAGAACCTCCAAAGGAAAAAACACCTCCTGATAAACCAAAAGAACCTGCGGGTGAATTAGAAGAAACAAATCCTAACGAAGATCTATTTAAAAATATGCTTCCGAAGAAAGATTCGCTCTTTTTAAAGAAACCTTCTGAGGTTTAAATTGAACTTGTTTTATTTTTAAAGAATGGCTATTATGTGGCCATTCTTTATTTTTTTATGAGTTTACAGATGAAATCTATCAAAATTAGAAGCCAGAATCCAAATCAGGGCATTGTTTATTTACACGAAAATCAAAAGTTGGAATATAATATTCCATCTAAAGATAAGAACAATTATGTGTATTTTACTGGATTTCTGAAAGAGGTTTCTAGAAAACCAAATTCGATATTATTTGAACCGAATATTGGCTCTAATACACAAATCGAGCAATACGGTTTAAGTAATGCTCAGATTTATGGTAATCTATTTTTCTTAGGCGAAATTCGTACCACCACTTCTGACGGCAAAAGTGTGACAAATGCGGTCGTTTATCTGAGAACAAAAAAATGCAAGAATCAAAACCGTATCACGATAATACCTCCAGATAATGAATACGCATATTCTAATATCTGTATCAAACCTTATAGTGTGATTGATATAGTTGTGCCAAAATTGTATAAATTAGAATGTGTTGATTCTAGGTGGCAGAAATTTTGGACATCTGGAGATGTGAGAGTTGAATTAAAAGAGATGGCGGATATATTGTGCCCAACCTCAAAAGTTCAAACATTTCGTTATGGATTGGTGGCTGGTTTAATGGATGCAATGGTTTCAAAACCCGATAAAAGAGTTTGGATAGGTCAGTTACAGTTCGCTAAAATTCCTACATATGGTAAAAATGAATATATTGGTTCTATTCACATCAATTGTGATTTTTCTCCTAAGCATAAATCTAAAACTTTTTTACATCTTACCAGTTTAACTGGAAATACTGTTGTCAATCGAGGTAAGTCTAGCAAATATCAGTATAAACCAACAAAATTCATTCCAAAAGAAAGTAAAGTGAATTTTAAGTTGTTGGACCAACAAACGATGTATCAAGGTTGTAACAAATTGGAATTAGAAACATATAATGAAAAGGTAAAATTAGAAAATGAGTGTAACATGGTTCACTGCTGATACACATTGGGGTCATGGCAATATTATCAAATATTGTGATCGTCCGTTTCTTTCAGACGAAGATCGACAAGTATACGAAGAAAATGGAAATAGCTGGCATAATGGCACTTGGAAAGGTCGAGACGCTTCCAAGCATCGTATTTCCAGAGAATCCATTCAATTGATGGATGATACGTTGATCGATAATATCAACTCTTACGTAAAACCCAATGACACCCTATGGCATCTGGGCGATGTGTTGTTTGCTAAAAAGCAGGAGTATGTTTATCGAGCTTACAAATACTTAAGTCGGATCAATTGCAAAAATATTCATATTGTATGGGGTAATCACGATAGTCCTGAAGCAACCGATAATCGTGGTCGTACTATTGGAACAAATTTCAAAAGTCAACATAATTTGACTGAAATTAATGTTCAAGGACAGAAAATTGTTCTTTGTCATTATGCTATGGCGGTATGGGATAAATCACATCGAGGAGCGTGGCAGCTATATGGACACTCACATGCCGGTGCAGAACCTTGGCTTAATCGAGTCATGGCTGGTCGTAGAAGTATGGATGTAGGTGTCGATAACGCAGCCTTATTGCTTGGAGAATATCGGCCATTTTCTTTCGATGAAATTCAAACGATTATGGCCGATAGAACAGGTTTGGCTATTGATCATCATATTGAACAAAACGCTCCAACCGAAGAGCAGTTAATTAACAATTCTCCATAGCATTTTTCTCAATCTTGGCTCTTTGTACTAGATTGTAATTGTTAATCAATGCGATAGCCTCTTCAGGCCCTAAAAGATCTTCCTCATTATGGTATGCATTCAAGGTGTCGATATACATCGGAGGAAAAGTGCAAATATGACAAGAAGTTTGTAATGCGTTCTCTCGTTCTGGGAAAAGTCTAATTTTTTTAATTACAATTTTTTCCAGAACACCTTTTAATGCTTTGGGTTTACTGTAGACAATACTGCCTACTTTAAATTGAACAAAAAAGCGTTTTCTAAAAATGTAATTTGCACAGTTACCGACTTTAATTGTACCTGTTCCAGCATAATTATGATCCATAATTCCCCCTTTGATTTATTTATTGGTTATGTAATCACTTTCTGGTCTAGGTTTGTTTAGCATTTCATTTTGTAACTGTTTCCAACGACGGTTTGATAGATTAGAGATCTTTGTTTGATCATTTTGGTATATGATTACCGAAATATATTCGCTTGTAATCGAAAGCCCATTTTCGATTGCCTTTCCTGTGATTCTAACTCCACCAGATCCAAAATTAGTATAATTTGTGGCCATAATTAATTCCTTATTTTACAAATATGTAGAATTATCAATTCACTACTTTTACATTTGTTTCAATCTTCATAGAATATGTTTAGGTTATTTCTTTCTTTAAGAACAAGGAGAAAAAAGTGAAGGAGCCACCATTAGAAGTAGAAGGAACTGTTGTCGAAGCTTTAAGAAACCAGTTCAGAATTGAAATCTCACCAGATATCAACAAAAAGAAAGAAACAACGAACAAAATCTTTGTTTTGGCTGTCCTTTCTGGGAAATTGAGAAAAAATAAAATTAGAGTTGTGGTAGGAGATTGTGTGAAAGTAGAGGTCTCCCCGTATGATTTTAGTCGTGGTCGTATAACATATAGGGTTCAATAAATGACAGTAGCAATTAAAATTCCAGACAATGTCGAAACACTAGAAAAATTGGTCATTCATTTAGCAACTTTGTATGATCGTGGTGAAGATTGTGTCGATTTTGATGGCAACTTAGTACCTGACCCAGATTATGATGAATTAATTCGAACATTACAAAAACGCAAACCCGATTCTGTCGCATTTGCTGTAGGAGCTACCAGTCCTTCGGAATATGTGCCTGAAGGAGACACAGTTACTCATCATCCTCCTATGACATCCATCAGCAAAGCCGATGGGGAGAACAAGGTAAAAATCTATTCAAAATGGATTAAAGATTGTTGCGAGGAATTGGGTTACACCGATACTGAAAATAAATTTGTCCAGTCATACAAACACGATGGTGTTGCAATTCGTATTTATTATGAAAAAGGAAAATTGGTAAAAGCTGGCTTACGTCCTCGTAATGGTGTAGATGGTATCGATGTTACAAGAAATGCAAAATATGTAAAAGGGATTCCTCAAAAACTCCCTCAGCCTTGGACGTTGGCTGTTACCGGGGAATTAGAATGCCATTTGGAAGATTTCCAGCAAGTTCAAGATGAACGGGCAGCAAAGGGAGAAGAATTAAGAAAAAATCCTCGTAATCATACTTATGGCTCAATCAACCAGCACAAAGATCCGAGAAAAACTAAAGAGGGAAAAATTAGTTTTATCGGTTACAATATTGTCAATTTTGACGAATCTGCTCAGTATTATAAAACTGAATATGAACGTGCTAAATGGGCAAACCAAGTTTTAAAAGTTCCGTTTGTTCGAGTAGAAAGACATTCTTTTGATGATCTTGAAAAAATGGAAGCAATGGTTGGAGATTTAGTTTACGAAGTAGACGGTATCGTAATTAAAGTTAACAATCTGGAAGATCAGGAACAATTAGGTAATGCTGGTGATGACCCTACAGGCGACCCTCGTGGGGCATTAGCGTGGAAATTTAAAGAAGAAGAAAAGAATGCGGAAGTAGACAATATTGATTGGAACGCAAGTCGTACTGGATTTGTAGTCCCTACTGCGGTATTCAAAGAAGGTATCCACCTTGCAGGAACAACTGTAACCAGAGCTACTTGTAACAATTATGGATGGATTTCCCGTATGCAAATTGGTGCAGGCACAATAGTGACTGTTATCAAAGCAGGCAAGATTATTCCTAAAGTTATCGGTGTTGTAAAAGGACAGGTCAATCAAGTAAATTATCCAACAGTTTGTCCTACTTGTTCGTCACAATTAATGATTGTCGAAGGAGCAGATGATAACCAAAGTTTGAAGTGTAATAACAAAGGTTGTCCCGCCAAACATATTAAAACCTATGTATTTTACCTAACATCCTTGGGAGCAAAAGGTCTCGGAGAATCCGCTCTGGAGAAAATTATTGGTAGCGGTGTTGTCACCAGCATGGATCAACTTTATACTTTGACCGTGAAAGATTTGATCGCAACAGATGAATTTACCGAACGACAAGCGACACTTGCCATTGCGACCATCCATATGGTCAAACCAGTTAAAGATAATGATAAACTGTTGAAGAATATCGAAAAGGCACGTTCCAAGAAAAAGGAGTTTGATGCTTGGAAGTTTTTTGGAGCTTTGGGTATTCCGGGGGCTGGTAAAACAGTAGGAAAATCCTTGGTAGCTCATTTTAAATCTTTTGATGCTATTCGAACAGCTACTTTTGATGAATTGGTAGAAATTGATGGCATCGGAGATAAAACCGCTCAAGTGATTGTGGATTGGTTTAAGGAAAATGATGATATGGTAGGAAATTTGTTGAACCATGTCGAACTTGTTTTGCCTAAATCTGGTCATTTAAGTGGTAAAACTTTTGTGTTGACTGGCTCATTCGATTTAGGTAAATCCTATTGGGAAAATCAAATTCATGAAGTCGGTGGAGAGACTTCTAGTAGCGTAAGTGCAAAAATTGACTACGTTGTCGCTGGACCTAAGGCTGGCAGCAAACTCGATAAAGCAAACGAAAAAAATATACCGGTGCTTGATGTAGATGGTTTGCAAAAACTCTTACAGGGAGATTAAATATGCAATTTAATTATGCTACTTGGCACCGTAATGACAGATATTATTTGGTTATAATTCCAGTAGATGACGCAGACTCTTCTTGTGCTCTCAACTATCTGGTGGATAATATTCTCACTTTAGGATGGGTGGATAATCCTGTTGAATGGGTTTGGGTTACTAAAACTCCTCAAACAATTGAGCGAATTCGGAATCGCAAAGATTTTGAAGAAGGTGGTCGTGCATTAACTATTTTAGAGTATATGCAAGACATTGGTCAATTTGAAGATGATGATGAATTTTATGACGAAGATGATGATGAATATTGTGATTGGGGTGATTGATGCATCAAGATGTGGAATATGAAGATTTACTTGATCGATATTTGGATATTTATGTCTATGGTTTCAATGATCATGTGCCACATTTTATTTTGTACCTTTCTTTAAATATGGCTAAAAAGATTGTTCCAATGGCGTTAGAATATGCCGATGATGGATCAGATCCCTTAGATTATACTGATCCTTTTGATTCCAGTTTGGATGATATTGAAACATTTTCTCAAGAATTGTATTAATTTTTTCTTGTAAATTATTTTAATTTGAACTATTATAATCCCATATGGCAGGGTAGCTCAACAATGAGAGAGCGTCCGCTGAATGCAGGCGGAAGGTTATAGGTGCAAGCCCTATCTCTGCTACTAAAAAGCGAGGTTTGAAAAAACCTCGCTTTTTTCATTTCACAAATAATTTAAGATTTGTATAATGCTTGGGTCAACAATCAATAGTTACACTAGAAGGAGTGGTAATGACTATTACAAAAATTACTGATGATCCTTGGTTAAATCTTTATTCTAAATCTCATACCACTAAAAAGGGCACAAGCACTAAATGGGTTTATGCTAGTCGAGAAAAAACTCCTTCTGAGTCTATTTTAGAAAAGAAACCCGACGCTGTAATGATCGCTGCTGTGATCAACGAACCAGATCAACCGCTACGTCATGTGGTTACGGCTGAATATCGGATTCCTATTGGCGGTTATGAATTTGGGTTTCCCGCTGGCTTGATCGATGACGGGGAAACTCCTCAAGAAGCTGCGAAACGAGAAATGCTTGAAGAAACGGGTTTGTATTTTAAAGCTCATGCTGTAAGTCCTTTACATTTAGTCTCTTCTGCGGGGATGAGTAATGAGAGTGTGCAAATTGTTTTTGGTGTCGCTCAAGGTGAAGTTTCAACAGAGCTTCAAGAAGAAGGCGAAGATATTCAGGTACATCTTTTGACACAAAGTCAACTCGCAGTTCTGACAAAGCAAAACACACCGATGGGATGTGTTGGATGGTCAAGTAAAGCTTGGCCAATTTTGGCAAGTTTTGCCAATAATGGATTTATGGATTATTACGGAATCAAAAAATGAATGATGCTTCAATTCAAGAGTTGAAAACATCTTTTAATGAATGCATAAAGTTGGTAACTAAACAAAATCCAGCTTTGGCGAATGATATTCTCACAAGAGTGGTTATTCCCACTTTAGATAAATTTCAAAAGAAGATTAATGCAGGGTTACAAGATTCCGTTTCTGATCTTTTGGACCAATTCAAGAAAGAGATTGAAACAGAAATATTTGAAGTTGCTCAGAATTGGTCTGCGAGAAACAAACAAGAGAAATTACTTTTTCCTAAAAATTGTCGTTTTACCTATACCAAAGGTAAGTCAGTTGTTTTGGTTATCGAACAGGAACCTATGCAGCGTACTTTGACGCTGGATGAAGGGTTGTTAGGGAGAGAAGAAAGATCTCCAACACACACAACTGTTCGATTGCCTTTGCAGTTACCTTATACTTTTTTTGTTTTCTTGTGGTATGATGGATTCTTTAAAAAATGTTACACAGCATGGGGAAAACAATCTTTACAAAGATTAGACGACCCAGTTTATGATCCAATATTACCTAATATTCATAAAAATTATGAGATTTGTTTCGGACAGATGTTTCGTGATCGAATTTTTCCAAGTATTGGAGAAGGTTGTCATGAAATTATTTCAGCTTTTTGGCAAAGTACATTTAACTTGGATTTAAGTTATTTTTGGTGGAAGAAACGCCGTATCCCGGAAATCGCTGATGCAACAACTTGGTCGGAATCACAAGATCCTTTTTTGTTCAACAATATTACTTTAACTCAAAATAATATTGATGGAACTACAATTGAATCTTTAGTCGATCTGTGTTTTTATAAAGAACAAGATCCCAGTAGTTTAGACTTGAAGAAACAATTGAGAGTGTGTATCGAAGCTTGTTCGGACCATATGTTTGATAAGCTTTTAAAGTACTTTAAAAAGAAAAAATTTGATCGATTTTATCCGAAAGAGATTGAATTAGAGTTAACTTATGCAATAGAGTCTGTCTTGCAGGAATTGCGTAATCTTGTTTTGGCTATGAGTAAAAATTTAGACACAGTGTCTCAACAATCGCTTCACAATACAAAAGATGTGGAACACTACGGTTGGGTGGCTGTTAACAAAGAGTTCTGGAATCCGTATGGTGGGTGATTTATGTTTTTCAAAAAAAAGAAAGAACAGGGAGTGAAAGAAGAATCTATGGCACAAGATATTAAAGAAGAAGATGTTGTCGAGTTGTTAACTTCAGCAATTGAAGAAGCTTTGAAAAAGAATAAACAGGAACTCATTGCCCAAGATGAAGAGGGCCTTGCTCACTGTATTCGTAAGTATCGCTCACAAGTTGCTCGTCGTGCTTGGAAAACAGCTCAGAAATGGTGCAAATGGAGCGACGATGATGGCGGACCTGTTCTAATGCCAGATAAAGCTCGACTTTATTATCGTCGAGGAAATACTGAAGTTGTTGTGCAAGAAATTGCTCCCACAACTCGTAATCTGCGTTTTGAAAAAGCATTGGCTTTGAAAAGCAATTCGGAAGATGATAGTGTTGGCGAAAGTGCTGATGTTATGTCTTACACTCTTGCCTTGCCGTACATCAATTTCATTTACCGGTTTATAAATGGAGTTCTAGATCGAGTACAAGTATCGTTCTGTGATCGACCTTTGAAGAACCTGCAAGAAAAACCTTTGAAGCCTTATTTCTCCAACGTAAACAACGATCTCAAAGTTTGTCATGGACAAAGCTTTGATACTTCAAAGTTGGAAAAAGGAAATCTGACACAGCAGATTTCATATACACTCGATATGTTCTGGCAAACTGTCTTCAAAGATGAATGGTCACAAAACTTCTGGGATGCCAAACGATGGTTTGCTGATCGTGATGAGCGTATGACATCATTGGAAAAATGGCAAGAAGCAAGTTTGGACAATCCGCTTTTTGTGATTGAGGATGTGGAATGGGAAGAATACAACGAACCAAATTATGGAGTTATGCTGGTTCGATTGTTTGATCAGGACTCTGAAGATGCGAAATTCCAACAGGAATTGTTCGACGATCTAACTGAAGCCTTTACGGATGAAGTTGTCGAAGAACTCACACAAAAACATAAATCTATTGCGGAAACGGTTTCTGCGAACTTGGACCTACAAAAAATGGCCAGCGAATTTGTTGCGAAGATTAAAGGAACGACTACATGAAAATTGAAACACCTTATTACAATATTTATGTATTAGACGGATCAGAAGAACAAGTGGGAGAAGGTGAAACCGGAACCTATTATGTTGTAGCGTCTAATGGGACATTTATGTGCAAAAATAACGGGTTTATGAGTACCGTTGTGCCCGTAAGAGGTATTGGAACTCTGAGTGAATTTCACTTTGAAGAAGGGATCTCTTATAATTTTGGCAAAATTGCTGCCAATCTGACCTATCAGATTAAACAATTTTTTGCTAAAGTTGTTGATATCCATCAGGCCGAATCTTGTGTAATCTTGTATTACAACAAATTAACTGGTCAGTATGCCTTTAGTATTCCCGAACAGTGCGTATCTCACGGTTCTGTGAGATACCGTATTGAAGGACAAGTCGCTGAAGAAGGTATGAGTAATTATGTTCCAATTGGAACCATTCACAGTCATTGTGATTTCCAAGCATTTCATTCCGGGGTTGATGACCGAGATGAAGAATTTTGGGATGGATTGCATATTACTTTTGGACACAACGACAAAGAAGAGTTTTCGATCTCTGCTTCTGTTGTAGCTAATGGTAATCGAGGAGCAATCAATCCCGAACAGGTACTGGAAGGTATCGAGTTGGTACAAGGCGATATTTATCGTCTTGTCGAACAACCAGAAGAAGTTGTGCAAGGGGTGGAAACCGCCATGCCAGAATGGTTGGAACAGATTTTGTCATATGAGGAATATGAGGACAAATACGGCGAAAGGAGAGTTGAGAGTGACCAAGTCAACGAAGAAAATTAAAATCATCGGCTTAGGAGGAATTGGTACCTGTTTGGTACTGCCTTTGGTTCGCTACCTGAATCATGAATATGATGATCATGAAGTTCATGTGACTCTTGTTGATGGTGATTCTTATGAAGAAAAGAATCGCTGTCGTCAGCATTTTTCAGAATTTGGAAACAAAGCAGAGGTTACAGTAACCAATTTAGTGCCACAGTTTCCCCAAATTCAGTTTGCTGCGAAAAAGAAGTACGTTAACGAAGATAATGTGATTAGTCTTATTCGTGAAGGTGATATTGTTTTTGCCTGTGTAGACAATCATGTAACTCGGAAACTTATTTCTGATCGTTGTGAAGAGTTGGATAATGTGACCCTGATTTCAGGTGGCAATGATCATACTGATGGAAATGTAATCTTGTATCGACGTGTTAATGGAGAAGATGTCGGCAGACCTCCAACGGTTATCGATCCAAATATTGCAAATCCAGAAGATGAACATCCTTCTGACTTGGAAGAACGTGCTGGTTGCCAAGAAGAAGTTGAAGAATTTCCTCAGCTACTTTTTGCAAACAATCAAGCTGCTGCAATCATGTGTAATGTATTGCTGGCCTTAGATCAAAATAAAGCTAATTTTGAACAAGTTTATTTTGATATTATTACTCAAAAATCTCGTCCTGTTCCTGAAACCAATTTTTTTGAATGAGGTGTAACTATGTCGCAAGAGCGAATCGAAACTAACCGATCCAAATCCGTTTTTAGTGGTGTCCCCACTGCTACATCCGGTGTAGAAAAAACAGTACAGGTTGCTAAACAATCTGTTGACAAAGTCCGTGTCGTTCACGGTGCTAATGATGGCTATTTCGCTGTCGCTGGCAAAGATGTGGGGGATGTTCGCAAATCCCTCAAAGAAGCGTTCAATTTGCCCGGTGATGCGGTTGCTCAAATTGACGGAAAAGATATTAGCGATGATCATGTCTTGGTGCCGGGGGAAACTTTGGAATTTTTCAAAGCTTCAGGAACAAAAGGCTAATCGATCACTGCTCTTGTGATTTAAAACCAAAAAGACCAATGGAATTTCCATTGGTCTTTTTTTGTAAAAATTGCTTGATAACGACTCATTTATAGGGAAGGAAATAGTTCGTTTTAATAGGGTGAGTTGTGGATAAACAGGCAATTAATGAATCAATCGATAAGATTATAGATAACTTGTCGAACATGAAAGATTTCTTAAGTGAGTTTAAGTTTCAACAAGAGTTACACAATGCGGAAGATTGGCCAGAAGCAGTTCCTCAAAGATTGATTTGTGATATGCACAGTGACGTCAGCAAGATGGAGCGAGCAAGAGGTACTGTTGAACGATTTGTGAACAAAGATTTGAGAGATAAAACATTTCTTGATTTTGGTTGTGGTGATGGGCATATGGCTTACTACGCCGCAGAACAAGGAGTCTCAATGGCTGTTGGATACGATATTAAAATATCCAAAGATTGGACTGGTTTTAAAAATCGTAACAACTTTAAACTTACGACTGATTGGTATGAAGCACTAAGTCATGGCCCTTATGATGTGATTATGTGTTACGACGTAATTGATCACATTGTAGACAAAAAACCTACACTATGTCTTAAAAAAATGCATGATGCCTTAAAAGAACAAGGGCAAATCTATTTGAGAGCACATCCTTGGGTTTCTCGACATGCAACACATATTTATGATCGCTTCAATAAAGCGTATGCTCATTTAATCTATTCTGAGGATGAGTTGAAAAGATTTGTTCCAGATTACAAGCCAGAACCAAACTTGGAAATATGCTATCCTTTGAAAACTTATTTAAATTATTTTAAACAAGTCGGACTGCGTGTCGTAAATGCACGAGAGCATAAAGAACCAGTGGAACCATTCTTCCAAAAAGAATATGTTGCTAAAAAGATTATGAAACGATTAGGTGTAAATAAATTCCCAGATTTTCAAATGAGCTTGCAATTTGTAGACTATGTGCTCGAAAAAGCTTAAAGAGCTGTCATGGTAGCAATTTGACGAGTACTCTCTGTTTCATCTTCCCTCTCTTGAGGAGGCATAGACTCTCCTTGACGGGCTTCTGTAATTCTAGGAAGTACATTGTCAGAACAATCTTCGATATAACACCATTTTGATTTATGTCTGATACGATATTCAGAAACAGTATGAGGAGGAGTAATCGAAGTTGGATCAACCATGATTTTGTTAGGTGCAATACTTGCCGCAAGGTTATCTTTGACAATATTGTTATTTTTCATAGCATAAGCGTATCCAATATGAATGTTCTGAACACGACCTCTGCGAACATTGATTGCTCGACCACTTACCTCAACAGCAAAGTTTAAAACTTTTTCAATAATGAACCAATTTACTTTGCCAGTTCCTCCAAGTACAGCACCACCAGATCCAGTATTATTTGTATTAAAGGGAAGTAATAAAACTTCTCCACCTACTTCGGCTCCACCTCTAGCGGAAACAATTGTTTGAATATCAATTGCACCAGAGCCTAAAATTCCAGTTGCAGCAATAACCGGAGAATAAATAATAGAAGGAATGATTGATCCAGCAATTTCTGCACCAGCACTGTCAATACCAACTACAATTGAATCAAAATATTCTACAGTTGCAGAACCATTAAGCGTTGCACCACCAAGAGCAAAAGTGCTGTCACTGGTTTCTACCGTACCACCACATTCAGCACCAGCAGATCCTGTTTCTATTTGGATTCTAGCATCAATTGAGGTACCAGCAGCTTCAATACCTCCAGATCCTTCAATTGGAATCCAAATACTAGAAGCTTTTCCCGTACCACCAGCATCAACACCACCAGAAGCTATTTCAAAATTAGAAAGACCAGCTCGACCACCAGCAAAAAGACCTCCACGACCCCTTTCTGAATAGACACCTTCTTCACCTAACTGAATGATTGGCGTAACAGCCAAAGTTTTGAACATCGAGAAAGGCTGTCTGGAAAGTGTGCCAATCTCGTCTGGAGTAATGGCTCGATCATAAACATATAAGAAATTATGCTCACCTAAATCGGCAGCTAAAGCTCCAGTACCTGAAGCAAATGCTACGTCACCGATAACTAATGGGTTTGTAGTTAGTGTCAAGGTTGGGTTTTTCGGTAGACCCCATGAAATACGATGGCCATTTTTCCAAATTTCCATCCCTCTGTTCCAACTATTGGTAAAGACCCATATGTCAAAATCAATACTTGGAAAAGTGGCATCATTGGCGTTTTGAATGTTGATTTCTGGATCTAAACCACCAACTGCCCAAATAACATCACCACCAGCATTCGGAATTTGTGCACCAAATGCCTGAGCAATTGCTGTGTCTACTCCACGAACACCAAAAGCCCAGCCATCTGTATCTGTTGTTTGAGTTTTTCGAAAACAATGTACAACGGAAAAATTATTGACAGATGCTCCAGCATTTAAACTAAACAATCTGTTTGCAGGAGCAAGAGTTGCAAATTGGTTGATGTCTGTAACTTTTAAACATTTACCGTATTTGTTACTAGACCAAACAGGAGCACTACCAAACGAAAGAGCAAGGTTACCATTATTCCGACCAGTAGCGTCGTGAAGAGTATTACCCGTACCTTCATTGAATAACCATGCACCAACACAACCTTTTGCTAAAGGATGGGTGTAGTTAATCCGTGTACCTGCTTGAGGTTTCGTAAAAGCTGAAGGGGTTGAACGTTCCATTAAGAGATAGAGTCTCCTGTAACCATTTTGACTTGGACAACAGTATTACGACTAGTGTTAGATGCATCTGCTACAACACGAATTCGACCAATGGCTGTTAGATCGATTGGAGCGGTAAACATTTCTGATAAGTCATAAATAGTCGATCCTGTTTGTGTGTTTGTTAATGCGTCAATGAGTGTAATACTCGCATCCGTGGATACAGATCGAATACGACCCCATTCAGAATTACCAATTGTTGAATTTTTGAAAAAGACGATATCGCCTACGTTTAAATCTGTTGTGCTACCAACTGGTACAATCGTAACACCACTTGTAACTGTACCACTCACTGCTTCTGAAGCTGGAGCCGCTGTAAAAGTTGTATAATTGACTAATGGAAACCATTGATCATTTCCCGAACTGTTAGCAGATGCCTCAATTCTGAACTGAACACCAGATGATAAAGAACCAGCAGGATCAATTAATGCAAAATGAATAAAAATTGTTGCTGCTAATTTTGTCGAAACATCTTGAGAAGCACTTTTTAAAACTTGATTTGCTGACAATTCTTGTAAATTGATCAATGAGATGCCTTGAGTTTTGCTCACTGTGGCCATTTTTCACCTCTTTCGATAAATGGGAGTTACTAGTATATACCCCGAAAAACGTAAAATATGACAAACAAGAGGTTAAATAAAGTGGAGGACAATACCATTTTATTTCTAGATGAAGACAAACTAAGAATTGATCAATTTATTGCTTTACAAAAAGCAAATGAACGAAAACTCGAACAGTTTATCGAGTTTTTCGAATACGCTGTGTATAAATTCTCTTGGATTCTTAATTACGGTCATAATCCAGTTGGCGGCAATAATCACACACATGGAGGAGTTGCTAATTTACTCGGACAAATCAAATTGCCGAGAAAAGCCTGCGAAGAATGGGTCAAAGAACCAGAACATGGCTTTTTTCACAGTTTTTGCGTCTTGTATTTAGCCTATTGCTTACATCAAGATAAACAATGGTTATGGAACGATTTGAGTTCCAAATATACAAGAAAACGTGATCAGGGATTTCCAAGATTTGCCTATGTTGATAAATTAATTGTTTCTTGTTTACTACACGATATCATGAGATACATTAAAGGGGACGAAAATCATGATATCAATTTAAAAGAATTAACAGATTGCCTATTGCCCGAAACATACACTCATTCAAATCCACAAGAAGAATCTTTGCTTGTGCAAGCAGATCGGCTTGAATTAATGAGATACCATGATCACACTAATTGGGTTGATTTCCAAAAATTGAATCCATCAATTCAAAAATATGGAGGAAGAAAATTAATTGACCATTTTTACAAACACATCAGACCTGTTTTACAAAAAATGTTCGTAGGCAGAAAAGACATCTGGTTCTCACATGCCTTGGAGGTTAGAGAACATCCTATCTGGAAACACACAGACGAAAAATATCTGCCACCAAATGTAAAAGATAATTTAGGAGTATCACATTATCCAAAATTTTATTGGATACCAATCGATCCCGGATATACAGCATACATGAAACCTGAATATGAAAAATGGTTTTCAGTGCATTCAGGAAGATTACCCTTTGGAAACTGTATGCACTATACCAAAGGATATTATCGAGCACAGGCAGTCATCGATAAACAGACAGTGAAACAATATGGATGCGATATTAGTTGTGCTCCACCAACTACCGCTGGTAGAGATCATCTTTTCATCGTACAAAATCAAAAAATACCTACAAAAGAATGGTGCTTTTTATACGACTTTGGAACAAATCAAGAAAATCAATTTAATCAAATTGAACTAAACGATCTGAGAACAGTGAAAGCAAAACTATTTAACAACATTCATCGAGCAACAGAATTATTTTTGAATTATCTTGAATGTTTATGTTATGAGGATTGACTTAATTAATCGAAACTTATAAGATACTTTCATAATGAGTCACAAATTATTTTTTCTTTTTTGAAAAAAGTGAACCAAAAATTGTGACAAGTGTCATATAATAAAACTACACATGACCCGGAGTAGAGCAGTCAGGTAGCTCGTAAGGCTCATAACCTTAAGGTCGCAAGTTCAAATCTTGCCTCCGGCATTTTTGAAAATAGGGTTTCACATTTTTAACGAATGATGTATAATCCCTAAACAAACAATACTACTAACATAAAAAGTGGAGTAATTTTACAATGTACGGTTTTTTCAGCACAACAGAGCGTAGAGATATGGGGCAACAACCCCATGTGATCGCCGTGCGTCCAGCCGTACCAAATAATCCAGCGATTATGCCGTGGTGCGATAATAAACAGGAACGCACCGAAAATTACTCCGCTCTGACTATGTAGTATTATCTACACTTGCTCAGGGTGGAACACCTGAGTGAGCAAATAACATTTAAAAGCCAACTCAGGTTAATGCTTGAGTTGGCTTTTTTTGTTTTGAGCCACAATCAAAAAGAAAACAATTTGGCCCTATCGTCTAAAGGCTTAGGATAACAGGCTTTCAATCTGTAGATCGGAGTTCAATTCTCCGTAGGGTCATTTCGGTTCAATTATTGGACCAAAACGGTGGCGGACAATGAGGCCGTAGTCGTGACTTACTGAACTTGGTTGGGAGGTTTGTCAAAGTTTTGATCATTGACAATTTGGTTAAGTAGCAAAAAGTGACCTTGAGTATTACAGTACCTTATGATACTGTAATACTCAGAATGGCCCCATCGTCTAGTCTGGCCGAGGACGCAACCCTCTCACGGTTGAAACACCGGTTCAAATCCGGTTGGGGTCATTTGTAAATTTGCATCAATTCTTCGAAAAAGATTCTACACAATTTTTTTCAAAGGAGAATTAAGATGAAGATTTACAAACTAGGCCCAGACACTCCATACGATGAACCCGGTGATGATGAACGATACCTCTGGTTAGTTTATTATTACGAAGATATCGATGGATACAGTGGTATGGGAGAAGCTGTTGCTCTCGGAAAAGATGGTTTATTATACTGCTATGATCTCGGTCATTGCTCGTGTTATGGACCATTCGACAATTGGGGAATGAATTGTACCGAAGGCATTACAGTTGAAGAATTCTTTCGAAAGAAAGAGTCGATTCACAGTTGGGAGTGCTGTGAACCGGTCGAAAAACAAATAAGGAAACTTATTTGAAACTCCTTTTGATCTCACTCTGTGAGGTCAAAAATGGCCCGGTCGTCTACCGGAAGGACATCATGGCTTTCATCCATGAGACAGGGGTTCGAATCCCCTTCGGGTCATTGGGGGAACAGGTCTTGCGATACGTTAAGTATTGTTTCTTCACCCGCTCGATTATCGAGAACTGGAAGAATTAAATAGGCTGTCGATGGGACTTCCCATTTTTATAATTATATCGCCGATGGGCCGGTGCCCAACTGACTCTCATAAGGTCGGACGGCTAGGATCAACACCTAGATCGGCTACTGGGCTGTCGTCTAATGGGAAGGCACCGCTCTGATAAGGCGGGAACGGAGGTTCGATTCCTCTCAGCCCAATTTGTGTTACGCTGTAGCTCTGGGTTAGCAATCGTCTCTCATAAGGACGAAGTGGTGGGTTCGATTCCCACTTCAGCGATACTCGAAATTGCAATAGATAGCAATCTGATTTTGAAACATGTCATTACAAACGTGTATTGTTTGTTTCATTTAAGGAGAACTATCATGTTTGTAATGACGAGTAAAGAATTAGGTTACCGAGGCGGTCACATGGCATTAACTCTTAACCCTTCGGAGTTGGGTGTTAATGAATCTGGTTGGACCATTGTTGGAGAAGTAGTTGAAGATTGGTATGAATGGGTTAACGAGTTCGAAGCTTATCACCCTGACTTCGGTTGGGTACGTGGTAATTTTGAGGACGAAGTTACTGCCGATTCAAAACAAGCCTTTGATCACTTCTACGAACATCATCCTCCTAGTGAATGGGACTACTGGGATATCTAATTCGACCAGCCTTCGGGCTGGTTATTGCCAAATAGTGTAACAGTAGCACGACTCGCTCTGACCGAGTTAGTTTGGGTGCAAATCCTAATTTGGCAACTTGTGTTGATGTGTCATCCTACGACACAGGTTGGACCCCGTAAATCCGCATAGTTAAGTGTTGGTTCGAATCCTTCTCAATTCATTTATGAAAGAATAAATAATGGATTCTAAAAATTGTACTAATTGCAACAAATTGACAGGTTGCGTTGTTCTTGCTCAATATCAAAACGGGGAAGATCATGCAGCATATATTTGTAGTGAATGTTACCATTATGGAATACGTTGCTGGGTACTGGAAGATGGACAATTGGTCGTTCAACGTGACCAACCACCAAATTCCAAAAAAGCAGTTTTATATTGGGATGAAGGTGGTTACGCAACCGATTTCTATGATGTAGCAACATATGATGGAGGACATGTTGTAACATACCCTGAAATTGTACAACCAGAACATCGAGATGAAAAAATTGTTTTGTATTTGAAATCACTAAAAGATGTGAAAACTTTGTACAATAGATTATTACTCGCTTCAGAAGAATGTCACGATATAGGCGAGTCTGAAAATGAAACGATGTTTGCAGATCTCGAAAAACAAGTAAGAGAACAAATTAAGCAACGAACGGAAAAATCATGAAATTGGATATCGCAAAATTTGTAGAAAGTATTGAAGAAATCAATAAAGCTTTTGATGTCCCAATTATCTACAGTCCATTTTACCAAGAAGAATATTGGTATCTGGATGAATCAGAGCTACATTGGTGTGATCCCGGTAAACTGCCGGATGAGGATGGTGAATTTACCTACTCCGCTGAAATTAGACACGGGATTAAAGAATTTGAAGATTGGACCGCAATACATGTCAGTGATGGTTGTGGAGAAATTTACTGGGCTATTTTCAAAAATGAAAATAGAATTCATAAAGTTTGGGATCAAAATGGGACACCTTATTGGGCCGTTTGTCATAGCGGAAATAAAGTTCTCAAAATAACTGATGCCTGATGGTGTAATGGTAGCATCGCTCGCTTTGAACGAGTAGGACTAAGGTTCGATTCCTTGTCGGGCAATTTTATAAAGGTTTACGATATGATTTATGCAATGAAACCATGTTTTCAAAATGGAAAACCAATGAAACGGGTAATTGTGTATTTTGAAGCAAAAGATAAAGATGAAGCATTCAAAGCATTCGGCGTTGGCCATTTTTGGGGAGGTTACTCAGAAAATACTGCGTTTACAGCAGAAGAGGTTGATAGTGTGCCAAAAAATGGCCGGTTTTGCATTGCGGCAGATGTAATTGAAGAAAATAAAGAAACTAACTTTTAACTAAGGAGATGAGATTATGGGTGAAATAAAAGATAGATGGAGGCATCCTTGTTAATGTGATATGTGTGATGTTATAGACGAAGAAGGATAGAATATAGATGCATTTCCTTGTAATTTTCATATTTGTTTAGAGTGTAACAAAGATATAAAAAAGGTTGATGAATTTATTGGAAGGAAAGTTGTGGATTATAATAGAAGAATGAGAAAAATATAAAATAGGATTTGTTTTTAAAATGTATATTCAAGAATTTAGATTTAATATAGTCCCAAATGGATGGTCATTAGATGAGACTAAAAAAGGAATTGAAATGTTTTTTTCTGGAACAACTCCAGAAATTACTCTTCTTGGATATTATGGTCGTGCTGGTTTTAAATTAAGTAAAGAAGTGTTTTTTTCAGACGAAGGATTAGGATCAGTTAATTTTACTTATAATTGTGTTAACAAAAGAAGCGTAATATACAATAGTTGTTCTTCTGCTAGTTCAGCAGATGTTGTAGTGTCTTCAAGTTGTTTTGGATTTGATAGGCTTGATCACATAAAAGAAACAACAACTGCATATAACTCTATTTTATATCCATTAGATTTAGATAAGAAACATAAATTTGTTTATGCGTCGAACATTCTTTCTTCTCAGCAAAAAAGACCCAATACTGGAATTTTTCAGATAAAGAAAGAAGAGTCTAAAAGTTATACAAAATGGACTTTGATTCCTACTAAGAAAACAATACCTAGTAGACAATATTATGATTTTTACCCCAATGTCATCGATTCTATGTGTAGAGTAAATTTTTTAACAGAAGAGATGATTGATGAATTCAAGGACAACATTCCAGAATTTAATCCTAGAAAATTTGATGGAGCTGGTTATACTTCTGCTTATGGTTTTTCTGGTGCTTCTCAATATGAACATGAAAAAGACAGAAAAAAATTCAATGAAGATTTAAGTAATTTTATTGATAATTACTCAGCGAAACTTAAATTAAATTTCAAATTAGATGATTTGCTTGTTGAGTATTTGAAAAATAATTTGTTTCAAATACTCGGATCTACTAAAATAGATGGATACCAAAATCCTGATCATATACAAGTAGATAATCATCATTACAAGTTGGTTTGTACTGAAAGATAATTTTGATTAATTTAAAAAATAAATCTTACTATTTTAGTCTTAATAATGGTCGGATTAAAATATGGCTCTGTGGCAGACTTGGAATGCACCCGGCTTTTAACCGGCGAATATGAGGGTTCGAATCCCTTCGGGGCCACTTTATAACACAATAATACCTGCATGAATTTTACGATGGCAATTAGAACAAACACAAATGCATTTTGCTATTTCAGCGAATATCGCTTCTCGGTTTACACTATAGCGATTAATTGCTGAGGAGACATTAAAATCTTTTTTAGATGGATCAAGATGGTGCCAGTCTAAACAAATTTTTTCTTTTTCTCCACAAATGCAACAACCATTAATTCTTAATTGATCAATTTCAATTTTTAATTGTTCAATATATTTTTTAGTATTTGTTTTGACTGCTGCAATATGTTTTTTACGATTTTTTTTATAATATGCTCGTGATTTTTTTTGATTACATTCACGACATACATTTTGCAAACCGTCTTTATTGCGTTTCTTTTTATTAAATTCAGTAACTGGTTTTTCGGATTTACATATTGTGCATTTTTTCATACTCTAATAGAGTAACTTTTAAAATTTTTAAATTTAAAAGTCGCATCAAAAGGAACAAATTATGAAGTTTTATCTCTACAAGTTTGATGATGGAAGTGTGGATGAAAATGGTCAATCAAATGCTATCTTCCTGTTAAGCGATTACACAGAAGAAAGAGATCTAAGATCAGATATGTGTATTCACGATCATGGTGGTATGTCTTACGAAATTTTTGAAAGAGTTTGGCAAGAAGGGAAACTTGAAAAAGTGACCGATGTAAAACAATTGCCAAATTCTTTTCAGAACTATATTCCATATCAGTCTGATGGAGAAGAAATTTTCGATTTCTATATTTCTGAATTACTTGGTATGATGGATGAAAACGGATTGATTGAAATATAAAAAATGGATACGAGGAGCAGATGGTAGCTCACTTGCCTGTCACGCAAGAGGTTGCGGGTTCGACTCCCGTGGTATCCGCTTAATTGAAAGAGTAGCTCAGAGATGGAGTGCTATCCTTGGAGATAGAACCTCGGTAGAGCAGCCCAATCCTGATGGGTGTGTCGCAGGTTCGAACCCTGTCTCTTTCACTTAAATGAAAAAGTAAATGTGTCTTCCTACGACACTACCCGATAGTGTAACGGCTGCACGACTCACTTTGACTGAGTTAGTCTAGGTTCAAATCCTAGTCGGGTAATTTGGTTTTTACCTTCCGAGGTACGCTAACTGGTAAGCGACTTCGCTGTTAACGAAGTGCAATCCGTCTAGAACGGTATGGGGGTTCGAATCCCTCCCTCGGAGTTATTTTATTATTCGCAAGGAATGGTTATGGAATTATTTGTTCAAATTAAAGGCAAGGAATACGGACCTTTTGGAATTGAAAAATTAAAAACCTTTGCTGATAAAAACAAAATTCAACCAGACACTCTTGTGAAAAAGAAAAGAGGAAAAAAATGGTATGATGCTTATGAATTAGTTAAGGATATTTTTGATGTCGATAAACTTAAAACTTATCATTTAAAAAAATATCCTCCAAAACCGATAATAAAGCATAAGTATGCAAAACTTGCTGGTGTAACAAAAGGAAGACGACAATCAGTTATTTCTAAATGCGAAATTGGAAGCCCATTACTTTTGTATCACGAGGACAACAATCGTGTTGATCCAAACGCTATTAAAGTGTTAACACAATCTAATCAGGAATTAGGTTACCTTCCGGCTTATCTTGCGGCAGATGTAGTTGATAAATTAGAACAAGGATACAATGTATCTGCTACTCTTGCAGATATTACTGGCGGTATATCTGGTAAACTAAATTACGGTTGCAACGTCGTTGTAATTTTTAGCAAAAATGTCGATGCTGTTACAACTCAAAAGTATTTTGATGATAATATTAGATCAGAGCTACTAGAACGAATTGCAGAATTTAAGTCACGTTCGGCAAAAAAAGATACAGGCTGTTTAATTGCGTCAATTTTGTTTTTAATTGTAGGGTTTATTGTGTATTGTTCAACATAACAACATGGGGTCTTGGTGTTAGCGGGAGCATTTCTGGTTTGCAACCAGACGGCAGGGGTTCGAATCCCCTAGATTCCACTTTTAAATGTGCCATGCATGTGATTAAGTTGGACCAACATTACAACGTGTTCGCATTTTAACCTTACATAAGGAGTTTCTTAATGAAAACACGTCGAAGAGAGTTGAGAGATTTAATTAAAAAAGCTTTGAACGATACTGATGGTTCTTCTCGTGTTCTTTATTTGGCGAAACAAGTATGGAAAGCTGAAAAGCAAATGGTCGAAAATAGAGAATGTTTAACATTACTTTTTGATCGAGGCTTTTTCACTGACGAGGAAATGATGAATCATCTCAATAAGTGTTTTGAGTTGTTTCTCAACAAAGCATCTGAGATCTTGGGCGACGATGTGTGTCGTGCGATTTATGATTTTGGAGCTGGTGACAAGTTGCAAATGGTACAACGTCCTCCATTAAGGGAATCAGTAGAATGACATTAAAACCGGTTACAAGAAAAGGAACGATGCAGCTTTTAAAACTGAAGAAAGCGGCATTGAACGGAGACGAAGAGGCGGCTGAAGAGTTGTTGAAGTATATTTCATTGCTTGAGAGTAATGAGTCGATTTTGTTTGAACGCTGTCTTCGGTTTGCTAATGAATTTAATACAGTTGAATGATTTTTATCCCCTCATGGTGTAATTGGGAGCATGTCAGACTCTTAATCTGTTGGTCGAGGTTCGATTCCTCGTGGGGGGACTTTACTTGATATTGAATGTGACTGTAATGTGACAATTGGTAGACACACCCCATTTTATGGGTTTGAATATGCGGGTTCGAGTCCCGTCATTTAATTTCAAGTAAATATAGCCGAGTAGATCCTAGCGGCAATGGAGCCTCTTTTACACGGAGGAGATCGTGGGTTCGAGTCCCACTTCGGCTACTAATAGATTGTTGGTCTTAACAACTGAGATATACGCAGGTTTGCACCTCGCAAGGGCTTTGGGTTCAATTCCCAAGTAGAAATAAGTTGGACCAACATGACATTGTAAACCGAAGCATCGGCTGTTCCGAGGTATCGCAAAGCCTCGTGTCAGGTTCGAATCCTGATTGGTTTATTTTTTTACAGGGTGTAGCTCATTGGCAGAGTGCTCCGCTTGGAACGGAGAAGTAGTTGGTTCGATCCCAACCACCTTGACTTGATTTGGGAATTGAAAAATATTCCCAAAGAATGTCATAATCCTACTATATAATTGTATGGATGTGACATTATTACAACAATTGATAGATGAAAAATTAAGTGCCTCTCAAATTGGAGAGCGTATTGGAAAGAGTGAATCCACTGTTCGTCGCTTGCTAAAGAAACATGGATTAAAGACTTTCAGGCATATAGATCGAGATTCACAAGCTTCAGAAAAATTATGTCGTTATTGTCAAACAGTTAAGCCAATTGAAGAATTTTCTATTGCTAATGTTGTAAATGAAGTTGTTTATCGTCGTAATAAATGTAATATTTGTTACAACTTAACGAAACAAGCAAGAAGAAAAGATCTTCGTGATTGGGTGGATAAAGAAGTCAAAAGCAAGATTAGCTGTCAGCATTGTGGCAATAATGATTTTCGTGTTTTAGATTTTCATCATCAAAATGGCAAAAAAGAATATAATATTGGTGATATGACAAGGCTAGGATGTTCAAAAGCAAGTATTTTAAAGGAAATTGCAAAATGTATTCCTCTTTGTTCAAATTGTCATCGTATACTTCATTATGAAGAGAGAAACGACGGGGTGTAGCTCATCGGTAGAGTGCTCCGCTTGGGACGGAGAAGCAGTTGGTTCGATTCCAATCACCCCGATTTTTAGCCGGTTCGAATCCGGCCTTCCCGACTTGGTTAGGAAAGTGAATGTGTCATATTACGACGCAAGTCATAACAAGAAAGCGAGTGAAATGAAAGTAGACTTAATTGATGGATCGTGTCTTGACTTTGATCAAATTAAATATATTTGTCACGGTCGTGAAGAGTTGACTATTCATTTCCTTCAAGGTGATCCTGTCACTGTGAGAGGTGAAAATTTTCGTAGGGTTAAATGTGCAATGCGTGGGAAGAAAATAAATCCTAAGGATATCACTCCCGATGATATTGCACATATCAAACCTGTGGGTATGAGTTTTGCTGCTATGTTAAAATGGTTTCGGGGAGAATCTTGATGAAATTGAAAAAGCTTAAAAAACGTGTAGATCGTGGAGTCAAACTTCTTGATAAAAAGAAACCGAAATGGTGGAAGAAGGTTGATCTGAAAAAACTTGATTTGAATTCTGAAGATAATTGTGTTTTAGGACAAATTTATGGTTCTTACACAGATGGGTGTGGTAAATTAAATTTAAATTTTGGAATTAAACATGGTTTTGCTAATCCTCATGATTTCAAAGAACCAGATTTTATGAAATTTTGCGATAAAATAGATGCTTATATCGACCAACTTAAAAAAGTCTGGAAGAAACGAATCAAACAAAAATTAGGAGAATGTAATGCCTAAGTCTCGAAGAAAAGCTTGTAGTGCCAAACGAACCACTCCTGAAAAACTTTGGGAAATGCTCCATGAAAAATTTGATGGTCGTATTGATCCATATGAATTTGATAAATTAGGGCAAAAGTTCATGGATGATATTGGCAAAGTCGATTTTGACTTTGAAAATTTCGAATACAATCATCTTGAAGAGACGATTGGCAGAGCAGATGGTTGGTTAGGTTACCGAAAGTTGTGGACCCGTTCTCCTCTAAGTTGCTTTAGTTTCATTGGTTGTTATGCCGGTGGTGATTGGGAATACCCTGTAAATTTTCTGATTTATTTAGATCAGGATGGCAAAACCTTCCGAGGTTATGTTCCTAAAGAAGGCAATGTTTGGAATTATGATACAAAAGAAGCAATTGGCAATGATGAAGAAGCCGATGCTGTTTTCCTTCAGAAGTGGGTTGAGGCAAAAACAAATTCGCCAGTAGATGAAGAATGGGATACACATAGAGTTGATCCTAAAACCGTTTTATTTGATCCCATTAAGATGGCAGAAGAAATTATGTTTCGGTTCGAAGCAGTAGATTAATTAAGGTATCACATGTTAAACACTGAAGAAATTAAAGCTTTGATTGTTTGTCGGATTTACAAAGCGGTTGAAAGTGGTTCGGGTAGTCACTCTCGTGCTATAGAACAGCAAATAAAAGCTTTGATCACGGTTCTGGATGATGGGGTGGCATATGTATCAGACCACATTCCTGATATTTTGGACCATATTGGTGTGCCATATCAAGAGTATGATGATACTCTCGATATCGATCCAGACTGGTTGGCAGAACATGGTATCGACGATGATGGTAATTGTTCCAAATTTAAAGGTTTTTGATTATGCAGTTAATTTTGGACCATGTGAAATCTTACGGTTATTTTGAACCTCCTCAGTTTAAAGGAGGTTATGATATTCTCCCATTTACTCACGAAGAATATCATGCATATGTTAAAACTTTGCAAAAACAGCCATTTTTTGAAACATCTGTAGCAGATATAACGGTTCATGTTCGATTGTTTAAGCATGAAGGCGAGATATATGTGTTACGACATATGGAAATGGGAGAATGGATCGATGCTCTCATGACAGAAAGTACTTATCGAAAATGGTTAGAAGATCGTTTGTCTAATCAATTCGTTGAACCTTTCCAGAAGGAATTGGGTTACTTAAATGATACAATTTTGAATGAGGGCTGCTGATGTACGAAGAACATATTCAAGAAGTGTTAAGATTGATTGAAGCCGCTCAAGTACTTGTTGAGTCAGATTTGACTTGGGAAGCAAAATACGATGCTGTTTTTGGTCTTCGTATTCTTGATAAACTTCCTCCCGGCGTGAACATTGAGTGGTGTGATCCTGATTCAACTTACGAAGATGATGTGCTTGCTTACTACCGAGCATTGCAGGATTTTTACGAAGAGTGGAGTGACGTTGCCAAAAGAATGGAGGCATAATGGAAACTTACGAAATCATTAAAGATGAATCCGCTCTTGAAGAATTTGTGGCTTGGTTGCCTGATTTAAATCTGAACGAAAAGTTTTATGTTAGTTTGCAGGTGCGAAAAAAATATATGCCTCATTTGAAATCGAGAGACAACATCCAACTGAAGCGTTTTGTTGTTTCAAAAGACATGTTGGTCACAAAGATTCGCCAATTGGAATGTCCGGTTGGAGCTTATCGAACAAAAGAGGGTGAAGTAGTACCAAATGGTGCAATGGCTCTTTATATCACTCCTAATCCGAGAGATATGAAACGAGCAACATATGTTGGTATCAAAGCTTTGGTTGATTTACTTCACAAGGGAGAGCAAGCTGAAAACATCAGTTTTAACCCTTACACTGAAATGTTAAGTTGTGTTCACAAGACAAAAAGCAAATCAACTTTTGTGCATTTTGATATCGACAAACCAACTGGTACAGCTAAGGATGCCAATGCTCCTAAAAGCAATCTGACAACAGAGGGTTTGTGGGATTTGGTTACAAAAGTTGTTGGGGTTGAAGCAACAACGATTGTTGAGACACGAGGTGGTTGGCATTTAATGATTGAGCCGACAAAGGTTGTTTCTGAAACTAAAAACTGGCATCAAAAGATTACGAAGCAGATAGATTGTGATCAGACTGGTGATTTAATGATGCCGGTAGTTGGTTGCTGTCAGGGTGATTTTGTTCCAAGGTTTTATAAGCATAATGTCGGAAACCTATAAGGTAATTTATGATCAAGAAGCTTTAGAGGATTTTATTGATTGGCTTCCTGATTTACAGTTAGATGAACGGTTTTATGTGAGCTTACAAGTTCGACAGAAGTATTCTTCCAAGCTTGTAGAATGTGGGGAATTAAGTCAATTTACTGCTTCTAAGAGTAACTTATTATCAAAGATTAAGCAGTTGGAGTGCCCTCTTGGTTCATATTTAACTGTTGATCAAGAGGTAGTGCCGCAAGATAGTTTAGTGCTTTATATTACTCCTAATCCGAGGAGTATGGAGCGTGCCACTTATACTGGTATTGCTTTATTGATGGAGTCCTTACAGCAGAAGTATTATGAGGGTGAATTGATTTTTAATCCTGATATGATGGTTTTGAAAGGGATTCACAAAACGGAGGGTCGATTTGCCTTTGCTCATTTTGACATTGATAAATCGATTGGCGATCCTCAAATTCGTAAGCAAGAGGCAGATGATCTTTGGGGTTTGGTAGTTGGAGTAGTTGGAAGAAAAGCGACAACAATTATTGAAACACGAGGAGGTTGGCACATTCTGGTGAATGTGTCAAAAGTGGAAGCAAAATCAAGTGATTGGTACGAACGATTATCAGAAAAACTTGACTATGATGGTATAGGCGATATTAAAATGCCTGTAGTTGGTTGTTGTCAAGGTGGTTATGTGCCACGTTTTTATAAAAGGGCGATTAACTCAGTTGGCTAGAGTGCTTCCCTTACAAGGAAGAAGTCACAGGTTCGAGTCCTGTATTGCCCATTTTTTGAAAGGAAATAGTTATGACAGAGTCACAGCGTATCAAATCGTTAATCTCACAGGGTTATCATGTGGAAGTGGTTGATCCAGACGCAACATCATTTGATCAGAAATATCGTGTCTGGCAAGATGTGGGTTGGAATAATTTAAAGATTGCTGTTGTAAATAGCGGCAATCAGGTCAGTGGTCTTCAAGGTTAAAGGAGTGCATTAATTATGTGGGATTTAGCAACCATCGTTAGGATGAATAAAGAAAAAGCTAAAAAGCAGAAGCCAAAAGAAGAGCAGGTCAAAAAAGAGGTTTGTTGAAACTAGATGGGTCGGTAGTGTAATGGGAGCACATTGCCTTGGCTAGGCGAAAGTCGGGTTCGAATCCCGCCGTATCCACTTTATTCCGAAAGGAGAGAGACATGACGGAAAAGCTTTTATCTCGTACAACTTATCGTCAGGTGGTGAAAAAACTTGATCATTACCGAAAGCAGCATGAAGAAGATCGAGCTGAGAATCCAAATGCGATTCCTATTGAGTGGGGTCGATCTTTAGAACGAATGGTTGAAAATACTGTTCGGGCTAATCATGAACGTTGTTGGAATGGATTAGGTGCGGAAGTATTAGCATATCTTGCAGAGCAGGGTTTGTTAATTTCGTATCATGGTGGTTACACATTTCCGGGGACTACGATTCCATCTCGTGAAGAGATTGAAAAGAAGGCGAAGGAAGCGTTGCAGTAAACTAAAAGGGCTGTCTAACGGGTTAGTCCTGATCCTTGCAAGATCGGGTGAAGGGTTCAACTCCCTTACGGTCCATTGAGATCTGGTGTAAGAGGTTGCACATCTTACTTGTAGTAGGAAGGATTCGGTTCGATCCCGAAGATCCCCACACATAAATAAAGATATAGGTACGTGATGTAACGGTAGCATGACTGGTTCCAACCCAGTTTGTGGGGGTTCAAATCCTTCCGTACCTGCTTACTTTTACTTTTTAAAGGTCGTTACAATGAGTGAAGAAAATCCAAAAATTGAAATGGTTCAGTGTGTAGACGCAACTGATTTTCCTATCGAAGTTTGTAATTGGTGCGATGAAATGGAAATTTACACACATGATGTTTGTGGACTTTATTCAGTAAGCGATGATGGTTCTCCGCTTTCTAATTGGTTAAAAGAAATTGGATTTCAATTTAAAGAAGAAGGTAGTACTTCTGTTGGAATTTGGGGAACTTAATATTGTTATAAATGTCATAAAAATGCCCCGGTTGGGCGATTTCTCGGAAGAGGGATGCTGAGGTTCGACTCCTTGGTGATGGTGCGTTTGGGTTCGATTCCCAAATTTTGTGACATTTTTTATTCCGCAGTGCCCGGAATTGGTTACGGACCTGTCTTGTAAACAGGAAAATGTGGGTTCGATCCCCACCTGCGGATTTTTTAAATTTAACAAAGGATGGTTAATGAAAGCGGTTCAATTTTATAAAGAAGAGATACCAAATAACAATGGTGTCACATTGAGCGAAATGATGAAGTTTTCACCTGATAGAATGGAGTCAGATCACGGTTACATTCAGTGGATGTTTCCTTCTAATGAAGCAAGCATGTTTAATGTTGACGCTCCTTTATTCACTCCAGAAGAAAGTGAAGTGTTTAAATCAGATGCTGCTTTGGTTCAAAAAATTTCAGCATCTTTCACCAAGTTTCTTGAAGAATTTCTAGGTTTAAGTCTTCAAGAAGGTGAGATCGTTGAATTAGAGCCAACAGAATGTCGCCCTGATCCACAATGGTGGATGCGAGCATTTAATCACAATATGTTAAGAATAACTCGTATTTTGAAATGTTTGAGGTTGGTTGGATTAGAAGAAAATGCTATAATCTTGAACAACTATTTGCAATCGCAAGATTGTTTTAGCGATAATACGAAGAGTTATTGGAGCAATGCAGTTTTTGGACCTTTATGGGACAATTAAGGTTACAAAGAAAGCTGATTGAAAAGTCTGATTGAAATTGATTTTTCAAGATATCAAAAGCTAATTAAAAGTTTGGTGGTAACAATCGCTTAGGCTTAAAAACCACATGAGCCGGGGAAGTGCCGGACAGGCTATCAAATGAGTAGGTTAGTGAGTAGGTATTTTGGGAATGATAAAGTAGATGTCTGAGTAGATGCTTTTGATGGTATCGTTAGTGGTGTAATGGTAGCACCGGGGTAAAGCACAAGCGATTTCAAGACCCCTAGTGGAGGTTCGATTCCTCTCTAATGATATTTTTGGGCAGTAAGCTGACATGGTGTAGCGTCGGTCTGTTAAACCGAAGGTGGTGGGATCATTACCCACACTGCCCTCTCGTGTATATTGAACTAGTATTCTAGGAATTAAAATCATGCAGGATGATGTTTTCGAAAAGAATTATAACTGTGAAATTCAAGCTCCTATAAACAGAGCGTTTAATTGGAGAGTTACATGTCGTGAGTGTAAAGGACATACAGATATTGGTTCTGGTGCGATTGGTGCAATAGACACTGAAAGATGTCGATGTTCAAATTGTAAAAAGCCTATTGATATGAGCCAAATATACCCAATTTTAGAAGCAGCCGCAGCTTTTTCTCGAAATCACGATAGAGAATTTGATTTATCTTTGATTTTAAAAGATTGTGATTGTGAAGAAATCTGTAAAAGATCACGTTTTGATCTTTCAAAAGTTGTTAAAATGACAACTTATGCTGTTACTGTGAGAGATGGATGTAGAGAAACTGTGCCAGCAGATTGGCAAGAGCAAATCGAACAGATTGAGGGTGTCAAGGTTGTAAGTGACAGAGGGTATCCTTCAATTACTGTTCAATGGATTTCTGCTGATACAGATGTTATTGCAAATAAAATCCACAAAGCATTAGGAGAGTTTTGTTATATGACAAATCTTTTTCCGGTTGATGAAGAGGGATTAATTGGTGAACCAGTTATTGTATCATTATGAAAACCCGGAAGTTTTAGCGGTTCGAGCTTTTTTGGATTGGCAACAAATTCCTTATAAGGCAGAAGAAACATCTGCGGTTTTGGGAATTACCAAAGGTAAAGACCTTCCTGTATTTCGATATCGTGATAAGGAACTGATTGGATTTTTTGAGATTGTTGAATATATGCAATCAGCAGGGCTTATACTTATTTAAAGAATATTGAGAGCAAGGATATTCATGTTGATATCAGAATTGATTGAAGAATTACAAAAAGCACAGAATGAGCACGGTGATTTACCTGTTTATCACTATGACGATTGGTCTGAGTTTGCTGTGGAAAAAGTTAAACATTGTCCAGAAATTAAAGAGCCTAATTTTCATAAACGAGAGCATATTTTGTTGGGAGAAGATATTTCTGGTTTTGGAGAGCGAATAATATCTTGATATTGAGAGCATCGTAAATGCTCTCTGGAGAGAGGGACGTTGGCGTAGTGGGTGTCAACCAAACGGGGGAGGAAAGCCCGCCCAAGGGGCTGTGGTGTAATCTGGGAACACGCCTGATTGTCGATCAGGAGACGGTATCGCATAGTGCGGGTTCAAATCCCGTCAGCCTCGCTTTTTATCTTTGAAAGGTTTGTAAAATGGAAACATATGTTATTGCTTTAAAAAGAGATTGCTTTCTACTTGGAGTAGATGATTGGCGTGATCGAGTTGAGCAAATCGAAGGTGTCAAAATCACGAGTAATAAAGAAGCTCTTGCCATTCGTGTCGAAGGTCCTACAGGTATCGGAGATAAGCTTCAAAAAGTTGTAGGTGGATTTTGCAATATTGAACATGTGGTTTTACACGATCAAATTTAATGAAAATGCGACAATAGTTGCTGAAAGTGGACCAACTCCCTAAAAGGACCACGGAAAGTGACGGCGGTGATGTAGGGGTCGTCGCCACTGCGAAAGCGGCAGTGTAAAGCATTTTTAACTAAAGGATCTATATGACCAGAGTCAACGCAGGCATCCGTCCAGAAGAACTTCCTAACAAACTGCTAATCGCAGAACACAGGGAGATCACAAGGATTCCTAATGCAATTAAATCTGGTCGTGCAAAGATTGTCAATATACCATCTACGTTTCGCCTGAACACAGGTCATGTCAAATTTTTCTATACACGTCTGTTATACATCAAAAAGCGTTATTATGCTTTGTATGATGAATGCAAATCTCGTCAGTTTGATGTAACAGCTAAACATTCTGCTTTTGATGGTTTGTCTCAACAATTGATGAATGATTATGAAGCTTCTGAGCAAGATCGTCAATTAATTATTGAGCGTATAGAACAACGGGGTTTTAAACTTTTGCACATGGATACTCTAACTACTTAAGAAGCGTTGAGTAGGGAGTGTTACATGTTATTTGCAAAATATAAAAACCCTCGTGTTGGTTTTCTCATCTATAGTCTTTCTTTTGGCGGAATTACTAGACAAATTCTTTCGCTATTAGAGGCATCTAATGGTATTGATTGGTCTGGTTTAGCATACATGTATGCTAAGACGGGTGAAGACTGGCAATATGATTCATTTATTGCTCACGAGATATCTAAACATTGTAAAATCTATTCTCCTCATAAATACGAAAATCCATTTCTTGAGGTAGTAAAGAATAGCGATATTTTATATATGACTGGCATAGTACAGCGATATCCGATTTTTGAAGATATAGATTTTAGTGGCAAGAAAGTCATTACCGTTGCACATGGTCAATGCAAATACAGCAAGCAACAAGCAGATACTTCTAAACTTTATGGTCATGAAAATATATTGATGGCTGTGTCGGAAGGTGCTGCTAGATCTTTTGACGATAAAGATAAAGTCCACATCATTCCAAATGGAATTGATTTCTCTCGATGTGCTCCAATTATCCCTAGAGAGCAAGTGCGTCAACAATGGGGTGTTGATGAATCTACGGTTGTATTGGGACATATTGGTAGAATTGCAAAAGATAAAAACCCAATCGCTTTAGCCAAGACAATACAGCACAAAGATTATCATGCTGTTTATGTTGGCACAGGTCCTCATAAAAACGAATTCCTACCAGAGATAAAACAATGTTGTGGTGATCGTTTAACTTTGATCAATCATACAAATGATATTGGATCAATTCTATCTGCGATAGATTGTTTGGTGGTTGCTTCTCCTTTGGAAGGATGTTCTCTCACAATTCAAGAAGCGATGGTTGCTGGTTGTCCGGTTGTGGCAACTAATACAGGATCGATTCCTGAGTTAGAGCGAAAACATGGTCAATTGGTATATCATTTACCATTTGAGCCGACTCCAGATGATATTGATCAAGCGGTTAAGTGTGCGATTAACGATCAAGTTTTGGTTTCCAAAGCCAGAAATGTAGCTTGGAATAATTTCAGTCAATATGTTATGTTTGACAATTTCAAGAAGATGATAGATGGTAAATCGAAACCTGTTGTTATCAAGCAGAAAAGACGAGTTGGTTTTTGTCTTGATTATTGTGCAATGGGTGGTGTTACTCGTAATTTGATTACGTTAATGGAGCGTGAAAGTAGTGAAATAGAGTGGACAGGAATTGTGATTCAAAGTGATGGTGCTTTTGATATTGATACAGCTAAAAAAATAAAAAATCATTGTCAAATATTTTGTCCTAAAGATAGTCCTAAGTTTAAAGGACTTGTAACAGTTTCTCCTAATTGTTATGTGAGTTTAGCGGAAAGATCTGATTTTGTTAAAATTTGGGGCGTTTTAGAAAAAGACGAATATTTGGCTGCTGCGGATTGGGATTCAACAGTTGTGCTCACTGTTGCACATGGTCCGGGGGAGTGGACAAAGAGAAGTATTGATATCAGTTTATGTTATGGTAAGAGACATCTTTTTATGTCAGTTTCTGAGCATGAAAAAAAGTTTTTTCCAGAACGATTTCGAGAGCATGTGCATGTCATTTTTAATGGTGTAGATGAGAACCGTTGTCTTCCTCAGGTGTCAAGAACTCAAATGCGAGAACAGTTAAATATTCCGCAAGATGCTATAGTTTTAGTATTTATGGGTAGGTTTCTGTTAGCTGATAAAAATTGCACATTATTATCAGAAGCTGTTGGCTTATTGGGTGATAATTATTATACTGTATTTGTCGGTACAGGACCGGATGAGAAAAAAATAATCCAGTCTGCTGAATTACATTGTAAGAATAATTATCGAATATTGCCTCGCATCGAATGTGTGGGTGATATTTTAAATGCTTCGGATGTTTTAGTGGTAGCAAGTAAAGTTGAAGGTGGTCCATTAACGACCTGTGAAGCGTTTTTTGCGAGATGTCCGGTTATTTCTACTAATGTAGGGTTTTTGCCGATATTTGAGGCAAAATATGGTGATTTGGCGTATCATTTGCCGGATAATCCAACACCACAAGATCTAGCAGATCAAGTGTTGAGATTAGATGAATATGATTTAACAGAGAGAGCATATCGTGTGGCTAAGGTTGAGTTTAACCAAGAGCGATATGCAAGGGATTTTGAAGATATTATATTGAATGGTGAAGTAATCGACGTAAGTTGATTTTTATGGTGGGCGTGGTGTAGTGGTTTGCACGTCTGGTTGTGAGCCAGAAGGTGGCAGTTCGATCCTGCTCGTTCACCCTTAAACAAGAGGTACTTATGCTTAATCTTGCAGTAACAACACGACAGTGGAATCCCGGTGATGATTTCGTTCTTAAAGGAATTCGGAACATCTTTCCGCAAGATGTTCAATGGGCTGTTTACAATCGAAATCCTGATAATCGTTTGTCCTTAGGTAATCATTGGACGACACATTCGTTAGATATTTTTGACAATGTTGTGATTGCTGGTACACCTCAGTGGTATGGTGAATCTGTTCGTAAATTATTTGAAGCTTTGAAAGATAATCCAAAGCCGGTTTATTTTTTGGGAATTGGCGTTGGTGAATCTGGTGTATTAGATTTGTCAGATTTAGATCTTGAGATTCTAAGAATGGCAAAAGTTGTAATTACCAGAGGTGATCATTGTCGAGACTTGTTGTTAGATTTAGGAATAGCAGCAACTTCAAATGTTTGTCCAGCGTTGTTTGTAAGTAAACATATTCTTGGATATTACGGGGATTCATTTGGGTGTGTACTGACTGCTAAACATCATTGGCGTTTAAATATAAATGATGATTTTGTGGATCGACAAATTCGTTTATTTAAAGAGTTTGGTGATGAAGTGATTGTACATCATTTAGATGAAATTGAATTTGCTAAGAAACATTTTAGCCAAGTTTATTACTCTTATGATCCTAATGATTATGAAGAGATTTACGATAAGTATGGTTTTATCATTTCAAGCCGACTTCATGGAGCGGTATTAGGTTTATCTTTAGGTAAACCTAGTTTTTTGATTGATGTTGATAGTAAACGATGTCAAGATGCGGCTTCTCAATTTGATCCATTGGTTTACTGTAAACCAGAAGAAGTGGTAGATCGGTTAGATGAACCAAGTTTTGGTAATGATGTATTTGCATTTAAAGCAAAGAAAAAAGAAGAGTATAGCCGTTTAGTCTAATGGTAGGGCATCACCTTGACATGGTGAAAGCAGAGGTTCGATTCCTCTAATGGCTACTGTTTGACGTTGTGGCCGAGTGGCGAAGGCACCAGACTGCAAATCTGGCGAACGAAAGTTCCACGTGAGTTCGAGTCTCACCAGCGTCTTTCCTAAATGGGGCTAGGGCTGATCTCCTAGCTACCAGCATGGACGGTATAAGTGTTGATCAACTTATACTGCTTGAATAGTGTAATTGGAAGCATACCTGCCATAGGTGGGAGACTCAGGTTCGATTCCTGATTCAAGAGTTAATGTGTCGTACTACGACACAAGAATTTCTGCTTTGAGAGTGTGGTGGGATGCACGAGGGTGTGAAGCCCTGAAGGGCAGGTTCGATTCCTGTGATAAGCAGTTTTTATTTAACATTATTTGGAGTAGGTTATGGCTGGCAATCCTTGTAGATGGTATTTTAATAACGAAATTTGGATTAAAAAACCAGAGATCGATGAACAGAAAAAACAATTAAAGATTACTTTAGTTGATAGAGGCAAACAGGAATACAATCAGTTTTATGAAACTGCTGTTGTAGATTTCTATTCTGCTCCCGATCTTATTTTGCATTACTCCAATGGAAATACATGTAAGGACGAATGGCGAAGATACGGTCGGTGGTCATTTAAAGGCTTACGATGGGAGCATGTAGCTTATCCGATGTCGGAGGGGGATAGAAGTATTAAATTTACTTTTGAGGATCTTGCTTTTGATAATTGTGAATCGATTATGGAATTAGATATTCCGTTAGGTAAATTTCAGGGAATGACTCCCGAACAAGTGGAAAATTACAAAAGAAAGAATTATATCAAATTCAAAGATTCTCAGCCAAAGCCTAGTGAAGAGGCTTTATTGGCAGCATATAAAGTGCCTCTTCCCCAACCGTTAAGCGAGCCAGATATTGAGAGAATATTGATGGCAGCTTATGCTATTGATTTTTAAACAGGGTGCAGACCCATCGAGAGTTGCTGAAAATAGTTAATGTGTCATACTATGACATTGGAGTAAATTATGCTGTATATCAATAACAGTTCTTTAAATGATTCTTGCAAATACGATGCAGTGGATGTCTTCATCCCTTATTATAGTGAATTGCAATATGTGCCAGCAGCCATTGATTCAATTTTATGGCAAAAGGATATACGCACTGTTATTCACATGGTTAATGATTGTTCGAATGAAAGTGATTACGACTTAATCGAACAGTATCGTAAGTATGATAATATTCGGTGGTATAAGACAAAAGAGAATGTTGGTCCTTATAAAATTTGCAATGCTTTGATTGCTTATATGGAAACAGATTTTTTGGCGGTGCATGGTAGTGATGACATTTCTCTTCCTGCAAGATTCAAATCAGCTTTTAAGACATTGAAGGAAGAAGGTAGTGAAGCTTACTTTGCTGCTATGGAAAATTTCTTGACTCCGGGAGAAAATCATTACGCACATAATCAGGATTATTTGAAACGATGTAATATCCTTGATAGCAATGTATTTTATGTAAACGGAGCTATGGTTATGAAAAAATCAAGCTTTGAGTACATAAACGGATTTGAGAATTATTTTTGCGGAGCAGATACTGAATTTGCTATTCGAGTCAAAAAGTCAAATATTAGAGTTAGTGTTTCAAATGAAATTGTTTCTTTGCGTCGGGTTCATGGTAAAAGTCTTTCCAGAGGAACTGGTGATTTTGGATACGATTCTGCTGAAAGAATGTTGGTTGTAGATGAATGTAACCGACGTCAAAAATATTGGAAGGATCACCCTTTAGAAGTAGAGAACTTTGGAGGGTTGCGAGATATTGGAGACATCTTAGAAAAAGTTGATGTATCGAAACCTGCTTCACGAGTCTGGACTTGTTCTAATCATGCGAAATTAGGTAGCAATTGTGTGTTAGGGCAAGGGGTTTATACTGGCAAGAAAGTGACAATTGGGGATAGAGTCAGTATTCAAAATTCGGTATTCATTCCTGATGGCGTTACTATTGAAGATGATGTCTTTATTGGACCAAATTGTACTTTCACAAATGACAAGTATCCGCCAAGCAAAGGTAAATCTTGGCAACCAATTCGGGTTTGTCGAGGTGCAAGTATCGGAGCCTCTTGTACAATCTTACCGGGAGTGACCATTGGTCATAATGCTTTAATTGGAGCAGGATCAGTAGTAACGAAAGACGTTGCTCCAAATTCTGTAGGTTGGGGTAATCCATATCGAGAAAACTCCCGACATAATGTAATTATTGGAATTGCAACCTATCCTGCTCGATTAACTTCTTTGGTTGATACTATTGAGTCATTGTATGATCAAGCAGATGTGATTTGTGTTTGTTTAAACGAGTACAGACAAGTACCGGACGAGTTAAAGAAGTATGATAAAGTGATAACTCGAATTCCTGATCGTAATTTAAAGGATATTGGGAAGTTTTTATTCCTTGACGATTATGATGGTTATTATTTTTCTTGTGATGATGATTTAATTTATCCTGAGAACTATGTTTCGAACACCATTGTCAAATTAAAAGAACATGGTGGCGTTGTGAGCTATCATGGTAGGACTTTCTTCAAGAACCGAGAGTGCAAAAGCTATTACAAAGATTGTTTAAAATCTTTTGCTTGTTTACATGATGTAGATCAAGACGAGAGAGTGCAAGTAGCAGGCACTGGAGTAATGTGTTTTCACACTGATACAGCTAAGATTAGTTGTGAAGGAAACTGTGGAAATGCTGACATCGATATGGCAGTTTATGCTCACGAAAATAAAATCAATTTAACAGTGTTAGAGCACAAAGAAGGATGGTTAAAACATACTGATAAGATTGATTTAGAAGATACCATTTATAGCAAACATAAAGAAAACGATGCTATTTTCACTGAGAAAATTAATTCAATATTGGTGCCTAAATGAAATATATTGTAGTTGGTGCGGCAGGGTATATTGCTGAACGACACGTGAAAGCGATTCATGCAATTGGTGGTGAAGTAGTTTCAATATGTGATATTCACAGTTCTGTGGGTTACATTGATAAATATTTTCCTCAATGTAAGTTCTATTCAGATGTTACTGATTGTTTTAGAAACAGTGTGGCTGATTATGTTGTGATTTGTACTCCAAATCATTATCATTTGTACCATTGTTTACATGCTATTGAACACGGCTTCAAAGTTATTTGTGAAAAGCCTCTTGTTTTAGGAGTCGCAAATCTAAATGCTTTGAGGTTGCATGAAGATAAGATTAATACAATATTGCAACTAAGATATCATCCTGATATTTTTGCTTTGAAATATTCCTTACCAGCATTTGCTCAGGTGAATGTGAAATATCATGCTCCAAGAGGTGATTGGTATGATCGATCTTGGAAAGGAAATCAAACTGCTTCTGGAGGAATTCTTTTCAATATAGGTATTCATCTGTTTGATTTGTTGTGTTGGTTGTGGGGTGAACCGAATGAAATTGAGTACGATCAATTAGATGTGCGTAATACTAATGGTAGATTCGTGTATCCCAATGCAGAGGTAAACTGGGAATTATCCACAGATATCAAAAACGAAGGTGTTCGAGACTTTGAGGTTAACGGAAACAAGCTTTGTCTTTCAAGTTATTTCGAAGAGTTGCATACTATTTCTCATGAAGAGATTGCCAACGATAGAGGGTTTGGAATTAGTGATGTTGAGCCGTCAATTCAATTAATAGAAAGATTGTTGGATGTTAAAAATCGCTAGTATTGAAGGATGTGAAGAAATCTTGCAACTGGCTTCTCAGCAAGTCATGGAATCTGGTAACTTCATTAATGGCAAAGAAGTTGCACGATTTGAAGCAGATATGTGTCGATTTTCCACCTCAGAGCACGCAATCGCTGTTAATTCAGGTACAGATGCTTTAATTATTGTTTTACAATCTTTGGGAATTAAACCGGGTGATGAAGTTATCGCAACTCCTTTTTCTTTTGTTGCGACTGCTGAAGCGATTAAAAGGGTTGGAGCCTCACCAGTTTTTGTGGATATAGATGATACTTGTAATCTTGATTTAGATCAAATAGAAGATGCTATCAATGTTACAAAAACAAAAGCTGTTTTGGCAGTTAATCTTTATGGGAATCCTTGTGAGGCTGGTCGGTTAGAAGAGATTTGTCGTCAAAACAATTTGAAACTGATATTTGATTCAGCTCAAGCTTTTGGTGCAACATATGATTCTGTACCTATCAATAAATTTGCTGATGCAACAATTTACTCTTTTTATCCGACAAAGATTTTAGGAGGAATTAGTGATGGCGGCATGATCTTAACAGATAATGCTGCTGTTGCTTGTAAAGCCAAACGTTATCGAAATCATGGATTTATAGAGAAAAATGATTCCGTGCTTGTTGGTTATAATTCGAGAATGAGTGAAATACAGGGAGCTTTTTTACGATATCGTTTGCAAATAATTAATATGGATTTGGTATTAAGAAAAGCTCAAGCGGTTGTTTATGGTTTAAATCTTCCTGAAAGAGTATTACTTAAATTTAACGAAGGTTGTGTTTGGAACAGTTATACAATCTGCACGGATCGTAGAGATGTTGTAGCGAAGTGTTTGCAGGATAATGGTATTGAAACGAAGGTTTATTATGACACGTTGATTACTGATATGGAACCATATCAGAGTTCGAACCAGTTTCAACGTGCAGAGTTTTTTAAAGAAAGAGTATTGAGTTTGCCGATTGGGTCTCACGTTACAAGTGAAGACATAAAAAAAATTTGTAGCTTGATTGTAAATTGCATATGATAAAACTTGGTTTTTGCATTCCTAATTGCACAATGGGGGGTGTGACTCGATTAATTTTAACTATGATGAACGCTCCTGTTGATCATAATATTGAATGGTCTGGAATTGCTATTGGGAGTTCATATGGTTTTGACGAATCTACAGCAAAGCAGTTTTTGCGTTATTGTCCGATTTATGCTGTGGATGACACGCCTGTCTATCAGAATTTAGTGTCAATTGTGCCCAATGCATGTCAGCAGGTAATAGATGATTCAGATGTAATCAATTTATGGGGTTATATGCGTTCTAGTTACGAGTTAGATACTGCTGATTGGCATCGAAAGCCGATGTTAGTTGTTGCTCATGGACAATGTAAATGGACAACGATGAATGTTAAATTTAGCATTAATCGATTTCCTTCAGAGGTAATACCAGTTTCAGTTTCTCAGAAGGGAATAGAATGTTTCCCAAAACAAATTCAAGACGATGTTCACGTAATTTATAATGGAGTTGATTTTACTCGTTGTGCTCCTGTGAAGCCTTTGGATATTGATTCGACATTGATTGGTTATATTGGTCGGATTACTCGCCGAAAAGGTGTTTTAGATATTGCGGATGCTGTTTACAAATTAGGTGAAGGTTACAGAGGTTTATTTGTTGGTCATGATGGGCGTGATCGGGATCGAGTCTTGCGAAGATTTGCAGAATATGGTGATTCAATTTTAATTTCTCCGATTAGAGAAGATATTGGTTCTATTTTAGCTTCTTTAGGTTGTTTGGTGATTTCATCTCCTTTTGAAGGTGGACCATTAGTTGCTATTGAATCATGGGTTGCAGGCTGTCCTGTTGTTTCGACTGCTGTTGGTATTATTCCTGAATTGGAGCATCAATATGGACCAATGACATACAGGATTCCGTTCGATGCTGCGGCAGACGATATGATAGCACCAATATTGTCTGCCATCAATTATGATGGAAGAGTAGAAAAGGCTCGAAAAATTGCTTGGGAGTTGTTTTCTTCTTCAAAAATGATGAAGCGATATGAAGAAGTGATTCAGAAATATTTATAAGGAATGGTCATGAATGAAGATTTGCAGGAATTTGCTCGAAACACTTTGTTGGAACGTTTAGCCCAATGTACAGAAGAACAAAATTTTTGTTTTAAACGTATGTACTCTCCAGATGATTTAACTTTGGATATAGAAACGGTTGTGAAGAATATGCCGGTAGAAAATTTAAGTTGGGCAATGGATCAAGTGAAACGTACTATAATAAAAAATAGCAGGTGAGGAAGCGGGTTCGATTCCCGTAGACCTAGCGGCGGTTGGCAGATGCGAAAGCTGTCGAGTCATCGAGAGGCGTTGGTACGCAGGTGCAAAAAATGTTTTAGTAAGCCGTCGCTAGGTCATTTTTGAGAGATTATTCGAGAATTTGGAGACCATGTTCTCTGTCGAGGACTTTGTATTCGACTTTGGTTGGTTCCATGATTTGTAAATGTTCTAATACTTTATCTTTAGGAAGAGTAGAACAGGTATAAACGTCGAGTTGAACCAATCCGGGATTACATTCATCCCAAATATGTAAAGCACAATGGCTTGTTTCGATAATAACTACTGCGGTAATCCCTTTATTTCCGGGTTGATCACAGTATTCGACAAGTGGGCCAGCGAGTTTTTTCATATTGATTTTTTCGATCAATTCGTTCATCCATTGACGTGTTTGGTCAACGTCGTTTAATGGTTTTTCAACTTCGGCACGAATAATAATGTGTTGATGTACAAGCATGTATTTGCTCCTTGTGTAGCAAAGATTTGTTTGGTAATATTTATTCATAATTACGTAACTTTTATTAGGAGATAAGATATGTTGTAGAACGAAAAATGTAAAGAGGTTGTTTTCCATTTTAACAAAGGTCATTTAAAAGATCCGGCAATTCCCATGTGGATCTTAAAATTTAAAGGTCAGACACATTATGTGGACCATGTAATGGCGAACGCTAAATGGTCTACGAAGGAAACTCCAGACAATCCTGCTACCAAAGGTAGTATCAAATTTCGCAATGTTTTTGTTACAATTGATAAAGACAATTGTGCAGAAATTCGACAAGAATAAAATTATAACGAGGGGTTTTGAACCGCTTTAGGAAAATTTATAAAATTCCTAAAGAAATTCAAAGGAATGACGATCATACACATATGAAACTTGATAAAAGACAAAAGAAAATATTGAAGTGCATCTACAAACACCACCCTTATCCCTACGACAAGGATGACATTGTTGATTATGATTGTAGCCCTCGATCTTACAAAAGAACTTGTCAGGGGCATAGGTTGTCTCTAACAAAAACTCCATTGCTACTCAACTTATATGAAATTACAGATCTATGTTTTAATAGCAATGCTAACGTTAGGGAATCTACATACAATAGTGTAGAACTTATGGTTGATATGGGATTTGTTTGTAAGCTACCTGATTTAGAGAGAAAGCGACAAAGGTTGAATTATGATGGCAGTAAGTTGTCCGAAAACATAGATGTTACAATATTTTTGTACCAAGTTACTGATAAAGGTATTAAATATATCACTCGCTGGAAAAGAAGAACTTTGAATGTACTTTGGTGGATTTTCGATAAATTTATAACTGTCGCTGGAATATCTTTACTATTAAAACTAATGGGTGTGTTTCAATGAAATTCACCCGATCTAGTAAATGTACTTTGAAGTTTGCCACAGAAGCGAAACGACAAATACTCAAAACCATACTCACAGAGTATGGTCAAGTGGTCAATTTCTTTATTGAGCAGTTCTGGATCAATACACCTACAAAAGCCAAACTTCTGAAAGATATCGTAAATCTACCTGACACATGGTTCTCGGCACGACTTAGAAAAGTTGCTGCTAGAGAAGCAATAGATTTAATCAATTCAACAAAAAAAGCAGGTAGGACAACAAAGCCAGTGCATCAAGGTAAAAGGATGCATGTCTCTTCAACCATCGCAAGCCTACAAATTAAGAAAACAGCAAAGAGTTTTGATTGTTGGCTGCATTTAGCAAGTATGGGAAACAAAATCATTCTTGATCTTCCAATCAAAGGTCACAAGCATGTCAATCGCCTTATGGCAGCAGGCAAACAACTTCAATCTTATATTATCACAGAAAATGATGTTCAATTTTGTTTTGAAATTGAAACTGGACAGAAGATTCAGAAAGGTGAGTTGGTTGGAATAGACACAGGAATCAACGCTCTAGCAAGCCTGTCCAATGGTCAACAACTTGGAACAAAAGTTAAACAACAAATCGAACGAATCAAAAATAAACAACATGGAAGTAAAAAACAAAAGAAAGCTCGCAGAGCTTTAAAACAATATATGGACGAAACAGCAAAAGTAGTTGTTTCTAATAAACAATTAGTTGTGGTTGAAGGTCTGAAGAAGATGAATCACAAAACTAAACTCACACGTCGAGTGAGTAAAAATATTCGGCGTTCTCTTGGTGCATGGTGTTATCGTTATTGGTTAAACAGGGTGCAAATGGCATGTGAATGGAACCGTGTTTCGTTTAGGACTGTCAATCCTGCCTATACTAGTCAACAATGTCATGCTTGTGGTCATACTGAGAGCGGAAATCGAAAAGGAGAAATATTCTTATGTTTGGGTTGTGGTCACACAGACAATGCAGATCTTAATGCAAGTAAGAATATTTTGAATCGATTTCTGAGTGGACCTTACGGTGCCGCTTATAAACCTTTAAGTTCTATTGTTTAAGTCACTTGAATCTGGTATAAATTTATAGTTTTAAAGGAACGGTAGTGTAATAGATCCTCGGTTTACGGAACCTAATCCGGGTTCGAGTCCCGGCCCCTCGATTTTTGACATTGATTAAGATTAGCTGTTTATATATCCTTATACTTAGTTGGTAAGGAGTTTACATGAAAACAGTTATAATTTTAGGCAATGCACGTAGTGGCACATCGATGGTTAGCGGTATTGTTCATCATTTGGGAATCAATATGCGTCCTAAAGATAATCCATCTGTCCAAAATCCTAAAGGCTCTTTTGAAGATCACGACTTCATTCAGTGGACAAGCACTATTTGCCAATCTTTAATTGATGGAGATTATGAAAAAGCTGATGAAGCCACGCAGTTAATGAATGAAGGAATTCAGTGGAGAATGGAGCAAGGTGAAGATTGGGGTTTTAAAAGTGCTTTAACGCATCGAATTTTACATCGTTTTGATTTTTCTTTGTTTGATGAAGTTTATTTTATCATTAATTATAGAAATGATTTACACAATGCTCGTTCGTGGTTGTTTCATTTAAAAGAAAATTACAATGATACTAGTCGTTCTTTAGAAGATGCTTTAGAAGAGATTAGCAAAGGTAATCGAAACTTGTCTTTGGTGGCTTCTAAGCTCGAAGAACAAAATAAGTATTATACTTGTTACGAAGATGTAAAAGATGATCCTTTACGAGTGGCGGAAGAGATTGCTGAATTTTTAGGAATAGAGTTTACGGATAATCTACGTCAGGCTGTAGATGATTTTATTTTACGAGATTATTCCACAATAAAGAAGGGTAAGTAATGAATACAGATATTTGTATAGGTGAATATCAGGAATGTGTTTTAGGCAATCATGATTACTATGATTATTCAGGTGATTGGAATAATTGGGGAGATATAGACGATTTAAGAGCACAAGCTAAACAATTTTTACAAGAAATGTTTGGTACGAATCTTTGTACAGAAATTCATCCACCTGTTCCAGTAAGCCACTCTGTCCCTTGGGAATCAGAAGGTTTTTAAGGATGGGTAAACAACGTGCATCGGTTCGTAGATTAAGAAAACAACGTCGAGAAAGACGTGTAATGAGATTGCTGGAAATGTATCAAAGAGATCCTTCTTGGGGTTCGTGGACTCCGCAACTTTTGTGGAACCCAAATATAGTTCCAAGATATCTATTAGTTGGTGATTACAAGCTGGTGCCTTGGGAATCAGAAGGTTTTTAGGGATGGTTGGCAGTAATTTACGAATAGTAACTGATGATGATTGGGATATGTTATTTGATTATAGCGATGAGTCAGTTTCTTTGACTCCTGCTCAGGAAGAGTGGGTGACAGAGTTTGAGTCAAGAATGATTTCAAATTATGGAAAGCCAAAAGTTGATTCATTTTTGTGGTTGAAAGAAGGGTTTTGATGGTAGTTGTATATGACGCAAATGGACTTTCTGTAGTTCATTCAAACGGACAAAGAGGACCTAGATTTATTATGGGGATAGGTCTTTCGCATTCTGAGGAAGATATTCCTTTAGAATATAATAGTTTTTTAAATGGTTTCGTTTCTACCGAAGCGGCAGAAAAATATTTTGTAGCTAACCCTAATCGTACTGTAAGTTGGGAAGATGGGGAATCATTAATAAGAGTAAAAGACGGTACTGGATGGGAAAAAGAAGGATTTTAAAACATACATATGCTCGGTGAGTGTGAGGGATGCACGGTAGTCTACGAAACTGCAAGACGAGGCTCGACTCCTCGACCGAGTACTTTACAAAGGGTGATTTTATGATTAACGATCAATTTATTCAAGATTTGATGAAAGGCGTTAACCCAAACCCAACGTACCCAAGTCACTATTATGACGAAGATCATGATACACTTGAGATGTTCTTTAAAAATGGAAGTTATTACGGTAAAAATCTATCAGATTCAGTTGTTGGATATTACAGTTACGATGATGGCGAATTAATTGGTATGATGATTATGGGCGTTAAAACAAAAATGCAAGCCCGAAAGGATTGAAAATGGATTTCATGGAAGAAATAGCTATTTGGTCACAGATTGACGAAGGCTCAAAACGCAAGACAGTCGTAATGGAAGGTTGTCAAGAAAAAATTATCGATTCAGATAATTATTTCGGAAGACCGGTTCTTGGAAAAATTATCGCATTTCCTATGCGATCTATTACACAATTTAGTTATAATAAGCCTTGGGCGGTAATTAGTATTACAGATCCTGATTATCAACCACCAAGAATCAATGAGACAAATTGTGTAGATATTTTGAGATTACAGTTTGATGATGTTGAATTGCCACGTGGAAGTATGGTACCTATCTCGTCAGAGCAAGCGGAAAAGACTTGGGATTTTGTAGCATCTGTTTGGGATCAAATTGATCTTTTGGCAATTCATTGTCATGCAGGAATCAGTCGATCAACAGCATTTGCGAAAGCAATTTCTGAAGTGTACCAATCTGAGTTTGCTGATTACTTTACACAACTGTATTCTCCAAATGCTTTGGTTTACAAAGTGTTGATGGAGCACAAGTCATGAAGTATCAACTTAGTTGTTACGATCCTGTAACCGATGAATTAATTTCAGCAACTGAATTAAAGATGACAAAAAATGAGTTACAAAAATTGTTTCATCTTGATTCTTATGATATCGAAAATTTTAGTTCACTAACAGTTACTGCGGCACATCGACAGGAACTGACTAAAAGAACGAAGCAAAATATCAGCTTGGATGAATTTTGTTATGTTGTTGAAGCCACATCAGACGATGATCCCTTCGCAGATTTAAATGTATTGTATTAAGGTCATATATGGCAATTTTAAGAGGGTTTCCCGCTAGTAATAGAGTTTCTACTAGTCTTCCTTTTGATGAGGTAGATGGTGATTGGGTGTGTATTGGTGAATGTCGTGTTGCCGATAATAATGATCCGATGAACAGTGGTCGAATCAAGCTAGGAAATGGTCAATGGATATACCCTCGTTGGGGGAGGACTACAGGGTTTTACGGCATTCCTTCTGTTAATTCTTTAGTAAAAGTATGGCGAAAAGAACTTGGATCTTCAGGTCAGTTTTGTGTTTACGAAACGATTACACCAAATTTAACGGATGATGATATTACTTGGGAAAGTGAAGGATTCTAAAGTTTTCTTTACAAGATTCGATAATAATTGTATAATTTCCTTTTGAAAGAGTTTTATAATGAAGATAAGAGTGATTACCAGAGATTGGAAAGGTTCTTATTGTAAAGAGGACTTTGCTTCTGTAAAAGGCATGATATGTCAGGGTGGGGAAGATGATGTTGACACCCAAGGAGACATGTATGCAATGGTGTTTACAGATCAGCAAACAGATGAATCGGCTCAGGATTTGTATGATCTCTTTATGAATTTTGTATACACCTATGATAATCCAGATTCTGGTAGGTATCATGATGATGTAGGAATTACAATTGGGGGTCGCCAATGCTTTCTTCTTGAAGAAGAAAGATATGGACCAACTTTAATTGAAGTGGTGGATCAAAATGCCTGATATAGATGAAATGATGTCTGAAGAATTTTTAAAACAATGGTTTGAAGATCATTGGCAAGATGATGACTATTTTGAGAAAACTGAAGCCATGATGAAAGAGGTTGGCGGATTTTGGTGTACGGAAAGTGTTTACGACTTTCATCATGACATAATCACTCCTTATTACCAAGACGTGATGGATTTTCTCACTCTTAAAGGTTATCGTGTTTTCAAGATTACAAATGATGATAAAACAGAAACTAATTGGTTTGTATTTGAAAAATGAAAAAGAAGCTTAAAGATCAAACGTTAATGCTTAAAGCAGAAGAGTGCTTAACTGCTTTAGGTTATATGCCGCAATGGGATTTTTTCTATGCAATGCAAACCTTTGTCCACTTTAATTACGGTTTATATAAGTCGCCAACAATGTCTGAAATTGTAGAAATGTTGAAAGAACAATGCCGATCAGAGCGAGTTGGACCATATGAACCATATTTGAATTATGATGAAGGTCGATAGTGAATAAGAGCAATTAATATTAGTAATACACACATCTTATAGTATGAGGCGGCTGTCATGGTCGCAAGAGCGTTGAGGCGAGAGCCGAGCTGTCTACCTTTGAAGCCACGAGAGGTCAGACCGGGTGACCGGCGTACTATGAGATGTGTATGCTCTCGTAGCTCAATTGGAAGAGCAACGGCCTTCTAAGCCGTAGGTTGCAGGTTCGAGTCCTGCCGGGAGTACTTTTTAACAAAGCGTTTAATCTTAGTCAGAAAGGATTTAATTATCAAGTATTTTTAAATCAGGTAGTTATGTGTGCAAGTTGTGCAAATAGTGGCACAGTTACCACAAAACAAGGTTTTAAACCTTGTCCAAAATGTAACAAAAAAAGTTAAGAATTTTGAGCACGAAATCATCTGAGTTAGAAGGTTTCGTGCTTAGGTCTTATGGTAGGTTAATATGCAAATTAATCCTGATGGTGTTACTAAGTGTACTCTTGGTGAACTCCAAAAACATATGTCGGAACAAATAGCGAAAGAAGCAACTTGGCAGCAATTTAAAATACAGGATCAAAGTGTTGCTGTGATGCCTTCAGGTCGTTGTTATTGGTACGAACAGTGTCGGGAGTTTGATTCATGGACGGAGCTACTAGAAGCTCTTAGAGAAGATGCTATTCGAGTATTTAAGCAGAACATTCAAGTATACACTCCTATTGTGGCAGAATTTGACAGGGGTGAGCGAGAATATAGTGAGTATTTTACGAAAGAGCGTGTGGAGCATTTTCGTGAAATATTAGAAAAAACTTCTGAATGGATCGACCTTGCTAAAAAAGGTGCGATTTTTTTGTGGTGTGAAGATTGTGAAACTTCTTTGACTTGTTTTGATTTGCAGTTCGAACATCCTCCAAAGTGTGACAAATGTAATCGAGAATTGGAACTTAAAAATGACGACGAAGCAAGAGTTGATTGACAAAATTAAAAGATTTCGTGTAGTGGGCGAAGAGATTGGCAAACTTACCGAAGAAAGTAAAGATCTAAGAAAAGAAATCGCTGATGCAATAACAGAGTTGGATCTAGGAGAGCTATCAGAGACCACTCCTGTTTTATTAGCAATAGGTGATATGCAAGCAGCTGTTACTAGAGCTAAGAATTCAAAAGATTTTACAATTTTAACACGTGATATGAATAGATTGGAGTAAGGTTATGACTAAGGTAAAGGTAAGCGGTGAAGGTAAAGTTAAAGGCAAGCCAGATATTGCTATTATTCAAGTCAAGGTCGAAAACGAAAATAAAGATCAATTAGTATGTCGGCAATTAAATAATCAAGCTTGCGATTCGGTTGTGAGTTTCTTCAAAAGTATAACTGGCGAAGACGATATTCATGCTACACCTGCTCGTGTTTACCCTCAATATAAAGAAGGCATGAGAGGTTCAAAAATTGTAGGATATATAGCTACAAATACAATTACTGGACATATCAGAAACCTCGAACTTATTCAGCAAGCTGTTCAAAAAATCAATACTCTAGATCAAAGTTTGATCCAAGTTTCAAGTCTTCAGTTTGATATTGAAAACAAATTTGAACTAGAAAATCAGGCAAGACAGATTGCATTTGCTGACGCAAAATGTAGAGCCGAGACATATGGGAAAGAGATTGGATTACATATTAAAAAGGTTAAAAGTATCGAAGAAAATTTGCGATATAATTCAACCGCTCGTCATCCTTCTGGGAAATTCGGTATTACATTACATGAATCTAATGATTTCACTAATCTTTCTTCGCATGAAGAAACTTTAGAAACAGGCAATATCGAATTAACAGTAGAAGTTCAGGTTTGTTTTAAGCTTGGTGAAGAGGTATCAAATTGTTCAACAAATTGATTTATTGGATTACCAATCGTCCTATCTCAGGTATAGATATGAGATATTGTGGTTATTGTTCTAATTGTAACGAGCATGTTTCAATTGTAACACGTGGAAAAATAGCTCATTGTCGTTCTTGTGGACATGAATTTGAGATGCCAAAATTTTCTGATGAAGACAAAAAAGATCTAATTAGAAGTTCGGCATCTTTTTGGAAGCGTGGAGCAAAATTACCTTATGATTGGTATAAACGTTCTGAATCAGAGCGTTTTGCTATGTTGGAAGGTAGAAGAGGTTTGCTTGATGATACTTGTGAACGAGTAAAGAAATGGTATCGGACTATTTTCGTTAGATGGAGTTTTTGAGTTTGCCGCCATCGCATAATGGTAGTGCATCTGCGTGGTATGCAGAAGGTCAGGGTTCGATTCCCTGTGGCGGCTTTTTAGTAGGATAATAACTATGCCTTGGATTTGGAAAGCATATATTCCTGTCGTACTTGTTTTTATCTTTATTTTATTTCTCATATCTACAATGCTGTTCATGGTTTTTACCATGATGAAGCCTTTTGGTTTAATTGTTAATTGCATTGTTACGGGAAGTGTAGCTGTGTTTTTTATAGGTAAATTGATTCATCTTGTGTGGGTAGTCTTTTTTGCTCCAAGTATAAATCATACTTATTCTTGTTGCAAAGATCTTGAACCAATAACAGTAAATTGGCAGAAGGATGGGTTCTAAGATGTTAAAAGCAATTTGGAATAGTGATATAAAAATTTGGGGTTGTGTTAAGTGTTTATATCTACTTTTTCTTGTGATAGCTCCTTTATATTTGATCACATTTAGTATCTTGTATTTCAATGGTTATTCTTCTTTTTCGTTGGCTTGTTCCGGTTTTTTGGGATTTGTGGTTCTTTGGGGCATAGCTTACACAATATTATGTGAACGATTTTTCCATTTGAGAAGTTTAGATCGAAATCGAATGCATACAATTGATCGAAGTCCTCGTATAGCAATCATTACCAGTGATTGGGAAAAAGAAGGATTTTAATGATCAGCAAGTCAGGTTTAATTTGGACCATTGTTTTTATAGGATGGGACTTTCTTTTTGTTGATGTTTTTGGTTCAACTAAAAATATAGCCTTTTTGTGTTATTGTTTAATGCTTCCAATCTTAGGATGGAAATTAATCAATCCACTTAGAAAAGTATGGAACAATCCAGATAGATTAGAAGCTTGGATTAACAATTATACAGATGGAACTCAAATACCTGCTTTTATTGTTTATTGTTTTTTAGGTACGTTGATTTCTATTACTTTTAATTGGATACCTTTTTATGCAATATTAACGATGTTATCAGCAGCTGCTTATTTGATCGTTGTGATTTTTTTTATTGCGATTCCTCGTTGGCATAATTTAGATATCCAACGTTTAAAAGATCGCAAAGCAGATATTTCAATTGGAATTCAAAGTTGGCTTAAAGAAGGATTTTGAATACTGATATGTTTTAGGAGTAGATAATGAGAATTATTTCAAAGGTAAAAGATTATTACGATTGTATACAGGGATCTGGTCAGGATATGGATCTTGTATATTTGCGTAAAGAATGGGAGGATGAAGATTTTAAATGGCAGTGGCCAGTATTGGAACTTCAATATAACTCTCGTCCAGTTTACACTCGTCAAAATATTATTGGATTCTGTGGTAAAATTTATCCATGCGTTCAAATTATGATGAATAACGAACATCCTTCAAAGTATAATCTTGATTTTGATCTAGATTCACAGATGATTAGTTGTTATTCTGTTGAAGATGTAGATAAATTCTTTAAGGAAAATTTTAAAGATGAGGAATATGAATATTTCAAGTCTTCAAAATGGAATTACAGTTGGAGAAACCGTTGGTGGCACGCTCTTCGCTATTCTGTTTTTGAAAAATGGTTTACAGAAATAGATAAAATAAAAGATAATTATGAAGATCTTTTTACAGAGAATCACTCTCCTATTTTTGTAGCTACTAGCACAACAGTAACGAAGTATGATTACTTGTCTCACGAGCATGGTAAACCAGAAAAATCAAAAATGGTTTGGAACGCTTCCTTGAAAGAATTTGAGTTTTTCAAAGTGTTTGAACCTTATTCGGCATTTCAGGAAATTACAATGTTTTTGGGTAGTTTGGCTTCACCGGAGAAAGAGATACCGGAGATGACAGACGATGTTAAAATTGGTCAAAAAGGTTTTAACGAATGGAGTTTTAGAAAACCTCCATCAAAGAAGAAATAATAATTAAGCGTCATTGGTGCAATTGGCAGCATATCAGACTTCCACTCTGATGATAGGGGTTCAAATCCCCTATGACGCATTTTTTGCTAGATTGTGCTTAAATACCTTAAATAAATGTTATTTAAGGAGTTTATCATGCTTTCATTTGCAGAATGGTTAATAGAAAATGAATTTATAGGTCCCCCTAGTTTAGATCAAATTGGCAAAGAAATAGTGCAAATGTATCTAACAGGAGATTTTTCAATGTCCGCTCTTTCAAAACATGTTGCCGAAAAAATAGGGAAACCTCCAACAGGTAAGATTGTTAAAAACATAATTGTCACATACCTTACTCCAGAAGTGAAAGAGCAAGCTTTGATAAAAAGACAATCTGATAGACTTGCCAGTAAAAAAAGATGTGAATGCGGCAATATTATTACTGTTAAGGGAGATCGTTATTGTAAGCCTTGTTTTCGTGCTATTAAAGATCAAATGGCACGAGATGGATATTTGACTCAAACTAATTTTTATAAACCAAAATATCGTTCTTCTGATGCCCAAGAAGATAGATATGCAACTAAATATGGTCATTAATTTTAAGAAAGTATAACATGAATATGAAACGTCGTGAATTTTTAGGTACAGTTGCTGCTTCTCCGCTCTTGTTTGGTGTAACTCAATATGATGAAGCCAAATCTTTGTATCAAGAAGCCCAACAGTTGTGTTCTTCGATGCAAGTGGTGGAAGATCAGGTAGCTGATAATGTTTCTGTTTGTTGTAAAACTGATACTTCAGAATATTGGTTCATTGTTGGGAAACGTGATGTAAACCATTTTCCAAATCGAACTTATCAACCCGGATTTTGTACTGCAACTCAGAATGGAGATGTTGTTGTCTCTGGAAAGGTTGATCGAGCACGTACATCGCCCGATCAGTTAGAGAGTATCGTTGTAAATGGTATGATGGTACGCAGCATTTTTAAATTTTTCCCGAAAATAGAATATTTAGCTGCTTTACATTTTGCTCAATCTGATTCTAATTACTTCAATCAATTTAGAGAGTATTTACTACACCGAAGAAAAGTAATCGTAACAGGCAACGAATTAGAGATTTTAAAAGAAGAGAGTAAAAAATTATGTTACCCCTTAAAATCCATTCCGGTGTCAGCAGATGTTGTTTACAATGTGCGTGTAGATGATCCAAACGCTTATTCTGACACAAATCAGGATGGTCATCGTTACAAAGTGAGAAAAGTTGTTTATAACAATCAATGGATGTTAGAAACGACTCATAATATTTCAGAACATCTTGATCATGTTTTGAGTGAATTAAACAAAAGTGAATATTTGGCAGCATTGTATTTTTCTAAAAATATCCATTATCGTTGTGAAAACTATCAAAAGATAATGGAATTTAGAGATTATTTAATCGAACAAAATTCTATCGTTTGATAGTATGGGACGGTAGCTCAGTGGATAGAGCATCGAATTTCTAATTCGAGGGTCGCAGGTTCGAATCCTGCTCGTCCTATTTTTACCGGAGTCAAAAATGCTTCTTTACCAAATCAGTCTTGCAATTATTTGGTTCTTGATATTGTTACCCCCATTCGTGACGGTTTATAAAGAAACAGGTAAGTGGTATTCCGTTGGTGTTATATGGTTTATCTCTGCTGCAATGGCTCTTCCTTTCTTGCTAGTCGGATCTACTCTTTAAATGTTGATGACTAATCCAAATTTTGTGATTATTTGTGGAAGCCGTACTGGATCTAATATGTTAGGTTCGGCGATTGGTAGTCATTCGCAGATTAATTGGTTAGCTGAGGTAATGATTTTTCGGAAGATTACCAACAGCAATTGTTCTACTCCAGAAGAGTATCTTGATACTTATTTCCAAGGTTCTGGCACAGGTGTAAAAATTGCTTATCGTAATCTCGATTACTTCGAAGATTTTGATCAATATTTTCATAGAAACAATTTACGTGTAGTGCATTTGGTACGCTGCCCACTTCAGGTCGCCACAAGCTATTTGTTAGCTTCATATCATAATGCTTGGAAAAATCAGAGTTATACAGATCACATAGAACTTTCTGTTCAAGATGTATTATACCTTGCAAAACTGTATAAATTACGATGTGATCATGTTTCTTACAAACTGCCAAATTGTTTAGTTGTACATTACGAAGAACTGATAGTCGATTTTGCAAAATATACAAAATCAATTTTTGAATATTTAGGATACCCATACGAAGAAGTCCATCCTTTCACTCTTCAACAATCGAATGACAAATCTTTGTTTATAACAAACTGGAATGAGATTGAAGTGGCTTATCAAGAAACTTGTGTTTAAGGTAAAACCTTTCAAGATCTTTGATGTAAGAAAAGTCTGTTTTAAACGAATGGTGTTCCCAGTCGTAAATTTTTACCTCACATTTATCTTTCATTTTTGATTGATATTCATATGCATGTTCAACTGGTATGTATCGATCTCGATTACCCATTAAAATTAATGTAGGTGAGCAATTTTCGTCGATGTTATGAATAGGGCTTATTGCCTTCAGTTCACCTTTTGGTATGTTGAAGTTATTGAAAAGAAATTGTCCCATTTTTTTCATCTTTGTTCTTTTTAAATGTTGCATATTTAAAACAGAATTAAATAAGATAGTGGTTGTAGGATTTGTTTCAATTGAAAGCATAGCTGCTAATTGACCCCCAGCTGAACTTCCTCCAATACTGGTTTTGTTTTGGTTAACATTATATTTTTCAATAAGAAATTCTCTAAGACTTTTCAGATATTCGTATAAGTTTTTCCATGTATACTTTCTTGTATCCAGAGAAGGATAATCAGCAGATACTGACAAAACTCCTGATTTAGCCAGTAAATTACTAGGTCGATAAAATTCTTGTGGATTAGTGGTTAACCAACTCCCTCCACAAAACCAAAGAGCGAATGCTGGATTTTCGACATTAATAGGAATGAAAACATGAGATTCAAATCCTTCAAATTGAACAATCTCTTTTGTTACCAGTTGTTTTTCAAACATATATTTCCTTAACTAAGATATTGACGTGATATTTATTCTATCATAAGGTCAATTTTTTTATGTATCACATTGTGCGTGAAGCAAGAAGTGGGCGAGATCGATCTATTGTCGAAGTGTTATCCAGTCATCATTATTGGATTGTAGCCTATTTCTGGAAGTGTATTGCTTATCACCTTTTTGAATGTATCCCTTCTTTCTATGTTTGGAAAGTAAGATCCGATGCTGCATTAGAGATTATGTTGGATCGATTAAATCGTAGCAATTCGAATTTATTACGTGTTTACATAACGAATACATTAGATGGAGGACAGACAGTTGTTTACGAATGGGATGATCTTTATGAGAATGTATGTTGGGAAAGAGATGGGTTTTGATGTTCAGAGCATTTCGAAGAACTCATGGTTGGTATGTAGCACGGGTTAATGATATTAACCAACCCCCTTTTACATACACTGACGCTTCGGCAATTGCTCATTTTTATTTTAAGTGGCAAGCGAAGTTGTATCGTTGGTTTTGGCATGATTGTGTAAATGTGACAAATCACACGGTATCAATAATCTCAGTATCTGATTTTAATTTAATCTTAGATCGGTGTTTCGAATATTGGGATAATTATTATTCTTCAGAAGTTCAGGAACAACCGTTTTTTATTAATTGGGAAAAGGAAGGTTTTTAGTATGTCGAAACTACCAGAGTTTCCAAAAGATTTTTACAAACATTGTCCTAAAGTACAAGATGCAAAAAGTTGGCATCAGCAATTTGATAAAGAGGACGAATTTGATCCTGAAGACTATGCAGAATGTGCGTTCAACCGTGCCGGAATGGGTATGGAATGTGAAAATTGTAGAAAGTTTCTAACTCGACCATGTGAGCACCATCCAGTGGACGCAGAATTTCTTCCTAAAATTGAACAATTTTATCAAGATCTGGAAGCTTATGACGCTGCTGAAAAAGCTAAATCTGAGGGGCAAAAATCAATATCTTTGACTCTTTCTAAGTGAAAACATATATAAATATGTGAAACATGAAAGACTGCAAATGGGAGGCACATGAAAGATTTTTATGAACACGCTGTAGAGCGTATTGTGGAAGGTTTTGGAAATACTGTTAAGAATATGGCTACATCCTTTGCTGGAGGAGCGATACAACGTGCTCGTGGTCAAAGTCTGAATTTAGGTCAGGCAGTTACCGATCCACTTCAAATGAAGCAAAATCAGTATCAACAGTCTCAAGGTCCTAATCCCTATCAAAAGTTTTTAGATGGTAAACAAAGTAAAATCCAAACGCTGAATCAGTGGTTTCAAAAGCCGCCAATTAACTACCAAACTATCGGTCAGCATTATGGGAATAATTTGAACCAGTTTCAAACAGATATGGGGTCAGCAATGGAGCGTTGGCTAGAAGACGATGATCAACCTGAAACTGGATGGCAACAATATTTGCAACAGCAATTAAAATTGCCTCAAGGTAGTTTTAATCAATAAATTTTAAATCTACTTCCTAAATATCTTAAACAATTTTAGGAGGTAGATTTTGACTAAATATTGGATAGCTCGATCCAAGGATAACTGGACTGTTAGAGAACAGACTACTAATCGTTATGTTTGCGAATACCCAATTGGAGTTTGGGGAAATTTAGCGATTCAAATAATTCAGTCAGAAAATGACCAACAAGTATGGAAACTTGTAGAAGAATACTATAATATACACAAATAACATTGTGTAATTATTGCGGTTATCGTATAGTGGTAGTATACTTGTTTGCCAAGCAAGGGGCCGGAGTTCGATTCTCCGTAACCGCACTTAATATAGAGAGAAATTATCATGGATGTAAATCAAAAAAATACCGAAGTTGTTGAAGAAACAATGACTCCCGAAGAGTTCGAGCAAGCCCAACAAGAGGGCATGGTTTTCAAATCTGAAGTAGAAGCCAAACGAGCTGCTAAGAAGATTGAAAAGCGAATGCTTAAAGAACAGAAGGTCCGGGATGCTGAATGCGAAGAGTTAGTTGCTTTATTCATGGAACATGAACGTGAAGATAAACTGAACCGGATGCCTATACCCGAAAGAGAAGCTTTCGAGATACAAGAGGCACGTCTGAATACTAAAGAAAATAAGTATTGGAGACGTGCCGCTCTTGAAGTGATGCAAAATGGAGCTGCAAAGCGATACATTAAGCAAGAGGCTGAAGCTCAAAAAGCGAAAAAAGCCGAAGCAGCTCTGAAGAAAGCACAAGATCAGCTGACTCTCAAACAGGCAGAATAATTGCTACTTAACCAAATTGTCGAGACATCTGATGTGGTTATCTGACAAAAGAGTCCTATCACTTTCTCCAATTGCGGAGATGTCCTCGACGGTTTGAGGATCGTTCTTATAAAGCGACACACTGGGTTCAACTCCCGGATCTCCGACTAGGAAAATCTTAATGAAATTACAAGCATTAATCGAAATTCTGGAAGCAAATCCAGATGCTGAGTTACATATTTTATTGCCTACAGGCGAACCAATTCCCGAACATTTTCATGTAACGGAAGTAGGTCGAGTACAAAATGATTTTATCGATTGTGGCGGCACTGTAAGACAAAAAGTTTTTTGTTTGTTGCAGGCATGGGTTGCGAATGATGTAGAACATCGTATTACTACCAGTAAACTGTTACAAATATTGAAAAAGGCTGAATCAGTCTTAGGTGTAGAAGATTTGCCAATTGAGTTCGAATATGGCGAACATACAGCTGCTCAATACATCCTTGCTCGTGTACATGTGAGAGATATATCAGACGGAGTTATTGGATTGCTGTTTGAACTCACAGGTAAACAGACTGAGTGTCTTGCTCCCGATAAATGTGGCGTGTTAAATATTTGCTGTTCTGATGATGGATGCTGTGAATCATGTTAGATAAAATATGATGAAGTAAAAAGTTCTCTTAGAACAAGTGAAAAATTTCAATTTTTGCTTCGTTTATTTCAAAATCAACGACCTTTATCTTAATCCAATCTTACAGGATAATTTCCATGCAACTCGTTAGTCTTGTTGATCAGCGTCACGATATTGCTGACACTGATTTACGACATTTGTTGAAATGTTATCTTTATCATATTGAGCTATACGGTCCTCACAGCTGCTGTCTGGAGGCAGATGGTGTGGAAATTGATCCATTGGATTACATCACTTCTGAATCATACAACAGAGCTTTGGGCAAACACAAAAAACAAGAGCAGCTTCGAGCAACGTGGGAAAGATGAAACATGAAAACAAAACAAGTTATCGTAATGCGTGCGAAATATCCTGATGGGCAAGGTGGTACTCGTACTCTTCGTAAAGGGAAATTGGTTGCACAAGGTAGTCATGCTTCTATGGCTTTTCTTTCTAAACGAGTTCGAGAATCGTTCGGAACAGGTCAGCCTCCTAAATTCACAGAAGAAGAACTGGCTTGGTTAGAAGGTTCGTTTGCCAAAGTTTGTTTGTATGTTGATACAGAAGAACAACTTTTGCAAATTTTTCATAAAGCACGGGAACAGGGTTTAACAGCTGAGTTAATTACTGATAGCGGTTTGACTGAATTTCATGGTATTCCTACAAATACTTGTATTGCTATTGGACCTCATGAAGCGAGTAAAATTGATCCTATTACCGGTGATTTGAAGTTGCTTTAATTTGGAGAAAATTCATGAATATATTCAGTCCATTTATCTCTGTATTTCGTTTTGCTAATACTCTTGGAACGGTTGTCATGGTTGGACAAGTTTCATGGTGGTGTTATAAGAAATACTGTGAACTTGATGCTAAGAAGTTACGTTCTTCGGAGATCCGTGAGCGATTCGTGTCTGAATTTGTGACTAGATTTGGCAGAATGCCTACTGAAGAAGAACTAGCAGTCACATTAAGAGCTGCGGATGCTGTAGATCGCCCCTTACAGCACAAAATGAAAGAATTTTTTGCCAGTCTTACGAATCAGTCTTGATTTTTCTTTCACTATATTTGCAATCTTTGTATAATACTTTAAATAATTTTATAGTATGAAGGGAGGTTGTAAATGAAGAAAATCTATGAACGCTATTGTTCACTGCATCCAAACAGCAAGGTGTTAATCCTTGCTGTGTTTGCTTTTACCGTCATATTCGCTGTTAAAATAGCTTCTGATTTTTATGACGACTTTCGACGATTTCAAGAACGTCGAGCTGCCATCCGTTCTAAACTAGATAAACTCAAAGAACAAACAGATTCTACCATTCTTACTATCGAATCTGCCCTTGATTCACTCAAAAAGGCCAAACGCCCTAAAGATTGGATTGGCAAATATAAAGATGCGTGGGGTAACGATCTCAAATTAATGAAATTAAATGGGACTCATCAAGGTTGGGCTGTAGTTTCTGCGGGGCCAGATAAGTTCTTTGGAAATGCTGATGATATTCGAAGGGAAGACGCTAAATTTTCATTTACTGGTGCTGCTGGTTCGTTAATTTTTGATAATGAAGATGAGGTAATTGAGGAAGAGAAGCCAAAGCCAAATGAAGGTGTTCGTAAGTGGTGGTCTTTTTAGGGAGATTTTTATGAATGTACCTACATTTGTGTTGATCGTTTTGGAGAGTGTCTTTTTTTCACTTTTAGTGTTAAGTGCTTTTCTGTTTTCTAATATGAAAAGACGAAACATGACAATCACTCAGGATTTTAAGAATCTTTATATCTCTCTTGCAGTTTACTCTCTCATATTTTTGTTTTTGATTTATTGTTTTGGGGAGTTCTAGAATATAAATGACAGTTTTTCTCATTTGTGCTTATTTGTACGCAGGACTGTGTGTATCTCTGCCTCTTATTGATTTTGAAAACATGGCACACAAAGATAATCTAATTTTGGCTTTAATTTGTATTATTGCTTGGCCTTTGGTACCTGTTGCCAAATTATTGGGATATGTTTGAAATGAATAAAGTTTTGATCAAAATGTCAAATGGCGAATATTTGAAAAGCTGGCAATATTGTCAGGGCTATGAAGATTTCGTTACAACAACAAACATTTTCGAAGCAAAAGATTTTTCTACTCTCAATATTGCAATGGTTGGGAAATTTCAACCAGAAGCGGAGGTAGTAGAAGTTCATTTTGATGCACAAGTTTTAAACACGAAACCCATTACAGAGGTGTGATATGTTGAGACTTATGGTAGCGATAATTAGTTTAATATCTTTATCTGGTACTGCTTTATTTTTGCGGTATTATCAACCTCTTACAGAAGAACATAAAGTTGTTAGTGCGTTTATCATTATTGGATCAATATTGCTTTTATTCATTTCTGGCATGGATACTCTATGCGATTGGATTTACGAAAAATACAAAGGTGACGACAATGAGTCATGAATTTCTTGAAGGTAAAGGACCTAAACACGACATAGCTGTTCAAGGCTTAAATCAGGTATTGAGTGGGTTTTCACGTGGTGAGGTGCGACTTGAGACGGCATTGGCTCAATTGCTGTTAAAGAAATCTTTTGGTGCGACAGCGATCAATGGAATTGTTGACTGGTATTGGGCGGGATATGTTGATCAGTATGTGTTGCCGGTATGTAAAATTATTTATGATACGTTAGAGGTAAAGGAAAAAACTTCTCCAAGTAAATCGTTTCGTTTTGGGGATGATCGTTTGTGGCTTGTAGACCACAAAGGATTGCCAGAATACAAGGTGTTTGTGCATGCTTTGCAAAGCACAAATTTTATTTATTTTTTTAATGACAGATACTTGAATGTTCGTCAATTTTTTAACGAGTACAAAATAAGAGATGAGTTTGACAAAAGAGATGAAGAAGACTTTAAAAAAGATGTACAAAAACATGGCAAGAAGTGGGCACTCAGACAAGAGTATCAATTAGATGAATATGCTAATGATGTTTTGAAAAGTCCTGCTCCAACTCGTTTTTCTTACAAATATTTCACTTCGCCCAAATTTAAATTTGAATATGAAGATCGCAGAGATCCCGGTTATGTTATCTCTACAAGATTTGCTTCTATAGAAAGTATGAATGCTGTCAATAATCATTCTTTGTTGAAATGTTTATTCAATTCCTGTCTTACTCAGGCACTTTCGTTTTTATGTGGATACCAGCATCATTGTTATCTGTCTAAATATTTTGATGCAAATGGCGACTTTAAACCGGAGTTAGACGATGAATGATTATTTCTTTTTTTATGGTGGAGTTTTCTCCCAATGGTGGCGATGTTGGTTTGATGTCGATGGCTTAACCTACAATTGTGCCGAACAGTATATGATGGCTGAAAAGGCTCGTCTTTTTGGAGATGAAGACATGGAAAAGAAAATCATGTTGGCTCAACATCCATCTCTTCAGAAAAAATGTGGTCGTAAAGTCGCTAATTTTAATCTCGATCAATGGAATCAAGTTGCGAAAGATATTGTCTATAAAGGCAATGAAGCAAAATTTTCGCAAAATCCTAAGTTGAAAAAAGATTTAATGAAAACGGGTGATGCTTTGCTTGTAGAGGCAAGTCCAACAGATGTGGTGTGGGGAATTGGTATTGGACTTGAGGATGATCGTCGTTTAGACAAAGCAAATTGGCGGGGGACAAACTGGTTAGGAGAAGTTTTGACACAGTTGAGAAATGATTTGAGGAAATAATGGTTTGTAAAAGAGTAGAAGGTGAAGAACAGTGTGATTGCGGAAATTGTGTAGAAGAACTTTTCACTTGTGTTAACGAGTTGAGAGAAAAGGTGAAAACACAATCTAAAAAAATTATCGATTTAGACAATCGATTACAACAACATCGAAACTATAATAATAAACAATATCGTTGGGATTCAGATTATTTACCATATGGAGAGGATGATCGATGAGTACAGCTGGTAAAGGTGATTCACCAAGACCATTAGGCGTTTCACATGAAAAGTGGGCGGAAAATTGGGAACGTATTTTCGGCAAACCGAAAAAGAAGAAGAAACCAACTAGGAAGGTTAAGAAATGAATAGGAAGAGTTCTGTAATCATTATCCGGCATGGAAGAAGTCTGTATAATGTGGGACTAACAAAATCATTTGATGATGGGATTACAGATTTTGGAATTTTGCAAGCACAGACAGTGGGGCAATATTTTGGATCTGGTAACATGAAAACGGATCTTAGTAAATATGTTTTTCATGTGTCTCCCTTTTATCGATGTTTGTTGACAGCAAAGTACATCAAAGAAGCTGCTAATGGGATTTTTGCAAATGCACAATTTGCTGTAAACCCATTAGTGGGAGAATATATGCTTGCCGGTACTGATGATGTACTCGTTGGTAATCGTGAAGACGAATTTCCAGAATTTGACTGGTCTAGATTTCATCAACATCCAAGTACTTCTGATCAAGGTTATTTACATAAAGCAGAACATGGTGAACAATTTTTGAGGCGTATACATAGTGCTTACGATAGCCTTGATGATCACTCAATTGTTGTGAGCCACGGTATGCCTTGTGTTGCTTTGGGGTTGGAAAGTCAGGGACCGCTACATCATATTCCGGTGTGGGACTATTCAATCAATAATTGCAGTTTGACATGGGTGGTTAACGGTCGGAAGTATTGGTGGGGTCGAAATCTTCATCATCTTGATTACGAAGGCGTAAAAATAACAGAGAATGGACTTGCATTTCATAAATACCTTTAGGTCTATTACTTAATGGGAGGTATTTATGTTAACTTATGTTTTAGCGTCAGTTGCGGTCACATTAGGCGTTCTTTACACGATCAGTCCTACTGTGAAAGCAGATATCCTTGCTGTTATTAACAACATTAAAGCAAAGATGAACAAGAAAAATTAAGTAAAAAAGGGAACCGATAATCCGGTTCCCTTTTTATATATACAGTATGTCTAAAACAATCGGTGTAGAAGTAATTGAGTTGCAGTATGTGATCCCCAATAGTATTGTGGTTAGTGGTACTATTGATGTTAGTACCAATTCTGCTATTTGTCTTTTTATCAATTACTGTCAAACCAACAATGACGATCATATGATCCAACCGGCTCGAATTCGAGTTGAAGGTCGTTATGATGCAGTTGATCATTGGTTACCGGTTACATCTTGGGAGCCAGATCGAACCGCTCCAGCAAGTGCCGAGGTTACAGGTTCTGCTCCAGCAGGTTCTACTTCATTATCGTTTGCTGATACTCCTGAGTTTTGGTCAATTGGTGATTACGCTTTTATTCGTCACCAAGTTGATAGCATTCCCTTAGATTTAACAAAATCAGAATTTGTTCGTATGCAGTCAATTACATCTACGACTGTTGAATTATATGATCCCACTAAGATTAGCCATACAGAGGCTACAGGTGAGTCGATTTACCTTTATAATCGTGCTCAATCTTGGATGGGGCAATTAAATGTTTCTGCATTGACGAGTCTGAGGGTAATGATAGACGCAGCATCTGCTGATAAACAATTTGCAATTGAATCCTCAATCACTTATTTAGATTCGTAAAGGAACCAAATATGTCTGCTGAATACCGAGAAAAATGTCAAGAAATAGCTGAAAAAATGGGTTGTGATATTATTGTGGAAGGATCGAATGTTTATCTCAAATCTGAAGAGATTAAAAGTCATTTTTTGACAATTACCAGCTCTTCTAAATGGAAGCAAATCTATACAGAGTTTGCAAAATGGGGTGAAGGTTGTAATTTAATTGCTCCTGTTGAAATTTCTTAAGTTTTTCTATTGTCATTTAGTTTTATATTTAGTATCCTGACGAAAACATCAATTTTTTAATGGGGAACTAAACATGGAATCAATGACTTTATCTCGTGCTCTAAGATACAAAAAGCGACTGGTAGAACGTATTGGAAAAATTGAGAGAGATATTCAAAACTCTAATTCCTATCGAGTTGAAAATGTGCCTGAGATAGATGTCAACGTGGCTTTAGCACAAAGAACTGAATTGGTGTCTCAATTAGTTTCACTTAAACTGAAACTTCAAGCGGCTACTGCTCCAATTATGGAAATGATTCTAAATCTAGCTGAAAAGAAGGCAGAGATTTCTTTTTGGCAAAGCGTGGACACTAAAAGAGGTATCCATCAGGATCAGTGGGGGGATGCACCAGCCGTTGAATATAATTCAACATTTAGTCGTAATTTTGTAGATGAGCGTATTTTTGAAATACAAAATCAAATTGATCAATTGCAAACAAAAATAGATGCTTTTAATGCAAGTACTGAAATACAAGGTTTAAAACCTTTAGAGGTATTTTAATTTTTGAGAGGGGAGTCTTCAAAATCGTTAGTTTATCTACTTTGTGATCGTAACTGCATCGATTTTGCTTTAAGCTGCAAGTCTCATATTAAATCAAGATGCAAGTCTTAAGCTACAAGACTCACTTTCATTTTGATAATCAACATTTTGTTGATGACCCTCTCATTTTGACTCAAGCCACCTGTAAATCAATACAGGTGGCTTTTTTATTTCACAAATAATTGTCTTTTTGTATAATGGAGCTAGGGTTTTTGTAATTGAGAGGAGAAAATTGATGAATATTGTTGATTTTAATGAGAGTCAGAATCGTTTTCGATTTGTCGAAGGGGATGTTTACGCAAAGACAGATGGTACAAAAACACGTCGTTTTTACCTTGAAGAATTTTGCCCAAGATTAGGGGAGCAGTGGCATCGATCTCTGTTGCCGTTTAAGAAATCCTTTTCTGTTACAGGACAAATGAATGATACTTTGGACCAGATCGAGGTACCTGCAAGTTTTTGTAGAATACTTTTGGAGCAAAGTATTAATTATGTGTTATGTGTGTTCAACAAACATTTTCATGCTCCGCAAATTTATGATGCGAACACAACAGAAAAAATTGCTTTATCTTCTTTAAAAATTTTGCAAGATAAGGTGGACAATGATTGCTTTCGTGATTGGGGAGGTAGTATGCCTACAAAGCCTCCCACTTACGATGAGTTAGATTTATCAAATGACGAACAGTTGTCAAAATATTTAACTCGTCGAAATGCTGAGTATCGAACTGCGTTACTCAATTATCGTCAAATGAAAAAAGAAGCACAACAGGCGAAACAAGCATTACAAACTAAAAACCATGTTTTAGCCTTTGAACTTATCATGAGTTTAGGTGAACTTGTTGTTTGCTTTGAAGAAATGCATAATATTTTAGAGGAATAATATGATTCATGGTAGCTAAGAAATTTAAACAGATTCCCTTACATGAGGATATTTTTGTCTTAAGTAAAGCTTTCAAGCAGTCTGGTTTTCAGCTGTTTGTTGTAGGGGGAGCGGTACGTGACTTTTTGATGTCAAATGACCCTGAAAACTTTCAGCCCAAAGATATCGATTTGGCTACCGATGCTCAGCCATCAGAAGTTGCTCAGCTTCTTGATGATCACCAAATCAGCAATCGCCCTCAAGGAGAAGCATTTGGGGTATGGATTGCTCATATTGTTGATCGAGAATATGAAATCGCTACTTTCCGTGAAGATGGTGAATATTCCGATGGTAGGCGTCCAGATTCAGTTTCTTTTTGTGATGCAGAAGCCGACTATAAACGACGTGATTTGACTATTAATGGTCTTTTTTACGAAATCCCCAAATCAAACGATTTAATGGGAGTGGTTTATGATTATGGTAATGGAGCCGGTTTTGCAGATTTGGCCGATTTTCGTATTCGTACTATTGGAAATCCTGTAGATCGTTTCCAAGAAGATCGATTAAGAGTTATGCGAGCTATCAGGTTTCATGCTCGCTATCATGCCGTATCCGCAGAAGAAGTGTTTGATGCTGGTATGTTGAATGCGATTGCTCGTTTCAAAACTTTGGAAGGAGTGAGTGCTCCACGTATTTACCAAGAGTTCATGGCAGGAATCAATAAGGCATTACATGTTCCTAATTTAATCCGTTCGTATCATAATTTGGAACTTATGCCAGCTATTTTTCCCGCTATTTACAATAATGGACACATGGTGCACGATCAAATTTTGTTGCATTTGCCAGAAGATGGCAGAAATATAGCTGTGATTTTGGCATCTATGTTTGTGCATGTCGATCCTGAGCTAGTGAGGTCCTGCTTGAATGAAATGTGTTGGCCAAATGACGTCAGTAACGAAGTAAGATATTTGTTGAACGTTTTTCAAGCAGAGTTGGAAGAAGTTTATCGTTTTGCAAGAAAACTAACAGATGTTCGTAGACAAAATTTGAGTGATTTTGTTGATGTTGTACATCGTTTAGATCAAAAGAAGCATCGAGATGTGTATGAATATTTGATTGGTTATGAAATTCCTGAATTTGGTGGCGATTTTATCACTGACCAGTTTGGTATAGAACCGGGGCCAGAAATGGGAGAAAAGCAACGAGAGTTGCATAAGCAGCATTTCTTGAATGGTTATAACAGTTTTTAAAAAAGGAGAAGATTATGTCTATTTCTGTTGGTAAATTAGCGACCGGTAATTGCGAACTTTTGCAATTTTTATCTTTTAAAGAGGTTATGGAGTTACATCCATTGATAAATACTCAAAATTTAGAATATTTTGATGCAAAAAAAACAAAACCAATAAAAGCAAGACCTGTCAATGCAATATTAAAAAGTACTGGTGAGAAAGTATTTAATAAACTTTCGTTATCTACTTTAGAAGGTAATCAACCATTAAAGGCAGATTCGTTTATTTGCTGTGGAGAAATGGGGGATATGTGGCAACAGACAGCAGATAAAATACATGCTAAGTACATGATTACTTCTTTAGATCATGATGGATGGGCTACATATCTCCCAAAAGATAGTGAAGATGCTATTGTTAATGCCTTTCAAGTTACTGATAACGGTGTAGGTGAGTTTGGAGGATTTTCTATTATCAATCCTTGGTGGGGAGAACCTCATATTGTTAAAGTTGATTTTTTAAAGAAATTAGGTATTGATTTAAAAACATGTGTAGGTGACCCTAAAGATATAAATGAAGAGAATGCCAAGATATATTTACATTACGGTGTTGCTGGAGACTTTATTGTTCAAAATAAGTCTGACAAAATGGACACTTATCGTGTCGCTAAAGACTTCTTTAATGCCACTTATCAAACTATCTGATTTTTTGCAATTTATACAAAACCCGGCTAATTCAGATTAGCCGGGTTTTTTTGTTTTTGGTGTCTAAATAATGGTATGGACTCATTTAAAGAATGGCTTGATCAAAATGAACAATATGACTTCGTTGAATATGTGCAACGCATATTTAGCGAAGACGTAGGTGCCGTGCGTCCTACCAATCCAGCCAACAAGGTTTGGAGTGCCAAAAAGAGTGAAATTCTTGATCTTTGGAAGCGATTATTACCTAATTTACCAATTACGATGCAACCTATGTCGAAAAAGGACTTAGATGGAGGCACTTCTTCCTACGGAGAAGATGGTATTCGTATTACAGGTTCTTGGCAATTTATTGCAAGTATTTTGGGTAGACTTAAAGAAATTCTAGGATATGAAGGATCTAACACAAAATTAAGGTTAGTTTTTAAAGGAGTTGACTCTAATAAAAATACAGACCCTAGTAGACAAAGTTACGTGTTTTATGTAAACTTAGAACCTAGAAAAAGAAAACCTAAACAATTAGGAATTTAACATAAAAGGATTTTATTATGCAAAAAGAGATGAAACTGAAATGTCGTGTTGGACGTATTGATGATGTAGGTCGCTTTCCTTGTACTTCAAAATTATTCGATGGCACCGAATTTACTGTACATGTTTTAGAACATGATGTTCTTTTGACAGAAGAGCTTACAGAAGACAAAAGTCATGTTGATGGTTGGATGCTTGTAGTGCAAGAAGGACAACAAGGAGATCGTGTAGCGGTTACTCTACCTCATCCTTCAGATAAGCATGGACGTCAAGTAACTGTGAATCAATACGACGTACTGCCAAGAAATCTTTCTATTGATTCTTTCAATCCACAAAATTAAACATTTTTGAAAAGACAATGTAATGAAATTATTTCATGTCACCATTACGGGTGCAGATGATGGCGTAGAAGATCCACAAGAACTCTTACATTTATCAGAAGAATTCCCCTTTGTCGAATGGGGAATTCTTTTTTCTGCTCCAAAGCAAGGTGAAGATCGTTACCCTTCTGCTAATTGGTTGCAAAAATTAATCAAAGTTTGTGACATTGCACAAGAAACACATGGTAAGGCACCGAACTTATCTGCACATTTATGTGGTGTTTATGCTAAAAATGTCATTTACAAAAACGAGGTTATGTTGCCCTCAAAGCATTTTAAACGTGTGCAATTAAATTTACCTCAAAAAGATTTTCATCAAGTAAATTTGGAAAATTTGTATTCTTTATCTCAATCATCCTATCCTGATATTGAATGGTTATTTCAGTATAGAGGTGAAGAAGATGATTTTAAAGTAGAAGAAATTTCTGAATTTAATTTTAAGCATAGTTTAAACGAAAAAAGAACATTTGGAGTTTTATACGATATTTCTGGAGGTCAAGGTATTTCTCCTGATGCTTGGGTTAAACCTTTTCCTACAGTTCGTACAGGGTATGCTGGAGGACTTAATCCAGATAACTTAGAAGAACAGTTAAACAAACTTGCTTGTGTTGTTGATGAAAAATCAGTTTGGATTGATCTGGAAACTGGAGCAAGAACTGATAATAAGTTTAATTTTAACAAGGTACGACGATGTCTAGAAATAGCCAGCAGTTGGAGTTAGAAACCTATTCTGTGAATATTCATTCAGGAGACAATTGGTTTCCTGTGCCTGTTGTTTTCAATTGTTTAGCTGGAGCTTTAAGGTATTGGCTCAACCAGTATCATGACAAACATGTACGAGTATTAAACAACCGAGGTACATTATATTATGAACTAAGTAGTTCTTATTACGTACACCCTCAAGCGACTTTAGTTATAGAACGATTTCACAGTATCAAGAATCGTGTATTGCAGATAGAACGTAGACATAATATTTTATTAGATGGTATTTTTGGTGATTTGGCGATAGAAGCGGACCTCAATTATTCTGTTATCTCTGATATCTCTGATGAGATTGTCCATGTATGTTGGGAAAAAGAAGGTTTTTAAATGAGCGGACCAAATAATGCGGATGAATGGTGGGGACTTGTTGACAAAAATTGGAACGAATTATTTGCTATTATGGGCACATTTTGTCCGATGAATGTTTACGAAAATCATTCTGGGTCTTTTATAGACATACAAATGGAAGATGAAATTAATCGATGTTATAAAGATCGAGATCCAGAGCTTGCCAGATATTTTCAGTTAGCTTGGTGGAATGCACCAGATTCTCGTTCTATTCACAGTATACCGGGTTGGGGTATTTTGTGTGATTTGTGTTCTGAAGAGTGGTGCATTCATTCTGAAGAGGAGCAGGAAGAAGTAAATTCATATTGGAAACCATACGATGAATAAACAATCAAAAAAAATTCAAAAAATTCAAGTATCAGAGCTGCAAGGAAATCGTGTAGAAAATGGTGCAGTTGAATTCACTTATCCAAGTGGAGATACCGATTGGCCCGGTTTGTTTTTGCGAGGAGACGAGTGTCTTTACTTGTCGATGCATATATACTTACTGCTTCAGCAGCTCGAAGAAATGGATAAGGGCTTTCAGTTAAAAATGGCAGTATCCCATTTGAGATCCCTTTGTGATACTATTGAAAAAAATGTGATTTTAAACAACGGGATTGATGATGAAGATACAGGATGCGATAGCTCTATTGCAGGAAATGGAACAGTTAGCCCCGGAGACTGATATTCGGTTAACTGTGCCTTACGAAGAAGTAAAAGATCATTTAAAACAATTATCAGGAAGACCAGTTTTCCAAATGTCTGCTTGGAGTTCTTCAGAAGTTGTATTTAATGATAGAAAAAAGCTTTCACAAAATTAGTTTGGTTTGTATAATACTTTTCAAATTATAGTTTCAATTTCTTTTTTAACGGAAGGTATTATATGAATTTCATTAATTCTATGAGTTTACTATTAGCTAGTGATGAGGCGATTGCTGCGGCTCAAGAGTCAGCCAGTTGGCTTGCCTTTTTGGCTTTTGGTACATTTACCTTCTGGTTTGTAACTTTATTTGCAGTAGGCATTCTATTTTATCTATTGTCTAGAGATGATGTAGAAGATGGGGCGACTGCGGCAGGGGTTGTGTTTGGACTGTTTCTTTTATTTTTGCAATTTATTGCAGGAGTTGATATTTATGGAACTGTTGCCGCAAATCCTCTAATGGCTGGTTTGATTGTTGTTGGATACATTGGTATAGGTGTTTGTTGGTCGGCTTTTCGGTTTTGGTGGGAAATTTCCAGTTGTGTACAAACTGCTGTGAATGATGAAAAATCGTGGATGATAGATAAACTTCAAAATCATTATATGCGTTTTGATGACATGGACCCATCAAAAGCGAAGGAACATGCCGAGTTTATTTATAAAACAGGAGAATTACCCGACGAAGTTCGTGAAGCGTGGAACGGACATATTGACAGTGTGATTCCTCATGTAAGTGAAAGAAAAGCATTTATCATTACACATATGGTGTTTTGGTTTATTATGGTTTTCTTTTTCTTGTTGAAGGATTTTGTGAAAGAGATCTGTGTACGAATTTACCACAAACTCAGTCGTTTTTACGACAATATCGCAGAATCTGTTAAAAATAAAGCGAAGAAGTAGAAGAAGATGCGGAGAAAAAGGGCATCATCTTGGTGCCCTTTTTTTGTTGTGAATCATACATACAGTAGGCAATAAATTTGAGTATTTTAGGTGAAATTGTTCACCGTTTTATGTTTATGTGTGTCATCAAAGGAGAACCAAATGAAGACCACAGGTTTTATGTAGAAGAGTAAAGGAGAAGGTTCAATGGTTACCGCAACTTTAGGTACAAAAAAACGAAAGAAAAATCCTTTTGAACATCGGAAAGTATTGGTGCTCAACAAAAGTTGGCAACCAATTAATACAATTCCGTTACGTGATGCTATCACATTGGTGTTTGGCGAACATAAGGATGGGGAACCTAAGGCCCGTATTATTGAACCGGAATCCTATCAGGCGATGTCGTGGCAGGATTGGAGCGATTTAAGACCTCAGACAAGTGACGAAGCAATTCGTTCTGCAAATCTGGAGTTTCGTGTTCCTGAAATTATTGTGCTTTCTAAGTACAATAAGATGCCAAAACCAAAAGTGCATTTTTCACGTCGAACATTGTTCAAAAGAGATGGTCACAAATGTCAGTATTGTGGAGTGCATCCCAAAAATGACGAATTGACCATCGACCACGTGTTACCTCGATCTCAGGGTGGTGGTACTACTTGGGAGAACTGTGTTTTGGCTTGTTACAAATGTAACTCTAAGAAAGCTGACAGAACTCCACAGCAGGCTGGTATGAAATTACTTTCTGCCCCAACTAAGCCTGATGTGAAGCATTTCAAATGTGATTTGACACATCGTGTTGATTCATGGAGTGCGTTCTTAGGGGAAGCCTATTGGTCTGTCGAATTAGACAATCAGAACAAAGATTAGAACAATCTTTAATTCCGATAGGGGAGACAATTGTCTCCCCTATTTTTATGGAGTAATGAAAATGAATGCAGAAGTCACAGAATTTGTTCGTAAACTTAATCTTCGTGGTTACGAAACTGATGAAAACTGGGTTACTGATGTAGTTAAAGTAGTAGGTAATGGCATCATTGGCTGTTTCTCGGTTGAGTATTATTTAGAAGACTTCTACATTTGTGGCTGTAGAACTTTCATTGCCGAAAATAGTGAAGTCTTTAATAAATGGACAGATTGCCCGATGTATATGCCAATTGAAGATGCAATGAGCGACACCGATCAATTGTTCCAATATTTGGAATGGCTTGCCACCCCTGAGGGAAAAAACTATTCTGCTCATAGAGATTTTCTAGACGGTCTATTAGACGAAACACAGCGTCATACAATAAAATTGCCTTATGTGGAATATAAACTTGATTAATTTACTCTATTAAAGCAGTATTTTAAGGAAAAAATTATATGCAAGTTTATTTGAGAGATCGAAATCCCACTTTAACTAAAAAGTGGGAAATAGTATTTGCAAACCATTCAGATATCCATGTTTCATGTGGTGATATTTTTGATGATGGCGAGCATATGAATGTAGATGCTATTGTGAGTCCTGCAAATTCTTTTGGATTCATGGATGGTGGAATCGATTATGTGTATAGCCAGTTTTTTGGTTGGAAAATGCAGGAAGATTTGCAAAAGAAAATCTGGCAGGATTATCATGGTGAGTTACTTGTAGGACAAGCAACAGTAATCGATATTCGAGAAAGTAATCCCGATACACCTATTCCGTATTTAATTAGTGCTCCCACAATGCGAGTGCCTATGAATGTGTCCCAGACCGTTAACGCTTACTTGGCTTTTCTGGCGGCTCTGAGAGCGGCTGTAAGCCATCCTGAGATCAATTCAATTCTTTGTCCGGGTCTTGGAACAGCTGTAGGAGAGATGCCTTACGATGTCTGTGCGATTCAAATGCATGCTGCATGGTTGCAACATACAGAATCAGTTGGTTTTGATGTATTGGGTATGGCACATACTGACCATTATACAATGTTATCTCCACAAGCTTATGTAATGCGAGCCTTAGGAATAGAAAATCTATGATCACAGCTCTTGTTTCTGGAGGTTTTGATCCCTTGCATATCGGTCATGTAAGAATGATTCAAGAGGCAGGACGAATGAGTGATTGGTTAGTTGTTGTTTTAAATAATGATAATTGGCTGAAAGCTAAAAAGGGCTATTGTTTCATGGATGAATTAGATCGATTTGAAATCTTAGAAAGCTTAAGAGATGTCGATGAAGTAATTCTTAGTGATCATGAAGAAAATCCTCAAGATATGTCAATTTGTTCTATTTTACGTGATGTGAAGCCATCTTTTTTTGTGAATGGGGGAGACCGACATTCTGAAAATATCCCAGAATATCAGGTATGTGAAGAATTGGGTATTCAGATGGTGTTTAATGTGGGTGGAGACAAGATTCGATCCAGTTCTGATTTAGTCAATAAATATGTTAATTAGTCACAAACATCGTTTCATTTATATTGCTCCAGTTCGTACTGGCACAACATCTATTGCAAAAGTGCTTGAAGAACATTTTGAGGCTGTTGTTTTTCAAGAAATGCTGTTTGGCGTTGATCCATTTCCAAGACATGATCACGGTTTGCCGAAACAATATGAGGATTACTTTGTCTTTTGCAGTACTAGAAACCCTTACACTCGTGCCATTTCTTCTTACAACTGGATCAATCGTACCATGATTGATCCAGTTCCTACATCTGAAGTGATGGTTGATCCACCTATTCTACGATCTGTTTGTGCAACGGTTTTTGATAATGTGGTACGAAAGGGTTGTGTACCGATGCGTTTGGATGCTTTCATCAAATTAGAATATTTGGAAAGAGACTTCCAACAGCTACCTTTTGTAGATCGTTATTATGCATTTCCCCGTGAGAATGCTTCTACTCAAATTATAGCCAATTTGGGGCAAGTCGAGATAAATTACGTGAAGAAGCATTACTTGCGAGATTTTGAGTATTTTGGCTATAATTTGGCACCATATTTTGGAAACAAAGTGCTTATATGACTTTGTCGAGTTGAGCTAAGCCTTTTTCGTTGGTGTTATCTCTCCATCGATTTAGAAACTCTTTATCAAAAAAGCTTCGTTGTTTTGGCAAATAGGTTTGTATTTCTTCAACAGTAAAGAATTTCTCTGGTTCAATTAATTTGGTAATTGATTCGTACAGTTCTTTGAAGATGATACAAACTAGTCCTCGACAATATAGTTCTTCATATTGGTGTTTTGAAACCTTGTTAGGCACCCATGTTCCGTTTGCATGAAACATTTTGACTTGGTTGATATCTTCTACATTATTCAAATCCCTAATAGTAAAATGTTCTTCAGCCGGAATGATATGAAACAATTCTGGGTGTTTGTTTTCCATGTATTTTAACAATGTTTCATCAAGCACAAAGTAATCGTAGTTGTCACCAAATTGCTCAGAAACATATCTGAAATTTTCATCATTTAAGGCTGTGATAGCATATGCTTCGAACAGTTCTTGAAATTTAAGATAGGTATCCGATGTTTTATTGTAATAATAATACCCGCTATTATAACGATTAAAACAAAAACGATTTGTTGGTCTTTCAAAAGATGTTGGGTCAGTAAAAAAGAAAATATCAGAGTCAGCGTAAATAATCTCTTCTTCAGGGATTTGATTTTGGAATCTGGCGATATCGAAAATTCTGGACAGATTTTGATATCCAGTATATTCGCTATACCATTTTTCTAAGTGAGGTTTTTGTTTGTGGATTTTAAAGTTTAATTTTGCAGGATAGTCTTCCCAATTTTGAGGACAATGATCAGGGCTGACATCAATAACATAAACTGGAATATTGCTTACATTTCTCAAAGAGGCAATTGAAGCAATAATAGGAGTTCTTAAATTACAAACGGGATCGGCATCTGATGCGTGTCCCCACCAATGATAAACGATTGCTTGATTCATATAATTGCTTTCATATTACGTTGTATATCTTCTTTGAGAGTGTCAGGGTAAGGTATTCTCCATTTGCGGCAATATCTGACCCCATTTTGAATGAATAGTTTTTTTTGATCTTGCTTACCATAGGTCATTGGTTCATGGTGCAAATGTAATTCAATTTCTTTTCTGAAGATAGATTTTACTCCAATGGACTCCATGCGTTGGGTCATATCATGGTCTTCCCATCCGTACCCAACATATCCTTCATCCGCCTTACCTGCTTCGTAAAAATCTTTTTTCCAAAAAGTAACATTGCCAGAAAAGATATTACGTGTTAGAGGATCGTTTTTTGTACTACGCCATTCTTCGTAACAATCGTAGTCATCATTGATGATATTGCGATCTGGCGTCATTGTAGTCAGACGGTTCATTTTAAGAGTAGACACCATTTGTTTTTCTTGAATAGTGTCAAAGACTGCTCGATAGTAACCAACTGGTAAAATGCGATCACTATCAAGCAGGACGATCAAATCAGACTCAGCATGATCTACTCCAAAGTTTAACTGAGGAGCCATACTCATCTCTGGGAGATCCATATTAAAGTTGCGAGTTTGTTTAAATCCACTAGGGATTTTACCGCATCGGTTTTGGCATAGTAATAACACCTCAGACTGGGATATTACATCTGAATGCCAAAGTTCTAAGAATCGAAGTGTTTGTAATAAATTATCAATTCTTCTGGTGTGATATCGGATTATAAAAGATGCTAACATACTTTATAGGAGTTTTAAGAATAAAGTTTGTTACGAATTTTATGTAAAGTATTATCAATATCTTTCAAAGCTTTCTCAGGCCAGCCAGTATCAGTGATGCAATTTTCAATAGTACCATAATGAGATTCCAAACACTGTAAAAGCACTTCTCTGATTTTAGCTTCACTAGGTTGTTCGGGTAACTTGCTTTTATGGTACAATTTTTCTAGTTGCAACTCTTTATCAGAAGCCCATTGTTTAATTTGTGCTTCCGATACATCTCCTCTTCGAATAGCCTTCATATGTTCTCGACGGCCTTTTTCCTGTAGGTCAAGATCACCAATCAATAAGATTTGTTCAATTTCGCTTAGCAAACGAACTACGTGGTACATGAATTTACTGTCCATTCCGTGTTTTTCTCGTAATTTATGACGTTTGCTGCCTTTTTGAGGATTTTTCCCATCAGATTTATGTAATTGAGAATAGGCATAACCTTTGTAACGAGGCCATAAGGCTTTACTAAGAAACAGTTTTCTATTATCTCGCACTAATTCAGACACAGCAGTTGAATGTAAAATGCAAGATTGTGCAACAAAGAGTGAATCAATAGTGTTTGGGTTACCTTCTAAACAAAGTTGAAAATATCTTACAAGACCATAAATTGTAAAGTCATATTGACGTCCTTTACCACCCAAAGCATCTGGGTCAAATACATGATGATGCTCATATTGTTCGAATAATTTTTTAGGGGTACCAAATCCCGGAATTTCTCCGGCTAGATGAGGAAAGCATATATCTTTTGGAGGAATAGCATATCCATACACATCAAAATCTGAATGATCGTCAGAAACGCCGAAAGCAATCGACCCCATGATTGTAAGATACATGGTGTTTGTTGGCAACCAAGTTGGAGGGGTAATTAGCTTCCTGTCTGATAGATCTTTGATAATATTGGTCATTGTTAAGGCTTTCAAAAAGAATAAAGAGTTACTGTTATATTTTACAAGCACTTGGTCCAATTTGTCAATGAATGTAACTACTATGGATATTAGATCTAACGATTCAGTTTATATCGGAATGGGTTGTGGCACCCCAACATTTCTTATTAAGGAAATGTTAAAACAAGATGTAGAGAATGTCACAGTTTATCATTTACTTACATTGGGTAATCTATCTTATTTGAATGATGACAGATTTAAACATATTTCACTTTTTACTTCTGGAAATAGTCGTGATTATGTGAACAAAACAGGGAATTATGTTCCTACTTCATTTTTTGGCGTAACCCAGATGATCAAGAGGCAAGAGATTCCGGTAGATGTGGTTTTGTTGCAAGTGTCTCCACCTAATAAAGAAGGATTTTGTAGTTATGGTTTAACTTGCGACTGTTTACCTGAAGCATGTAAACAAGCCAGAACCGTAATTGCTCACATTAATCCTCAAATACCGTTTGTGCGAGGACATAAGATACATGTCAATGATTTTGATGAGGTAATTGAATTAGACTATCCTTTAAATTTGTACGAAAATCAATTCAATTTTAGTGATGAGGAAAATCAAGCCGCTTGTCATGCTGCAACCTTGATTGAAGATGATAGTAGTGTACAAGTAGGAGTGGGAACACTGCCTGCTTTAGTTTTAGGACATGTTGCAGCACAAAGATTGAAAATATTTACAGAAGCTGCGTTTAAACCAATTCAAAATTTGATTGAAAAGAAACAGGTTGAAAAAGTAACTTGTACGATGATTCTAGGAGATCAAGAATTTATTGATTTTGTTGGTAGAAAATCTTTTTTTAAAATTGCTCCGGCGTCCCATACAAATAGTCCTTCTAATATTTTAATTCATTCAAATTTTGTTTCTTTGAATTCGGTAATGGCAATCGATTTGTACGGACAGGCTTCTGCCGATTACAGTCGTTCTGATTGTATTTATAGTGGAATAGGAGGACTTACTGACTTTGCTCGTATAGCTCCCTTAACAAAAAATGGGAAATCAATTATTGTCATGACAAGTAGAACCAAGAAAGGTGTTTCTAAGATTTGTAATAAATTCGAAACACCTGTTGTCTTAGCTAGGCATGATATACAATACGTGGCTACAGAATATGGCGTAGTGAATCTGACAGGATTGACAGTTGCTTCTAGAGCATTGGCATTAATTTCTATTGCTCACCCAGAAGATAGAGATCAATTAAAAGAAGATGCTTATAATATGGGTATTTTGTCTAATTGATTTAACAGATTGTTAATAGATATTTCTCTTTGTTGCATTCGATAATGCAAATCATGATCTGCTTGATCATTGCCGAAGTGTATATGTAATAAGGTGCCAACATTGATACATTGTGTTGTTTCTGGTACTGCTTCTCCTTTTTCACATCTGTAGCCAATTCTTCTGAGAAGTTCTATCTTGTCGCATTGAGCAAAAGGTATATTTTCATCAAATCGCATATCAGCATCAGAACGAAATACTAAACTTGGTTCCCATTTTTTTAAACCTGTTAAAGAAGTGGGGATACAGTCTGAGATTCTAATACCGGGTACTCCATAGAATTTGCGGTTATTTATTTTCTGATCAGATTCAATTTGATTTATTGTTTCTCGCCATAACTCTTCTGTGAAAAAACAGTCTCCATCAAACACAAATCTAAATTGATAATCTTTTGTTAGATCGATACCAACATTACGTGCTTTATTGATGTTGATAGCTTCTTTAATTTTTTCATTTTTAGTTTGTGCTTGTTTATATTTTTTTGAATCAAAATTTAATATTGAGTAATTTTGTTGATGTTTATCTAAAATTGTAATTAATTTATGTTTTAAGTTTGAATCGAATATTTGATTTAAGATCCATATTTTAGGGATGTAACTGGGTTCATTGTCCAGTATGAATTGAAGAGATTTTAATCTAACTCCAATTGTATCTCTGGGGTAGAGTTCATTTCCGATAATGCGAGCGATAATATATTTATTGTGTTGGTTCACGATAGATATTGTCTCCCATGAGAGGACCTTCTTCTGGAAAATCTGCTACGTAGGGTTCGCTTAAAATTCTCAGTTGTACGTCATTGGTGGCCATATTTTTGTAGTGGCTGATTTTATGATAAGGACGCCAACAGGCAAATGATGGTACAAATTTAAAATAAATGGCTCTACGCCTTGTCCCCGGTCTCATGGGTTTCATTCCATGCATCAAATTTTCCGGGAAGAAAACCGCATCTCCTGCTTGTAATTTAGGAACATGTATACTTTGATGAGTGTAATCTTGCTTTAATGTTTCTTTGAAAATAGTTGAGCCATTTCCAAAATTTGTTTGTTTATGACTTCCGGGAATAAAACAAAATCCTCCATCTTCGGATTGTTGTCCGATTAATGAGATGCCTAGAGTCATATGCCCCGAAAAGGCTCTTTCTTGGTTTGAGTTATAATAAACAGAGCCTTGACTGGCATACTGACCTCCATGAATGTTTCCGCTTTCATACCCTTGGTCTACCCAGTTACCAGTACGACTACTTTTAATTTTTCCGGGTTGTTGAATTCCAACACAATGGTCTAATCGAAACCATTTTCCAATCATGCGTTCACAAGCAGATAATATCCATTTTTTTGTCATTATGTTGCAAAAGATTTTATCTTGTTCAAAAAAACTGAATTTTGAAGGAGGAACGGGAGATTGAGCAATCCATTTATCTAATATTTGGTTAATATATTGAACCTCATGTGAGCTTAAAAACGATTGATAATGATAAAGACCAATTGTATCAAGTGTGTAGAAGTGTTCTTCGGTAAATTCAGATGAAGTGTCTTCAAAGTTGTCGGTAAATGTTTTTAACATTTTTATTCCACCTTTGCTGGAAAGTGCGAAAAAGGTTTAACCTTTCCTGTGCCATGAACAATACATTGTCCTGTGATATCTGTCCCTTGTTTTATATGGCAACCGGGCATTGTAATTGTCAAACAGCCTAAATTACAATTGTTTTCAATAGTCGCTCCAAATTTGCCATTATATTTATGTTCTTTCTGATTATATCTTACTTTTACATAATCTCTTCCTACTGGATAATTACAGGAAGTACACAATCCAGCATAATTACAATTATTTCCAATAATTGTTTCTCCCAGAGTGTTTTTATGAGCGACTATAGAGTTTTCTAATACAATACTTCTGATAATTTCGCAATGAGGCCCAATAATACTGTTTTTTCCGACAAAAATAGGTCCTCTGAGTAGTGAGTATGGTCCTATTTTTACTCCATCTTCAAGAATAACTAATCCGCTAAATAAAGCATAAGGTTGTATTTCAACACTATCGCTTGCATAAACAATAGTGTTTGTTTCTGAAGGGGAAACAATCCCATTGGTTCTTTTTGGTAATTTTACGGATTGGAAGAATTTTTCTTCTTTTAATGCTTCAAATAATTCCCAAGGTTCTTCTAATAAAGGGAAATCTGGTACAGTTTTTCTTATTGTTTCAGATGCTTGTCGAATAAACATTGTATTCCTTTGGAGTTGTTATGAGAGTTTTATTTTTAGGTAGCCACTGTGATGATATTGAATTGGGTTGTGGAGGCACAATTTCCAAATATAAAAATGAATGGGAAATGATTGCAGTCACACTTTCTAATGATGGGTTATCTCACAGTATGCCGGAATTAAAGGAGTATTCTCAAAAAGCTTTATGTCAATTAGGACTGACAGAATCTCTGTATTATAATTTTCCTGTTAGCACTTTTTGGGAAGTGAGGCAAGATATTTGGCTTACTTTGCATGAACTGGAGAAGAGATATAAGCCTGATTTAGTTTTTACCCAGCAAGAAGACAGCCATCAGGATCACACTACTTTATTTCAGGAATCAATGCGAAATTTCACAAATTGCAATGTGATGCTGTATTGTTCAAATTTCACTAATGATTTAAGCAAATATTGGAATTGGTTTGAAGTATTAGATGAAAATGACGTGAAAGCAAAATTAGACACTGCAAAGGAATATCCTTGTTATGATGGTAAATTTTATTTCAATGTTAAGAATATAGAGGCTCAATTACGAGTCTGTGGCATGTACGCCGAGGCAGAGTATGCCGAAGGTTTCACCTTAAGTAAGAAAATTGTGAAATGATAGATTCCAGAAATGAATTTTGTTTATTGTTGGAGAGTTTGAATCTTACAGGGATTGGTGTAGAAATCGGTGTATGGAGAGGAGATTTTTCGGAAACTCTACTTAAAACAACAAATTTAAAACTGCTTTTGTCGATAGATGCTTGGGATACTCAATTTACCAAAGCGAAATGGGAACAATCAGATATGGATGCTTCTTACCAAACAACAATCAACAAACTGTTGCCGTTTGGTAATCGAAGTTCTATCCTGAAGATGGAATCGGGTACAGCTGCTGGTTTATTTGGTGACAATATCTTTGATTTTATTTATATCGATGCAGGTCATCAATATGCTAATGTGAAAAGAGATTTAAATTTGTGGTGGCCAAAATTAAAACCGGGAGGTTTGTTTGCCGGACATGATTATTTTGTACGACCAAACGCTGCTTTAGAAGATTGGGGAGTGATCGAAGCTGTGCAAGAGCATATTCAGCAATATTGCTTAGACCTTAAAGTTACCAAAGAAAAAATGCCTTCATGGTATTGTGTAAAACAAGCATTAAAAATATTGTGTTAGAGCAATATTTTTTCATGCTTATTTACGCTTCTATTGATTTTAGGATATGGTTCTGATGGTACCGGAAGTTGTAAAAACTGACAAAGAAGTTCCCATTTATTATTTGATTCTAGTGGCAAAATTAGAAAATCGTTTGGTCTGTTTTCAAAATAATGAATCACTTCATCGTAGTGTTTTTTATAAGCTTTGCTCCAACATTCTTTGTCGAAATGTAGACACCCATACATTCTGGCTCTTGTTTCCAATTTCCAAAGATTTGGTTTAAAAGGATCAGGAGGCTTTCTGGCAGTGGTTGTGATCCAGTCATTAAATTCTCTAGTTGTGAGGATGAATTTAGAATTTGGATAAACCATATCGAGTTCTTTAAAACGACAAGCAACAGGTGTATCAGTTGTGGCATCATGTTTTTCTATATCTTCGGTACTCCAAGGATAGTGCATGGTCGAAAACCCAAGAATACTTAAAGCTTTAGCTAAAGACATAGTGCCCGTTTTTGTTAATCCGATTCCAAAAATTTTACCTTGTTGGTTTGGGTTATACCAAGGTATTCTTGACAGTGTATCTGAATTCATAATAACAAAACGTCCTGTGAATGATCCTTAAAAGGATGGTGATGTATTTTAAAATAAGGATTGTCATCAATATCGATTTCAATAACTTTTGTTTTTACTTCATGATGGTAAAGTAAAAAAGGCAAACTAATTTGATCCCTATGAGAGAGGGTCTTTATTTCGTTCCACCATAAATCGTTCAATGGCAGATTTGCCCTTCTTCCTACTATACAAGTTTCGAAAAGACCAAAATTTATAGGCATATTAGATTTTTTGTATTTTTCGACCTGTTCCAGTACCAGTCTGGGAGAAGCTTTTCCTATTTCGATGACTCTTTTTGCTTCTTCGTATATACAGTTTCTTTTTGGATGTTTAAGTAAAATCAAATCATAAGTTTTGAGATGTTTGTAAAACCAATATAAATTTTGCAATAGCTCAATTTTACCGTCTATCCAAATAGTATCTTTTGATTTCAAAATTTTAGATTGAGTTTTATGCCATCTAGCGGTTCTGGCATTATCGGTTTCTGTATTTTCTAGTGGTAAGCAGTCCCATCCTTCTTTTAATATAGAACGATCTGTATAACAGATATGACTGCCTGCTTCTTGTGTAGGGTAAAGTTTATCATTGTTGGTAATGCAAGTGTAAATTATCATAAAATTTTTCTTGTATTGATGTATGATTGAACGGTTTGAACAAATCGTTCAGCGTACTTTTCCATAGTGTAATTTTGAGATTGCTCAAATCCTATTTTTGTTTTATTTTGAAGAGAATCTAGATCATTTAATTGGTTTATGATTTTTTGAGTAATTCTACCTACTGATTCTGATTCATGTACTTCTAACATAAAGGATCGGAAGAATTCTTGTCTCTCATCGGGAACGTCTCCGCATAAAAGAGAATTGCACATAGGGATTTCTACATACTTCCCGAATACACATTTGTAAATGCTGCTACAGGTAAGACATATTTTGGACTGATTGATAGCTTTGGCAAAATCGACCAGATATCTATCAGTTGCTGCATCTGGTAGCCAGCCTCCGGGATGTTGATGTATTTTTGCGTTTACATTGTTGCTTTGTAAATTTTGTATTACATCAACCATCTTTTTTCTTAATTGATACTTTTCAATTTTTGTTGATCCACATAATAAGATATCTGTAGTTTTTGGTAAATTATAATCTTTAAAAATGTGTTCATTTGCTGAATGTGGAATATTAAACAACTTATTTCTAATTGAGTGAAAATAAGGATTGAGCATTTCGTTTAAATGATGGCAGATAACAATATCTGCATTTGTGTGAGTCGTCATTAATTGTAGAGCATTCTCCCTAGATCCATCAGGATCATGCATCTCATTCATGATCACACATTTAAGGGTTTTGATTTTATGGAAGTCAATCATAGGGCGATAATCGAACACGATAGCAAGTGTTGGCATTTTCCCCTTATAAAGTCGTTTTAAATTTTCCTCTACTGATAAGTGATCCTGATAGTTGTCCCAACCGGGTCCTGTCCAAAGTGTTTCTACAATTTTTCCAATCGCTTCAATTTGATGAAATCTAACTCTAGAGGTTTTGTTGTCATATTGGGTACGTGGTACTAAGTAACAAAATTTCATAGCAGAATCTTTCTTGTGGCAACTCCATACATTAGTTTGGATAGATAACTGTCAGTATTGGATGTAATTTCTTCATAAAGCTCTGCATTTAAATTAGTGTAATTCATTTGGTTTAGGATATGGTTGTAATAATTCATAGAACGTGGCATCAAGTGTCTTGAACCACAAGCATGGTGATAAAACATATGATTGTAAATTGCTGAAAATAGTGGATGGGGATTATAGTAATTTGTTCTCACCAATGGATAACACTTTTCTTTCGGGAATGTGGCACAAACCTCAGAGATAGGAAATTGCAACATGTTTTTTGATGGTTGCGGTGTGAAATTGATCCATTTCTCATGGATTGCTTCTCCTTTGATAAACATTGCTGAAGGATGAGGAAAGTTGTCTAAGTTCTCATATCTTATAGGTGCGGATATAACTGGGGAATATTCAGTTTGACTATTCATAATCTGTAGTAGTTGTTTATCCCAATTGTTGGATATTGGAAAACAATCACTGTCTAAAATTAAGTAATTATCAGCTTTGTGGTTACGAAAATATTCCACTATTTTATTTAATGCAAGTGCATGATTGTTACTTTGGTCTACTCCATGATCAGAATGGGCTGCATCTTGATTCTCACAGAATACGACTTCTGAACTGTGAAATATTGAAGGGTCCACTGATCCGTTGATGAAAGCTGTGTGCTCAAAATGGCTTGTGTTTTGCGACAAATATTTAATTTGTAGTTCGTACCATTTTGGTGTTCTTTCATTAGAAATAAAGACAGATGCTACCAAAAGTGTCATAATTATACTCCAATACTATATGAGTAATATTCATATAGTTCGAAACTACTATTCAGATATAGATGCTAATGATATTAATGCAGCTTGTTCTATTTTTGCAACAAATGCTGTTTATATTCGGGGCACTCAGCAACCTTTAAAAGGGTTTGATGCCATTGTTGATTTTTACCAAAACCATCGAATTATCCAGTCAGGAAATCATATTGTCCCTTCAATTAGGATGCAAAACGATACTGTTTTTGCAAGCGGATTTTTTAATGGAGTTTTAAAAGATGGCAATGAAGTAGAAGTATTTTTTTTGGATGAGTTTCGATTTGTAGACAAGAAGGTTGTTTTAAGGATTACAAAATTTGAAAACAGGGAAGTTTGATGAAATACGATTATTTGGTAGTAGGAGCAGGGTTTTTTGGATCAGTATTCGCAGATCAGGCAAAACGCAAAGGTAAGCGAGTCTTGGTGATTGATCAGCGATCACATGTTGGAGGGAACTCATATACAGAAGAAATCGAAGGTATTCATGTTCATAAATACGGTCCTCATATTTTTCATACCAGTAATTTGGCGATTTGGAATTATGTAAATAAATTTGCTAAATTCAACCATTTTGTAAATCGAATTAAAGCGTCCTATGAAAGTAAATTATATCCTCTTCCGGTGAATCTTTTTACGATGTATCAATTATGGGGAACGCAAACTCCTAAAGAAGCCCGTCAAAAATTAAGAAGTGTTTGTCATCAAATTGAGACTCCTAAAAACATGGAAGAATGGTGTTTAGCCAATTTAGGGGAAGAGCTTTATGAAAAATTTTTCAAAGGATATACAACCAAACATTGGAGGAGACATCCAGCAACTCTTCCGGCTTCTGTTATCCAACGATTGCCAGTGAGATTTACGTTTGATGACAATTATTATAAAGATTGTTTTCAAGGTATTCCTATTGGAGGTTATACTCAAATTTTTGAAAAAATGCTTGATGGAGTTGAAGTTCGACTGAACACATCTTTGGAAGATGATTGGAGAAATTATGCTAAGAAAATGGTATATTCAGGTCGTCCAGATACATTGTTGAAGAATAAGCATGGAGAATTACCTTATCTAACTTTAAATTTTGAACACTCCATACATACCGGTGATTTTCAAGGTAATGCTATTATCAATTATACCGAAGAGAAAGTTCCATATACGAGATCTGTTGAACATAAGCATTTTGAATTTGGTAAACAAGATAAAACAATTGTTACCCATGAATATCCGGTTGACTGGAAAGAGAATTCTGTTCCCTATTATCCTATACCGGGGAATAAATATCAGGATGTTTACAAGAAGTATTGGGAAGAAATTAATATGCAGGATGATGTCATCTTAGGGGGCAGATTAGGTAAATATAAATATTACGATATGCACCAAGTGATTGGTAATGCTTTACAAGAAGCGAAAAAGGAATTTGGAGAAATAGAACTGTGAAGAAAAATTTAATAGTGGCTGTTTGTGGAGATGAATCCTTACACAGAATCTGGTTAAGAGGCAAACAAGATTTTGATTTGTTTGTAGTGTATTATGGTGATTCTAATGGAAAGTATAAAGAGGATGGTCTTTATTATGATCAGGCTAAAGGCACTAAGTTTTTGATTATTCATGAAATGGTACAAAAACATGCTGATATCTTTGAAAAGTATGATGCAATCGCTATACCCGATGATGATTTATATATCACAGGCAGTGATTGGAGTCGTTTTTTTGATTTGTTCCATCATTATGAAATGCAATTGGCACAACCAGCGATTTATGGATGGCAAGCCACTACTCTTACAGCTACAAATCCAGAGTATATTGTTCGCTATACAAATTGGGTTGAAATTATGACTCCTTGTTTCACTCAGCATACATTTCAGGCTATGAAAGAAACTTTTAACGAAAATTCAACTAATTGGGGCATAGATTTTTTATGGGTGAAATTATTGGGCAATCCTAAAACCGGTATTGGTATTATTGATGATGTTACTGCGATTCATACTCGACCTTGTTTTTTTGGAGACACTTATTGGAGAAATAACAATAATTGCAATAAAGCGATTCAAGAAATAGAACAAGTAGGGGAAAAGTATGGTATCAATTTACAGGATTTGTTAGTTTATGGGGGCATAAAGCGGACTAAACGGGAGTACGATGATCAGCCATCTGAGGATAAATTTTTCCCCTTTAATTGTGAGATCATGAAAGAATTGATTGAATCTTTAAGAAAGAGAAAGCATAGAACTTTGATATGAAAAAATTGCAATGCATAGTAGTGGGTACTGGCAGATGTGGTACCGTGTATATGGCTCGCTTGTTAACGAGTTTGGGGTTAACTTGTGGGCATGAATGTTGTTTTGATTGGAGGGGTTTAGACTATGCCAAAGCTCGCTTAGAGGGAGCCATCAGCTTCCAAACAAGTGAATGTTCTCAATATACCCTAAAAGATGGCGAGTGTCATTCTATCGAGAAATGGTTAGACCATGATTCAATTGTTGCTGAATCTAGTTATATGGCATCTCCGTTTTTAAGAAGTGAGTGCTTGAAAGATAGTAAAATAATTCATGTTGTACGCAACCCGGTTAAAGTGGTTAATTCTTTTGTTAATTATTTAAATTACTTTCAGAATAGACATCCTTCTTTGATACAGCCTGCAAAAAGATACGAAACTTTTATTTATTATCATTGTCCTAAGCTCTATGAAGATATGACTCCAGAAGAAAGAGCCGCTTTATATGTGGTTGCTTGGAACAAAATGATTGAAGACAATCTTGTAGGGAAAGATTTTATCGTGCATCGGGTCGAAGATTCTGTTAAAGAAGTGGTTGAGTTTCTGGGGGTAGAGGAACCACAGTCTGTATTTAACGACTTTAAAGCAAATACATTTGCTAAACCCTGTAAACAGTTTACACTTGATTCTTTGCCGAATGGTAAAATCAAAAATGACTTTATTGAAATGGGAAGAAAATATGGCTACTCAATGGGCTTAGAAAGTAGCCATCTTTTATCTTAAAGCATTCTTTGATTTGTTTCTTTCGGTTCTAAAATGTAATCAATAAAATCAATAGAAATATAAGGTTTAATAGAATCATCTTTCCAGAATTTTTGTAATCTCTCACTTAAAACAGGATCTTCTAAAAATATTGAATCAGGATCGCTGATAATTGGTTGTTCTTGAAAAATATTATAACCGGTAGAATCAAACCAGCGATGGTACGTTTGTATTGGATGGTAAATTTTGTTTGTCTTTTTGCATTCGTAACCCATGCGAGTTAGTTCGACTTCATTTAAGATTAAATGCAAATAAGCTTTATTGATTTGGTCATATAAATGACCTCCATGTTTTGAACACCAAGGATGACAACGAACAAATACTCTTCCTTTTGGGGAAAGTAATCCTTTTACTTTACGTAAAATTTCTTCTGGGTTGTTCGCATGATCTAAAACATCATAAAGCAAGACAATATCAAAAGGAGCATGTCTTTTCACTTCTTCAAAATCACAAGTAAAAACAGTGTTAGGACTGTTATAGAATTCCCATTCTTGTTTTGTATCATAACCCATCGCTAGTTGAACATTGCGATTGGATGCTTCATTGATAATGTGACCTGTGCCGCATTCGTATTGCAGAAATTTAGTATTTTCTAAATGTTCCATTACAATAAAATCCAGAATGTATTCTGCTCGAACTTCTTCGCTAAGTTCTAAAGTTTCTGGATCTACAGCCACAGGCCAATCTTCTGCTAATTTTCTTTTGATAGCTTCAATTTGCATGGCATAGTTATCAATTTTAGGCAAGCCAACTTTTTCTAGTTGATGTGTCAAGGATGCGAATTCATTATGCATTTCTTGTAAAGAAGTTGCATAATTACGCTCCATTGCTCGTAGATTATTGTCTAATGCATTTTTGATCTCTCTCATCGCATCTGTGAGATCTACAAGAGATCCGATATGATAATCTAATTGTTTGGCATATTTTTCTAATTCTTTTGAATTTAAAGCCATTGCTCGCCTTTCCCTGCAAATATGTTTTGTTCAAACTATAATAGTAAAAAGTGTTGAAATTACAGAAAGTTTAAGATGAGCAAACCGTTATTTAGATTTACAGTAGGTCCTTGTATTCCCCAAGGTTTAGAAGTACTAAAAGAGTCTGTAAAGAAAACAACTGCAACGCTTGGAATTGATGCTTTTGATTGGATGATTTGTCACAATGGTTTAAGCGAAGATGAACAGGCACAGTTATCTGATATGACAAAGGATTTACCTATTGTTCTATACGAACAGAGTTGGAATTTTGTGCCTATTCCTGACGATCAAGAATGGGCTACCCCAAAACGCAAAGATGGATCTTTTGAGTGGAATGGTAACCATTGTGGTGGTACTTTATGGAAAGTCTGTCCTGCTAGAATGCGAATGGAATCACATGAAATTGTGATGGATAATGATATTGTACTTTTGGAAAAATTTCCTCAAATAGATCATTTTTTGAAGTCTACTCATATGGCATTGATTCTTGAAGAACCAATTAAATTTTATGGTCGTTATGATGCTCAGTTTGGAGACAAAGAGCCATATTTGAATTCAGGATTTATAGGGTTTCCTCCCGGTTACGATTATGGTGCTGAAATTTTGAGAGTATGGGAGGAAACAGGATCGTTCCAAAAATTGTCACATTCTGATGAACAAGGCTTGCTGATGTATACATTAAGCCGTTTGCCAAGTGTACGAATAAAGAAACATCAGATGGTTGAATTGTTAGCGACAGATGTGGATGCTTCTAAACGACTTACAGGCAAGGAAGCAGGGCTGCATTTTACTCAGGCAAATCGAATTCCAAATCATTTGTCTTGGAAGAAATATAAGGAAATTATGTCTAATGAATAATGTTGATAAACTGAAATATTATATTAAAGTAATTCGTAGATCAGCTGATTTGATTGAAGAATTACTTGAAGAGCAAGAGGATATTGATATTGATGCCTTTTTAAGGCAGTCTCCTCAAGTAAGGCAACAACCTCCCGCAGTACCAGTAGAAGAGCCTCGCAATTTAACAGCACAGGCTCCAATTACTGAGATTCCACCGCAAGCTCCAGTTGTTAGAACAGTAGAACCTGCTAAACCAATTATGGAAACTCCTCATTCTGTGAGAGAGAAGCATGTGCACGATTTGTTGTCGATTGATTCTTGGCCGCCAGCAGCAGAAGATTATCTTGTAACCGCTATTACAAACGAAGAAAGAATCAATAGTGCAAACGCTACTTTAGACACAATTATTGATACGCCAATTGAAGGTGTTAATTTCTTAGATTTTGGTTGTGGAGATGGGTGGATTGCAAGGCAAGCCTTAAAAAGAGGTGCAATAGCATCCACGGGTTATGACATTATTTCTTCAGATCAGTGGAAACAACACACTGACGTTAGTTTTACTAATCTTTTTAAAGAGTTAACCCCTTCAAGTTATGATATTATCGTTTTGTACGATGTTTTAGATCACTGTCAATGCCCTGAAGATGTAATGCAACAGGTTAGGAGTCTGATTAAGCCGAATGGAATGGTGCATTTAAGGTGCCATCCTTGGACGTCTCGACACGCAAGCCATTTATTCAAAAAAGGGCTAAACAAGTCACATATACATCTATTTTTAACTTGGGAGGAACTTGCAGAGCAAGGATATCCTCCAGAATTTACACGACAAGAAACAGACCCTATCACAGCATATCATTGGTGGTTTGAAAATGGTGGATTTAATATCGTTTCTGAAAAACCAATACGAGAACCTATTTCTGAATTCTTTTTTGGTGGAGATTTCAAAAATCTAATTATGAATGAACAAAATTTGCAAACAACAGATATGGATAGATTCTATTCAGATATGGAGATTAATTTTGTTGACTATATTCTGACACCTAAATAAAGGTTGCACAATGAAAGATATTACAGTTTGCTTGATGACTTGTGGGGAAGAAACGGAAAGTGAGTGTTTGAAAGCTATTGAGCATTGGAGAGATAAAGTTGAATTTCAGGAAGTAAGAAATGTTACTCCACAAATAAAAGCATTGAACCAAATGTTGTTGCAAACAAATACAGAATTTCTTATTCCTCTTGATGCTGATATGGTGCTAAATTATGACGCTTATGATCGAATTTGTAGGGCAATTGATAAATTTAGGCATGATGCCAACTGGCATTCGATTTTGTTCAAATTGTGGGATACGTTGACCGAAAAGGAAATATTAGCTTTAAAAATATTACGTACCCAAATTATGAAAGTGCATCTTTTTAATGAATCAGCCACTCCTGATGTAGAACATTTTCATCGATTGACCAGTTTGGGGTATTCTTGTATTGATAGTCTTTTGGTCAAAAACCCTATAGGTAATCATGTGGTCCGGGGAAAACATTTTTGTTATCATAAATATCGAGATGTTTATATGACATTAAGGGTTTATGGTTATGAGTGGGATAGTGGAGTTTTCGTAGGAGGAGAGACTGTCTTAGAAAAATCTAAGGCTCATTTTGATTTTTTCTTGAGTAAGTATATTGAAACAAACAATACTGACTATTTATGGTGTATTGCAGGCATGACAGATGGTTTAATTTCTGACTTAGACAATCGTTCTAAATCTTTATCAGAGACTAATTATAAGTATAAAGAGATTGAGATATTAGATGCTTACTGGGCTTGGTATAGTTATCGTTATAACCAAGTTGCTTCTATGCCTGTTTTTTAACGTACAGTTGTAGAAGGAGAGTCCGGGATTCTATCCAATGCTGCTCCTTGACGAATTGCGTTCCCAACAGTGTCATTGGCGAATTGGAAACCTCTTTCAATCATATCTTGAATAGAAATCCAATGATCTAATTGATCTCTTACTTCTGAAAGGTGGTCAATATTAACAAAGTAACCTTCTCGTTCTACTAAATTTGGGTATTTGGAAGGGTCAAATAATTCACCTTTTTTAAATTGTTTGATTTGGTCTAAATTATTAGAACCTAAAAAGTGAACTAATTCTTTGTGGTTATAGCCTTTTGTCCATTCGAAAATTTGAAGATCTTTTTGAATCTTAGTTTGTTCTTCTAGTCCGTAACCTTGACGAGTCATCTCACCCTGACTGTATACAATTTTGTATACATCATCTTTCTGCCCACCAATTAATCTACTTGTATCGATATCAGCAATAATGTTTCGAACTAATATGATGTAGTATTGATATCTTTGACCTGCTTCTTCGTCATCAAGCAATTGGCGTCTACGAGGACTCATCAGTGCGTCTGATCTACGAGTTAGGGCGTGAGTTGGCATAAACGGTTGATTGCTGTGGATTTGCTTACCGCCTTTACCAAAAGGATTGCCAAAATATTGGTTGTAGCCAAAACCGCCAGCTACTTCTAAGAATTCTTTGAATGTTTTCATCGTACTATTATATAGAAGAGTTATTTTCAAAAGGAGTCATTGTGTTAAGTATTTTTATTATGTATTCATCTGATCGAAAAGATCAATTAGAACTTACTCTTTCGTTTTTGAAACAAATGGAATTGTACGAACACTGCCAGAAAACGCTTGTAGTAGATGGAAAATCAAATATTGTTCCTGATGATTTTGAGGTAATACAGGTACCAAGGATCAAAAACAAGGAATTTTGCTGGGGAAATATGTGGGAAGCAGGAGTTGCTACAGCTCGTTTTGATAAAGTTTTGTACTTAGATTCAGATAGATTATTGCCTAAATCGTATTTAAAACAAGTTTTAGATCATCTTGATGAAGATAGTTTTGTTTTTACTTCTAGACATTTTATGATGACTAAAAACGATATAGAGAACAATGATTTAGTAGATTTATTAGAAACTCCAATTGAAGAAGCTATTTTCTGTGATCCAAAATATGCTGGTTGTCTTAAATTTGAACCTCGTTTTAAGGAACCTTTTCCGGGTCCCGGAAAAAATGTAATGAGTGGAAATACAGCTTTTTATAAAGAAACTTATTATGAGCTTGGAGGGGTTGATCCTTGGTATTGCGGTCATGGGGCATATGCTGATACTGATTTTCATATGACCGCAGGTAAGGCGGGATGTAAATTTGTTGATTTAGAATTACCCGAAATACATTGTCATCATTTAAAGTACGAACAAGATAATCCTTTGACTATAGATGAATTACATTTATTGTCTTTGGATAATTTTATTTATTACGTGCATAAATGGGGTCTTCCAACAATTTTAGCAGATAATATTGCTTATGAATGTCGTTTGTTAGATGATCCTATTGATTATGTAATTCAAAAAATCAAAGCATACGCCAATATAACTGACTGAATAATTTGTTTTTATCCGCAAGTAGATCCGCCTCAAAGTCTACTTGCCTTTCTTTTAAGTGTGATCCATGCCAATGATGATAAATGAGAGGAGTATTGTCTACACACCACTCTTCTCCATTCATTGTTCCATATCGATTAGGGTGCTTTGATTCTAAGAATCCGATTTTAACACCTTCTCGAATCATTTGATGATAAGCTTGAATAGCTACGTCAAAACCTTCAGGCGTTATTCTATGTCCTCGGTAATTAGGTGTAGGACAGAAATCATATTTTTGTCCTAAAGAAGTTTCTAGCAACATACATGCTGGTCGAATTGGTTTTACTTCTACCCCCTTACCTCCTAACACTTGGTAATTTGTCATTTGTTGTAATAAGCAAGTATCCCAATTTCTGGTCAGGATATGACAATCAATATCTAGAAATAAAGTATATTTCGCAGTTGCTTCTCGAATTCCTAAATTTAATCCGGCTCCATGACCAATATTAGAATCTTGTGGCAACATTTTTACATGGGGGTAATTGAGTTTTTCTTTTTTTAGACTGTTATCAACTATTATAATTTCGTATTGCGAACTTGAATAATAAGCAATAGATTCAATTAAGATTCTTGCAAAATCATAGGCATTCCAGTTGACAGTTACGATAGAAAGATCCATGTGAAGATTAAACCATTAAAACCTTTAGATGATAAAATTACAGTTTTTGGAATGTCTTGTTCTGGCAAAACAACATTTGCTCAACAGCTAAAAAGTCATCATTATTACTGCTTTGATGCAATGTATCCTTGGCATACCATAGAAACTTTTGGAATGTCGATATCTGCGGCTTTAACGAGAGTTGCACAGCAGTGTGTCGCAGATAAGTTTGTTTTAGATGGATGGCAAACTTCTGATCTAACTGGTCAACTATTGCCTTCAAGTGTTGTTTACGTAATTTATACTTCTTATGAGGAAATTATTGAACAGTATCGTATTTCATTAACCTTTCCAATGTCTTGTTTTCATATGTTTCAAAGGTGGTATTCTTATGATAACAGTAATGCAAGGTATTTCTTAAATCAAAACGATTTTGTTGAAACAACTTATGACCAATATCGAGAATTTATTTCTTATGAGTTAACACGTAATCGATAAATTGTAATGTCATTTGAAATTCTGGAAATTCTGTAAATTGTGTATTTTTTTGAATACGTTTAGCAATTGATGGAGTTTTAAAGAAGTCTTCTACTTCTTCAGTCTGCTTTCTGTTGTGTTCCACTTCTAAACCTGCTTGTTGAAACCATCCATTGTATGTTAAAAGAGGTTTCGTAACTCCGTTATTGTGCTCGTAATATTTTTCCGACATCCAAGAATCGTCAATTTGTTTAAGTTCAGCATCTGAAAAAACAAGATGAATATATGCTTTATTGAGTTTATGATAAAAATGATTAGCGTGCCTTGAAGTCCAAGGATGTGCTCTAAGGTAAATTTTGCCAGTAGGAGAAAGTACACTCTTCATTTTTTGAATTAGTTCTTGTGGTGTTTCTTGAATGGCGTGATCAATAACATCAAAACACAAAATTACATCATAAGGACCGTATTGTTTGACAGTGTCCCAGTTTGTACTGAAGTTAATTTTTTCTGAAGTATCTTTTTCCCAGTTTTGAAATTGTTTAATGTCATATCCCACAGCTAAACTGGTGTTTTTTTCTTTTGCCGACTGCACACTATATCCTTCTCCGCACCCAAAATCTAAAAATTTTAAATTTTGGATTTCTTCGCCAATCATTAGATCTAGTATGCCATTACCTCTTAAAATTTTATCTTCTTCCACATCTGGATCACAAATCAAAAATTGATTAGCTGCTTCGGGCCAAACATCACTATTTAATGCATACACCAAGTCTTGAAAATCATCCTGATTAATAGGAGGAGCAGGCATTGTGGCAGGGTCAAAAGTAATTTTTTGTTCTGGCTTTTCTATATAAGGTTCTACAATCTCATTAGATTGTGTAACAATTTCGTTTGATTCATTTGCATTGATCGCTGTTTTGATTTCTTGTAAAGCTTCAATGATTTGATCGATACATTTCTGAAGATTTGCTGGCATTTTTACTCCTTTTCACAATAGTTGAGTTAATTATTTAGAATAATACTCAACTAAAATATGAAAATTTCCACTATTTTAAATGTACACAACCAGCCAGATCTAGTAATTGACACATTAGATTCCGTTTTGGAATACATGACAGAGGATGTGTTAGTCGTTATTGACGGAGCATCCAACGAATTTGATAACATAGACCTTCCAGTACATAAGATGAGAGGTTTTAAGCACGGAATCGCTAAATCTCCTTATCGAAACGTAGCTCTTGGTTTGTATTCTTTATATCAACTGTTTCCAGAATCTGACTGGTATTGTTATCTAGAGTACGATTGTTTGGTCACTTCGACTAGATTCAAAGATAACTTAAAAATGGCAGATGAGCGAGATGTTTGGATGTTGGGTTCTGATGGACACATTGACGATAAATCCATCCCAGTTGTTGAATCTATGATTGGAGGGCCATTTCATTCGTCGTATTATTTGCTAGGTGCATGTCAATTTTTCAGTCAAGTTTTTATGAGAAAATTGATGGAATTTCAATTCTTTGAACGATTTTTGAATAATACAAATAGTTTTGGTAGTGATTCTATGCCGGGATATTCTGGCTACGATGTCAGCGAGCATCTGTATCCAAGTTTGTGTAGGCAATTTGGTGGCAACATAGGTGTATTCTCTTCATGGGACGCTGCTGAACAAGAATGGCACGGTAGTTATAAAGTTTTTCCAATTCGTTGGCAACCAGAAATAAATGCAGAAACTGAGTCGTTTGAAGAAGCTAGTATTATTCACCCACTCAAAGATTTAGATCATCCAATTAGAAAGTACCACAGGAAGGTAAGAAATGTTTCAAAACGTAAAAAGTATAGCCATGCTACTTGATTTGGCCGCTTTGACTTATAAAGGAAAGCGATTTATCAACATTGTTAAAAGTCAGTTGATTGAATTTGTGAGAACATTTGACGAAGAAGATTTATTTTATTTATATCAGCCAACCGTAATTGATGTGTTGAGTAACAGAGGGGATCAAATTGGTGCGATTGGCAATTTCGATACTGATGGTTACAAAATACAAGATTTGAATTACGCTTTTAAACAGACTTACTATATTCTTGCCGCACAAGACGAAGACTCTAAAAGAGTTTTATGTTATTTAACTAATCGTTTTTCTCAAGATGAAGTTCAACCTTTAAAAAAATTATTTAATATTCCTAGAACTTTATCTTTTGAAGATCCGTGCGAATTTCTAGTAATAGCTTTGGGAGACAAGTGTGACATACCACTTTTGCAAGGGGTTTGTGATGGACATGCAAAAATTTTAGAGGTAGAAGATCCTTATACTTTGAATGACAAGTTACAAGAATTTTTTCCAGAAGATGAATGCACTTTGAGCATTTTAAAATAAGAGAGGTATTATGGCTTTAACAACAAAAACGCATAGAAGTAGACCAATAGGGGGAGGCAATACATTTCAGTCAAAAGTTGATATTATTATTCCTTTTCATGGACAATATCATAAAGTCACTCGATTGATTGAAAGTATTTTAAGATTTACTCATTCAAATCCTTATCATTTAATACTTGTAGATGATTGTTCTCCGAATACAGATTATATGAATCATCTGTCGGAGATTCCTCAATTTGAATTGGTAACAACTCCTGAAAGATTAGGTTTTGCAGGAGCAGCTTTTCATGGGTTTAAAAAATCAAAAAATCCTTGGGTTTGTTTTGTAAATTCTGATTGTGTGATAGAAGATCAAGGATGGCTTTCTTCAATGGGTAACTCTTTACTTGCCGGGAAAAAAGATGGTATCAAAATGGTTTCCCCACTCACAAATAACGCTTTAGGACATGATTATCAGGAAATGGCGAAACAGTCTTATTACGGTTTAGATGATTTTGCTATAGATGATTTTGTATTGGATATTAATCATAAAGACGATGATGGGAATTCTGATCCTCAGTATCTATCAATGTATTGTTTTATGTGTCATCGAGAATTGTTTAAAAAATGTGGGGGTTTTATTCGAGAGTATCCATATGGTTGGTATGAAGATATGGAGTTTGCTTATCGAATGAACCACAATAAATACAAGCAGGCTGTATGTCGTTCTGCTTGGATTTATCATGAAGGAGAATGTACTGTAAGGGAATTGTGGAAAAGACATCCAGAATCGAGAGCGATCATGGAAGAAGAAAATTATCAAAAATGTCTAGGAGACCTGCGGGAATTATTTGCTAAAAGGTAAATGCAAATCATATATACTACTAGGTTTGTTTTTCCAAAGGAGGATTACTATGGCAGCAGTGACACCCGTTTCTGGCAACAATTGTCGTGGAACTTATGAAAACGGCACTCCCAACATTCAGTTGAAGTGTGTGAAATCGGTCACCGATGGCGGTAGTGAGGTATTTACATGTGCAACTTGGAAATATTTTAGAGTTAACTGCCCTAAAGTAAACGTCCAGTGTTCTTCGCTTTCAGGAGCTTATGTACCAGCTATCACCGTTTGTAACCAGAAATTGTTTTAATTAGAATTGACTATACAAAACGCTCCAAAATTTGGAGCGTTTTTTTATTGGTATAGACGAGTATATATTCATGGAGGTAATTTATGCTTTTATCATGTCCTTATTGTGGAACTTCTCTTTCTAGTCCTTTAAAAGATGGCATCGGCTCTTGCGGTCATTGCGGGAGACCATTTGATACAAATCCTTATAATAGAATTTTGTCTCATTGTTGGTATATTCGTCGCAATCATATTGTTGACGTAGAACAGATTATACAAATGGGAGTCGATGAAGCTGAGGCATTAATTGCATTTGCTCTCACTTATGATGGTGATTATTCCCATGATGAGTTATTGAAAATATTAGATAAATTAGGTATTTCAAAAGACTATATTGCAAAATAATATCATATTACTTATAGTACTTCTTATAGAAAGGTACTTGTAATGGATATTAAGAGAATTTGCTTTTATGGTGGACCCGGCAGTGGTAAATCGACCATTGCTTCTGGTGTTTTTCACACCTTGAAAATGGATGGATTGAATATCGAATATGTTCCAGAATATATTAAAAATTGGGCATATGAAGGTCGAACTCCTAAATCCTTTCAACAGCTTTATGTTTTTGCCAAACAGTTAAATCAAGAAGACACTCTTTTCCCTCATGTAGACGTAATCACCACTGATAGTCCTTTGCTCATGAATTCCGTATATTCAGAAATGTACGGATTTTCAGGATGGGATTTATTGCGTGAAATGGCTATGTTGTATGAAAAACATTTTCCGGGTTTGCACATTTTTCTCAAAAGAGATGGTATTCCTTACCAAACAGAGGGTCGTTACCAAAATTACGAAGAAGCGTTGGAAGTGGACCATAAAATTACTCAGGTTTTAAGTGATAATGTAGATTATGTGGAATTTCTTTCTTCAGACTTTGAAGGCATAATCGATTACATCAAGTCGAACCTACAGTGATTTTATAAATTTTGATACGAAAGGAGTGTTTAAATGAGTTGTGGCTTAAAAATATTTGGTCTTGGGGATTCAATTTCTTATGCACAAGATGTTTGCAAACAATTGAACGTTCGTTTAGGGGAACATGAAGAACGATATTTTGATGACGGAGAGTGTTATGTTCGTTCTAAAGAGAATGTGAGAGGATCA
>MDTG01298078.1_pt1 | contig 113948 bp, 103 predicted proteins | sample 811421 | NCBI WGS metagenome assembly MDTG01 (sample SAMN05326645, study PRJNA326480) | marine metagenome | isolation source: seawater | place: Pacific Ocean: South East | collected 2011
AGTTCACCGCGCTCCCACTCTGCACACAGCTCGCGCCACTCAGTCTCGCTCAAGCGATGTTTTTTCTCTGCTGTCTCTGGATTCATTGCTCCCCCTAGGGTGTTACTCAGTCAGGGGATAGTTTGCGCTAAATTGCTGGGGTGTATAGGGGGTTGGTTAATTGACGCTTACACAACAGTGAATGGGTATTGAAAATGAGAATGAGAAAGTGGATTTCTGAACCTGTTATTTTAACAACTTTTATCGGTGTTATTATAATAATTTTTCTGGCATGTATAGCTAGTAATCTTCTGGATGAAAAGCATTCAGATGAAATTGTTCTTATAGGTGCGCTTGCAACCGTAGCAATTTTTTTAGGTGCTTTTCATCAATTGCGCCAGGTTAATAAAATGCAGAAAACAGAGTTGTTTTTCAAGATCGCAGCCCAATTTAAAGATCCTAATATAATCAATGCTAGAAGGATTATTCATGAACTTTTTGTTGAACATTATCGAATAGCGAATCCTTACAAAGATGATAAAGAAAAAAGGTTTGCGTACTACTTTTACGCACTTGATTTAATAGCTAATGACATTAACTCTATGTCTAAAAGTAAAAAGGATATTGAAGATTTTTGTTGCTTGTTGAGGTGGTTGGAATTTTTAGAAATGTTAGGATATTTTTATCATGAAGAGGTTGCATCAAAAAAACATATAGAACAGCTTTTTCCCGAAACTATAGAGTTTCAATATTTTATTTTTAGAAAATACCTCGAAGGTCTTAGCGGCGAAAGATTTAAATATTTTATAAAAATGTACGAATCGATCAATCGCAAGAAAGTGATTGTTGATGAGAATATATGGCGTGAATTCTTAGCGGGCGAAAATGAAGCAAAAGAAATTTTTGACTTTCTTAAAAATGAGCAGATGACTCTTTGCTATGATTGGCGTATTGAAGAAAAACTACAAACCGACGAAAGGTCAAAAATAAAAAAATTAGGGGAAAAGGTAATATTTTGCACTAGTGATGAAATAAGAGAGATTTTGAAGTTAGCCGAAAAATCCCAGGATCTTTTTGCTTGCCTTCATAAAATAAAAGAAAGCAATAAAGTTCATGATTTAAAAGAATTAAATCCTAAAACAAAGTTTTTTTTCTGTCGAAAGATAAGTTAAAAAAAATAAAAGAGGACTTAAGATCTGGTTAAACTATTCTGCATATATCACTAAAACTGCAAAAGGTTTTGGATTCAACCGAGACTTCCGTCGAAGAAGAGTAGAATCTTTTATGACACCAAGCCTACTACAAGTTGAAAGTGTCTCATATCATGCACGAAGTTGGCTGATGATATCTATGCTATAGCGTCATGCCAACCACATCAAAAACAGCGGCAAAGACATCTTTGAGCTCATTTTTATCGAGCGATGCGAGAGGACCTTCTGTTAGGCGCTTGTTATCAATGGCTCTGAGTTGGTCGATGATGAGATCAGAGTCTTTTTTGAGTTTATCTTTTGCTTTGATTCTGATGCGTAGGGGATAGGCGTCATTAACCAGATTGGTGGTGAGTGGAACAATTAAGGTTGATGGGTGCTCGATGTCGAGTAGTACCTGTGACTGTAAGACGAGAACAGGGCGCGTTTTTCCCATCTCTGTGCCTCTGGTAGGATTCAGGTTGGCTAGCCATATATCGCCAAGCTTAAGCGTCTGGGTCATCTTCGATCTCACTAAATTCTGTGTTGATTTGCATGCTTTCTTTCCTGACTTTGAGGCTGGCAGCCTCGAGCTTTTGCTTCAAGAGCTGCTTCTCTGTCTCCCTATTCATATTCTCAATGGCTTTACGGATGTAATCAGCCTGAGATAGGTGCAGAGAATGTGCATGGGCTTTGATGGCCTGTAGCAAGTCATCATTCAGCCGAATTGACACTAAGGACTTCATCGTGCTCACCATAGGTTATTGTGTAGTCATATTGGGAGTATAGATATTGATAACCATATTGTCAAACATATAGGCCATCAATAATGTAATACAATAAGTTCTCTAGTGCGTATTTTCATGAAATTGATCATAGAATTGCAAATTTCGACAGTATTGATAAAGTTCATGCAATTGCCGGATCAACATCGTGCAAGTATGCAACTGGACACAAACGCTATCAATGCGATTGGCTTGCCGTTGAGATTAGTGCACTTGCTACTTGAATGCGCGCTCACAGACGTTGCCCAGGTCGAGCAAAATTGCGTGGGGCCTCATTGTGCTTATCTGTATTGTTCTTATCTGTGCTTGGTTGTGGTTCAGTCTGTGGAACTTTTGGTATGGCTGTGAATACTGGACCGTTGGTGGCTGCGGCTAGGCGTGATTGTAATGGGAGCTGATGTGCTTGGGTTACTAGCTGGTCACTAGGCATTACTAGGGCGTAACCTGCGTCTATGGTGGCTTTGACGATATTGACTAACCACTCGTGATTATAAATAGTTTCAGCCGGCAATAACGCTAAAACGCTGACTGAGAATTTTTCAGATGCGAGTCGAAGTAATTCTTTTAAAGCGACGTTTGTAAGTCTGTCAGGTGAACAAAGAGGGTCACTGAGGGTTGTGATATAGTCTGTTAAGCAATTGAGGATGCTTGCCATTTCTGCGTTGTATTTATGTTCCAATGAAACGTTTACTTGATGTACTTTACAGATGAAATGCTTAAATGGCGCGATTATTCTTTTATCAGCCGTTGACAATGCTTGAATGGTCTTGTTTGCAGTTTCCCATGCTAATTCATATTGTGCTGCTGGTGTTAGGGGCTGCGGTGATTCAGAGGTTTTAGGTTTATTTTCTGCGGTACTTTGACTGGAAAAACGATTGACGTTAGCCAATACCAAATGCGCCTGAATAATACTCGTGAAATGCTCGCTAAGCGCTTCGGCGACTAGTCGTCCACTCTTATCCTGTAACCCATGGCCGTCAAAGATATTAAATACAAACGTTTCGCCTAATTTCATTTTGCTGGGATCAATTTCTGCGACTATCACCGAGATATTGTCCTTTGACCCTCGTTCATTCGCTGCAGTAGCGAGTTGATGACTGAGTTCTGAAGTATTAATGCTGGGGGCACTTTCTAAAGCATTATGGAGAAATTCGTGGAGCTCTACGTTGGTTTTAATACTTTCTCGTACACCATCACAGGCGAGGATAATAAAGCTGCGCTTAGTATCTTGATGAATAGTATCATGTTCTATTGCGGGTTCACGCCGAACTAATTCACCAAATATCTTATCACCAAAACCACCAGTGACACTGAGTGTTGCGTTATGACGTCCAGTTGATAATCGCATTGCGCCGCTGGGAACTTGAGTGATGCCTCGCACAAGTTTGATAGGTGATTGTGCTAATGTTAACTGCGGTTTGCCGCTGGGCCAATTTTCTCGACTGATGACAGCATCGATACGGGCTTTTTCAGCGGCGCTCTTGCAGGTGTGTAGATTATTGGTGATAGAACGTAGGCTTGAACCATCCTTAGAGTATTCAAAGATTAAGGCCTCAGAGTCACCTAAATACGAACAGGTGATTGATAAAGAATCTTCACTATCTTTACTAACAAAAACAGAAACAGCAGTTGAACCAGGTTGGTAGATACCTGTGTTTAAAGGATAATCTTCGTTGCCTATGAGTTGATGGCCGCTGGTATACGCTTTGTGGAGTAGGGCTACTCTTTCTGTTTGATTTAACCCGTGCCAGTAAAAGATTTGTTGAACATCCATGGCATCCTGTTGACTAGGGCGAAGTCCTCTAAGCTCCGTCATGCCTACGGGTATGCCTAGTGAAAGGGTGAGGCTGCGAATATAGTCAATCAAGCCTTCGCGAGCAGCAAGGGTGGGATCATCAATTGTCGCGCCAAAGGAATTTACGGTAGTGATACTCTCTGTTGTGTATGCCATTGAATTATATGTATTAGTTAGTTTGTGCAGGCATTGTACAACGTATCAACGATAAATGAAAGCTTATCGTTGCCAATGTGTGTTAGCACCCAGAGATAGACTTTCTGGGTGATGTGAGCGGCAACTTATCCCTTTGGCTTACTGATTGCGACGTTCATAAATTTTGGATAAAACAATGGGTTAGCAGAGAGTGGAAAGGCTAACTAATAAAAATCCGCCAAAATAGCGATTTTTCCCTTTACATGATGAAAATAGTATTGTACTTTGTTTAAATATTAATCCATGCAGGTAACGATAATGATCAAGCTAGTTAACAACATTCCATCCGTTGTTAACGCACCAAACCCCGGTGCGGGCCTTGTGTCGTCTACCATTCTCACCATATCTGCTTGGTCTTGGCTGCCACGGGCGTAACCTGTGCTGGCACCATTAACTCATGTCGTGCTGGCTGGCCACAGGGCCCCACGTGATTGAGCGCGACAGACGTAATGATTAACAAAGTGAAAATTATATGAGAGGTGTATTATGCCAGGTTTTGATTTAGGACGTATGTTTGCGGACACAGGTTCTTTCGGCAGGAAAGATGGTGAGTCTATCGCAGCGGAAGGAGCAGTACGGGCGCGTGACAGTGTTACTCGTAAGACTGAATACGGTCATGGGGCGGGTGTTGTTGCTGAATCTTCGAGGAACACAAAACAGCCTGATTCAGGCTTTACCGATAACATGAAACTCGGTGCTAGTATCGGCGCTATCACAGGTGGTGCTTGTGGCGCGTTGTTTTTAGCGCTTGTCGGGGGGCCGATAGGTTTATCGATAGGACTGGCTGTTTTGACAGTTGTTGCAGTCGTTGGAATTTCAGCACTTATCGGTGCAGCTATTGGTGCTGGTATTGGCGCGCACTTTGATGCTCCCACACCGGCATCTAGTCTGAGCATTAGCCGATAATCTTCTCGGTGGGCATATTGACACAGCCCACAGTCACGTTATGCTACTCTCCTAACTAACAGGAGAGTAGCATGACTGACGTAACCATTGGCAAAAAAGCCCCTGACTTTACGCTTGAATCGACGAGTGGCGAGACAGTGCAATTGAAGCAATTGCGGGGCCGTAATGTGGTGTTGTATTTTTACCCGCGGGACAATACCCCGGGTTGTACCACCGAGAGTCAAGACTTTGCCGCCAACTACAAAAAATTCCAAAAACTCGAAGCAGAAGTCTTCGGTATTTCCAGAGACACGATTGCATCCCATCACAAGTTCAAAGATAAATTCGACTTCCCTTTTGAATTATTGTCGGATAATGACGAAACGGTATGCAACCTCTATGGCGTGATGAAACAAAAGAACATGTATGGCAAAAAAGTCTGGGGTATTGAGCGCAGCACATTCATCATCGATAAGGACGGCAAGCTAGTCCATGAGTGGCGCAAAGTGAAAGTACCAGGCCATGTGGATGAAGTCTTAGAAACTGTCAGCGAAATGTTCGCCTAGCACCTCGGTCGTAGCCTCCTGCTTGCCTTCTCCGTCAGAGTGTTGTCTAATCTACTAGTTGGACGTTAACGGAGTAACTGCGGGAGGCAATATCCATGATGTCAGAAATGTTCTTCGCGCGATGGTTTGCGCTTATCTCATTAGCCCTTTCTCTGGGTATCCTATTCAATCTCGATGATGCTCGGCAAATGGCCAGGGGCATGGTCGAACGAGAGACCGGTTATATCATGGGTGGAGTGCAGCCTATCATTTTCGGCTCACTTGCTTTCATGCATCACCATAGCTTTGAAATCGGTTGGACGCTGGTTGTTGACTTGATTGGGTTGCTCATGGTTCTCCTTGGATTATATCGTGTACTATTTGTTCGGCATTGGAAAAAAACAATGCAACGTCATATCGATAAAATTCCTCCCTTGTTCAGTTTATTTGGTCTGATGATCGGTTTACTGCTCCTCTATGTTGGATTTTTCTCCTCGCTGGTATATTATAGCGGCGCTAATTGAAGTTGAAATAATGGCTTTATTACAACTTACCTTAAGCGGGTGTCGCTGTGTTTTGGCATAGCGACGAAAACGTGTGATTTTAATTAGTTAAGAAGTCTTCATGATCAACAGAATCTGTAAAGTAACTGCACAGATCGCACTTGTCGGCGCTGTGTTGTTTTTAGTAGGCTGTCATTCAGATATGACAGGAGTACTTAATCCAAAGGGTATTATCACATACCAGGAGCGCCAGCTATTGTTTGACGCCGTGGCATTAATGCTTATCGTGGTGATCCCGGTTATTATCATGAGCTTCGCTTTTATCTATCGCTATCATCAGTCCCACTCGGGCAGGGATTACCGCCCAAACTGGAGTCATAATGTGCTTCTCGAAAGTATTTGGTGGGGGGTTCCCTGTGTGATTATTGTTATCCTAGGCATTATGACCTGGCATATGTCACACAAATTGGACCCTTACCGTCCTATCGACGGCGTCGAAGGTGAACCGCTCAAAGTGCAAGTGGTGGCATTGCCGTGGAAATGGCTATTTGTTTACCCTGAACAAGATATTGCTACAGTGAACTATCTCGAATTGCCAAAAGGTCGCCAAGTGGCATTTGAGTTAACCTCGGATAATGTGCCCATGAGTGCTTTCTTTGTGCCGCAAATTGGTAGCCAGATTTATACAATGGCACGGATGAAAACACAATTACACTTAGTCGCGACCGAAACGGGTACTTTCAAAGGGTTGAACTCCCAGTACAATGGCGATGGTTTCTCTGATATGCACTTCCCGGTCAAAGTGGTAGAGCCAGCGGAACTGGATGAATGGTTCCAAAAGGTAAAATCCGAGTCTAAACCCTTAAGCGAAGATAAATACAATTTGTTACGTCAGCCCAGTATTGCAGCGCCGGCACAGTATTTCTCTGGTGTGACACCGAACTTATTCAAACGTGTTATTAAATCTTACAAATTGTCCGAGCACCCAAGCAAGCTCGCGGCGACAGCATAACGGGAACCATAACTATGTTAGAACATCTACTATTTGGTAAATTAACACTCGATGATATCCCATTAAACACGCCGATTATCATGGGTGCTGGTATCTTCATGGCCTTGGTAGTGCTTGCGACGGTCGCTGCTATCACGGTTAGCAAAAAATGGGGTTACATTTGGCACGAGTGGGTAACATCAATTGACCACAAAAAAATTGGCATCATGTACATGCTGTTAGCGGGCGTGATGTTGTTACGTGGTTTTTCTGATGCAATCCTAATGCGTTCCCAGCAAGCTATTGCGGCAGGGGGTAATATGGGATACTTGCCACCAGAACACTATGACCAAATCTTCACAGCTCACGGTGTGATTATGATTTTCTTCGTGGCGATGCCATTCATGTTTGGCTTGATGAACATGGTATTGCCGTTGCAAATTGGCGCCCGTGACGTTGCCTATCCCTATCTGAATAATTTTAGCTTTTGGATGACTTTCGTCGGTGCGATGCTGTGTAATGTATCATTGGTTATCGGTAAGTTCGCTGCCACTGGTTGGTTAGCGTATCCACCATTGTCTGAATTGCAATACAGTCCTGGCGTTGGCGTAGATTACTATGTTTGGGGGCTACAGATAGCGGGGATAGGAACTCTGGTGGGGGGGATAAACTTTATCGCCACTATCATGAAGATGCGTTGTCCCGGCATGACATTAATGAAAATGCCTATTTTTGTGTGGTCGGTACTGTGCGCAATGATCCTTGTTGCCTTGGCATTCCCGATTTTGACGGTGACTCTGGCTTTACTTGAGTTAGACCGTATGATGGGCATGCATTTCTTCACCCAATTCGCTGGCGGTAACATGATGATGTACATCAACTTGATTTGGGCTTGGGGACATCCTGAAGTGTATATTCTGGTATTACCTGCTTTTGGTATTTTCTCCGAAGTGGTTGCAACGTTTAGCCGCAAAAAGCTTTTTGGCTACAAGACCATGGTTTATGCGATTGCGGTGATTACCGTATTATCCTTTATCGTTTGGCTCCATCACTTTTTCACCATGGGTGCTGGCGGTGACGTGAATGCTTTCTTTGGTATTGCTACTATGATTATTGCGGTGCCGACTGGCGTGAAAGTCTTTAACTGGCTGTTCACCATGTACCGCGGTAATATCACATTGACGACACCTATGCTTTGGGTAACGGCATTCTTCACGACCTTTGCTATCGGTGGGATGACCGGGGTGTTGATGGCGATTCCTCCGGTAGATTTTCAAACCCATAACAGCTTGTTCCTGATTGCCCACTTCCATAATGTTATTATTGGTGGCGTGTTATTTGGCTACTTTGCGGGCTTCATTTATTGGTTCCCGAAAGCCTTTGGCTTTAAACTGGATGAAAAGATTGGCAAATGGTCTTTTGGTTTCTGGGTAACTGGGTTCTATTTTGCCTTCATGCCATTGTATGTGCTTGGCTTGGCAGGGGTGATGCGCCGAACCAATCATTATGCCGATGTAGCGCTGCAACCGTATTTCCTAGTAGCAGCGTTTGGTACAGCGTTGATTTTTGTTGGTATCATGCTGCAGTTGTTGCAACTCTATGTGAGCTTCCGTAATCGAGAACAATTGCGCGATAAGACTGGCGATCCTTGGAATGGTCGCACGTTGGAGTGGTCGATTGCTTCACCTGCACCTGTGTACAACTTTGCGTTTACCCCTGAAGTGTCGACTATTGATCCATTCTGGGAAGAGAAACAAAACCAGCAGCATACAGCGAAGCATCCTGAAACGACGCAATACAATGATGTTCATATGCCAAAAAATACCTCGGCTGGGGTCATCATTGCGATTTTCTCTGGAATTTTTGGCTTTGCAATGGTTTGGAATATGTGGCCAGCAGCTGTGATTGGCTTTGTAGGCGCTATTGCAACGGTGATTGTGCGGACTTTCAATACCGATGTAGATTATTACATTAAAGCCGATGAGGTTAAGGAAACTGAAATGGCACACTATAAGGAGGCCTTATCATGAGTGCGGGAGCATTAGCCCATGATCACCATCATGACTCAGAGTCAACCGATGTATTTGGTTTTTGGTTATACATCTTAACTGACTGTATTTTATTCGCATCGTTGTTTGCGACCTATTTAGTCCTGAATCATCCAGATGCCTACGGTCCTGCGTTTAAAGAACACGTCAATCTTGCTTATGTGTTATGGGAAACATTCTTACTCCTAGGCAGTAACTTTACTTTTGGCTTGAGTGTACTGTCCCTTAACAAAGGCAAGCTGGCTATGACCCAGTTTTGGTTAGTATTAACCTTTATCCTTGGGGCAGGCTTCGTTGGCATGGAGATCAATGAGTTTGTTGCCTTAGCCCATGAAGGCTTTCATTGGCAAGCCAGCGGTGCAGCGTCTGCGTTCTTTACCCTGGTGGGTACCCATGGTTTGCACGTGAGTTTTGGTTTGTTGTGGATTTTGATCACGATTTTCCAATTGCCTATTTTCAAAGTTAGCCAAATCATGAAACGTCGCATTATTTACCTTGGTCTATTTTGGAACTTCTTGGATATTGTTTGGATTTTCTTATTCTCAATCGTCTACTTAATGGGGGCTGTGTAAAATGAGCGACTCTACAATGCAACCAGATTACGGTACCGGTGAGAAGAAACTCAGCGTTTATATCTTTGGTTTATTCCTCTGTGTGGTATTGACCCTGATCCCGTTTGGCGCGGTGATGTATCCAGACTTGTCCGATGCTAAAACGTTTATTGTGATTATGGTATCAGCTACCCTGCAGTTCTTAGTGCAAGTCGTGTGCTTCTTGCGTCTGAACTACAGCACAGAACAAGCCAAGATGAATGTCATGTCATTCATCTTGAGTATTTTTATCTTGTTCGTTGTCGTCGCAGGTTCTCTGTGGATCATGTACACGTTGAATTATCGGATGATGCATTAATCATATCTGACACCCCGGTGCTAGCCGGGGTGTCATTTTGTTAATCTAAAGTATCAGCATATCTTATGGCCCCATCTACAATAAACTCTTCTTTGTGACAAATGACCTTTTGTGGCTTACCAGCCCGATCAACATGCCAAAATTCAACAGATGTTTGATTGACAAAACAATTCCAAGGGGAAGGTGTTGTTGCTAGTTGTTTTGATTTAAAAACTTTTGGGTAGAAAATGCCGATATTTTTGCCTTTGTTTTTTACGGTGCGGGCTGAATTATATAAAAAAAACTCGATTCCCTCGATTCGCATTGCACTGCCAAGAAGTTGGCTATAGGCATAGGATTTAGGCGATGAAATTTCGTCAGTGTGTGATGCAAATGGTGGCAGGGTTAAATCTACGGACTTGTCACTTGTAGCTACAGCAGAAAATGCTGAAAGCATGAAACTCAATGTTAACTCAGCGTGGGTATCTTGCAAAAATAGCAGACGATAATAGGCAACTTCGTGTAAAGCAGTCTCGAGCTCTAGGGAGCCATACCATAGTGATGGCTCAAAGCGTCTGCCAAAGCGTGAGCCATACTTCAGTGGTGGATAGCGGAAAGGCGTAAAGAGTAAATAATGGTATTTATCAAGAATTGGTTTATCTAATCGAGGCTTACTTTCTTCAAGTAATTCTTCCAGTATATCTAATTCTTCGATGGAGTTAACAAGCTTTCTAGAATATGATTTATTTTGTGTTTCAACCACTCGCCAAGCGGTAACGCTAGCAGTTAAAATATCGACTTCTTCACGGTATTTGATCCATGGATTCATAGCTTGCCACGCATTGCATCGAGATATGCGACTACTTCATAAAGACCGGATATCTTATGTATATGTTCTCGCGGAAGCCCATTAAAATAATCATTTTGGTGATCGAGCCATGCGCGGGCAGCTGCTTCATCATCGCCTACATTAGCGAGAAGGCTTCTGTACATTCTTATTAATAACAGTGCTATTTCGCCTTCTTTTGAGTAGGGATCAATACGTCCTCCGGCTTGATAGAACCTAGATAATTTTGCTGCGCTGAAACCGAGAATGATTTCAAGCTCTTTTCTCGTGAAATGGCAGAGTTCAGCTATTTTCGCTACGGCATTCCACAGGATAATAGCTTTATCATAGGCCTCATACTGTTTGTGATTACTCATAACAGCCCCCTTTTATATGAAAATATAATGCAAAAATATTCCATATGCAATGAATCTGAGGCTAAAATAGACAAAAAACTTGGCTTAGTGCACAATATTTCAAAGGAAAGCACATAAAAAAGCAATATTTTCTTGATTTGCCCGCATTTTATCAGGAATATGGTGATTTGCCCGTATTTTTTGAATTTTGCACAAATTTCTTTATACTTCGGATATAACTACCGCATTGTTTAGGAGCACATATGCAAAGAGTGGCCATGGGATATCAAGCACTAGTTGAGATGTTTGAGCTTAAGGTGATTCCACATTACCGCGCTTCCTATATTCGTAAACATGGAGCAGTGAAAGTCGCTTCTGATCATAGTAGGGAAGAGTATGAATACCCAAAAAGTTATCAAGTCGAAGATATACATGATCCCCTAGCTCAGCTTGAATTCGCTTTGAAATATGATGGTTTCAATCTAGAAATCATGAAATCCGTATTTGAGAGAATTGAGAAAGAATGTCTATGCAAATGGGTACAGAGTAAACCAAATGGAAGATTTAATCGTATAGTGTGGTTTTTATATGAATGGTTGTTTGATGAAGTGCTGGACCTGGAGGATATTAAGCGAAGAGACTATGTGCATGTGTTAGATCCAGCACTGTATTTCACAGGTGAGCCTATTAAGAGTAGGAGACATGGCGTTAACAATAACCTGCTCGGCAATAGAATATTCTGCCCAATTATCAGACGAACAAAATTATTAGAAAGTTATATTGGCAAAGAGCTAGACAAGAAAACTCTAAATATTGTTAAAAAATATGATCCAAAGGTGATTGATAGGGCTAGCAATTATCTGTTAACGAAAGAAACGATGTCGTCATATCAAATTGAGCGTGAGCAACCAGATAAGGCTAGATTAACAAAATTCATAAACCTGCTCGAGCGAATTGAAAAAATTAATGAAATCACAAAAGATATCTTGATTGAGTGTCAGAACATTATCGTTGACCCTCGTTTTGTAGACAGTGATTATCGACAGACACAAAATTATGTGGGTGAAAATATTAATATCTACCTTCAAAAAATACATTATATTTCGCCTAAGCCATCTGATATACAAGAGTTAATGGATGGTTTATTGCTAACCCTCAAAAGTGTACAACAATCAGAATGTCATCCGGTATTAATAGCAACAGCGATATCATTTGGATTTGTTTTCTTACACCCTTTTGAAGATGGGAATGGCCGGCTGCATCGCTTCTTAATCCACTATATTCTAAAAAAACTAAAGTTTTCTCCAGACGGAATAATTTTTCCAATATCGGCTATCATGTTGCAGAAAATTGCCGAGTATGATCGTGCTCTTGAAATGTTTTCTAAGCCACTAATGGAAATTGTTACAGATTATGAACTCGATAATAATGGTGTTTTAACAGTAGGCGAAAATACAAAAGTATATTATCAGTACATCGATTATACTGTGTTTGCAGAGTATCTATTCCAATGTATTGAAGAAACAATAGATTCGCATTTAAAGGGTGAGTTAGACTTTATTGTTAAGTATGATAGAACAAAACTTGCTATTCAGAGTGTTATTGATATGCCCGATAAAATAATTGATTTGTATATCAGGTGTATTCTACAAAATAATGGAAAGTTGGGAGATAAAAAACGTAAAAAACATTTTGAATTTTTAACAAAAGAAGAAGTTTCTGAGCTTACAGATATTGTTGTGAATAATTTTGAACTGGGATAGTCAAAAGTTGTCAGTTAGGTTGTAGTATGAATGAAAAAAATAGTAGTAAACTCCTCATCGGCGTTAGCCAGTGCTTATTGGGCGAAAAGGTCCGTTTTAATGGTGATCACAAGCGGGATCGCTATATTTGCGGTATGCTGAGTGACTATGCCGATTATCGGCCTGTGTGCCCAGAGGTGGCCATTGGCATGGGGGTGCCGCGTCCGCCCATCCACCAAGAAGGAAACCCAGAGGATCCAACCGTGGTTGGGGTGCAGGATAAATCCATTAATGTCACTAAGCCTCTTAAGCAATTCAGCAAACAATATGTGAAAGACTTGGATGAATTATCGGGCTTTATCCTCAAGAGCAAATCACCCACCTGCGGTATGGAGCGGATAAAGGTTTACCAGCATACGGGACAAGCGTTGCGAAATGGTATCGGTGTATTCGCCCGTGAATTAATAGCAGCCTATCCGTATTTGCCCATTGAAGAAGAGGGGCGGCTATGTGACCCCGTATTGCGGGAGAACTTCATTACCCGGATATTTGCTTATTACCGTTGGCAGCAACTCATGCTGACAAAGCCCAGCAAGAAAGACTTAGTCGAATTTCATACACGGCATAAATTATTACTGCGCTCCCATAATGAAGCAGGCTATCAACGCTTGGGTACATTAATGGCGGATCTCAAAGATATCAGCCTTACAGAATTAAAGCAGCAATACTTGGCTGAGTTCATGAGTACTCTCAAAACCCGTGCCAATGCCAAGAAACACGCTAATGTACTGTACCACATGTTGGGCTATTTGAAGAAGCATTTAGACCAACAGGACAAAGAAGAAATGGTCAACCTAATCGAAAGCTATCGCAAGGGAAAAGTGCCATTGGTGGTGCCAATTACCTTATTTAAACACCATTTTCGTCGTTTCCCTAATCCTTATATTGAACAACAATATTATCTCACACCCCATCCGGATGAATTAATGCTGCGTAATCACGTCTGAGCTATACGTTGGCCCACTGGGTGATGAAGCGCAGCCAGATAAAGATCCCGATGCCAAATAGAGTATAAGCGATGGTAGTCCAGAGAGGATTGACCCAGAGACCCGCACCTATCACACAGCCAATATAGTAGGTTAAGGGAAAGAAAAATGCTCCTAGACAACACCAAAGCACAGTCTTGCGGAAATAATCATGAAAGAATTGATTAAACACCAAGACAAAACTGACCCAAATACAAGCTAACCAATAAGGTGCGAGCGCCAAAGGCGCTAGGCCGTTGAATTGAACTAAGCCAGACTCTACAATCAACGAATCCACTAGCCAACCCGAAGCAGCTATTACAAGTAGCAGCAAAAATAATTTGCGCGAATAACCGGCTTTATAAAAACAATAACATTGCAAAAATATCACTGCCAACATCGGCACTAACCAACTATCTTTCTGTGTTGCTAAATTAATCCCTGCAAGCCAGATAAAGTAGTAACTAAACAAGGATGTTAAGTTGATAGTGAGTTTAGCTGGTTTAGCCATAATGTTCTGCCTTATGAAATAAAATTTGTAAGTCATTAATATGGCGTTGCATGAAGCCTGCTTGACAGTAGAGCAAATAGTAGCGCCACATACGAATGAACGCTTCATCAAAGCCTAATTGTTTCACCTGAGGCAAGACAGCCTCAAAGCGCTCATGCCAAAGCGCTAGAGTCTTAACATAATCATCCCCCAAACTATGAATATCAAGCACTTGTAGCGTAGTTTGCTTAGCAATATGCTGCATGATGACCGCTAATGAGGGCACGCAACCACCGGGGAAAATATATTTTTTGATGAAATCAACACTGCGTTTATATTCATCGTAAAGTTGATCGACAATGGTTATGCCTTGTAGCATGAATAAGCCGCCTGGTTTTAATAAATCACTGCACTGCTTGAAGTATGCGCCGAAGAATTTATCACCAACAGCCTCCACCATTTCGATGGACACAAGCTTATCATAACTACCCTCAAGGTCACGATAGTCACGTTGCAGCAGGGTCACTTTATCACTGACCCCTGCGTCTTTGATTCGTTGTTTGGCAAGTTTATATTGGGCATCAGAAATTGTTGTGGTAGTAATGCGACAGCCATAATTAGTGATGGCATAAATAGCAAAGCCACCCCAGCCAGTGCCAATTTCAAGAACGTGATCGTTTTCATTTAGCTGTAATTGCTGACATATCCGCTCAAGTTTGGCATCAGAGGCTTGCTCAAGGGTCATATCAGGAGACTTGAAGTAACCTGACGAGTACATCATTTTATCGTCGAGAAATAGCTGATAGAACTCATTGCTCAAATCATAATGGGCACGAATATTTTGTTTACTTTGGCTCACGGTGTTTTGTTTAAACAAATCTAATAAGCGATTGACGGCATTTAATACATGACCAAAACCGCCTTCGATTTGATTCAGGGTGCGGTAGTTTTTGAGGAATATTAAAAATAAATTCGCTAAGTTGTCGCAGTCCCACAAGCCATCAATGTAAGCTTTAGCAGTACCCACTGAACCACCCAGTAGCATTTTACGGTAGGCAAGGGGGTTGTTGATGGTAATGGTTGCAGTGAGTGTTGAGGATGCATCGCCAAAGTGACATTCCATCCCGCTATCGTTAAGTGTTAAGCGGCCGATAATAATATTATTCAAAAATTTCTTTAGCAGTTTGAAGCTTAGCTGAGAGGGATGCTTAGAGTTTACAGTGTTAGTGCGCGTGGTATCTTGCATAATAACCTCATGGATGACTGTAGAAAGGATTGCCTTTCAGGTAAATTTTTAGTGCTTGCCAATAAATGCCTACGATGACCTTCCAAGGCGAAAAAGGGTAACGCAGAAGTATTTTGTTGATGGAGGCTTGCTCCCAAGGCGCTTTTGTCAGCGCAAGGCTAGCAGTAAAATGCTTCTCATCGGATCGCCAATTTTCCATATGTACCATAAGACGGTCGGGGTGAATGGCAGTCTTAAGATGATAGTTATAGTCCATTTCAAGGAATGGTGAAACATGGAGTTTTTTTTCGAATCGGAAACTGCGATAATTGCCTTTGGTGATGGGGGAATCGAGAAAGTAACAATGGGTTTGGTGCCAGGGTGTATTTGTGACTTCTGCTAGCATTGCAATCGTGTTATCAGGTTTAATGATAAAGTAAAAAGACACAGGGTTAAATGCTACGCCGAGGTGGCGAAGTTGGGTTAATACAAACACACGTTCCTGTCCTGTCAACGAAAGTTTATCTTTTGCAGCATCAGTGAAGCGCTGTTTCAGGCTATCGCCCTCATAGGCACGTAAATACTTATTCTGCATGAAACGTAGCGCAGATGCTTTCACATTATCACAATACTTCAGTTGGCTGAATAGATTATCGAGCTCATCAAGCTCTAACAGCACCATAGCCATGGCGTACTTAAACCCATGTGGCTTGGGCATCAGTCGTCGATGTTGTAGTTGACCAAAGTACACTGCACTCTCTAGCATTGCCAATCAACTCCTAATAACTCAGCTACGTTAACAGCACTCCTCACCCCATCCTCATGGAAACCCTTACCCATATGTGCGCCACAAAAGAATAAGTCATGTTTGCCATTGATAGCTTGTAGGCCCTCTTGCCCTACTAAGGTTTTATCAGTATAAACAGGATGACGGTATTCAAGGTGCTTGATGATTTTATCCGCTGCTATCTCAACAGTTGGATTAACACTGACACAATAGTCTTTTTTTGCTGTCAGGCTCTGTAACTTATTACTGTAATAGGTCAAGGTTGGGGCGCACGCACTATTAGGGGTTAGCAGATAATTCCAAGCCGCGTAGGCGCGAGGCGTTGGCGGAAGCAAACGATTATCATGGTGGAGAATAACCTTGCTATGGTTATAAGAAAACTTCTCAAGCTGTTCAACTGCGGGCGTTGCTAAGTCGCCAAGAATAGCGCGTGCATCGTCCGCATGACAAGCAAAGACGACTTTATCAAAAGGGTGTAGGGAATTGTTATCATCGATTAACCGCCAGGATTCATTTTCACGGGTGATGCCAATGATTTTATGTTGCGTATTAACCTGGTGCACCCGAGACAACAACGGCTGGATATAGCGTTGTGAGCCGCCTTTTATAACATACCACTGCGGTCGCCTGATTAAATTAAATAAGTCATGATTCGCAAAAAACTGCAAAAAAAACTTCAATGGCATGGCTTTGGCGTCAACAATACCACTAGACCAAATGGCTGACACCATGGGTAATACATAATAGTGTTGTAATTCACGAAAGCCTTTATGGTACTCCAGATATTCACCTAACGTTATTTCTGGAATATTGCCGCTATCATTGAGTTTCAAACAGATGTGATTGAAATGCATAATTTGGCGCAGTAAACGCCAGTGCTTCGGCTTGAAAATATTGCCGCGCTGAGCAAATAAGCCGTTGAGTGAAGCACCGCTGTAATAATAATTCTCCGAAGAAGAGTACACACTAAAGCTCATATCACTAGCGGTATACTCAGTCTTGATTTCATCGAGTAACTTTAGAAACAGCGGGTAGGTTTTTTTGTTAAAGACAATAAAACCCGTATCAATAGCCAGACGGTCATTGCCTTCTTGTACGTGATGAGTGTGGGTGTGACCACCCACATAATCATTTGTCTCAAACAAGGTAACGTTGTATTTTTGCCCCAGTAAATAGCCTGCAGTGAGCCCGGCTATCCCTGAGCCGATGATAGCTATCCTTGTCATTTTCGTACCAGTGATTTTAATGCAAGTAGCCTTATTCTCAATGGCAATACAGCGATGAATCGTAATATTCCGACAAATAATGCCGGCGTGCGAATTTCTTGTTTGCCTTTTTTGATGCCGGCGACCATTTTTGCTGCGGCCTTATCCACTTCCATCAACATAGGCATCGGAAAATCGTTTTTGTCTGTCAGAGGTGTTTTGACAAAACCGGGATATATCACGCTGACACGAATACCTTCATCTAACAAATCTAAACGTAAGCTATCAAAAAAATATTTAATGCTTGCCTTACTCCCGCCATAGGCTTCAGCGCGCGGTAAACCGACATAGGCGGCGCTACTGGACATGGCGACACAATGGGGTGTTTCAGAACGTCTCAGTACCGGCAGGGCTTCCTCCAATGTGTAAGCCATGCTGAGGAAATTGATTTTTTGCATGTATTCGACAGTTTCAGCACGGAATTGTTTGACATCAATATAGTGACAATCACCGGCATTCATGATCAAAATATCAATGCCACCTAAAGCTGCGACTACGGCATCGCAGGCTTGACGATGTTGTTCTTTTTGCATGATATCAAAAGGAATACTGTGAACACGATCTGGCGCTAGGGCCACTAACTCGTTTAATTTGTCCGTATTACGAGCACTCACAGCAATGCGGGCGCCTTCGTTAATGAGCGCGTTGGCCAGGGCATAGCCGATACCGGATGATGCGCCGGTTAGCCAAATGCGCCGTTGTGTAAAATCATGGGGTTTCATGTTGTGGGCTCCTTGCCTCATCGATAATTCGTTGTGGGACCCGTTTTAGATCCCAGATAATACCAAGCTTCTCCATTATGGCGAGGAGATAAAATGTCAAATCAAACTGCCACCAGCGAAACCCTTGTTGTGCTGTCGCTGGATAGCGATGGTGATTATTATGCCAGCCTTCGCCAAAGGTTAGCAGGGCTAGGAACCAATGGTTGCGACTATCATCATCGGTTTGATAGATTTTTTTGCCGAAATAGTGGGCGAGAGAGTTAATAGACAGTGTCACATGCAAAGACACAACACTAGAGATAAAAAAGCCCCATACGAGTAGCTGCATGCCATTGGTATGTAATGCTGGCGCGAATAAATATAATAGATGACCGATGATGAATAATCCCACGGCTAAGACTACAGGCACCAGAATATCATAGCGGTCTAACCAGACTAGTTCAGGGTATTGCTGCCAATCCTTCACCCGCCCTCTGTCGAAAGAAAAATTGCCTTTAGATAGGAACCACCCCATATGGCTCCAGAGATAGCTGTGTTGCTTCGGTGAATGAACGTCTTCGGGCTGGTCGGATTGTAAGTGGTGGCTGCGATGGTGAGCTGACCACCATAGGGGGCCACGCTGAATGGCGGTTTCGCCAAGCATTGCGAACAGGAATTGCCAGATACGATTAGTACGGTAAGTTTTATGGGAAAAGTAACGGTGATAAAATGCGCCGATGCTAAAGATTCTGACAGCATAGAGGCTGGCTGCGACCCACAAGGCTGTCGCGCTGTAACCGGTAAAAAATACCCCCAGGCAAGCGACATGTAAGAAGATAAAAGGAATAACTCGGAACCAATCGATAGCGTCTTTTTGTTCAGGAGGGAAGGGTGCCTGCTCATGGGCATCAATCCATTGGCGAAGTGTCCTTAATAGCTTACGCATAGATATCCTCTGAGTTGTTACATTTGTTCTGAAGCGGCATTACGGTAGACTAGCTTAACGTTAAAACCAGCCAGAGGGAAGGGCTAGGGTAGCGTGTAATTATTAGCAATGGATAGCTTCACTAAGCTATATAGTAACGCCTCAAATTGCCAAAATAATGATGGGAATTACCAAGATGCCAGCAAGATATTCTATCCTCATTTGTCAGCGGCTCTTACTAGCTTAGCCGGGAGCTGCTGAATCTCCAGCGCTTTACTTGCCAAATCCTAATCTGCGTCTATAGTTGATTTATAAGTCACTGATTTTAAAGGGAGTTCAAAATATGAACGTTAGGGGCATTATCAAGGCAATGACTATCACTGCTGCAGCAATGACGTTGGCGGCCTGTTATTATCAACCACTGCAACCCAAGCAAATGGCCGAATCGAATAAGGTAAAAGTCTATTTTTCAGGTGATCATTATCCTTCAGGCTATCAAACTGTGGGGCCTTTGATGGTAAAAATGAACTATCCATTTGAGGGTAGCTGGGTAACCGTGGATCCAGCGCTTGACCGTTTCAAGCAAAAAGTCCTCTGGCTGGGCGGCAATGCGGCTATCGATGTTAAATGCTCGAAGACGCCTGCACACTCTATCATCGATTACCATACAGGTAGTGTGAAATTAGCCTGCTCTGGCCTGGTGGTTAAATATCCAACAGATGAGACATTATACAGGCATTAATAGCCTCTGCAAAAAAGATTATCTGATAATTACCTCCCGAAGCCCGGTGCCTTAGGGCACCGTCTCCCGAAGCTCGTAGAGCGCAGGGAGATAGCTCCAGCCTTATACTTGACCAGAATGCCAAAATCCCCTATCTTCCCCCACCTTAGTGGTTTGCGGGGATACTGCCATGAGCCAGACAATTATTGAATTTTCCGACATCAGTAAAGCCTTTGATGATGAACCGCTATTCACCGGCTTTAATCTCGCCATAGAGCGGGGCGAGTTCTTTACCCTATTGGGGCCCTCGGGTTGTGGTAAAACCACCCTGCTGCGCATGGTAGCGGGTTTTAGCACCCCTGATGAGGGGCGCGTGTTGATTGATGGCAAAGACGTCACCCGATTATCCCCTCAGGCGCGCCATGTGCACACAGTGTTCCAGAGTTATGCTTTGTTTCCCCATTTAGATCTGTTTGAAAATGTGGCCTTTGGCTTGCGTTGTCAGGGAGTGCCTGACGGTGAGGTGAGTGTTCGAGTCACTGAAGCCCTAGAAAGAGTCAAACTGGGGGATTTGAGCCAACGCTTACCCCATCAATTGAGTGGGGGACAGCAGCAGCGGGTCGCGATTGCTCGGGCGGTGGTGAATCGCCCCTTGGCCTTATTGTTGGATGAGCCCTTGGGGGCCTTGGATTACCACCTGCGCAAAACCATGCAAATTGAATTAAAACAATTGCAACGCCGGCTAGGCATTGCCTTTGTATTTGTGACCCACGATCAAGAAGAAGCGCTTTCGTTATCCGATCGGGTAGCTGTATTGCACGAAGGCAAATTACAACAGCTAGATACGCCGCGCAAAGTCTACGAAGAACCCAGCAATCTCACGGTTGCGCAATTTATTGGTGAAACAAATATTTTTCCTACCACAGTGTTAGCTGAACAAGAGCAGCGCATGACGGTCACTATCGAAGACCGCAAATGGGTGGTTGATAACAAAAATGATTTTGCAGTGGGTGAGAAAGTCAATATCCTTATCCGGCCTGAGGATTTGCGTGTATGGGACGAAAACGAAGTGGATGATACAACAGATATGTTCCATGGTCGGGTTGAGGAAGTGATTTACAAAGGCTCCACGGTAGATTTATGTGTGCGCTTAGATGGTGGCAAATTATTATATGCTACGGAGTTCTTCGATGAAGATGATGATACGCTAGTTTACAGTATTGGCGAGCGGGTTTGGGTCAATTGGATTTCTGGCTGGGAGGTTATCTTGCCCCATGAAGCCTGATACCTATTTTAAACGTTTCTCGGTGACAGTGGTCAGCCTGTGGTTGGGCTTGTTTGCCCTCGGGGCATTCCTATTGGTGATTAGTGTTAGCTTCTTAAGTCACAGCAATGATGAATTAATCACGGGTCCTATCACACTGGCAAATTATGCCGCATTAGCGGATATGATTTATGTGAAAATATTTTTGCGCTCCCTATTGTTAGCGGGGAGTTGTACGGTGATGAGCTTAGTTTTGGGTTATCCGTTTGCCTATCTGTTGGCGCGGGCACCGGAGAAAATCAAAAACACTTTATTATTGTTAGTGATTATTCCATTCTGGACCAGTTCCTTGGTGCGCAGTTATGCCATTGTCGCACTGCTGAAAGCCCAAGGGATCCTCAACACGGTATTATTGAGTTTAGGCATTATTCATCAACCCTTGCAATTATTGTTTACCGATACGGCAGTGATGATTGGTTTAGTTTATAACCTGTTGCCATTTATGATTTTGCCTCTGTATGCCAATCTTGAGCGTTTTGATATGAATTTGGTGGATGCTGCTAAGGACTTAGGTGCCAGTAGTTGGCGCATTTTAACGCGCATAATTATTCCCATCTCCATGCCTGGCATCATGGCGGGTTGTATTCTGGTGCTGTTGCCGGCTATGACGTTGTTTTATATCCCCGATCTCTTAGGTGGGGCAAAATCGATTTTGCTGGGTAATCTCATCCAGATGCAATTCTTGTCTGCCCACAATTGGCCGTTGGGTGCGGCATTAAGTGTAGTGCTGACGGCATTTACTGGAATATTGGTGTTGGTATACCGACGTTATTCCACCGAACAAGATAGGCAGGATTTCGTATGAAGACACTGCTCAAATCAAGTTATCTCGCCGCCATTTATCTATTTCTCTATTTACCGATCATTGTCTTAATGGGCTTATCATTTAATGATAGCCGCCACTCGCTTCTGTGGCACGGATTTACCCTGCATTGGTATCGTGCGTTGTTTCATGATCATGACTTGTGGATTGCAGCGGGGCATTCATTATTACTTGGCTTGCTGGCAGCAATTATTGCGACCTGTATTGGAGCGCTGGCGGCAGTGAGTCTCTACCGATATCGTTTTTTGGGCAAAAATATTTTGAATGGTTTGGTTTTTTTATTGATTGTGGTGCCGGATATTGTATTAGGGATAGCCTTGTTATTACTGTATAACCAATTGCATTTGACCTTGGGCTTCTTTAGCTTATTGTTCGCTCATATAACGTTTTGTATACCCTTTGTGGTGGTGATATTAACGGGCCGGCTTAGCACTATCGACCGCAATATGTTTTTGGCAGCTAAGGATCTCGGTGCGACAGAGTTTACGATTATCCGACGGGTGGTATTACCCTTACTCATGCCTGGGATCTTTGTCGCGCTGCTGTTGAGTTTTGCGTTGTCTTTTGATGATGTGGTGGTGAGTTACTTTGTTTCAGGCCCCGAATACGAAATTCTGCCCCTACGGGTCTATGCCATGGCCCGTCTGGGGGTGAAGCCAGAGCTCAATGCCCTCTGTTCGGTTATCTTTTTGGTAACGTTGTTTGCCGCAGTGGGCTCCCAACTACTTGGGCGGAAAAAAGCATGAAGTGGTTATTGCTGTTAAGTCTGCTATTGAGCGGTGTTGTTCACGCATCCGAGGTGCTGAATATCTACATCTGGGCGGATGATATTCCAGCAGAAGTTATTCATCAATTCGAAAAAGACACCGGCATCAAAGTTAATATCGCGGAATATGACTCGAACGAAACCATGTACGCGAAAATCAAAGCAGCTCGCAGTTCCCGCTACGATATTATCTTACCCTCCAGTTATTATGTGGAGCGCATGGCGAGGGAAGGGATGTTAGAACCTCTAGATACTAAGCGTCTTAGCAATTACGGCAATCTTAACGCGCAATTTATTAAACCGGCTTATGATCCGAACATACCCCATTCCATTCCCTATCTTTGGGGGGTGACAGGCATATTTGCTAATCGGCAGTATTTTGATCCCGAGGCGATCAGCAGCTGGAACGATTTATGGCGACCAGAGTACAAGGGGCAATTATTGCTATTGGATGATGCCAGAGAAGTGTTTTCTATGGCTTTGTTGGCGTTGGGTTATTCGCCTAACGATACTGACTCAGCCCATATCAAACAAGCCTTTGATAAACTTGCCGCGTTAAAGCCTAATGTCCGTGTATTTGCCGTTGAGGCAGCGCCTTCTATCATCAATGATGCTGATGCCACGGTAGGTATGGTGTGGAACGGCGATGTTTATCAAATTCATGATGAAAATGCCAATATTGATTTTATTTACCCGAAGGACGGTTTTGTTATATGGAGTGACGATTTAGCTATCCTCAAAAATGCCCCTCACAAAGCCAATGCCTATAAATTTTTAAATTATCTATTGCGAGCCGACGTTGCGGCAAAATGCAGTGAGTACCAAGGTTATGCTACGGCGAACTTAGCGGGCCAACACGTATTACCCAAAGACATGCAAAATAACCCGACGATATTTCCCCCAGCAAGCACGCTGAAACACGGTCAATTTCAGCGTGATGTGGGAGATGAGGTGTTAGCAGTCTATGATCGCTACTGGCAGCAATTGAAATTGCTCTAGTAGGTCTGTAACCAATCGATATTACAGATCCCTTCTGCCACATAGCCAACAGTACCAGCATAGTAGGTCGAATTGTTATAGCGCTTGATGACGTCAAAGTTTTTGTAAGTCAACAAGTGTGGGCCACCATAAGGCTCAATGATAGAGGCTTCTAACTCAGGATAGGGCAGGGGACCGCCGTTCTTGTTGCGCACACCCATGGCTTGCCACTGGGATACTTTGAGTTTGTTTTCTTTGCCCATTAATGCCGTATCAAAGCCTGGGGGCACTTGGACTTCAATATCCCAAGGTTCACCGGTTTGCCAGCCGTTTTGTAGTAAGTAATTGGCAATGGAAGCAAATACGTCGGCGTGGTTTTTCCAAATATCTTTGTGACCATCACCGTTGTAATCTACAGCGTATTTATACCAGCTTGAGGGTAAGAATTGTGGGTGACCTGATGCACCAGCCCACTCGCCTTTGAAGGATTTTAGATCAATATGACCGTCATTTAAGATCTTTAATGCAATCATCAATTGTTTACGAAAGAATGCACCGCGTCGTTGGTCGTAGGCTAAAGTTGCCAGTGATTGAATGACCGGGAAGCTTCCCAAATAATTACCGTAACTGGATTCAATTCCCCACAGGGCTGTGATCATACACGGACTCACACCATATTCTTGGCCAACCTGTTCTAGTAGAGGTTGGTATTTTTTATAGTATTTTTTGCCTAACTTTATCCGGTAGGCATCGCCGCGGGTGTTGCGGTATTTAATATAGGTAAGCCGTTTTTCGGGTTGGCGTTTGTCCAAGTTTAAGGTTTTGCGGTGGGGTTGTTTAATGCCAGCAAAAGCTTCATCAAATACTTCGGGGCGAATGCCATTGGCGAGGGCTTCTTTACGCACTTGTTGTACCCATTGATTCCACGGGGGACGCGGGTCGCTGTTAGTTTCTGCCAATAACAGGCTGGGGAAGAGAATAGCGCTAATAAATAAGCTGATTATTACTTTTACTTTCATCGTGTTCTCACAAGTAGTGGTTTTGCATAAGTGTAGTCGAAGATCACGAACCAGGCAGATCTTCGATGGTTTTTAAATACAGTGAGGCTGCGATCAAACAGCAGATACAACCGATACTAATGCTGATGATACTCGCTATAGCCGATAATACGGGACTGTTGGTCAAATCAAACAGGGCGATGATAGCCCCAAAAACCAGGCCAAAGGCGCCAATCAGAAGTAGAAACATCATCGTTTCGTGATCATAATCCTTTTTGGTCATGTTGTTCTCCTTGTCTGTCTCTATGAGTATAGTCGCAAATAATGTTATGATGCGGCCTTTTTTAAGGGTAGGCATCCATTGATGGGTCCAGTTATCGTTATTCCTGCATATGAGCCCCAGGCTGTTTTGATTAGTCTTGTCCAAGCGTTGATCAATGACGGGTGCTCAGTGATTGTTGTGAATGATGGTTCTTCCCTGGATTGCCAGCCGATTTTTGCCCGCCTTAAGGCTTTGCCAAATGTTGTGGTGCTAAGTCATGGGGATAATCAGGGCAAAGGGGCAGCGCTTAAAACCGGATTTCGCTATTTTCTTGAGAATTTTGCGGCAGTTTCGCCAGGTGTTGTAACAGCAGATGCAGATGGTCAGCATTTAGTGCCGGATATTCGTCATATTGCCCAATCCCTTGCAGCTAACCCAACCCATTTATACCTTGGGGTGCGGCGACTCAAACACAACAAAAAACTGCCGCTGCTCAATCGTTTAGGAAATTTATTCACCCGTAATATCTTTGAGTATTTGTTGGGTAAAACCATTTCGGATACCCAGACCGGCCTGCGAGGTATTCCGGCGAGGTATTTGCTGACCCTGTTGGGTGTACCGGCCAGTGGTTTTGATTTTGAGTTAGACGTGTTGGTGGAGGCGACCAATCGTCAATGGCCTATCGATGAAGTGCGCATTCAAACTGTCTACGAAAAGCAAGCTCGCTTGCTTGATGTGCTGAAAGACAATATCAAAATCTTTGTTGTCTTTATTCGTTTCTCGGCTGTAGCACTATGTTCAGCGGGTTTGGATTATGGTTTATTTTCGTTGACGTATTTTTACACCCAGAATATTCTCACCAGCACGATTACTGCACGGGTATGTTCGAGTATTTTTAATTTTACCGGTAGTCGCTTGATCACCTTCCGTTCCAAGGGCAATGTGGTGCATGAAGCGGTGAAATATTTCTCGTTAGTGGGTTTGTTCATGGTGCTCTCATACACCGTGGTAAGCAGTATTACCCATTTGTTGGGGATCAGCGCCTATATCAGTAAGCTTCTTGGCGAAGGATTATTGTTCTTCGCCAGTTTCGCGATTCAGCATTTTTTGATTTTTAATACCAAAAAAGACTCCTCCCAAAACTAGCCTTTAAATGGTTTTAGCTTCTTTGGCACCAAAATGTTTTTGAGTTTGACATACTGGGGTAAGCCATTCTTATACGGCGGATAAGCTTCGCCTTTGATTAATGGCTGTAAATAGTCACGGCATTTTTGCGTGATACCAAAACCATCCCGAGTAATGTAGCTGCGGGGGATTGCTTTCTCCACATTAGCAACTTTATCAAGCGGTGCCTCACCAATGCCCCAGCGATAAGTTTTACCGGGTTTACGTTCAATGGTGAGCATGATGCCATTCTTGCCTTTGAGTGCGGCTTTGATAGCCGCTTGGCCGAGTTTATAGGCTTGTTCTACATCCGTGGCTGAGGCGATATGTCTGGCAGAACGCTGCAGGTAATCCGCCACTGCCCAGTGATATTTATAGCCCAGTTCGGCTTTAACCAGTTGGGCGATAGTGGGGGCAACGCCGCCTAATTGAGTATGACCGAAGGCATCTTTAAGACCGGCATCAGCAAGGAACTTACCGTCTTTATCCCGCACACCTTCAGAGACAACAATGGCACAATAGCCGTATTTTTTGACGCATTTATCCACCTTGGCGAGAAATTGGGTTTGGTCAAAGGCAATTTCCGGGAACAAAATAATATGGGGCGCGTCACCGTCATGTTGTGCCGCCAGACCACCGGCCGCAGCAATCCAACCGGCGTGGCGACCCATGACTTCCATAATAAACACTTTGGTTGAGGTTTCACACATGGAAGCAACGTCGAGTCCTGCTTCAGCGATGGATACCGCTATGTATTTCGCCACGGAACCGAAGCCCGGACAATTATCAGTGATAGGTAAATCATTGTCGACGGTTTTGGGGATCCCGATACAAGTAATGGGGTAACCCATGGCTTCACTCATCTGTGCGACTTTGTGGGAGGTATCCTGGGAGTCACCGCCACCATTATAAAAGAAGTAACCGATGTTGTGGGCTTTGAAGACTTCGATCAAGCGCTCATACTCGGCTTGGTTTTCATCCAGGCCTTTTAATTTATAACGACAAGAACCAAAAGCGCCACCTGGGGTGTGTTTGAGTCCAGCAATAGCTTTGGCGGTCTCTTTACTGGTGTCGATAAGTTCCTCATGCAATGCCCCAAGAATACCATTATGCCCGGCATAGACTTTGCCGATTTTATCCTTGTGAAGCCGCGCGGCTTCAATCAAACCACAGGCACTGGCATTAATGACCGCCGTCACTCCACCGGATTGGGCATAAAAAGCATTTTTTTTGGACATGTCATGACTCCCTCAATAGATTTGGCGGCATTATAGGGGGTGGAGAGGCTATTGGAAAGTATTGGCACTTAACCTGTTATATTATGCTGAAGTTCGCATTTTTTGCGTTATTTTATGCTGATATTCGCCTTTCTAGGCTTATCTTATGCTGATATTCGCATTATTGGGTTTATTTCATGCTGATTTTCGCATTTTGAGGATCAGCATCTTAACTCAATGAATAATCTAAGAACTATCTAATAAACTATATCAAAATGCTAATTTTTCACAGAAACTTTGAAAAATCAACATTTCATTATAGTTAATTCCTCGTGGTTGCTATACTATAAATAGATTTTTTCAAATTATCTGGGAAAAAAATACAATGGACTATAGTAAAAAAGGCTTGGCAGGCCTAGGAGCAGTTGAACGGGCCCGCTTAGCTGAAATTTTGCGCATTAATAAGCCAGTTATTGATATCACAACCAGTGCGAAGCTCTGGAAAATGGATCGTGTGCGCGCGGCTAAAGTGTTGTCACGGTTTAGCCGTAAGGGGTGGCTCAATCGCATTGCGTCGGGTAGTTATGTGCCAGTTCCTTTGAGTGCTACCCGCGCAGAGATTGTTGCAGAAGATCCCTTCGTCCTTGCGCAAGAACTATTCTCTCCTTGCTATATCAGTGGGGAGGCGATGGCAAACTATTGGGGATTTACGGAACAGCTTTTTCGCACAATGACAGTAATGACTGAGCGAACTATTCGACCACAAAAGCAGACGATTGCAGGCATCGAATACATACTATATACCTTACAGCCTAACTACTTTTTTGGATTAGAAAAAATTTGGTATGGCAATGTGTCAGTCAATATTCCTGATCCAACACGTACGGTAATTGATTTGCTGTTATTTTCAAAGCTCTGTGGTAGTCTTCGATTTATCAATGATGTATTAATCAATTATTTCAACTCAGACTATAAAGATATAAATTTATTGATCAATTATCTTGATAAGGCGGGAAGTGGGGCAGCAATTAAACGCTTGGGGTTTCTTGTTGAGCTTAATTTTCCCGGTGAGTCAAAATTACTTGAGTACTGTAACAACAATCTAACGAGCGGCTATATTAAGCTGACTAGCGGACAAGAATGTTCTGTCTTGATCAGCCGATGGGGACTATGGGTGCCAAAATATTGGAAGGATAAATTCAATGATAAGCAAACAAGAGGTCTTTGAGCAAGCGAACATAAACAATCTACCCGCAAATACTATCGAAAAAGATTATGTTTTGAACTGGGTGTTAGCTGGTATAGCAGCATCAAATATATTACACGGCAAATGGATATTTAAGGGCGGTACGTGTCTTAAAAAATGCTATTTTAAGAGTTATAGATTCAGCGAAGATCTTGACTTTACTATAATTGATTCTGAGTTTCTTGATGTTCAAAAGTTAGTAATACAATTTGGCGATATAGCTACCTGGATATATAACCATTCAGGTATTGAGGTCCCACACGATAAAATTTCATTTGAAAAATACAATAATCCTAGAGGTAATTTGGCTATTGATGGCAAAATACCTTTCAAGGGTCCTTTGCAGAGACGAGGGAATTTTCCCACAATTAAACTAAATTTAACCTTGGATGAAATTTTGGTTGAAAAGCCCATACAAGTCAAAGTCTACCACCCATATTCAGATGGAAATATTTTGATAGATAGCGTGTATTGTTATTCACTTGAAGAAATTTTTGCAGAGAAGCTGAGGGCTTTATTAGAGAGGATGAGTCCGAGAGACTTGTATGATGTAGTGAACTTATTTTTCGATGAAAGGTGGGAGATAAAACATGACAATGTGCTATCAATCTTAAAAAAGAAATGTCATTTTAAAAATATTGCAGTTCCGACCCTCGAACAGGTGGAGGCTTCTCCTGATAAGCGAGATTTGGTGGCTGACTGGAACGACATGCTATCACATCAGATTGCGGATTTAGAGTCTTTTGAACATTACTGGGAGCGTTTACCCACAGTGTTTAATTGGTTGTTTTCAGAAGGCAACGTTTAGAATACGGGCAGTGGCCTGGTGGTTTGCTTGTTTTGATTGTCATCACAGGCTATCATTGGCGACAGTTTGGTGTTAAAGGCAACCACATGCACATCCACATCATGGGAATTTGCGGGACCTTCATGGGAGGCATCGCCGTATTGGCAAAGCAGCAGGGCTTTCATGTCACAGGCTCTGATGCGAATGTCTATCCGCCCATGAGCACCCAGCTCGAAGAGCAGGGGATTGAGTTGATGGAAGGTTTTAAGCCCGCGAATCTTGAGCCTCGTCCCGATATGGTTATCATCGGCAATGCCATTTCCTGTGGTAATCCAGAAGTTGAAGCGGTGCTAGATAAGGGCTTGCCCTATACCTCTGGACCACAATGGTTGGCAGAAAATCTTTTACGTGACCGCTGGGTATTGGCCGTATCAGGCACCCACGGTAAAACCACGACGAGCAGTATGTTGGCATGGATACTGGAATATGCCGGTCTAAAGCCCGGTTTTTTGATTGGTGGTGTGGCACAAAATTTTGGTATTTCGGCCCGCATGGGGGATGCGCCATTTTTTGTTATCGAAGCTGATGAATATGACAGTGCCTTTTTTGATAAACGCTCTAAGTTCATTCATTATCGACCGCGCACATTAACCGTTAATAATTTAGAATTCGACCATGCGGATATTTTCAGTGACCTTGCACAAATCCAACAACAGTTTCATTATTTGATTCGCACAGTGCCTGCCAGTGGCTTAGTGATTGCTGGGCTTGATGATGCTATTAAGGCGGTTCTCGATAAAGGCTGTTGGAGTGAAGTACAAACCACAAGTCTTGATGAGGGTACGTTCACGGTAGCAAATTGTGATGCCGACGGCAGCAGCTTTGATGTTGTCTGTGAGGGTGAGTCCGTTGGCCGTGTTGAATGGCCATTGCTGGGCAAACACAATGTCAGTAATGCCCTGAATGCCATTGCGGCTGCTCGCCATGCGGGTGTACTAGTTAAACAAGCTTGTGATGCCTTAAATCAATTTGTGAATGCCAAGCGCCGCCTTGAAGTGCTAGGTGTGATTAACGGTGTTACTGTCTATGATGATTTTGCCCATCATCCGACGGCGATAGCGTCTACTGTAGAGGGCCTACGGGCTCGAGTGGGCAAAGAACGTATTTTTGCCGTCGTGGAATTTGGTTCTTATACTATGAAGCAAGGCGTGCACAAAGAGTCTGTGATGGCAGCGTTAAGTGCGGCAGATGAAATTATTCTTGCTCGCCCAGAACACGATTGGGGCTTGGATGCACTTGCCAAAACCAGCAAAGTCCCGGCCACAGTCCATGACAGCGTCGACAGTATCATTGATACCCTGGTGACCCAGACTCACCCAGGGGATCATATACTTATAATGAGTAACAAAGGTTTTGCCGGCATTTATGCCAAACTATTGCAACAATTAACAACTAAAGCGGAGAATTAACTATGGCTTACGAATCACCACCCATCGTTTTCACTAAACAAGGCGCTTTCTTGGGGCTCGCTGCTTATATCGTCCTCGCAGCTATTGTTGCGGCGGTGTTTGTTTAAGTGGCTAATTTTATAGCAGGTCGCTGTATATTAGAGCTTCAGGACTGGCAAACCAAAAATATCCAAGAAGCGGTTGAAAAAGCTGAAGCCAAGCATGCCAAGTTCATTGAACATAGCCGGGTTGTTGATTGGGTTGACAGTTGGGCGACTGATAATGAAATGAAGCAACCAGAGTGATATCGATATCTATCAAACAAACGAGTAGCAGCCTCACTTCCTAGATATGTGATTATCATTTTATTAACCTATTGAAAATAAACAGTTTTTTATTATTATATGTCCCAATTTGGCGGTATGGGTGATATGCGCTATACTCTCTAAACGTCCCAAATTGGCGATTTAATCAATGAAAGTAGCTTACCGAGACAGCATCGAATATAAAGCCCTCCAGCTGGTCGAAAAATCAGCTGACAGGGTGTTATTGCGCAAAGACTTTTCTCACCTAGGGAGTTATCGCCAAGTCAGTCGAGCTCTCAAAAAACTTATCGAAAAAAAACGACTTGTTAAAATTGGCCATGGGATCTACGCTAAAGCTTATGAATCAAAGTATCTTGATGTTCCTCTTATTGAAGGGGGCTTTGATATTGCCGCAAGGGAAGCATTGAATCGCATGGGAGTTGACTGGAAGCCAGGAAGTGCAGAAGAAGCTTATAACGCCAGACAAACTCAGCAAGTACCAGTACAAAATGTCGTTCGCCTCAAGAGTCGCTTAAGACGTAAAATTACTTACGTGAATCGACAGCTTTATTTTGAAGGTAATGCTAATGCTCGATGAACAAAATTTACAAGATCTATCTTACGCCACTGGCGCTTTATTAGGATTACACCAATCTGCCGTCACAAAAGATTTTTATTTGACCAAAGCTATTAAAGCGTTGACAAATTTTCTCTAAATCCAGCGGCTCCTGCTGAGCTTGTAGTCTGAATTGCTACTCTAAACCCTCACTCCCTCACCAACAACACTCCTTGCTCCCACTGGCTGGTTTTGATGCTCCTGGGTTTTTGTAGCAACGGTAAGGTTACTTTGCGCAGGGCAAAGCCATCTAACTCGTCGCGCAAGATATCAACCGCAGACTCAGCATTGGCAGGTTGTTGGTGATGGTGGGGGAGGTATTTGTGTGGTCCCACTTTATGGTAACCAATGGTGCTGTAGAGTAGCGGTGTTTTACTGTCGCGTAATTTAGTATTGGCTTGCCAGACATTTAAGACTAAGACGTAGTTTTTGTCCGTGGCGGGTTTGGTGAAAATCGCAATAGGTTTTTTGCCGAGAAAACGCGGTGTAATGATAGAGATACGCTGCATTTTGTTAGCATCGGTAATGCGATTAATAAAGGTAATGGCTGTGGGCTGTGGTTCTTCGAGCCAACCTTGACGGGTTAAGTGTTTGGCGATAATGGGTAAAGGCACTTGCCACTGGGCATTCATCAGTGCGACGGGTTTGCCAAACCAATTTTGGCCATAAGCCAGCACACCTTGTTGTCCTTGCCACCATTGTTGAGTAGACGTGGTTGTCTGCGGCCATTTCGGTGCATAATTATAATCCTTATGAGACTCATGGATACCATCAAGTCCTACAACCACAAGTAACGAAACGATACTAATGGTAATAAAGCGAAAATTCGCTAATTTCGGCGTTGGGTAACGTCGGTAGCTGATGGTAGCTAAACTCAGCACACTGCTTGCCAACAACAACCCTGCGGCAATATCCGTCAACCAGTGGTAACTTAAATATATCCGCGAGACAAATATTGCTAAACAAATTAAACAGATCACTGCCGTGATAAAACGATGCCATTGTCGTGACAAGTGTTGGCAAACAAGCACTCCCCAAAGCCCATAAAAAATCACACTAAACGTCGCATGACCGCTGGGGAAGGAATCATTGCCCATGCTGCCAGGGCGGGGTGAGTGGATCAGATGTTTCATGGCCAGTGCGACAACCAAGGTGATACCAATAGCGCCTATCCAATGCAAGGCGGTGCGCCATTGGCGGATGAAACACAGGTAGGCAAAGATAATCAGCGCGACCGTCAATAAGGAATACTTCCAGCCAAACAGACTAATACTAGCCATAACACTCGCCACCTGGGGGTGATAAATGGTTTTGGCGAAGTAGGCTAAGCCACTATTAAAATGAGTCAATATACCTTGGTTTAACACGCTACAGGCCACTGTAATGAAGCTAAAGCCCAACAGCAAAAACACAATGCCTAAACTCAATTGCCCATGTTGTCCTGGCTGTTGCGGGTTTTGCAGTAAGATATGAATAAAGCGCGTGGGTTTGTGTCGTCCGCAAAAGTCCCAGACATGCTGCATGAGCCAGGACCAACCGCGGTAAAACCAGCGCCAGGTGATTTTAATTAACAGATACAATATCCAAATGAGTATCAAAGCCACAAACAATAAACCAATCAAACGGGTTGTGGCATGGGGGGCTAATTGGCTCGAGGCGGCACCAATAATAATACCTGGGATCATATACGCGGGTGCCCAAAGGATCCCAGATGAAACATTGGATAAGATAAACCAGCGCGGGGCCATGTCCATCATGCCCGCCACCATCGGGATAATGGGGCGGATAGGGCCGACAAAGCGTCCCAGGAAGACACTTTTGCCGCCGTGTTTCTCGAAAAATGCTTGGCCTTTTTTGATAAGTTGAGGATGACGCCTGAAAGGCCAAAAGTCGTTGATATGATCTTTAAAATGACGGCCTAAATGATAACTTACCCCATCTCCAGCAATCGCACCGAGGATAGCCCAGATAAAAATAGGCTTCATGGGAATAATGTCTGCACCCACGAGTGCACCAATGGCTGTGAGCATGACAGAGCCCGGAACAATTAAACCGACGATGGCGAGGGACTCACCAAAGGCAATCAAAAAGGTAATGATACCGGCCCAACCAGGATTTTGGTGGAGCCAGGTAAATAACGGTTGTAAATAGTCGATCATCGTAAGCGTCCCAGCTAATTATTTAACATCACCACCTGCCGCTTGCAGATCGGCATGATAAGAAGAACGTACCATTGGGCCACTGGCGGCATTACTAAAGCCCATCTTGCGGGCTAACTCGCCGAAGTAATCAAACTTCTCTGGCGTCACGTAGCGCGCCACCGGTGAGTGATAACGACTGGGTTGTAAATATTGTCCCAGGGTTAACATGTCCACATCATGTGCGCGTAAGTCCGCGAGCACTTGTTCTACTTCTTCGTCTGTCTCGCCCAAGCCTAACATCATGCCGGATTTTGTCGGTACATCTGGGAAGCGGTTTTTGTGTTCTTGTAATAATTGTAATGACCAGGCATAGTCAGAACCGGGACGGACTTGTTTATACAAACGCGGTGCGGTTTCAATATTATGGTTAAATACGTCGGGCAAATTATCTGCCATAGCGTCGAGGGCTTTTTCCATCCGACCACGGAAGTCTGGGACCAGTACTTCAATTTTGATGCTAGGGGTCAATAGGCGAGTCTCGCGAATACAATCGGCAAAATGCCCAGCACCACCGTCACGTAAATCATCCCTGTCAACAGAAGTGATAACAACGTATTTCAAACCCATGTCTTGTACGGTTTTGGCAAGGTTTAACGGTTCATCCTTATCTAAAGGATCAGGACGACCATGACCCACATCACAGAAGGTACAACGTCGCGTACACTTATCACCCATAATCATAAAGGTTGCAGTACCGTGATTAAAACACTCGGCCAAGTTCGGGCAACTGGCTTCTTCACACACGGTGACCAGGCTATTGTCCCGTAATTTTTTCTTGAGGTTATTCACCGCTGAGGTAGCAGGAATACGAATACGAATCCAGTCGGGTTTACGCAATGGATTAACAGTGGGCTCAATCTTAATGGGAATGCGGGCCATTTTTTCAGCGGCACGTTGTTTTTTACTGGGATTTTGTGATGTTGTCATGATTGTCCTCGTCAATACCTAACTGTTGCAAGAGTAGCGTTAATAATGCGGGTGCCACATCAGCCAACTCGGCAGGCCCGCCCAAATCTTTGAGTTGTGTCATCGTAATATTGCTTAATCCACAAGGATTAATGCGACGAAAAGGTTCTAAGTCCATATTCACATTAAAGGCTAAGCCATGGTATGAACAGCCCCGGCGGATCCGCAAGCCCAGTGAGCAGACTTTTTGGTTCCCCACATAAACCCCGGGGGCATCGCAACGGGCAGCAGCTTTAATATCAAATTGAGCGAGATACTCGACTACCGCTTGTTCTAAGGCGGTCACCAAGGTGCGCACGCCAAGTTTGCGACGACGGATATCCAATAGGAAGTAAATCACCAATTGTCCTGGTCCGTGATAGGTGACTTGCCCACCGCGGTCGACCTGGATAATGGGGATATCGCCGGGATTGAGAATATGTTCGGCCTTGCCATTTTGCCCTTGGGTGAACACCGGCGGATGCTCCACGAGCCAAATCTTGTCAAGGCTCGATTCATCGCGGCTATCGGTATAGGCCTTCATGTCTTGCCAGATTTTTTCGTAGGGCTGTTGGCCTAAATCAGTGATCACGAGATTGTGCATAATGGACAAATCAAGGTGGTTTAACATGGGCCACAGTGTAGGGAAAAAGCCCTGCTGGTGCAAGAGGATGGCTAATTAGTAATCATGTTAAGTCATTCAACTTGAGTCATTCAACTTGAATGAGCTGACTGACTGAATTATTTAAATAGTTATCTCTTAATGAATTATTGCTTCAGTCTTATTTTGGGGGAATTTTGTCCTAAAAATCCAGTTTTTGAGCAAAAAAGCCTTTTTTACTGCTCAAGATAAGCTTTTATCGATCTTGAGCAGTAAATCGTCGGCTAATATTACTGCTCAAATTAGACTTTTATCTATCTTGAGCAGTAATCTGTTGACAGATATTACTGCTCATATTAGACTTTTAGCCATCTTGAGCAGTAAATTGAGGTCACTATGCAACCGTTTGTTGGCCGTGAACATGAAATAGAGCACCTCAGAGTGCTCCATAGTAAAGCAATCCCTGGCCTAGTGGTGGTGAAGGGACGACGTCGTATTGGCAAGAGTCGCCTAATTGCTGAGTTTGCTGCTATGAACCCCCAAAATCGGTTATGGAGTTTTGCTGGGCTTGCGCCGGCCGAGGGGATGACGGCCCAAACCCAGCGGGATCACTTTGCTAAACAATTAGCCACTCACCTGAATATTCCCCCCCTGACATTTACTGATTGGAGTGATGCGTTTGCGCATTTATCCTTGCACGTGCAACCCGGTGATATCGTTTTGCTGGATGAAATCTCTTGGATGGGAGCGAAAGACCCGAGTTTTATCCCTAAGCTCAAAGCCTGGTGGGATCAGCAAACCCTACCTATCATGCTGGTATTTTGTGGTTCTGTGTCTAACTGGATCGAAGAGAATATTTTAAATAGCACTGCATTTTATGGGCGAGTGAATTTGACGATGACTCTAGAACCATTATCCATTCCTGAGAGTGCAAGCTTGTTGCGGGACGTGGGTTTTCAGGGATCTGCTTATGATCACTATAAGCTGCTAAGCATCTTAGGCGGTGTTCCCTGGTACTTAGAGCAAATCAATTCTAGCATGACGGCAGATGCGCATATTAAGCGTTTGTGTTTCGAAAAAGATGGATTGTTGGTGTTGGAGTTTGACCGAATTTTTCATGATTTATTCGATGGTAAGGGTGAGACATATAAGCGAATTTTAGGCGCACTCAAAGATGGCATGAAGACATTAGCTGATATTCGCAAGGCGATTGATTTCGCCCATAGCGGTACGCTGAGCCAGTTAATAGAGCATCTAATCATTGCTGGCTTTGTGACAAAGCAACCTTTATGGTCATTTAAAACGGGTAAACCCACTAAACAAAGTCTCTATCGCATCAGCGATCCCTATATGCGTTTTTATTTAAAATTGATTGAGCCCCATCGTGCCCAAATTGACTCGAATGCTTATCAGGATGTTGCGATATCCACATTGCCAGGGTTTGATGCCCATATGGGGCTGCAGCTAGAGTATTTATTATTGCAAAACCGACAGTTATTGCTGAAGGCACTGGGAATTGCACCAACTGATGTGGTCTATGATGGTGCTTACCGGCAAACAACAACGACTAAGCGAGCTGGATGCCAGATTGATTACCTGGTGCAAACCACCAGCAATAATTTATTGGTTTGTGAATTTAAGTTTAAACGTCGTGAATTGGGTTCCGATATTATCGACAGCATGAAAGACAAGCTCAAGGCTCTACAAGTTCCACGGGGGTTTGCTGCAATGCCGGTACTGTTCCATATTGGCGGAGTTTCAGCAACAGTAGCAACCAGTCGGTATTTTTACCGCATTGTGGATATTATCGATTTATTAGAACGTTAATCTGTTGTCTTGTTTTCCTTCCCATCCGTTGCTTGCCGTTGGCGAACGATGCGGATGATAGTTATCAAGTGCTGTTTCTCTGGGCCTTTGGCCGTTTTTAGGCGAGTTTCGCAAATCTTCAAGACATCGGGACTTTGATAGGCATTGGAGGCCAAAGACCATTGTGCAGCCCCTAAGATCAAGGCTTGATCAATATCAGTAGTCGTGATGTCGGTGCCTTTTTGGCCCAGGGGGTCGGTTTGGTCGAGGGTTGAGATAATGCGTTTTACATAGTCAGCATTGCCGGTGGCAAAATAACTGGCCCAGAGCTCATCCAGGACGGTTGGGGTATCGATGACTTTGGTGAGTATGGCAGGACGTGGGGATTGTTGGACAGTAGTAGCTAGTTTGGCGAGTTCAGTTTGGCCTTGGGCGAGGGATTTCAGATAAGCATCCCCAGCCGGCACATTGGCTTGCCAGACAGCACTGATAAGGGCAGTTTGATCATCAGGATTGAGGGTACTGATATCTTTGAGCCAGTCTGCGATTTTATCGGGGTTTTGGCGAAAGATTTGACTCAAGAAGATAGTAATTGGATGGGCCGCCGTAGGCTGTGAAAAAGCATTCAGTTTGATGAGTTGCTGGATCATTTTGCCGGTTAAGTCAGGCTGGGGGTGTTGGTAGTAATTAGCTATCCAATTATTCACTTCAAGCGCTTGGGATGGCGTGGTTTTGGGGACGGATTCGCTATGAGCTAGGGGGATTATCAGCAAATACAGGCAGGTAAAGAGGGTGGCAACATGTCGTAACATAGGGGGTTCCTCAGCGAAATCAGTTGCTTGCATGATAGCGGGATTTCGGGGTTATTCCTAGTTATGTTGTTAATATTCCCTTAAGCCTAACTGTCTACTATTCGCGCGATTAATAACAATAGTGAGAAATATTATGGCAGTTGAGACTAATAATAAAAAATCTTCTTTTATAGAAATCATCAGTTCATTGCTGGTTGGCCAAGGCCACGGGGCTATGCACTATACGCAAGAAGATCACAAGGCTGTTGTGGAAGCGGCTCAACTACAATCGACAAAAACACAACCCGCGAAACCTCAAATGACTAACAACATTTCCTGGGGCACCCGTATCTTGAGCTGGTTGGCTGCTGGCTACACTCCAGCGCATACCATGAAAGATCATGATGAGCGGTGTAATGGTAAAGTGGTTGAAATGAAAGAGTTTATTTCAGCTAAGCCTTCGAAATAATCCGAAGCATCTATCACAATGCCATCAACACATGCTCACTGGCAGTAAGCTCAATATAGAGATTATCCAAGTGGTCTTTGCTGGTGGCGGTGATGGTGACGGTTATCGACAGGTAATTTTCATCGCGGCTCAAGCGGGTCTTGATGGCACCTTCGGTTAAGTCAGGCACGTGGCGATGAATAATATCATAGACGGTTTTTTCGAACTCTTCGGTGGCTTTGCCCATGACTTTGATGGGGAATTCACAAGGGAATTCTAATAAGGTTTCGTTTTCTTGCTCGCTCATAGTTTTATTGACTCACTTTAAGTTTATAGTCTTGGTACAATTTAATGATTTGATACCATAGGGGACCTGCTTCACCGGTTCCTATGGTGTGTTCATCGATACTCAATATGGGCAAAATCTCTTTGCTAGAGCCGGTTAGCCAGACTTCATCTGCGCTAAGTAACTCATCGCTGGCGATATCCCGCTCAACAAAAGCAATATCATGCTGCTCAGCTAATTCTAACACCAGATCCCGAGTCACCCCACCCAGGATGAATTCATCTTTGGGGGGGGTAATAATCGTACTATCTTTGACGATGAATAAATTACTGTTAGGGCCTTCGACAGCTTTGCCATCGCGAATCAGAATGGCTTGGTCAAATCCCCGGTCTATAGCTTGCTGCTGCAAAATCACATTGGCGAGCAGGGTAATGGCCTTGATATTACAGCTGAGCCAGCGGGTGTCATCCAGGGTAATGGCGGTTGCGCCCTCGGCGAGCTTTGCCACGGATTGTTTCTCTAGTGGATACACGTAAGCGAAAACCGTGGGTTGTGGATTTTCAGGAAAGGCTAATTTGCGCACTTTGTCAGGGCCGCGGGTAATTTGGCAATAAATAGAGGCATCTTCACCTTCTATACTATTAGCTAGTTTGGTAAAGATAGTCTCCCATTCAGCATGGCTGATAGTAACGTGTAATTGTATGCCGGCCAGTGAGCGATCTAACCGTTCTAGATGTTGTTGCAGACGAAATAATTTGCCGCCAAATATTGGGATGTATTCATACACGCCATCCCCAAACAACAACCCGCGGTCCATAGCTGACACGCGGGCGTCTTCAAGAGGTAAGTAATCACCGTTTAAGTAAGCGAGCATGTGTTAGCTTTCGTCTTCACTGTCGGTGCTATCAGCCTCATCACTGTCATCGTTGTGTTTGGACTTTTTGTGGAATTTCACACCGATGGAATCAGTCATGCGGGTCCACATGCCACCTTTGGGATCACCACTCAACGCAACGAGCTGTTGATTCACCAATTGGTCGCCGTACAAGTTCACTTGTAAATCACCCATGACTTGGTTCTTTTTCACTGGTGCTTTGATGGGCTCTTTGATGTTGGTGATGGCTTTTAAGTTGTCATATTGACCCCGGGGCAAAGTGACATAGACGTCTCGTTTCACACCGACTGGGACAGATTTTTTCTTGCCGCCATAGACACGAGGCTTGGTGATAGCTTCGTTGGCAGTGTAGAGTTTGTAAGTATCAAAGAAACGGAAACCATAGGTGAACAGTGCTTGAGAGTCTTGTGCCCGTTCATTATCGGTGGGTGCACCCATGACTACAGAAATCAAACGCATGCCGTCTTTTTGTGCGGAAGACACGAGGCAGTAGCCTGCTTCTTCGGTATGTCCGGTCTTGATGCCATCGGCATATTTGTAACGCCACAACAATCGGTTACGGTTGGGCTGTTTGATGCCGTTATAGGTAAACCATTTTTGGCTGTACCAGTGATAGTATTGTGGGAAGTCAGTGACTAAGGCTGCTGCCAAGACCGCCATATCATGGGGCGTGGTGTAATGGTTTGGATGAGGTAGGCCAGTTGAATCGGTAAAGTGTGAATCTTTCATGCCGAGTTTCGCGGCAGTTTGGTTCATGAGGGAAGCAAAAGTGCTTTCGTTACCGGCGATGAATTCGGCGAGCGCCACACAGGCATCATTACCTGACTGCACAATAACACCATGGATTAAGTCTTTGACGGGTACTTCTTCGCCTTCTTTGATAAACATCTTCGAGCCGCCACGGGAGTGAGCAGACTTACTGACGCGAACTTTATCGTCTAAGTGGATAGTGCCATTCTTCAAGGCATCAGAGACGATATAGAGCGTCATCATCTTGGTCAAACTGGCAGGGGCCATGCGTTTGTTCATATTGTGCTCGGCAATGATTTTACCGCTGTGGGCATCCATCAAGACATAGCCTTTGGCATTGATCTTAGGCGACGCGGGGACCAGCATTTGTGGTTTGTTGGTATCAGTGGTGGTTGTGTCAGCAACACTAAGGGCGGTGGTAAAAATGCTTGCCGCAGTCAGCAAGCCAACGAGCCATTTTTTCATAGTTACAGTTCCTATCCATTCAGGTTATTGCGCAAAATGGAACTTTAACATAACTGTTGTGTGCAGAAAACGATTTCATTCCGCGACAAGATGGTGTATGTTCAAAAGCATTCAATAAATATTTAACAACAGGATAGCACATGGAATGGTCATTCGTATTGCCACCCCTCACTGATCAATTGATCGTTACCGCCGGTAGTCTTGAAGAAGGCGTGAGTCAGGATTGTTGTGGTCACCTTGATGTTTTGTCAGAGACGTATTTGCCCATGGCGGATGTGTTGAGCAAGTCGGGATGTTTGACTATGAACACAACAACTGGGGAGCGATGCTGGCCTGTATTGGTGACAAGTATATCAGGCAAACCGATGGATAACAGCCATTGGCAGTATCGCTTCGATGTGCGCTCGCCCTTGGCGTGTTTGGATCTGTTGTCTGCAAGTCGGGTGTATGTGGATGTGACGGTTATCGATGTGTTGCAGGCTATTTTGCAAGCTTGGCCGCAAATCACTTATCGTTTTGCTTGCCAACATGGCTATCCAACTAAGCCGAATATAACCCAGTATCGTGAGACGGACTTTACTTTCTTAGAGCGCCTCGTGAATGAATTTGATTTACATTATCGTTGGCAAGCGAGAGTGTCGGGTGCAGAGCTCGTATTTTATGACGGCGAGGCATGTGATGGTAACGTGCATCAACATAGACAGTGCGATGCCGCCGGAATGGCCCAAGGGGAAGCGGTTGTCCACACTATCGAAACCCATAGCGATGAGTCTGGTGTTGCTACGGTGTTAACGGGTACGGTTAATGGGGTAAAACCAGGGGATTACTGTCAAGTGAATGGCACTGGTTATCCTATCCAGCGGGTTCAACACCGGATAACATCCCATGGGACAGCAGACAGACGCCAGCGGGTGTTGAGTTATCAGAGTACTTTGTTCACTGACGCTCGAGATGCTGTTGAAGGTGAGGATGTTCATGGACTGTTGCAAGGGAGCACGGCGGCAACAGTGGATGAGTGTGGTGATTACTGTTTTGAGCCCGCTTATGCTGAGGTGGTTGGCACACCGCCCTCGGCAAATCTAGTATTGCCCAGTGGTGGTGTTGGTGACGTCCCCGCGGGACACGGTTGTCATTTTCCCTTGCAGCCTGACAGTCAAGTGGCTGTTGGTGTATTAGAGGGGGATATTCAGCAACCGGTGTTACTCGGCGTTATGACGGGTAGCACCCATCCCAGTCCCGTCACTCATGAAAACCCGAACCAAAGTATTATCGCCAGTGCGGGTGGCCAGCGTTTGTTGTTTGATGACACTGTGGGAGAAAAGCACCTACAACTGAATATTGCTAATGACAGAGCCCATGTGCGATTAGGAGAAAGGGCTGGTAGTCGTTCGGTGGATGTTGTTCATCGTGACGGGGAATTGCAGTTTGTCTGTGGCAGTGACTGTTCGCTGGATATTAACGGCACCCAAACCCTACAAATCGATAATGACAGCGTTATTGAGAGTCGTCACTACAAAAGCGTTAGCGACGCTCAGCAAACCCTGCAAGCCGGTGACAGTTTGGAGGTTACAGCAGGTGGTGATATTAGCATCGCCAGTGATAATGCTGAATGGCGCAGTCAAGATGAGTTTGATATGCACATAGGGGGTGAGCTTGGGGTGGCTGTTCGGCAAGGGGCGTTGGCATTGCACTGCCAGGGCGAGCAGCTTCAGTTTGCCAGTAGCGCAGGCATCACGTTGTCAGCCGCTGGGGGTATGATTATCGATGCTGGTGGCGTACATATCGCGCTGACAGCGAGTGGTGATGTTGTCTTGGAGGCTGGCACTATCGATTTAGCCGCTGACAAGGTGATTATTCAGGCGGAGTCGGTGATGGAGGGGTAATTTTTTGATAAATATGGGTTTATTGCGGATTTAAGCGGGTTGAAATATGATAAATGTAAATATATATATTAACAAAAATATATTAATAGTAAATGTATATATTTACAAAATATTGAAAACGTTAATATATATGTATACACTTGTTGGTATAGAGTAAGAGAGGACGTTGTCATGAACGAGATATACCAATTACAGCAACTTGATAAGAAACTAGCACCGGTCAACATTTCAAAGCCCCGAAAAGGCTGGCTTGCCACGATCCGCAAAGCACTGGGGATGTCACAAGCGCAATTTGGCCGGCGATTGGGTGTGAGCCGTGCACGGGCAAACAAAATCGAAAATAGCGAGCTTGATGGTTCGTTAACCCTCGCGTCTTTGGAACGAGCCGCTCACGCCTTAGGGTGTAAGGTCCATTACATGTTATTGCCTGAGAATGAATCCCTGGTTGCTTATGTTCAGCAACAAGCACGACACATTGCTACTAAGGCAATCTTAGGTGCTGCAAAACAGATGGCGCTAGAAGATCAATCAGCCTTAGACACTGTCGAAGAACAAATTGATGCACTAACAGATGAGTTACTCCATAACAAATTGAAGGCGCTGTGGAATGATATACCTTAGCTATCCGCCAGGAGCGACACCGCTCACTACAGATGTATTATTACAACAATTATCAGGTGAAACTCTCACCTGGGGCGGTGGTAATATTCAGGATTATGCCCAGGTGAGTGAAGTCCGCAGGAATTATATTCATGCTCTACGCCAAGCTGACAAGGGTGATTATCAGATGCTGTTAGAGTTTGTTGTTGGGACTGCCTAGCTCAGGGTCAAACAGACACCAAAAACCCGCTTTTGAGCCCGGAGGCTTGCAGGGTTTGGTTGAGGCTGATGCTCTCTTCTTCATCGACGAGGGGGCCGATTTTGACGCGATAGACAGCATTGGCATCAATCATCGCTACATCCACCGGGACATCGGTGAGTTGGCGGATCTCATCGGCATATTCTTCAGCGGAATCTTGGGTATCAAAAACGCCTACTTGGAGGAATAATTGCTGTTCGGTGAATTCTTGGGCCAGGGTTTGGGCCTCAGTACTCTCAGGCGCTTGATACAGGCGCGGGTCGATGGCGGTGACTTCTACATGGGCGGTGCCATGTTCTAGCATGCCGAGTTTGAACGCTGCTGCGTAGGATAAATCTATGATACGGTCCTCATGGAAAGGACCGCGGTCATTGACTTTGACGATGACTTGTTTGCCATTGTCGAGATTAGTGACTTGCACGTAGGTGGGGAGGGGCAAGGTTTTGTTGGCTGCGGTCATGGCAAACATATCATAGGTCTCGCCACTGGATGTTGCATGGCCATGGAATTTGGTACCATACCAAGAAGCAATGCCGCGTTTATCATAGCCATTGCTAGATTTCATGACGTGATAGGTTTTGCCGAGCACAGTATAATGGGGTGGGTTGCCATAATGACTGTGGGGTTCTAACTTTGGCACGGCATCAGGCAGATCCTCTAGATCCATCATTTGCACGAGATAAGGATTGGGTGCATCGTCGTCTGCGAAACTGATACTAACGGCAGCAAAACAACAAAGGATAATTAAAAGTCCTTTTTTCATCTCACACCTATTGTTGCTGTTCAAACCCCAAAGCCTGTAAGCGTTGCTTGAGACTTGGGTGAGTGGAGAATGCACTGGAGAGATCGGCACCCCGCAGACCGGCTTGGGAGGGATCATAAATATACGACGCCCGTCGGACTTCTTCATGGGCAGTGCGGCGATAGTCGCTGGCATAAGCATCGGCATTGGCTTGGTAGTCTTGATGAATTTTCATCAAGGCACGTGCCATGGGTTCATTATCTCGAATTAACTCCACACTGCCAGCATCGGCCATGTATTCACGGGTACGACTCAAATACATCATTAATAGGATGGTAATTAACGGCAGCAAATAACGTAACAGTACAATGATCACCATCAGCCGGTTACCTCCGCGGTCATTGTTGCGACTGAAGATGACATTCCAAAACAAAATATCAATAGCGATGAGGGTCAGGTTACTCAACACCGATGCAGTCAAGGTAAGTTTAATGTCGTGGTGACGAATATGGCTTAGCTCATGGGCCATGACTGCTTGTAATTCACTGCGGTCGAGCTTGGTCATCAGACCGCGAGTGATCGCCACCATGGCGGATTTTTCGCTAAAACCGCTGGCAAAAGCATTCATGTAATTGGCTTCAATGATATACACCTTGGGCATGTAACTCATGCCAGCAGCGACTTTCATTTCTTCCACCACATTGTAGAGTTGTTTCTCTTCCATGGTGCGGGCATTCTCCGGAGTGATTTCCCGGTATTCAGTCCCCATCAACATGATTTTATTGTGTAGGCTATAGGTGATGAGTAGTGACAGAACGGCAACGATACCAGCGATGACCGTGGCGATGGGGAATAGTTTGAGAGTTACTAAGCCATAAGCTGCCTGTGATAAGGTTAAGTGGACGATTTGATAGCCTTGTTGGTAGCCGTGGCTGGTTTGTAGCACCAAATCTATCAAGAAACCAATGCCCAAATAGATCAGGACAAATAACAGAATAACCACTTTGGTGCGCCGCTCATTTTCGCGGATTTGTTTGCGCCAATCAGCGGCTTTGATGGAGTATTTGGCAAAGTCTTTCATCGGTATTATAGCTTCACAGTATAATCTTCATGGGCTTTAATTTGCTCGTCACTGATGCGCCAGTATTCGAAGGTTTTGTCCAAGGCATTGCGGAACCAACTGACTACCATGGATTGGAAGAAGGATTTTTTCTCGGCGTAGTAACGTTCAATACTGTCATTGTAGGCTTGTTTAGCATAAGAGAGTTTGTTCTCAGTGTTGACCACTTCTTCTTGTAACTGCAAACAGTTTTGGTTGGCTTTAAGATCAGGGTATTGTTCAAACACGAGATTGATATTCGATGCAATTTTTGAAATGCCTTCTTCTGCTTGCATGCGAGCTTGGGTGTCACCGCTTTTGGCAGCATCTTGGGCTTGACCCCGGAGTTTGACCACATCTTTGAGCGTAGTTTGCTCGTAGTCCATGTATTTTTTGACCACATTGATGAGGGATTCAAAGACTTTGAAACGACGGTCCAGCTGGATGTCAATCTGACGTTTGTTGTTGTTGATGGCTTCGATCATTCGGATCAAACGGTTATAAATGCCGACGATGGCGCCGATAAGAATTAATGCAATAACTACGCAAATTACAACAATAGTGGTCGTACTCATGGTGACTCCTTAAAAACTAGGCTACCCACTAAGATAGCCGTTTCTAAGGCGGATTACCAGATACAATGATTAGGCTGTCTTATCAGCCTTGGCTTTGGTAGCCTCAACCACCAGTTGGTTATGGGCCTTTGTTAACTTTCTGCTCAACTGGTACACCGCCATAGCGTAATTTACGCTGGGGTTGTAACTGGTGATGACATAAAAGTTATGGAAACCCAGCCAGTATTGTGACGGCCGGTCGCCATTATTGAGTTCCATGAAGATAGCTTCATAGGTCTTCGGGTAGGTATGTATTGGCGTGATACCGTACTGGCTCAATTGCGCGAGATTGTAGTAAGGCTTGTACTTGCGTAATTTCTTCGGTGGTGCAGGCACCTTGTCATAATTGTCGCCTTTGACTTTGGCCTGGGCACCAATGGGCATATCTCGATGCCAGCCATTCTTAGCGAGATAATTGGCAATACTGGCAATTGCATCATCGACGTCATTTTGTAAATCTTTACGGCCATTACCGGAGTAATCAACAGCATAACTACGATAACTGCTGGGCATGAATTGTGGTGCGCCAAAGGCACCGGCATAAGAGCCTTTCATGGCCAGTGGGTCGAGTTTGTTTTCCCGGGTCAGTAATAAATACTGCTCTAATTCTTTGGTGAAGAATTTGGAGCGGGGTGAATAGTTGAAAGCCAAGGTACTCAAAGCATCAATAACTCGGTAGTTGCCTTGTTTTTCGCCGTACAAAGTTTCAACGCCGAGGATAGCAATGATGATATTGGGCGGTACGCCGTATTTTTTGTAGGCCCAATCGAGAGTCTTTGCATGTTCCTGCCAAAACTTCGCGCCGTTGTTAACCCGTTGGGGAGTCATGAAAATTTCTTCGTAACGGTACCAGGGCAAGGCTTCACTGGGGCTAGAGATGGACTTCACCACCTTGGGGTGTTTGATAATGACTTTATCAAATAGCGTCTCTAGTTCTTTTTTGTCAAAGTCGTATTTCTTCACCATGCGGTTGATGAAACCTTGTACGTCTTTTTGTTGGCTGGTACGGGGTTTAGCGGCAGTCGATTTTTGCGCGGTGGTTTTAGGGGTGGTGGATTTGCTCGCTTTGGTGCTAGCGGAAGACTTGCTTTTGCTCGCGTCACTGGCAGCAACACTGACACCGGTGACACAACTGGCTGTAATAACCGCCGTGATTAATTTGAGTTTCCAGTTATTTAACATCGTCTATCCTATACCTTGTTTGTCATGTAACCTAACAGATCCCTACTACCTTGCCAACAGTTTGCGGTGGGTATTGACCGACATCAATATGCCAAAACCTGCCAGCAGAGTCACCATGGACGTACCACCATAGCTTACCAAGGGTAAGGGTAGTCCAACCACCGGCAATATACCAGTGACCATGCCGATATTGATGAAGATTGAAAAAAAGAACATCAAGCTCAAACTCCCGGCCAGTAGCCGGGTAAATGTATCTTGGGCTTGGCTACTGATGTAAAGCCCGCGACCGACAATGAACAAATACACTGCTAATAAAACCAGCCCACCAAATAAGCCAAACTCTTCACCGGTAACACCAAAAATAAAATCCGTCGCATGCTCCGGCAAGAAATGTAAATGGGCCTGAGTGCCCTCGAGCCAACCTTTACCAAACAAACCACCGGAACCGATAGCAATTTTTGATTGTATGATATGGTAACCGGTACCCAGTGGGTCACGCTCAGGATACAAGAACGTCAATACCCGTTGACGTTGGTAATCATGCATGAAGTGCCACAAGATAGGCGCAAATAACGTAGCAAGTGCGCCAAGTCCGATAATGATCCACCATTGCATACCCGCTAGGAACAAGACACAAACCCCAGCAGTCACTAACATCAATGCGGTACCTAAGTCGGGTTGTTTGGCCGTGAGTAATACGGGAACCAATAAAGCAATACAACCGATGAGTAAACATTTTTTGCTAGGGGGTAAGGGTTTATCTTGATAATACCAAGCAAGGAACAAAGGAATAGCGAGCTTCATGATTTCGGAGGGTTGAAAGCGAAATAAGCCTAAGTCCAGCCAGCGTCTTGCGCCTTTACCAATAGTGCCGATGACGAGGACCGCTATCAATAAACTTAATCCCACACCGTAGAGCCAGGGTGCCCAAAGGCGTAATTTGGCTGGAGGAATTTGGGCGACAATAAACATTGCCATAAATGCCAAACCTAAACGCGCCAATTGTCGCGCCATCATGCCGGGGCTTTGATTACCGGCGCTGTAAAGGATCACTAATCCTAGCCCAGTTAGTAACACGATTCCTGCCAGTAATGGCAAATCAATATGTAAGCGCTGCCAAATGTTATGGGAGGCGAATTTTTTTTCGGGACTATTTAGCTGATGGCTGAAGTGCTTTAGTGGTTCAATTGGACTCATGCAGTTGGTTTCCCTGTTGATTGATGGGCGAAATACTGATCCATGACTTTACGGGCAACATTAGCTGCAGATGGATCATTCTCTACCACCACAGCAATAGCAATTTGTGGTTTATTCACCGGGGCAAAGGCAATGAACATCGAATTGTCTCGGAGTCGGGTGGGTACATTGTCGCTGGCTGCGCGACTGGATTCACTGACTAATTGTGCGGTACCGGTTTTGGCGGCCACACTATAGGGGGCGGTTTTACCAAAACGATAACCGGTACCAACGGGGCTTTTGATGACACCCACCATCGCGTCAATCACTGTCTGCCAGTCGCGGTGGGGGATATTGAGTTTTTGGAGGGCCAAAGGTTGTTGTTGCACAGGCTTGCCATCAGCGGGTGTGGTTTTTAGCAGTAAATGGGGTTGATAGCCTTGTCCTTGCTTAGCCAATATCGCTGTGGCATTTGCAAGTTGTAGGGGGGTGGTGAGCATGTAACCCTGACCAATACCGGAGATCACGGTATCGCCAGGATACCATGGCGTGCCTTGATGTTGTTTTTTCCAGTCCGGTGTTGGCACTAAGCCGGCGAGTTCTTCTCCCATGTCAATTTGTGTTGCATGACCGAAGCCAAATTTTTGTAAAATGTCGTCAATTTTATCGATACCCATATTACTGGCTAAATCATAGAAGAACGTATCGCAGGACACAACAATGGCTTTATGCACATCCACCCAGCCGTGGCCGCCTTTACGCCAATCCCGGTACTTGTGGGACGAATGTTTCACACTGTACCAACCGGGATCAAAGATTTGATCATTTGCAGTGATGGTTTTAGACAGGAGACCTTCTAGCGCCATAAACGGTTTGATGGTTGATGCAAGTGGGTATTGACCGCGCAGTGCACGGTTGAATAAAGGCTGGTCGGGAGAGTCTTGTAATGCTTTGTATTCCAGACTACTCATGCCTTCGACAAAAAGATTCGAGTTGTAGCCGGGATTGGAAAGCATGGCAAGGATCTCGCCATTGTTGGGATTGATAGCAATGATCGCACCGCGTTTATCGCCCAGGGCATTTTGCGCGGCTAATTGTAGATTGCTATCGATAGTCAGGGTTAAGTCTTCACCGGCTTTGGGTTGGGTACGTTCAAGGACGCGAACGATTTGACCACTGGCGTCGGTTTCCACTTGTTGATAGCCGACACGGCCATGGAGTTGGCGTTCGTAGTATTTTTCGATGCCGACTTTGCCGATGTAATTGCTGGCTACGTATTGGGTTTGGTCGATGTTCTCTAAATCATAGGCATTAATGCGGCCTACATAACCCAACACATTGGCCATGGCAGGTCCCAAGGGGTAGTAGCGAATCAATTGGGCTTGAACAAACACCCCGGGGAAGCGGAATTGATTGACGTAGAATTTCGCGACTTCGCTGTTCTCAAGCTTTAATTTCAACGGCACAGGATCATAGCGGCGGGTTTGTTTACGCAGTCGTTGAAAGACAGCCAGTTCATGGGGAGAGATATCAACGAGCTTTTGCAGTTCAGTAATGGTTTCATCCACATTGGCAATTTGGCTGGGGATGAGCTCGAGGGTAAACACCGGCATATTCTGGGCGATTAACACCCCGTTGCGATCATAGATAAGTCCGCGTTTGGGCGGAATAGGCAAAAAGGCCAGCTGGTTCTTTTTGGAGAGGGTTTGGTAGTGCTCATGTTCGATGATTTGCAGGTAGACGAGGCGGGCAAACAGGCACAAGCTCAAGAACAACACAACACCGCCCATAACAATGAGCCTAGTTACAAAAATTTTTTTCTCGAGATTATGGTCTTTGAGAGTATGGTGTGCCACCGATCCGTCCAGCTGTAAAAAGCTACATACTACCACATTTAGAGTTAAGTTCGATAAGGGAGCACTATATTTTGCGCTCAGGCTTGGCTGTTCTCATTTTGTCCCCCTGTGGAAAATTATTCTGTAACCCCCTGATTTAGCGGGATTTCCCAAAAAAAGTCCCTGGTCGCATATTGACTTGCTTGACTCATGGTGCTAAAACTACAAGTCCACAAGGAGAATGTGGTTACCCGAAAGTTGTCAATACATTATACAACAGCCTTAGTGGCAACTGGCGGGACTGAGAGGGCCTGAATTCGTACGCGAGTATGAAGACATCCCAACGTTGTAGCCGTGGCTACGCAACATGCATGAACGATTGCAAAGGATTGATAATTGTTCTGTTGGCAGTGGATTGCCATCACACTATCTTTCCTATCGTGCTATTGTGTATTCCGTCTACCTAGGGACGCTTCACCGCTGAATTCAGTAGAAAAAACTTTTGTTGCTGGAGAAAAGCTATGGATGGTGAAGTCCGTCGTAAACACTATCGTCCGCTATACAAACATGTACGTATAGGTTCACATGAATACGCAATTTTAGACAAAGATCTCGCCCAAGAGCGAGCTGAGAATCACTTAAACGCTGCACTGCGTTGCCTGGATGCACCGGCATCCGCTGAGAAACAATTGTATATCGACCGGGAATTGGCCTTTGCCACGGATTTTGGCTGCAAAGATGCGCCTTATCTGTTGGCATTACGGATCTTGGATTGTGATGTCGAGACGCAATTTTTATTCGATGAAGCCGTGGTATTTTTGAAGTTGGCTGCAGAGCGTGGCAATACCGAAGCGGCTTATTGTATTGCTTGCAGTTATGCAGGCACTGGCAAATTTCGTGATATTGAAGATGCGGGTTCGCAGTATTTTGGGAGTTTGGATGGCAAACGCCGAGCGCGATTAGCTGAGCAATATTTCGGGATGGCTGTCCAAGCTAATCACTCCCAAGCTATTGAAGACTTAATCATTGCTTATGCTTATGGCCGTGGTTTCATCCAAAAGAGCGCTGACAAGTTTGTCCGTTTGTGTGAGCAGCAAATTTGCTATGGTAACCAAGCGGTTGCATTGGGCTATGGTGCTTGGCTAGCAGGTATGACTGTTGATGGCAATGATCCATTGCCCGATGCTATCACGTTAAGACAAGATCCCATGAAGGCTTTGGATTGTTTATTATATTCTTCCCGTGGTGATAACATCAGTTTGGCGCAACATGCGTTGCAGTTGATTTGTTGTGGTATGCAACGGGGGGTCTGGCCGGAGTCAACCCACGGTCGTCTACGGCGTGAGCTAAAACGCGAAGTCAAAAACGAACATCAACTGTTAGGACTGTATTGTGCTTGGTATTCGATTGCTATCGATAATCGCCCTAGAACGCCAAAAATGATGGAAGCTTATCAGTTGACGCAGTTAGCGGGATTGTTTGAAGCGGATGACGAGTTTGCCATAAGTTGTTTAGATACAGCGGTATTTGGCGAGCATGATGGGATCAGCAATATCGCCAAAAATATACTGGCCCATAGCTATGGCAAACATCTCATGGATGAGGATGATTTTTTATTGGCGAAATGAGGCAGTAATCGACTGTCTCTGAATCTCAGTAAATTCACTGGGGTCGTCCAATGGGAACGCCAACTCAACTTTCTCCGAGCTATACCAATGCTTGCGCGGGCTATATTGCTTGTGCAACCGCTTTATTTGTTTGTAGTAACCGCGATAATCTTCTTCTGTTGTCACTGCCATACTCAATGCTCCACAGACGGTCAGAGCACTGATGGTATCGGTGTAGAACTCATCGGCTTGTTGTTGCCCGCTTATCTGTTGTAATAGCTGCTCTAGACGGCGACACAAAATTGTTTCGATAAATTGATAAGCTGGGGTTTTAAGCGGGGATTGACTGCTCAGGGGTTGATTTAAATAACGACCTTTAAGTTCATGAATGAGGCCAGCAATGTCTGTCATGAATGTGGATTGTTGTTCGAGGTTGCAAGTACTCAGATAGAGAATACGCAATAAAGCCAGTGAGCCATCATCTTCTTGGGTTACAGCAGCGTCCAAGTGCTGAGAGCAAGCATGATGAAGGATATCTTGAAATCGTTCATTAACGTAGAGCGCGAAGCTTTGTTGATGTCGCTCAAGCCGCAGGCCTTCATTACGAATTTTGATCAAGGCAAACCCTGTGCGTTTGCAATGACTGTGGGCGGATTGAATCGATGTTATTTCAGCGCCAACATGTTTAGCTTTTTGAGCTAATGAGGGTGATAGTTGGGGTGGTGGTGCCAATGCGTGTGAAATGCGGCTCAGTAATGCTTGGGCTTCCCTTATTCTATGTTGGTAGTCTTGGCACTGTTGCTGATAATGTCGATGGGTTTTAGCGAGTTGTTGGTTAAACTTAGTATAAGGCAGGCTGTCGGCAACGAGAGATTCAAGCTGTGCCAGCGATTCCTGCAAGGTGATGAGCTGGGCAAGTAGGGTTTCTTCGGTTGTAGTAATGATCGCGTTTAATTGCTGATATTGTGTGATCAATCCGGCGTGGTGCTGGGGAGATAATAATTGATTATTTTGGCACAGTTGGTCCAGCTCATCAGCTATTCGTTGTTGCTCTCGGCCATACTCCGCAATACTATCACGAAAGTAACTATCCGCCTCATCCATCGCGGCATCACCCATGGTTAAAGTGTTACCGACTTTTAATTGATGTATAAAGCTATTATCACGACTAGGATCCAAGTTTGGAATATCAATGGTTTGCCACTGTGGCGATAGCATTTTTAGTAACTGGTTTTGTTGTTGAATGTCTTGCTTTAACCTGTCTTTCGTTTGTCGTGCATGACTATGTTCTTTACGGCAACTGACGTGGTATTGCTGTTGTTGGCTTTTGATGGTTCGTTGTAGTGTATTGATCTGACTGGCTAAGGTGTTAAAACGCTGATTAATATCCTGCTCACAGCGTTCGATGGCTTGGCACTGTTGTTGATAGGCTGCTTGTTGGGCTTGATGTTGATTGAGCTGGCTCATACAGTCTTCGAGTCCACGTTCAAGACGTTTAACAACGGTTTTAATCTGGCTATATCGCTGTTCTAGCCCATCAAGTTCCCGTTGCAGTTGTTGGTCATTCGCACTGATAGTGTCGTAATGGGCTTTTAGGCAGTCAAACGGCACACACGTTGCTGGGCGTTTTGCTGCATGCTGTTTTTTTAACGCATCATAGCGACGTTGAACTTGCTGGTAGAGTTCACTCTTGCCAATTTCTATACCGCAAAAGCGCCAGTGACTACTGATTAATCGGGGAAATCCGTATTTTCCTTTAAGAAAGCCTTTGTAGATATACATACACTCAGATTCATCCATGGCATAGGCTAAGGCATGGATGAGTTTTAAGGCGTGGCTGTGCTTGATATCGAAGCGATCGGTTGAGCGTTTACTTCCATCCAAGCGTGGGCGCAAATATTTGTCCCGTAACCACCAGCGCATGGCAGCCATTTCACTGTAGTCTTCGAATGCTTGTTGGGTTTTTTTGACAAGAGGGTTTGCTGGCATGGTTACAGCATCACTATCTGCAAATGGATTGGGCGTTAAACCATCTGGGCAAAGTGCGTAGGCGAGCAAATCTTGATAATTTTGCCGGGTATTCAGTTCTGGTAACATAGCGGCAATTTGCTGACTTGTCATATTGGGGGCTGTTTTAGCCAGTAAACCATAACCGTAACGCAAAGGCGCTTGATGCAAGGTAATGGGGCCTATTTCAAATGCTTCTTGCGTGACAATAACGCCCGCTGTTTGCCAGTGACGAAAGGCTTCGCTGCACAGTCGCGCAAATTGTCCAATAGGTCGTTGAATGGTTTGAGTATGCTGATATACCATGGGGGGAGCGCTACGCTGTGTATTGATCCCGTATTCGATATTAATGCAGTGTGTACTTTCGTGGTAATAAATACGCTTGATACACACCCTTACGCGCCGACTTTCCCCGCGGTTATCACAAATGTCATTCTGCAATAACCATTGCAGCACGATGGCAATGATACTGGGATGATAGAGAGCCGCATTGATGATTTGTCGCTCTGTGCTCGTCAATGTTTGTATGTTGACTGCTAGATTTTGCTTACTCGCCGTCGTCCGTCGGTAATTAGGGATCCCTGGCGCTAGTTTTGTTACAGTGCCTGCAGCACCAAAATGGGGGCGAACGGGTAATAACTCACTGAACCATGGTTGCGTGTCTGCACCTTGGGTACCCTCATAAAATTCATATTCAACGACTAGCACATCTTGTGTTGGCATTGCCAGGGTGGTGATAACACTCGCATTGCCATACTGTTGCCAGGGTTGTGAGGTTTGCTGGAGAAAACGCATTTGATAGCGACGGTAGTGATCAGCGAACTCGGCTAATTCAGTTTGGACTGGCAAACTTGCGCGCACGGCATGGTGTAACAAACTGTCTTGGCGTTGAGTGCGTTTGGATGATTTGAGGCTTGGGGCTTTACGAGCTGCTCGCGTGCGGATTTTGCGGGCGGCTTTATGTTGTACTACAACTTCCGGTGAATCAGTAGGCTCAAGGCTTGCAATACTTAGACGGTCTGGTAGAAAAAACTCATCGGCTGGGAGTGGTTTAGGGAGTTCTAAGCGCTCTGTGATGATGGCTACCGAAGACTGACTGGTAGGACGACCCATAGTGATTCCTATGTTTATTATCAATGCAAACAATAATTGGTATTAAATACATTAATAGATATAAAGTCAATGGTTTAACATAGCGTTTTTTTGCTTGACTGATCTCATAGCGATATTGATAATGCTATCTAGTTTTTAGCAGATAGAAATAGAGCGTTAGGTTGTCTATCTGCCGAGTAAATAAAAAGAGCGTTGATATGAGTTTTTTTTCTAGTGACACATTTGGTTTAGCAAATCTAAGGCGTGAGATGGAAGCAGAATTTGAGGCGAGACAAGCGCGTCTGGCAAGCCTTGTTAAAAAGCTTGAATCGATTAAATTAACGATTGAAATGCTGTTGGAGTACAGCACAAAGTATCGAGAAATTCATCCAATAGTTACTCATATAAAATTATTAATGCGTAGCACGGACTTATATTTATTCGAAGCGCAGGCTGAGTTTCGTAATGATCCACAAACGTGGTATCTGAAACCCTGCAGCGGGGATGAAATTGATTGGTTTTTCTCTGTTCGAGAGAAACTGAACAAAGCATTTTCTGAAGCCAGTGCCCATGAGCCTCGGTGCCGGTCTATTTTTCAACATTGTTTTCCTAGTACGCCGTTGATGGAGGTAGCCCCACAAGATGTTAAGGAACAAAATACTCGGGCTTTTCGCAGGAGATCATTGGGCTGATTTGCACTATGGTTAGGTTAGTTCAGTATCTAATCTGGCCAAGTACCACGGTAGGGGATAACTGGTTACCTTATCAAGTTGTCTGATCTCGTTTTGTTTCCCCAAAATGATCCCATTGGGGTATTTTTGGATTTGTTTCAGATCCTTTGGTCTCAATTGTTGGGTCCATTTTATTTCAACAGGCCAAAATTTATTCTTATAGGTATAGGCAATATCAACCTCCCCCTCTGCTTTGATGTAGTAGGTGTCATAGTAGCGGTTATAGTGGTTGGCAGCACTTGCTTCAACCAAATATGAGGCAATTTGGGTATCGTTAATACTGGGGAGCAATTGTTCTTTGTAAGGTTTCGACATGGATTTAACCATGAGTAAATAGCGTGATAGATAAAAGGATCGGTGAACATTAGTTTGCGAGCTTTCTTCGCTGCACCTGTGAGCTTGTCTTCAAGTAACGCTTGTTGAATAAATATGGCATCCATTGACTGCAGTAATTCAGCATATTCTACAATCGTGCCATGGTGTTCAATAGCAAAATCTTTAGCTAAAGCAGTCCAAGTAATTTGGCTGTTTAAGCGCTTAATCATTGCTGTGAAAAACTCTCTGCAATGGTGGTCGCTTTTGCCATGCTTAATGACATCGCCTCGGATCCAATCAGCATAGGTATCTAGAGTTGCTTTTGCAATTTCACCATCTTTAGCGAGATCATTCATCGCTGTTAAATAGCCGCCGTGAAGTAGGTAATTGCTGAATTGTTCATAAAGTATTTGTAATAGTGATTTACTGGGCTCTGTTTCTAGGAGCTTTGCATCTAAGTTTTTGACGGAATTAGTCAATTTCACAAATTCATAATTAGAGTAGTCTATTTTCAATGTTTAATCAATGGATTCTGCGAAACTTAGGCAATGAGTTTTGCGAAACATCAGCGATGATAAGGATGGCCCGCTAAGATGCTCCAGGCGCGGTAGAGTTGCTCGGCGACCACGATGCGGACCAGAGGATGGGGCAAGGTCAGAGCAGATAATGACCAGCGTTGATTAGCTCGGGCGAGGCAGGCCGGGGCCAAGCCTTCAGGGCCACCAATGAGCAAGCTGACATCGATGCTATTATCACGCCAATCAGCAAGCTGCTCGGCCAATTGCTCGGTGCTCCAGGGCTTGCCATCCACCGTGAGGGCAATGACGTGGTGGTGGGGTGGAATGTGGCTTAAGGCAAGCTCGCCTTCTTTCGCGGTTAATTGCTCGATATTGGCACCTTTGCCCCGCTTGCCCGCCGGGAGCTCGATGAGTTGTAGGGTAAAAGGATGGGGGAGTCGTTTCGCATATTCCTCAAAGCCTGCCATGACCCAGGAGGGCATGGACTTGCCCACCGCAATCAGTTGCAGGTTCACGAGGCTTCTTCTTCGTCCACGAGTTCACTGCTGCCCCAGAGTTTCTCGAGGTTATAAAAATCTCGGATCTTAGGCTGCATGATATGGACGATAATATCGCCTAAATCCACTAAGACCCATTCACCCGTGTCTTCTCCCTCAACCCCCATGGGCTGGTGGCCGGCATGTTTGGCTTTCTCGACGACATTTTTGGCGATGGATTTCACGTGACGGTCAGAACTACCGCTGCAAATCACCATGTAGTCGGTGATGCTGGTGAGTTTTCGGACGTCAAGTAGGGTAATATCGATGGCTTTTAGGTCTTCTAGGGCCTCATTCACCAGGGTTTTCATTGTTTCTGTGTTCATAATCCACTGTATAAATTGTGTTGTTGTATATAATCCAGCACGTTGTCTGGGAGCAAGTAACGGGCACTGTAACCAGCTTGAATTAGACCGCGGATAGTGGTTGCAGCAATATCCAGGGCGCTAATGGTCTGTAGGTATACATAGCCTGCGCTATTTTCGTGCAAGCCTTCCGGATAGTCAAGCTGATGTTGGCGTAAAATCCGGGTTATTGCTGGATTAGGATCAAAAGTCACCCCTGGGCGGGTGGCGACGATGATATGGCTAAGACTCAATAGCTCTTCCCAGCGGTGCCAATCGTCTAATTTCAAAAAAGCATCACTGCCCACGATCATGCACAGTGGGGTATCAATCTCCTGGCGTAAACTCTCCAGGGTATCCACCATGTAAGAGGGACCATCACGACGGATTTCTCGGTCATCACAAATCAGTGTTGGTTCATCTTGGATGGCAAGTGTTAACATTGCCAAGCGTTGTTCGGGCGTTGCTTCTAGGCCATTTTTGTGGACCGGATTATGACAAGGCACTAAACGCACGGAGTCTAGACGCAAAATTTGTTGGATCTCAAGTGCTAAACGTAGATGACCAAAGTGGATTGGATCAAAAGTACCACCCAGGATCCCAATAGTTTGTTGACTCATTAACGTGCCACCTTAAACAGTAATGCTTTCATCGCAGCCCAAGGCTCACCAGGGGCCAGTCCCTTAATTATAGGATCAATTTTGGCTGCTTGGTGCAAGTACTGTTGCCACTGTTTGGCAGTGCGGCGAGTGAGTGCTGTTTGCATGATGGGTTTGCGTTTTTGCCACACCTTAAATTGCTGTAATACTTGTCCAACATTATTACCCGGTAGTGTCAGTGCCATTTGATACAGTTGTCGAAGTTCCCGGGTTAGGGCCCACAATAAGAGGATGCATTCACCACCCTGGTGTTTGACATCAGCAAGTATTTGCAGTGCTTTCTCACACTGACCACTCAATGCGGTATCCACTAGGGTAAAAATATCATATCGGCTATTGTGGTGGATGCTTGCTTCCACATCGGCGAGGGTGATGAGCTGGTCACCGTAACACAGGGCGAGTTTTTCGATCTCTTGGGCGCCGGCGAGTAGATTGCCTTCCACGTGTTGCGCTAAATACTGTAATGCTTTGGGTTCGCAATGAAGGCCCGCATTTTGTGCCCGAAGCTGTAACCATTGGGGTAATTGATGGGTCGGTACCGGCCAGGTTTGTAGAAAGACACCGGCTTTTTCGCACTGGGTTAACCATTTGCTCTTTACTGTGCTACCTTCTAACTTGTTGCAAATGAGCAGGGTGACAGTATCTTCAGGTAGGTGTTGGCAATAGGCTTGCAGGGCTTTTGCGCCAGCAGTGCCAGGCTTGCCGCTTGGTAAGCGCAGTTCAATAATTTTTTTCTCAGCGAATAGGGATAAGCTTTGTGCGCTTACAGTGAGTTGGTCCCATTTGAAGTGATTATTGATGTGATGCACTTCACGCTCGGTGAAGCCCTGTTGAATCGCCGTCTTGCGAATGGCGGCAACAGTTTCTTCCACCAATAATGCCTCTTCGCCGCTGATGATATAGAAGGGGGCGAGGGGCTGTTGTAAATGGGTGGTGAGCTGTTCATGGCGTAATTTCATAGGGGAAGGTTACCACAGGCGCGCGGACTCGACTACACTTGTACTGAATAGCTCAGGATGAGCTGACTTAAAAATAGACAGCTCGGAGTGTCGCTTGATAGAGTCTGAATCATTTATTGCCATCGCCGGTTGTGGTCGTAGCGGTACGACCTTAGCCGTCGATCTAATAGGGTGTCACCCTGAAATATCGCCAGTGTATGAAACAGATTTTGTGATCACGGTTGCAGGGATATTATTTGCTGAAACACCTGCCCCAATGGCAGAACAAGTGGCGCAGATCACTGCTTTAATGTCCAAATGGTCTGAGAATCTACCTAAGCGCCCGCACAACAAAAGAGACTATGAAAAATACCTCCATGGTCCCCATTATATTGTTTTCAGTCGGGACTTTGTTTTGGCGACCACAGTGCAGTTCACCCAGGCACTCATGCAGCCAAACCCAAATACGGCGGCGTTATTTCATCATTTTGTTATGACCTTGTTTCGCGAGCATGCGCGACAAGATCATAAACCAAAGTGGGTGAACAAAACACCGACCTATATGTTTAGTTTGCCCGCATTCAAGATTTTATTTCCTGGTTTTCGTTTAATTCATTGTATACGTGATCCACGGGATGTGGCGCGTTCGATTTTAGCAGTTCCCTGGGGGCCTAAGACTTTTGCCGAGGGGCTGGATTATTGGTTGCGAAATATTCATTGCGGACAAGCCTTTCAACAGCAATATCCTGATGATTATTTAGAAGTTCATTATGAGAATATAATTCGCTCACCACAGCGGGAGCTTGATCGTATATTCGCTTGGTTAGGTGAGAGTGAAGTGGGCGATACGGTCGTCGCTGAGTGCTTGGCTAGGGGGCTTATATTTGATGACACCCATGTGGCGAAATGGCGTGGTAAGTTGAGCGCTGAAGAAACGGCTTTAGTCAGCGCTAAACTGCAACCACAATTGCGAGCGTTTGACTACCCGTTAGAATAAGGTTTGGGCGGGTGCTTTTTGCTATATTGTCCACGTACGGCTTTAGCAACGGCAGGTGAGCCCAATTGCGTTAAGATCTGAAACGCTGCATCCCGTTGCATTTCTTTTTGGAGTTTTTCTGTTTCAATACCCATACTCAAGACTTGGTTTTCGTTAACCATATAGTTGCGACTCGTATTGATGGTATTGGGGCCATAAATAACTTTGCCATCAGAGCCAAGGATTTCAAAGTTGACGCTATAGTGCATCGTATACATTTTTGTTGTGGAGCTGGCGCTTTCGCTCAGGGTATTATTGCGGATAGCAGCATTAAAAATCTTTAATGTCACTGGTGCTTCGTCTGTGGGTTCTAGAATGCGTACTCCTGCCTGCGAAAGCATCTGTTCAAGTTGTATGGTTAACACGCCATAAGGTGCTGAGCTATTGATAGCTAAACGCTGCATTTGGGGAGGGATATTTTGTGTGCCCCGTAGTTGAAAACCACAAGCACTTAATAATAAACAGGTAGCAATAACAACAGCAACTCGACGCAATAACACGTTACGCTCCAACCACGAGATTAACCAGCTTGCCCGGTACATAGATGAATTTTTTCAAGTTTTTGCCGTCCAGATGCTTTTGGATGGCTTCATCTGCCAGGGCAATGGCTTGGATTTGATCTTCCGGCGCATCGACGGGGACAGCGATATTGCTACGCAATTTACCATTAACTTGCACGACTAATTTTAAGGCATCTTGCTTCAACGCTTCATTAGCGACTTTGGGCCATTTGCCAGTTAAGATGTTGTCGCCGAACTGTAACGATCGCCATAATGCGTGACTAATATGGGGAGTAATTGGAGCCAGTACCCGCAAAATAATACTGAGTCCTTCATGGATGACGTGGTCTTGTTCATCCATTTGAGATTTGATTTTGTCAGCGTCATGGGTGGTGGCAACATCTTCTAGAATGTTGAGGAGTTTCATTGAGCCTGAAACCACCGTATTAAATTGCAGCCGCTCATAGTCATAATTGATTTGTTTTAAGATCTGGTGAACGTTGCGTCTAGCATCGCGGACAGTCTCGTTGGCACTCGACCAATCTATCCCATCAGCTAAGCCATTTTGCCGATTACGGTTGTATTCCTTGAGGTGACGATGATCATGAGCAAAGCTCCACAAACGCTTCAAGAAACGATTCGCACCTTGCACACCGGCGTCAGACCACTCAAGGGATTGTTCTGGTGGGGCGGCAAAGAGTGAAAACAATCGTACCGTATCTGCACCATATTCCTCGATAAGAGGCGTTGGGGCGACAGTATTGCCCTTTGATTTAGACATTTTCGCGCCGTCTTTTAATACCATGCCTTGGGTCAATAAGCGGGCAAATGGTTCATCCGAATTGAGTAGACCCTCATCACGCAAAAGTTTATGGAAAAAACGCGCATAGAGTAAATGCATCACCGCATGCTCAATACCACCAACGTATTGATCCATTGGGCACCAGTATTTGGCGCGGTCATCCAGCATAGCCTTGTCTTGGTTATAACTGCAATAACGGGTGTAATACCAAGAGGATTCAACAAAGGTATCAAAGGTATCGGTTTCGCGTTTGGCCGCTGCACCACAATGGGGGCAGGTAGTTTCATAAAAACTCGGATCAGATTTCAATGGGTTCAAGCTTTTTTCGAAGCTAACATCTTCTGGTAATACCACCGGTAGTTGATCGTCCGGTACAGCCACGTCGCCACAGCTGGGGCAATCAATCATGGGGATCGGTGTCCCCCAATAACGTTGTCGTGAGACACCCCAGTCACGCAGACGGTAATGTACCACACGTTTGCAATGGTGATGTTGTTCGAGATAGTTAGCAATGGCATCAGTGGCGGCATCATAATCCAGGCCATCGAACTCGCCAGAATTCATGAGTTTGCCTTTTTCGCCATAAGCAGCTTTGCTGAAATCCCAATCTTGGCCGTCATTAGGCACAATGACTTGTTTGATAGGTAGGCCATACACCGTCGCAAATTCAAAATCCCGTTGGTCATGGGCAGGAACACTCATCACCGCACCAGAACCGTATTCCATCAACACAAAGTTTGCGACCCAAATCGGTAATTCATCACCAGTGATGGGATGAATAGCCTTAAAACCGGTATCCACGCCTTTTTTCTCGATAGTGGCCATCTCGGCTTCGGCAACTTTGATTTTATTGCATTCTGCCAAAAAGTCTTGCATAGCAGGGGAATTTTTAGCAGCAAGTTTCGCTAAAGGATGTTGTGGCGCGACGGCGAGATAGGTACAACCTAATAACGTGTCTAAGCGCGTCGTGAAAATATTGATCGGCGCTTGTCCGTCATTAACATCAAACCGCACGTCTACACCATGGGAACGGCCAATCCAATTTTTTTGCATTGTACGTACTTGCTCAGGCCAGCCAGTTAAATTATCCAGGCTATCAACTAATTCATCGGCATATGCCGTGATTTTGATAAACCATTGGGGGATTTCTCGGCGTTCTACTTCAGCACCAGAGCGCCAACCGCGGCCATCGATGACTTGTTCATTAGCGAGTACGGTATTATCAACAGGGTCCCAGTTGACGATGGATTTTTTTTTGTAGACCAAGCCTTTTTCGAAGAGCTTAGTGAACAACCACTGCTCCCAACGGTAATAGTCAGGATCACAGGTAGCAAACTCCCGATGCCAATCATAGGCGAGGCCTAGGCGTTTGAATTGTTCACGCATGGCATTGATATTTTTACGGGTCCATTCCGCGGGGGCAACCTTGTGTTGAATGGCGGCATTTTCGGCGGGTAAGCCAAAGGCATCCCACCCAATGGGATGGAGCACATTTTTGCCTAACATTCGTTGGTAACGGGCAATCACATCACCGAGGCTATAATTGCGCACATGGCCCATATGCAGCTGACCGCTGGGATAGGGGAACATGGAGGAGCAATAGAACTTCTCTTTGCTCAGATCCTCGGTGGCTTTAAATGTGTTTTGTTCATCCCAATAGGTTTGGGCTGCTGCCTCAACGGCACTTGAGTCGTATGTTTTGTCCATCGTGAGTTCAAACTGTTGTCAATTATTGCGCTAGGATACACCGATAGGGGGGATTTTGAAAGAGGCAACAACACGATAGGTTGATCAGCGATTCCCGCTGGAAGCCGTGAATGGCATGACATTTTCTAATCTGTCCAAAAAAAGCCACTTGCCTTGGATAAGCTGTTTGAGCTTCGGCAATTTAGCCAGTGTGGCATCAAGCGTTGTCTGGGAGCAGTCCACGATGACTTGCAAACGCACAGGGGTGTGCAGCAGGGTATCGTTGAAGCGGAGACTTTGTTCGGGCAGGCCAAATTTAAGATCACTGCTGTTGCCCTCCATGACCCCAACGTTAGGAATAACATTATGAATGGCTTTGTTACCACTGCTGTAGTTTTTGCCGTCGACAGCGGAAAAGTAATATTGCATATTGATCCAATGGGCGACAATGACAGGGCCTTGGAGAATATTAAACAGCGTGTTGCCATCGGGATCACTGTGCTCGTCATAGGAATGCAAAAACACCCGACGCTTGAGATCGATTTGGCAAGTGAGTACTCTATCAGCGATGATCATCGCAGCATTATTGGCTAACCCAAGTTCCGGAACGAGCTCTGCCCAGTCAGTACTACGTGTGAGTGCAGAGCCACGGATGGGCATCAGCTTTTCGGTTTCGGTGGCGAGTTGTTGACAAGCCCTGAGTGTTGCCTGCTTTACTGTCTGGAGAATATTTTGTTGAGGTTCAGCGATATCCGCAGTGGTAGGTGACCAATGGACGGTGTTAGTCGTTGTTTCATGACAGGCTGCGACAAAAACTGTCTCGGGATTATGTAATAATCCTGCGTCAATGAGCTGTTGTTTAATGACTGGTGTATTTAATAAGGCACAGGCAATTAACGCATTACTGTAGCCTGAATTGCCGCCGCAAGCACCACAGTCGAGGGTGGCGTTGAAGGGATTATTGGTGGTTGATGCGCTGTGGCCACATAAGACGACGACGGGAGCAGATAAGCTATGGCCGATATCCTGTAAAAATTGACTTGCCGCTGTGTAACAGGCGTCAAAACCGAGCTGCTCGATGATACCTTGGGCATCTGGCATAGTAGCGTCTAAGGACGACGCTTTCGTTTGTGGCGTGAGGAAACGAGTCAGATGATGCAAATAATTTTTGTAGAGCAACATGATACTATTCCAAAGCCCAATCATTTCGAACAACACAAATGGAGCTAGTATGCCTTTACGGGATTTAGCAACAATACGCTGTAAGCCATCACAGAGCAGGGTAAGATAGCCTTTGCAGGCAGTTGTCAGTTGTAATTGCTGTGCTGGGCTTAGCAAGGCAGGGCACTGACACGTGATGCTGTCTTGGTTTGGATCATCGAGATACAGGGTAATGCCAAAGAATCCTGCATAGCCAAGAGTACGGTAGTTGCCAGACGCCTCGATGGCGCGGCGTAGTGGCTCTGAGCGGGGGTCGATGCACAATACCCACTCGGCTTCAGTATCTTGTGGGTATTGGGTAGTTGCTAGTGCTGCAGTTTGTAACTGTTGTTGAAGCTCACTGTGATATTGAATTTCACTGGCACGCTGCCATAACCAACAATAAGCCATTGTATCTACACTGAGTTGGGCTAACTTACCAGGAGCAGATTGGTTTTCTGCGATAAAGGTTTGCCAACAGGTTGTTGCACTCAGTAACGGCACGTTTTGCATGTGTGCGTTGATGCTGGTTTCTACTTCAGCGTAAGGTTTAAGTTTGTTATGTGCATGCCAATGCAGCTCATGGGCTAACCAAAGGGCAATGAGATCGGCAATGCTAGCCGGTTGATTTGCCCACGGATTATCTGCGTAGGCATTTTGCCATTTAATGTAACCAGCCCAACCCTTTAATTGCCACAATATATCATTGATATAACGTTGATAATGGGTCTCAGGAATACCCAGATGTTGCAGCGCTTGGGCAATATAGTCCAGCGTATCTGTCGCTGTTATCGGTATTTGTAATCCCTGACCAATATGGTGTTGCCAAGATGAAAACAAACCAGGATTATCGGCGTCAGTAACGGAGTTGTCAGAAAAATAAGCCATAATCCATTTGATGCAGCGTTTTTGCGTAAGGGCAAACAGATTATCATAACAGTTAGGCTGAACATGTTTACTGAGTAATGACACGCTGGCGCGTTGTTGGCGGTATTGTTCGCAAGTGTCTATGATTTGCTGTTGCCAATATGTATCAGTCAGAAACTCATAAAGCCACTGAGACAACATATGTTTATCGACATCTTCTAGATGAGTTGTGGTATCGGTTAAGAATTCGCTGATAGCGCTAGCTAAATGGGATTCAGTGATGAGACCGGTTTGCTGTTGCTGAAATAGTTCCGTCAGTGACTGTGTCAGAGGGATACCTGCATAACGACTTATTTCACGATTGGCATCATCAATACTGAGCCTAGTCAAATCCTCCAACGGGTTGACAGCAACAGATTGCTGCAGAGGCCAAACCAGTGGTAGTAGAGAGGCGGCGTTATCAATAATGGTCGCTAGCATAATTTATCATCCTACGAATTGGGTTATTGTATTCAGGGCATACGTTGGCGCAAGTCCATTGATGAGATTAATCGTGATGGCAGTTAGTACCAATATGTGAGTAGAGGGTGATAATTTTGCCGCATGCTGTCTCAGTGCCCGTGGGTTAAAAATAGTTTTTTGCAGGCAATTTAGTACCGCAAGGGAAATGAACAATACAGTGACGGGCAGCAATATCATGGCAAGCGGGGCTTTGGCTATTAGCATTTGCATCAATAAAATCTCAGTCATGAAGCTACTGGTGCCAGGCAAGCCGATGAATACTATTAAGATAACACTCAGGTAAAAATGACACCACGGTAAACGGTTAAATACCAAACTGGTACGGGCTTTTTGAGGGTTGGAGCGTGCCCGCAACAACAATACCATGGCAATGAGCACGGGCACAGCAGAACATAACTGGAATAAGCCAATCACCTCACCGGCGCTGCCGTAGCAGAATGCCACATTGACGATAGTTAAGGTAAAGAGTGCTAGGCTCGTGAGGAGGCTTTCGAGGGTTTGGCGACGATTAGCAATGATGGCGACAATAATCATTACGGATAATAAGCCATAGCTGATGAGGGTGTATTTTTGCAGGTGATTTTCGGTACTTAGATATACGATGCAGAACAATGAAACGATAGCATAAGCAATTAATAGCAGTGTACGGGAGTGACGTGGCAGCACTTCAAGTATGCGGATAAGCCAATCACCGAGTTGGCGCACGGGATTGATAAGGATTTGACGAAAATACCATTCTACGTCTAATTTGTTATAGCCATGACGATAGGTGACTGCTGATAGTCGGGGACTACATTGTGATTTGATGAAGTGACTAGCTAAGATAATCATTAGTGTGGCGGCCATTGCAGCTATCAAGACAAACGGTGTCAAAGTGAATCGTGCTCGCTCAACAATGGCATCGCTAAATAAGGTGATGGTGAATGATAGGGCCAGTAGATAAGCGCAAAATAAACCAATTACCACCAAGCTAAGGCCGATGCGTTGGGGTATTGAATCAACATAGCATTGCTGTAATAGGCTATAGAGCGAGATCCCCATAAAGAGCCAAATGACGGCCGATAACTGGTTAGCTAGTGCTGTATTTTCGCTTATTAACAACGTAATAATTATGGTTAATAAAGACAGTATGGCAGCGAAATATTTTGCGCCAGGTTTGGTGGTGGGCGCAGTAGCACGATTGGCGGTTTTGAGGCTGGTGCCAGCATTTAAAAATAAACACGCTTTATACAAACCGTGGGCAATCAAATGAAAGACGGCTGAGGCGAAACAACCCAGACCGCATTGCATCACCATATACCCCATTTGGCCCATGGTGGAGTAGGCCAGTCGCTTTTTTGTATCCACTTGACTCTGCATAAACCATTGACCACAAACAGCGGTGACTAAACCTGTGATGAAAACAAGATCCATAACCCAGACTATGCTGATATAACTGGCACTCATCCGTGCCAGCAACAAGCCACCAGCGTTAATAACACCAGCATGCATCATGGCCGAGACTGGGGTAGGCGTTTCCATCGTGTCTGGCAGCCAGATATGAAATGGAAACTGTGCAGACTTGGTCATCATGGCAATAAATACCAATAATACAATTAGGCTAATGACGTTGCCGGATTGTTGGGCCAGTACGGCAAAATCACTGGAGTGATAAAAGTATTCTGCCAGGATTACGGCAATTAAGAAGCTAACATCTCCGACCCGATTAATCATGAATTTTTTTTTCGCGGCTTGGTTGGCTTTGGCATCATAGTGGTAGTGGTTAAGGAGTAGGTATAACGACATGCCAATGAATTGCCAAGCAATGAACGCCGTTAACAGATCCCCGCTGACACACAACAGTGTTACTGCGGCACTCAGTAATGAGAGTTGACCGATAAAGCGACCTTGGTTTTGGTCACTGAGTAAATAGCGACTAGCATAACTGTGAATATTCAAACTCAAAAAACTCACCAGGCCCAACATGACCCAGGTGAGATTATCGAAGGTAAGGTTCAAATCCAGGGTGAAGGGCTCTAGGGTAATCAATGTGGCATTAAACGTGGTGCCTTGCTGGATGAACATCGGTAGTCCCAAGGACAGCAGAAAAATTATCAGACCAATAATTTGGCTGCAACGCGTGGCGATGAGGGGCCGTTCACGACCAATGGTAAAGGCAATAGCCGCTGATCCAAAATACGCAGCAATGATAGTCAACAAAAGCATTGTTCTGTATCTCTTTGACGAATTCCAATAAGGCTATTCTTTGGAAAAATTTGCATTAATTCAAATTTATTATTATATTCAAAAGCATCAGAATAAAGTGATGTGTATATGCGTGTAACCCTACATCAATTGAACGTTTTTGCTGCAGTGGCCGCTAATCGTAGCGTTACCCTTGCTGCACGGGAAATGCATATGACCCAACCCGCGGTCTCCAATATCATCAAACAGTTACAAATCTATTATGATTGCAGCCTTGTCGAAGTCATTGGCAGGCAGCTATCCTTGACCCAGTTTGGTGAAATCTTATACCGATACTGCCATGATATTGAACAATCCTTAAGCTCGGCTCGCTCAGAGATCAGCCTGTTGAAAGGCGGTGTCTGTGGTGAGCTGCGGGTAGCCACTGTGACCACGGCGAAGTACTTTGTGCCACGCTTATTGGGACAATTCAAACAACACAATACCGATGTGCATATTAAATTGACCGTGTGTAACCGCCAGGAGACTCTGGATCGGCTGCAGGCCAATAAAGACGATTTTGTAATCATGAGTCACCCGCCCACCTCAGCCGCGGTTGATTGTGCTGATTTTTTTGATGATGAATTGGTGGTTATTGCCCATCCTGACTTTGTGCAACAACAACCACCGGTTACCAGTCTCAAGGCTTTAGCCGAAGCACCTTGGATCATGCGTGAGCCTGGTTCTGGTACACGTTATGCGACGGAAGCAATTTTTGCGCGCTACCATTTTATCCCTCATGTAGAAATGGAAATTAGCGATAATGAAGCCATCAAGCAGGCAGTGATGGCAGGTATGGGAATTAGTGTGGTTTCGCGCCAAAGTGTTGCCAACGAAGTCGCTGATCAGCAAATTGTGATTTTGCCCATCAAGCAGTTCCCGGTATTCCATGAATGGTACATGGTGAAGAATGCCGGGAAAGCATTGTCACCCATTGCTGAGAAGTTTTACCATTTTGTCAGCCAAGAAAAGTCTTAATCATCATCTTGATGCTTTAAGCGCTGAAACTTGCCGTGATGGCATTTAGGGCAGGGTGGAATATGGCTGATTTTATGAAAATGTAACACTTCGCCACAGTTGATGCACTCAAGGGTACCAAGGCCGGTGATTTCACCGCTATGGTATTCAGGGCCGTGATCTAATTCGTAATTAAACTCTAACAATTCCAGGGATGTTTTGTCGGCGATATCGGCGGAAATCTCTAGTAGTTTAGCTTCCACTAATTTAGCATCAAAATAAAGCCAGTCAGCGAAAAGTTTTTTGACGTTTACCATAAAGCGGGCAGCATCGACGACATCGCGACGCAGGTATTCAGCAATGGTTTCTGCTTCTTCGACCGTCAAGTGGCCAAGTTTGACAGTGGTTTCTTTGGCTTTGAGTAAGGCTTCATTAACGTGGGGTTTGGCATGTTCGCCGAATTCATTGAGAGATGCTTGCAAGTGATGCAGCATTTTTTCGTAGCCGTGGGTGAGTTTCTTGTCCGGGTCATTTTTGTCAGTCATAGCACGTCCTTAACGTTGCAGCCGCTTTCGTCGAACTGATGAAAGCAGTAATAATAACAAGATCAGTATAATCGCTTTATTTCCCCACCACATCAAGGGGGTTGCACCAGTTACACTGGCTATCTCACCAGTCAATACGGTACGTTGGTAGCGGGGCGCCTTGGCGATGATGTTACCGTGGGGGTCTACGATAGCGGTGGGTCCATCATTGCTGACAAATAACAAATAGCGTCCTGTCTCAATGGCGCGCATTTGTGCCATTGCTAAATGCTGAGCGCCAGCGATGGAGCGACCAAACCACGTGTCATCGTTAATGGTGATGAGTACATTTGCGAGAGGAAAGTCGCCTAATACCAAATCTGGATAAATGATTTCGTAACAAATATAGGGTGCTAAGATAAGTGAACCTGCATGCATTGGGGCTTGTAGTTTTGGCCCTGCTTTAAAGTCTGACATGGGCAAATCAAAAAAGTTAATCAAACCCCGCAACCAATGCTCGAGCGGCAAATATTCACCGAAGGGCACTAAGCGTTCTTTGTAATAGCGGCCTTGGCCATTACCCACGGCAAGAACGCCATTATAAGCCGTGGTTTGGCCATTTTGGTCAGCAACAAATGGCAAACCTAGCACAACAGTGCTGTTATGTTGTTTGGCATTAGCCTCCAGTTGTTCGAGGTAGTCTTTGACGTAACGATAAGGCATGGGGATAGCAGCCTCTGGCCACACGATTAAATCTTTATCCCATTGCTTTGCGGTTAAGTCTTGATAGGTTTTGAGGGTTTGCTCGAATTGTTCGGGATCCCACTTGAGGGATTGGGCGATATTGCCTTGTACCAGTGCGACGGAGAGTTTATCCTCGCTAATGGTAGTCCAGGTAATAGTATTCAAGATGGCACCCATTCCCCAAATCAACAATACACCCAGCACTAAACGATAAGGTTTATCGATCATGTGTTTGAGTAATAATACACAGCTAGCTGCGGTGAAGACGACGATGAATGAAACGCCGTAAATTCCAAATATCGGTGCGAAGCCTTTAAGTGGCGTGGCTAATTGACTGTAACCAATGAATAGCCACGGGAAACCACTGAAGAGCCAACCCCGTAATGCTTCGATGATAACCCATAAGGCGGGGAAGCCGAGCAGATACGTCTTGTAACGGCCTCTGGGGAAAAAACGATTAAACAAGTAGCCTTGCAAAGCGGTGTACAAAGATAAAATCAACAAAAATAATGCGGTAATAAAAATGGCGAGGGTAACTGGCGTCTCACCGAAGGTATGAATACTGATGTAAACCCAAGAAACACTACTCCCAAAAAAACCAAGCCCGAACAATAACCCACGCCAAGTGCTGCGTTTGGCAGATGCAGACATCCACGTCAGCAGTAAGACAGCTGGTGCAATGATGGCACAAAATGCAATTTGCCAAGGTGCAAACGCAAAGGTCAAACACACCCCTGCTAACAGAGCCCAAACATCCATTACGTAGGGTTTCATGAAAACTATTTTTGTCAGGCGCAAGTCTTGTTTCCTCTTTCCAAGTGACCTATGCTAAGCATCCTCTTAATGCGTAAACATTATATCCATACACAGGAAAACAACAATGTGGTTTAAAAACATTCAACTGTTCCAGATCCTCGACGACTTTGATTTAAACGCCGAACAATTACACAATTTGCTCAGTGAAGACATGGCCCGCCATTGTGGTCAAGTGGAACGCTCTGTCATGGGTTGGGTCTCACCCTTTGGTGATGATAATGACAACTTGGTTTGTGCAGTTGAAGATAAATTACTCATCGCTGCCCGTAAAGAAGAAAAAATTCTCCCCACGACGGTCGTGCGGGATCATGTACAAGAAAAAATCAAAGACATCCAAGCCAAGGAAGATCGCAAAGTTTCCTCCCGGGAGAAGCGCCAACTATTCGACGAAATGTCCATTACGCTGCTGCCTCGAGCTTTTGCTAAGCATAAAACCACCTTTGCCTATATCGACAAAAAACACCAATGGCTCATTATTGATGCGGTCAGCCGCGAAAAAGCCGAGGAAGTCACGGTGTTATTGCGCCAGAGTTTGGGCAGCTTAAAACTAGCACCGGTGGAATTGAAGCAATCCATCCCGTTTGCCATGACCCAATGGCTGCAGCATGATGCAGTACCGAGCAATTTCACCATTGATGACATGTGTGACATGCAAGATCCGAACCATACTGCCACCATCATCAAGTGTGTGAACCAAAATTTATTCACTGATGAGGTACAAAAGCACTTAACCGCCGGCAAACAAGTTATTCGCCTGGCAATGACTTGGCATGACCGTGTTTCTTTTGTGGTTGATGAAAAATTTGCCATCAAACGGCTGCGGTTTTTGGATTTGGTGCAAGAACAAGTCAATGATGCCCAGGCCGAAACCCCAGAAGAACATTTAATTGTCAACTTTACCCTGTTCAGTGCAGAATTCGAAGTCTTGTTGCCGGTGTTATTTAGTCTGTTTGGCGGACTGGCTGATGAAAGCAAAGCACAGATTGCCCAGGACGTTGAAGAGGCGGTGCCGGTTTAGCTGTCAGTAACAAGCAAACATGTCCGGTTTAGTTTGGCAACACCGAGGTTCTGTCCTACAACCGACATTTCGCACCAGTCTCTTTTTGCGCACAAAAGGGTAAAAACTCAACTCAAAATGCTCAGGTATTGCATATACATTCCGCTTTTTCGTTATTTTTTTCCCCTTTTCTGCATCAAAAATAGCTCTGGTGCGAAAAGCCGGTTACAATAAATGAGTTGAGCATTAACTAAAAGGACATTTTCATGAAACGTTTGTCTTGGCTTGTTGCCTCCCTCTGTGCTGCCGGATTCTTGATCACTACTGCCTACGGCTTCGTGCCAGCGCCACGCAAAGACACTTTCCAAGTCACCTTGCCCAAAAAATACCGCTATCCGCGGATTGCCATTTATGGTAAAGACACCTTACTCGCCGATGCTATCGCGACGGATTTATATGACAAGGGTTACCAAGTTTACAACACTAGCAGTACTCAGCATTTATTCCGAAAATTTCATACTAACAGCCGTAATTTCCTCCAGCCTAAGCATATGGTTAATCTCAAAGACTATCCATTGGATATTATTTTGAAGATTGATGATATGGGAGAGAAAGATGGGGTGCCGATGCATGCAGATTTCACGATGTATAGCACGTATACTAGCAAGCCCATTAGCCGTGTATCTTGGAATAACCCCGGTCGGGCGCTAAGACTCAGCCATGAAGCCGATGTGGTTAATCGTACCCTAGTGGTGCGGGCGAAGAATACCAATCAGTGGGGCGTGAAGTAGGCTTACCCCTCAACTTTTATGGCTTCGAGTAACCTGACCCGGCGTTTATCTGCGCTTAAGACCCTGAACTCAAACGACTCTAAGGTAACGGATTCGCCCCGTTTTGGTAGATGGCCAAGGTTATTGGTGATAAGACCACCGATGGTATCGAATTCTTCATCACTTAACTCGGTACTGAAGTGCTCATTGAAATCTTCAACGGGTGTCAGTGCTTGAATAAGGAATTTATTCTCGCCGATGGCTTTGATAGGCGTGTCTTCTTCTGGGTCGTGTTCATCTTCGATGTCACCAACGATTTGTTCAAGCACATCTTCAATAGTCACTAGGCCTGCAACACCACCATACTCATCAACGACGATGGCCATGTGGTAGCGTTTTTGGCGAAATTCTTTCAGTAGAACATCAAGGCGTTTACTCTCTGGTACAAATACCGCAGGGCGTAGAATATCTTTCAGGTTAAGCTCACTCAGCATCGTCGTGCCAAAACTGAAACGCAATAGATCTTTTGCCAGCAAAATACCCATGACTTCATCGCGATTCTCGCCGATAACGGGAAAACGGGAATGGGCGGAGTCAATGATCTTCGGCAAAAATTCATCGACGCTTTCAGCTGTTTCAACCACAACCATATGAGAGCGGGGGATCATAATGTCGCGGACTTGGGTGTCAGCAACTTCTAGTACGCCTTCAATCATATTGAGAGCATCAGGGTCGAGTAAATCGCGGTTTTCGGCGTCTCGGAGGACTTCGACCAACTCTTCTTTGTCTTGGGGGTCACGTTGCAGGGCATGACTAAGCTTTCCGAGCCAGCCTTTCGGCTGACCCTGTCTACTCGATGCGTCGTCGTTCATGATGTTATTTCAACTCCATAGTGTGGTTCGTAAGGGTTAGGATAACCTAATTGAGCCAGAATTTGGGTTTCGAGGTTTTCCATTATTTCTGCCTCATCGTCCTCAATATGATCATAGCCTAACAAATGCAGGGTACCATGAATTGTTAAATGGGCCCAATGGGCGATGGGCTGCTTGCCTTGCTGGGCAGCTTCCTGTGCCATTACCGGGGCACAGATGACAATATCTCCCAGCAAGTCGATATCAACACCTTCTGGCACGTCAAAGGGGAAGGATAAGACATTGGTCGGGCCTTGTTTGTCACGGTAAGTCTCGTTGAGTTCAGTGCCCTCGGCTTCATCGACAATACGAATGGTGAGCTCAGCATCTTCGCGCTGACTGCCGGCTTGGACGGCAGCATTAACCCATTGTTCAAAGTTCTCTGCCGAGGGAACATCATCGGCGTCTGAAGCTATCTGCAAATCCAATTGGATGGTCATTTTTTGGGGCCCTGTGATTGGTTCTCGTGGCTATTATAAGCTGTGACAATCTTTTGTACAATAGGGTGGCGCACCACGTCTTTAGCACTAAAACGGTTAAAGCTAATGCCTTCCACGCCTTTTAATACGTCAAGTGCATGGCACAGACCAGACTCGACGCCTTTAGGCAGGTCAATCTGGGTAATGTCACCGGTAATGACGGTAATCGAACCAAAACCAATCCGGGTTAAGAACATTTTCATCTGTTCTTTGGTGGTGTTTTGGCTTTCGTCCAAAATAATAAACGCATCATTTAGGGTACGGCCACGCATGTAGGCCAGCGGGGCAATTTCAATAGCATTGCGTTCGACCAGTTTTGCGACTTTTTCAAAGCCGAGCATTTCGTATAAGGCGTCATAAAGCGGGCGCAAATAGGGGTCGACTTTTTGTGCCAAGTCACCGGGCAAAAAGCCTAAACGTTCACCGGCTTCAACCGCAGGACGAACTAAAATAATGCGGCTGATTTTATCTTTCTCCAGTGCATCTACCGCACAGGCAACGGCTAGATAAGTTTTACCAGTTCCGGCAGGGCCAATAGCAAAGTTAACCGCGTGTTTAAATATATTATTTAAGTATTGAGTTTGGTTCGGCCCGCGGGGGGTGACATAACCATGGGGCGTGCGAATGGCAACTTTCTTTTTTGGGATTTGGTCTTGGGCATGGTTGGCTGCTTCTTGCAAATACAAATGGACTTTGCCTGGATCTAAATGTCCTTCTTCGGCAGTTTCATCGTACATGGCATTTAAGACATACTCGGCTTGTGCGACGGCATAGCGATTGCCAGCAATGCGAAATACATGACCACGGTTTTGGATCTCAATACCAAGGTGGGATTCTAATAGGCGTAGGTGCTCATCGAATTGACCGCATAACTCAGCTAACCGCTCATTATCGACGGGTTTGAAACTCAAACTATTTAAGGCTTCTTGCTCGCTCAACGTCACCCTACAAAGTTACCTCTACACCCTAAGTATACGTCATTCATCGCATTATGCCGCGCTCTCAGTGATATCTTCAATATCGCCCCGTAACGAGTTTGGTAATGCTTCGGTGATTTTGACTTTAACCATTTGACCTATAAGGTTTTTATCGCCATCCAAGTTAACCACGCGATTATTCTCAGTTCGGCCTGAAATTTGCTTGGCGTCTTTTTTGCTCTCGCCGGTGATCAAAATAGTCTGGGTGGTACCTACCATTTTTTGGCTGATTTCAGCGGTTTGTTGATTGAGCCGGTCTTGTAAAATCTTCAGGCGTCGTTTTTTGGTGTCCATGTCAATATTGTCTTTGAGCTTAGCGGCTGGGGTGCCGGGCCGTGGACTGTAGATAAAGCTATAGGAATGATCAAAGCCAATATCATGCACAAGATTCATGGTATCTTCAAAATCTGCATCAGTTTCAGTAGGGAAGCCCACAATAAAGTCGGATGACACAGGAATATCAGGTCGCACAGCCCGCAAGCGCGCAATACGTTCACGGAAATGAGCGGCAGTGTAATTGCGTTTCATCATCGCTAAGATTCTGTCAGAACCGCTTTGTACCGGCAGATGTAAATGATTCGCTAGCTCAGGCACTTCGGCGTAAGCTTCAATGAGATTGTCCGAAAACGCCGTTGGATGTGATGTGGTATAACGAATACGTTCAATCCCATCCAGTGCTGCCATGTAATGAATTAACAAGGCGAGATCTGCAGTGCCACCATCATGCATGGGGCCGAGGTAATCATTGACGTTTTGTCCGAGCAACGTAATTTCTTTGACGCCTTGTTCTGCTAGCGTGGCAATTTCTGCTAATACATCATCAAAGGGACGACTGATCTCTGCACCACGGGTGTAAGGCACGATGCAATAGGTGCAGTATTTGCTGCAACCTTCCATAATAGACACAAAGGCACTGGGGCCTTCGGCGCGGGGTTCAGGGAGGCGGTCGAATTTTTCGATCTCTGGAAATGTAATATCAACCACAGCTTTGTGTTGTTGACGCACTTTGTCGTACATCTGCGGCAAACGGTGCAGGGTTTGCGGACCGAATACCATATCCACATAAGGCGCGCGCTTGACGATGTCTTCGCCTTCTTGGCTGGCCACACAACCGCCCACACCAATGACTAATTCGGGGTTTTTGTGCTTGAGCTTCTTCCAGCGGCCCAGATCAGAGAAGACCTTCTCCTGGGCTTTTTCGCGGATAGAGCAGGTATTCAGCAGGATAACATCGGCATTTTCAGGGGCATCAGTTTGCTCCATTTGCTCAGCTTCGCGCAGCACGTCCACCATCTTGCTAGAATCGTAGACATTCATTTGGCAGCCATAGGTATGGACATAGACTTTTTTCTTTACTTGGGTCATTTTTACTCAATCCTGGTGCTAATTGCAGGGGGCTATTGTATACCGATGGGTTGAGTTTGGCCAGAAGGGGGTTGGTAACATGCCATTTGTCCGGTATAGGTAGCACGCCATCTGTCCGGTTTATCAATCCGGTGGCTATTGCAATACATGCCCAAAAAGTGTACAATCCATGCCACAACAATTATAATTGGCTTTAAAATTAATGAGTTATGCTGCAGAGTCAGACACTATTTGCTACCAAGGTATTGACTTACCTGCGGTATTTTTCAGCAAACAAACCCCTAAATCAGGGCAAATTTCCCCTGCTGCGGCATTTAATCCAAGCAAAGCCCTACGAGGCGCCTCACCCTGGCAAAACGCCACGTCACCGTCATTAGCCCCCAAACCAAAAACCTTGGTTATTACGCGAAAAGCGATTAATGACCTAGAATTCACAGACGCTGAAAAACGCTTTGCTTGGTTACAAGCCTTAGGGTTTACGCTTTATCTCACGTGCTTCGATGCAGAACAACAACCCATTGTAACGTCACTCGACCCGGCCACAAGGGATACAGACATATCTGTCGTTGAGCTATTACAACACGCTCGAGATTTTAAGGCCCATGATGACAACGAGCAACTTGCCGCACAATTCGGTGTTGCTAACGATGATGCCTATATAGTCGGTGAATCAGGTATGCAAGCTTTGCTTAATTGCATGGAACAGTCTCCTACTTGGCAATTGATTTATCCGCGGCAACGAAGTCCAATACAAGCTAAGCAGCTATATGAAGTTAAGTATACCTCTATCATAGAACGAAGTGCAAAAGTTCTTCATGACGATGCCAGCAAGCTCGCATTTATAAAAAACATAGAATTCTATCATCTTTTTGGCAGAGCTCCGAAGGTTATGCGCTTTAAGAGTAAAGATACGGAATGTCTATTCAATGAAGCAAAAGGAATTCGATTGAGCCCTATTGGCAAACTTACATTAGAGCTAAGGTATACCCGGAACTATACAGACAAACTCAAGCTTCTTGAAAAACATCAACATAAAATTGAGAGTGGTAGTGACCTTTTAATGCTTCTGGGTGAAATTGATGATACTACTCTAAAACGTAAATTGTTTGCAGAGCATCAACACAAAATTAAGTATCTTTATGAACTTATCCGGTGCATAAAAGTTATTGGCGACAAAACCTTTGAGCCCAATAATCTTGAGCAATACAAAAGTCAAATTAGAAGCGTTGGAGATGTTCGCTTTTATTTAGAATACACAGATAATGATGAAGAACGACAAGATTTGCTTATAAGGCATCAGGGGTTGATCGATAGCAATTATGATCTTGCTTCTTGCCTACAGCTTGTCAGTAGTGATGTCATAAAACTGAAAATTTTTGAAGAAAGTTCATTCGGAATCAGCAGTTATTATGACCTCGTCCAAACAATGCAGGCTATAAGTTGTGATGAAATAAAACTTGGTTTATACAAGCTATATCGCAAATATTTCAAACCAGTTATTGTGAATAATTTTGAATGTTGCCTGAAAAGTTTTACGGACGATGAAATGAAGTTACATGTGATTTTGATTGATCTACACTATTTTATTGAGCATAGTTGCTGTGGCCTAAGCACTCTTAGCAGTGATGCTAGCAAGATTGAACTCATCGAAGAACTCCTTCCTACACTTAAACGTGAAGGTTTATTAGAAAGGTGTTTGGCAACCATCAGCGACAAAGCTAAGAAAAAAGAACTACATGAGTTATATAACTGTGAAATTACTGACTTGTCTTTGTTTGATAATGATGGTGAAAGACTTGAGGCTTTCATGAAACTCGCAAATCAAACCAAATCCAGTCATACATTCATCGAGTTGCTAGGGCAGCTCACTCCATCGTCACAAGCTTTTATATTGAATCACCAAGATATGTCCCAGCTAAGAGAGCCTTACTGTTATTTGCATGTGTTGCCTCCACATCCATCGTCACTGTCAAAAACGTCCAGTCGCTTCACGACCAGTCTATGCATCTGGGCTGATAGCAGTAATAAATTATTTCAAGACGTCATTGCTGCTATCGAGAGTGGTTTATTCCCCAATTTGGCCTTTGTTGATATCCACGGCGGTGATCACGATTCTGTTAAAAAACTCGTAGCTTTACTGGAACAACATTGTGATAGCTCATTGCAAAGGCTTATGTTGCCGGCGGATTGCCGAGATGTGGTTGCTACAACCTTGCCTTATGATTTTTTACCCAAACCACTTCCTTTTAAATTTGAAAATGGTAAAGAGCGCAGTCCTGCTGCTAAAAGATCCCAACAGGGGCGACCAGCAGCAACACAGCCTATTAACGCTGTGCATACGGCGCATAATGGCTTGAATGCCTTTAACTTTAGCCAAGGTAAACCACAAAATTATACGATGGCTCAAACAGGGCGGTTGCTGAACCCAAAGGGTGAGCCAGCGCAACGAGTTCGAACAGGAAGGATTCTGCAGAATATTGCCAAAAGCTCACAGCGCCGATATTTCCAGCCAGATAAATGTCAACTGAACCCTGTCAAAGTAACGCAGCTAACCGATGCTGATATAAATAGATTCTCGCAAGATACCAGTAATCCTAACACCCGCTATCATGAATTTAGTCTAGATTTAAAATCCGGTCTTACCCGCTTATCAAGTATTGATGCCCATGAGATATTTACAGGTATTTGCCAGCCCTGTCCGAAAGGGGTAAATATTTATCACTGTGATGTTGATAATTTTTATTATGCTGAAACAACACAAGAGACAAGTCTGCGTTACGTAGTTGAAGCAGAAACTGAAGCTGCCCAACAAGCACGATTTCAACAAATCCCCGCAGACAATATTATTAAAGCAGTTATCGACGATTACCGAAACCCTAACAAGGGTTATCATCCAACCAGTACTCATAAGGACAAGATCCCTTCCCGCAATATCTATAAATCCAATGTCACCTGGCTTAAGGCTACGTACAATTTTCGTGGTGGTTCATGTGATCATCGGGTTGCCGCTGTCCAATATAAATTAGATGAATTAGGAGTTGATGATAATGATGTTCACGTGACACACATTGATAACAACCATGTGCGGCTTGAAGTATGTCATAATAATCACTGGATATTAGTTGATGTTGGTGGCCGTTCTGGCAATCAACAAACGTATTCAGACACTAGTTCCAAAATACCTAACCCCGCTACATCGGCTTCTTCTGATACCAAGGGCGATACTCAGCACCTCATCTTACATGAACCGTCTTCGAAATTTTGCCAGCTCAAAGAAAATATTGCAGCACTGGTTAAACCACAGACTATTGAGAATCAAGAGGCGCTCTATGCTATTATTGCGGATCCCGATAATCATCAAGTTATTATTGGCTATCCTGAGTCGGAACAATTAACAACTCATCTACTGGGGCAGGCTGGGAATCGCCTTATCTATATAGTCGATAGCTTTGATGCCTTATCCACTAAAGGTTCATCGATGTCTATTGATGAAACTGGAAATATTACTATTGTTCCTCATTCATCTTTTGTTAGATTTATTGAACAAGCAGCATATTATAACCCCGGTGAGCCTCGCCCACAGCTAATTATCCATTGGGATGCATTTACGCCACAACAACAAGTGGCTTTGAATACTATGCTCGACAAACTCCGCACCGTCAAAGGGTTGACAATACCTGCGTCAATTCAAATTATCGGATTATATCAACAAGCTCCAACGGATATGGCACTCTTGTCACGTTATAATGCCATTGGACGTGTCGATTATGATTTATCACCTGGGACTACGAGTACCGTCGTTACTGGTGCAGATCCACTTATTATTGATATGCTTGGTTTACCTGATTGGCAAGCACAATTACTTGGACCTATTGTACTCATAGATAATCGGCCTGTATGGCAAAAGAGTGATTTTGTAACACAGCTTGAAAGTGGTTTGCATTATAGCTGTATTCAACTCCAGCATCTTCCCAAAGAAGCCCGTGATGATTGCATAAAATTTCTCGAATACGCTAAAGCACAAGGGTATATTGATTATCATGGGTATCGTATCCCATTATCTCAACACAGTGAAATTGTTGTTGAAGATAGTCTTCTTGATTTTTCTGACTTTGATGTGGTCACTGTGACAGAATATGTGACTTTGGATAATGCACCGAAAAATGCACGGCTCATCAACACTGCAATGTTTGACTCTTTATTGCAGCAAAAGTTAATCGCTAATCACACCTATCAACATCGCTCAGGTTTGCTAGCCAAACATGCTGCAAAAACCCTCAATCTATGGATAAGCTCTGAATTGTCCGACAGCCAGTGGTATTGTTTATTCGCTGAAGCTAAACGTCATAATGTTAAATTAGCTTTATCATTAGCACCTAATGTTAGTTTACCTGCGGGACTTAAAACCCTGGTCAAAGGCAACCAAGCTATCCCATCAAATCCATCAGTATCTTCAGCCCCACGGGTTATTGTTACTGATCGCTATGATGTTGAAATGGTACCAATTACTGATGATACTTTAGTAATTGATATTGAAGACCATAACTACCAAGATTTGTTTGGTTATATTAGCCATAAAGCGTCTGCTACACATTTTGAAAGCTTCACCTTTAAGCAAAGCCAGCTTCTCAAAGCGCTTACTGGTAACAAACCGGTGGTTTTCAAAGGCCGCTTTTCAGAGGCAATGTTGCAATCACTGCAGTACTTGTTAGCTGGAAAATCAGTGCCTGTCGGCAATGGTAAAGTCATTAACTGCACTGCTCCTATCACTGTCATTGTTGAAGTGGACTCGCAGCAATTACCTGCAGAGGGTATGGTTTATGCACCATTGGCATACTTAGGTGGTCGCGTTAAAGTGATGCGTAATAAAGTATCTAAAACGAGTCATACGTCTACATTTAGCTACAAAGAAACACCACCGTCCGTAGAGTATGTTGACCTCAGTCATTGCAAAGAAAAAACCATTTTCTTCTTAGAGCGACGCCTGCAAGCTATACTGTCAGCATTAGAAAATTATAACATCGTTCAGTTGCTCGGCCCGACAGGTGTCGGCAAAAGCCGCTTGATGCACTATTTGCAACAACATCAAAAAGACAATTTAGATATGTATCACGGGCTTGGCCGTCTCGATGCTTGGGCAACGCATGTAGGTGATAAACAAGCTGTGTTATTCTTAGATGAAGGTAATATCATCGATAAACATTTAACATTTTTATCCCCACTCAAGCTTGGTGGCAATAAACGTATTTTTTATCGCGGCAAAATTTATGAATTAACCGACAAGCATAAAGTCGTTATCGCCAGCAATCCTCACAACTATGGTGGTGGCCGCCAGCAACAGCGCTTATTTGCGGATGGCACTGTGCCTGAGCTACATTTTGAAAATTTCCCACCCGAAGTTGCTTATGAGTTATTATTGCGGCCGTTATATGATGATTTTTCTTATGACCCTTTGAATGTTGATATATCGATTCAATCCCATGAATTTGAACAACAAGCCAAAATCTGGCTAATGGATTATTACCAACAGTGTCAAGTTGCCAAAAATGATAGAGAGAGACCAACTGTGCGCGAACTGCAACAGCAAGCATTGCAATATCTACATCGACACCAATATCGAAAACCATTAAATCTATTTATTTCCCACGCCCCTCAAGCAGCAACAAGTTATGCTGAAACGCAAGCAAACTTAGCGCAACGCTTAGCCCTTAATGAATTTATTCAATTACACCTGGGGCAGCAGCAAGGCAAGCTGCCCGGTAGCGGCTTGGGACTTAATGGCTGTTATATCGAAGGCACCCCTGGTACAGGGAAGAGCGCACTGATTGAATTTATGTTGACTAAACATGGATACGGAACAAAGCACGAGGGTACACCATTATGGTATGACAAAATTGATGCAACACTTCCTTTTTCTGAAATGAAACAACGCATTGTCGAGGCATTTAATAATGGCCAAGCTATTTGGATCGATGAACTTAATAGTTGCGATTGTGGTGATCTCGAGAGTGCAGAAGAAGCTGAAGGTATAGAAGCCATCCTCAATAGTGTTTTAACAGGTGTTCATCCTGACACGGGGCAACCAGCAAAAATCCCTGGGTTTATGGCTTTTTTCACGGGTAATAGTATTGGCCTTAAAGGACGCAAAGCCTTGAGCCCAGCATTACATCACCGCTGTATCCAGCTCAGTTGTTCACCGCTTGGTTCAGAGGATATTCATGCCATTCTTCAACATCATGCGCCTGAAAAAATAGCAGGTACTAATAGCAAACAACTATGCCGTGATTTAGCCCATCTAATCGCGGAAGATCCCAGCATTAACTTAAGAACATTGCTAATGAAAATAGATGATTTTGTTCCTCTGTATGCAAAACAAAAAATATCCCCACCACGGACTGATGATTGGCTCAAGTTACAGAAACGATTATTGGATGATAGCAATCCCCTTAATAGCGAAGAGTATCCAGATCAAGCCACTGCCTATCATACTTGTTTAAAGATGGGCCAACCATAGTGGCCGAGGCCCTGTAACCTTCTTACCCTCTAAAATCAACCTGTTAGCGCCGCATTTCTACCTAAGTTAGACAGTTTTTGTACTAAAATGAGGAGGCTCTAATAGCAATATAAATCAATAGCTTACCTTATCTCATAACTTTACGTGTTACAAAGTTGTGATACGTAACGTTATGAGTTATTATTCAGTGACAATCGGTCACGAGATAGAAAGATGTTAGAAGCTAGAGATTATTTTCCACTGGGTATCGCGGTCCAAGGCGCTTTTTGTAATCGTACAGAAGAAACGGACTTATTGCTGCAAAATATCCAGGCAGTCAAGCACACCTTATTGATAGCCAGCAGGCGGTATGGCAAGTCTAGTCTTGCTTTACGAGCACTGCACAAGAGCAAGCTGCCTTTTTCTGAAGTTGATTTTTATATGTCTCGCAATGAAAAAAACATTGAGGCCTATTTACTCAAAGCTATCGTTGAGCTGATAGGTAAAGCACTAGGGCCAGTCGATAAATTAGTTACATCCATCAAAAAGTATGTCAAAACCTTACGTCCTAAAATTGAATTGTCTGCAGGACCGTTTTCGCTAGAACTACAGCCGGACCAAGATTCAGATCCAGCATCCAATGTTAAAGAAGCATTGATGTTACTCGAGCACTTATTGGCTGAGCATAACCAGCATGCCGCACTGTTGCTGGATGAGTTTCAGGTGGTAGGGAGTATATCTAAAGGGCATGGTATTGAGGCTGCTATCCGCCATGTAGCACAGAAAACCCATTATTTGACCTTGATTTTCTCGGGTAGTCAGCGTCACTTGCTGGAGACAATGTTTGAAGACAAAGCACGACCGCTCTATAAACTGTGTTGGAAGCTCAGCTTGGCGCGTATTGAAAGTCACCATTATGAGAAGCATATTCAAGCTGCAGCAAAACTTGCTTGGAAGCAGACAATTTCAGCGGAGTGTTTTGCTGCCATTATGACATGCTCTGAACGGCATCCTTATTATGTAAATAAATTATGTGATAGAGTTTGGACCGAATATGCCTCATCAATCCCAACTGCTGAAAACGTCATCGCGGTTTGGGATAAAATATTAGCGGAAGAAAAAACGGATGCTGTTAAAGAAATAACGCCATTATCGCCTGGACAGAAAAATGTTCTGCACTATTTGGCAACGGTAGCAACACAACAGCTGACGAGTAAACAAGCGATGCTTGCACTACAGATGACGAGTAGTTCTATATTGGTAGCGCTTACTGGTCTAGAAGAAAAAAGTATCATTGAAAAGCGTGATGAAGAATACCATATTATCAATCCAGTGGTCGCTTATTATGCAGCCCTTTGAGCACGCCCTTGCAATCTGTTCTGGGATGGCGCATCATTGCCGGCTAGATTATGGAACTGTTGAATAAATAACCCGTGGAATCGCCAAGAAAACATTTACCGCTAGCCTGCTTGATTTTTGCTCTAGGGGCGAGCTTTTATTTCTATGAATTTTTGTTGCAGGTAGCCCCTAATCTGATTGTGCCGCAATTGATGCGGGCGTTTGCGACGTCTGCCACGGGTTTTGGCAGTTTAACGACGTTTTATTTCATTGCTTATGCCTTTATGCAATTGCCCGGTGGGGCATTGTTAGATCGCTACGGTCCACGGTATTTGTTGACCATATCCGCCACTCTGTGTGGTGCGGGGACATTACTGTTCAGTTTGTCACAATACTTGTTGGTCGCGCAGATAGCACGTTTTTTGACAGGTTCAGGTTCGGCGTTTGCTTTCATTGGCACATTAGTATTAGTAGCACGTTGGTTTCCGCGACGTTACTTTGCTTTTTTGAGCGGCTTAACCATTACTATCGGCATGTTAGGGGCGGTCTCTGGTGTCACTTTCCTAGAACCATTACGGCAACATTTGCACTGGCGACAAATGCTAATGGTTGTGGGTGTCGCAGGTTTGTTATTGGCATTTTTGATTTATTGTATTGTGCGAGATTTTGCCCCAGGCACAAACACCAGCAAACATAAGACCCGTAATATACAAGAGATCCGTGAGGGGTTTGCGCACTTGCTATCGTCAAAAGACAGCTGGTTGGTGGCTATTTTCGGTGGCTTGATGTTTAGCCCGACAGTGGCGTTAGGTGCGAGTTGGGGAATCAATTATCTTGTGCAAATCTACGGGGTTACTCGCTTACAGGCCGGTGAAGTCATCTCGTTGATTTTCATTGGTTGGGCGGTAGGTAGTCCTGTTGTGGGCGCCGTGTCTGATAGAATGAAACGTCGTAAGCCAACCATGTACATTGCGGCTGTTGCGGGCTTGGCTATCTCTTTTTTGATTATTGTATTGGGGACTTATCTTAATCTTATTGCCTTGGCGGGTTTATTATTTTTGTTTGGTTTTTGCTGTTCAGGTTTTATCAGTGCTTTTGCACTAATACGTGAACTACAGGCACCACGCCATAGTGGAGTTGCCCTGGGTTTCATGAATATGATGAACAGCCTCGGCGGCGCGTTTTTGCCGTTAGTGATAGGTTTGATTCTCGATCTGAATTGGTCAGGTAAGTCTGCCAATATGTTACGGGTTTACTCAGCTCACAATTATCAAATAGCGATGCTCAGTCTACCAGTGTGTTTTGTGGTGGCATTGCTCATTTTGCCATTCATTAAAGAGACTTATGCGAGCTTTCAGCATAATGCCTAGTAAGGATTCAAATCCGTGTAGGTTGCCACTAACTGCCAATTCTGGGAGCTGGCGTCCAAGCGTTTGGCCTTGCAGCGGGAATTGGTGCTGAGGCGGGTGGCAGTGATGTTGACCCGAGCAAGGCCGGATTTACTCTTCACAATATTGAACAAACAGCCATTACGTAGGCGATAGATATGATCCGTATCGGTATAGGCCCGGTATTGGACATTTAGTGGTTGACCATTGGCAGGCACATCGATATCCGCACTACGGTTGCTATTGGCATAAACCTTCTCAGGAAAGCCCTCAGCACAGGTGTGAATAGGGATATTACCGTTATTAAGGATCTGAATATGCACGGGACTTGCTTCAGCACTCGCAGCAAATAAAAACAGCGCTACGGTCAAAATTAGCGCATTTGTCAGCAGGATCATTGTATCTCCTTAACTATCCAATTCATGTAGCATGCCAAAATCGTCTCAGGAAGACAATTTTTTCTTTAATAAATCATTTACTTGCTGCGGGTTGGCTTTGCCCTGGGTTTGCTTCATCACTTGTCCCACAAAGAACCCAAACAGCTTGTCTTTACCGCTACGGTATTGCTCCAACTGGGTTGGGTTGGCAGCCATGACGTCATCGATGATGGTTTCAATGGCGCCGGTGTCGGTGACTTGCTGTAAGCCTTTTGCCGCAATAATGGCGTTAGCGTCACCTTCACCATTCCACATCGCCTCGAATACGGTCTTAGCAATTTTGCTGGAGATGGTGTCATCATGAATGCGGTCTAATAATCCCGCTAACTGTTCCGCACTGACGGGGCTCTCGCTGATGTCGAGACTGGCTTTGTTTAAGGCGCCAGACAAATCACCCATGACCCAGTTAGTCACAAGCTTCGCGGGAGCTTGGGTGTTATCGAGTGCGCTCTCAAAGTAATGGGCCAGTGCTTTATTCGCAACTAAGACGCTAGCATCATATTCGCTTAAACCAAATGCTTGTTGGTAGCGGTCGCGTTTTTCGTGGGGTAATTCGGGCAGTGTGTCACGCACGGATTCAATCCATTCATCGTCTAATGCCAATGGTAAGAGATCAGGGTCGGGGAAGTAACGGTAATCGTTGGCTTCTTCTTTGCTGCGCATGGGGCGGGTTTCATTTTTGGCTGCATCATACAACAAGGTTGCTTGATCGATAGTGCCGCCTTGTTCCAAGACACTGATTTGTCGTTCGATTTCGTAATTAATCGCCCGTTCCACAAAACGGAATGAATTCACATTCTTAGTTTCCGTACGTGTGCCAAATTCTTGTTGGCCTTTGGGGCGTATTGATACATTCGCATCGCAACGAAAAGAGCCTTCTTGCATGTTACCGTCACAAATCCCTAAATGGGTGACGAGATTGTGTAAGGTTTTGAGATAACTAACCGCCTCTGCGGCTGAGCGCATGTCAGGTTCTGAGACAATTTCTAGCAATGGCGTGCCGGCCCGGTTTAAATCAATACCGGTCATGCCGTGAAAGTCTTCATGCAAGGATTTACCGGCGTCTTCTTCTAGATGGGCGCGGGTAATACCAATGCGTTTAATGCCATTGTCGGTAACAATATCCAAATGGCCTTTGCCAACAATGGGTAATTCATATTGACTGATTTGATAACCCTTAGGTAAGTCAGGGTAAAAATAATTTTTGCGGGCAAACACAGAATGCTTGGCAATTTCAGCATCCACACTTAAGCCAAATAAAGTCGCTTTGCGTACGGCTTCTTTGTTCAATACGGGTAATACCCCTGGCATGCCTAAATCGATGGCACAGGCTTGGGTATTCGGATCCGCACCATAAGCAGTTGCAGCGCCTGAGAAAATTTTGGATTGCGTGTTTAATTGTACGTGGACTTCAAGACCAATGACCACTTCCCATTCTGTACTCATGTTAAAACCCCTCCGGCATTTGTTGATGCCAATCTGTGACTTGTTGGAATTGATGGCCGATATTCAGTAATTTTGCTTCACTAAAGTGATTGCCAATAAGCTGCATGCCCACGGGCATTCCATCGACAAAGCCTGCGGGGATAGACATCCCTGGCAAGCCCGCTAAATTGGTGGAGATGGTATAGATATCGTTTAAATACATGCTAACGGGATCGGTGGTTTTTTCGCCGAGTTTAAAGGCCGTAGTCGGGCAGGTGGGCCCGAGGATGACATCCACGTCGTTAAAGGCTTGTTGGAAATCATTACTAATCATGCGCCTAACCTGTTGGGCTTTGAGATAATAGGCATCGTAATAACCGGCAGACAGAGCATAAGTGCCGATCATGATGCGGCGTTTTACCTCTGCGCCAAAGCCTTCACCGCGAGAACGTTTGTATAAGTCTTCGAGATCATTCGGGGCCTCACAACGGTAACCGTAACGCACCCCATCAAAGCGGGATAAATTCGATGAACATTCCGCTGGCGCAATCACATAGTAGACAGGGATGGCTGACGGTGTGTTGGGGAGGCTGATTTCGGTTACGCTTGCGCCCTGTTGTTCTAGGGTCTTGGCAGCATTCTCAATGATAGTGGCAATACTGCTGTCTAAGCCTTCAGCAAAATATTCTTTTGGCAGACCAATCTTGAGGCCATGCAGTGAATCATTCAACGTGGCGGCGTAATCGGGCACGGCTACATCGGCACTGGTGGAGTCCTTGGGATCAAAGCCGGCAATAACATTCATTAACAAGGCTGCATCTTCAGCGGTTTGGGTGAAGACACCACCTTGGTCAAGGCTCGAGGCAAAGGCAATCATGCCGTAGCGTGATACGCGGCCGTAAGTTGGCTTGATACCGGTGATACCGCTAAACGACGCCGGTTGGCGGATAGAACCCCCAGTATCAGTACCGGATGCAGCAGGGACCAAGCGGGCAGCCACTGCGGCGGCGGAACCACCAGATGAGCCGCCGGGAACACGTGCTGTATCCCATGGGTTTTTGACCGCGCCATAATGGCTGTTCTCATTCGATGATCCCATGGCGAATTCATCCATATTGGTTTTGCCCAAGGAGACGAGTCCCGCGTCTTGGCATTTTGTGACCAAGGTCGCATCATAGGGAGCAATAAAATTATCCAACATCTTCGATGCACAGGTGGTTTTGATCCCTTTTGTGCAAAATAAGTCTTTCTGGGCGAAGGGGATCCCGGTGAGGGGACCAGCATTGCCTTTGGCTCGCGCGTCATCGGCTGCTTTGGCCTGGGCGAGGGCAGTTTCTTCGGTTAGGGTGATAAAACTGTTCAAATTATCGTTATGTTCGCGGCAGCGCTTGAGAAAATGTTCGGTCAGCTCAACACTGGATACGGATTTGTCGGCTAGCGCGCTGGCTAAGGCCTGTAATGTTTTGGTATGCATATAAGGGATCCTTTAGTGGTCGTGTTATTCAGCGTCAATGACTTTGGGAACCAGGTAAAGTCCTGCCTCAGTCTCGGGAGCAATGCTCATAAATAGCTCGCGTTGATTGATCTCAGTGACTTCATCATTCCGTAGCCGTTGCTTAGCATCCAGGGGATGGGCCTGGGGTTCGATGCCTTGAGTATCGATTTGGTTCATTTGCTCCACCAAATCCAGAATATTCGTCAAATCCCGGGCGAGATCGGGAATGTGTTTGTTGTCCACCGCGAGTCTCGCGAGGTGGGCAATGTTATTCACGGCATTGGCATCGATAGTACTCATTCTTGCTCCTGTGTTCGATAGCTATATATAAGATTGCCTTATGTTACAATTCGCCATACAATTGTCAATTAATTCGTTTACCCGGCTTTTCGCACCAGAGCTATTTTTGCGCAAAGAGAGACTGATGCGGCATGCCGGTTACACGGCAAACACTTTTAATTACGAGGTAACCCATGTTTAAAAAGCTACGCGGCTTGTTTTCTAGCGATTTGTCCATTGATTTGGGCACCGCTAACACCCTGATCTATGTTCGTGGTCAAGGTATTGTCTTAAATGAGCCTTCAGTGGTAGCTATTCGTCAAGATGTCAGTAATGGCCAGCGTCGTGTCGCGGCGGTGGGGCTGGAAGCGAAGCGGATGTTAGGCCGTACACCTGGTAATATTATGGCCACTCGCCCGTTGAAAGACGGCGTTATTGCTGATTTTCACGTCACCGAAAAAATGCTCCAGCACTTCATCCACAAAGTGCACGAAAACAAATTCATGCGTCCAAGCCCACGGGTTTTGGTCTGTGTGCCCTGTGGTTCAACCCAGGTTGAACGCCGTGCTATCCGGGAATCTGCCATGGGTGCCGGTGCTCGGGAAGTGTATTTGATCGAAGAACCCATGGCAGCTGCTATGGGTTCAGGGATGCCGGTTGAAGAAGCCAGTGGTTCCATGGTGGTAGATATTGGTGGTGGTACAACTGAAGTGGCGATCATTTCCTTGAGTGGTATTGTGTATTCTGCCTCAGTACGGATTGGTGGCGACCGTTTCGATGAAGCCATTATCAATTATGTTCGTCGCAACTATGGTATTTTGATCGGTGAGACGACTGCTGAACGTATCAAGCACGAAATCGGTGCTGCCTTCCCTGGCAAAGAAGTCAGTGAGCTAGAAGTTCGCGGGCGTAACTTGGCAGAAGGGGTACCTCGCAGCTTTACCTTGAACAGTAATGAAATCCTTGAAGCCTTACAGGAACCCTTATCCGGTATTGTCGGTGCAGTTAGGGCCGCCCTTGAGCAAGCACCACCGGAATTGGCATCCGATATTGCTGAGCGCGGTATGGTATTAACCGGTGGCGGTGCATTGCTAAAGAATTTAGACTGGCTACTAAAAGAAGAAACGGGTCTGCCAGTTATCGTTGCTGAAGAACCTTTAACCTGTGTTGCTCGCGGTGGTGGCCGCGCTCTTGAAGTTGTGGATGCCATGGGTGGAGAATTCTTGTCACGTGGCGATTAAGCGAGGGGAGAACACTAATGAGCGAGGTTACTGATGCTCTTTAGACAAGGTTCTCTGTTTAATTTTCGTTTTTTCCTGTTATTAGTATTATCAGTTGTGCTGATGGTGGTAGATCACCGTCAGCACCATCTCGATAAATTACGTCAAGCGCTCACTACTGTCATTGCACCAGTGCAATATGTGGTGGATTTCCCCGTCGATTTCTTTGGTTGGGTAACCACTAGCATGGCAACCCACAAGGCGCTCGTGAATGACAATGCTAATCTGCGAGCGGATAATTTACTCCTTAAAGCTCAAGTGCAACGCATTCTTGCGGTAGAGAAAGAAAACTCCCAGTTGCGCGCCTTATTGCAGTCGTCGACCAAGGCAGGCTTGCAAGTGCATGTCGCTAGATTATTGGCCGTGAGTACGGATGCCTATGTTACTGAAGTCGTTATTGACAAAGGCACCAATGATGGCGCGTTCGTTGGGCAACCGGTATTGGATGCTAATGGGGTGATGGGGCAAGTCATTCAGACCAGTTTATTAACCAGTCGAGTGATGCTAGTGACGGATCCTCGCAGTGCAGTGCCGGTACAAGATGACAGGAATGGCTTACGAGCGATTGCCATCGGTACCGGGGCACATCGTACGTTGCAATTGGCTGATATTACCGAAACGGCCAATGTCGAGGTTGGCGATACCCTATCGACAACGGGATTAGGCTTGCGTTACCCATCGGGTTATCCCTTAGGCAAAGTTGTATCTGTAAATCACCAACCCGGAGAGCAATTTGCAAGGGTGAAAGTGCAGCCCAGTGCCCGTATTAATCAATCGCGCCAAGTTTTATTAGTATCATCATCGGCAAAATCATTGGTTAATGAGGGGCGACGACAAGTAAAAGCCATGGAGAAGTCCCACCGAGAACAATTAAAGACCCAGCGGGTAACCAATGGTGTGCGAGGTAACGTGTAATGGATACCGTACAAAAGAAACAAGGCACCGGCTGGATTATATTGAGTTTTGTTATTGCGTTAATGCTGGATGTATTGCCCTTACCCAACTGGGCCGAATGGTTTCGTCCGGAATGGATGGTGATGGTATTAATTTTTTGGGTCTTGGTATTGCCGCAACGGGTCAATGTTGGGGTGGCGTGGGTAGTAGGCCTCGTCCTTGATGTTGTCAATAATGCGATGATAGGTGAACATGCGCTAGCGTGTGTGTTGGTTGCGTATATCACGATTAAGTTACATCGCCGTATTCGCGTATTCCCGATGTCACAACAAATTTTAGTCGTGCTCGGGCTATTGTGGTTTTATCAGTTGGTGATTTTTATTTTGCAAGGTGTGATTGGCCAACCAATGAATTACTTGCTGTACTGGTTGCCGAGTTTTGTTGGTATGTTGTTGTGGCCATGGTTGTTTGTCATTCTCAGGGATTGGCGTACCCGTTTTGCTATTAGCTAGGGAATGTGATGAAAGCCTTTGTTCTACATCTTGGCAAAAAACTCTGGCTCATTGCAGCAAGCATTATCATTATTGCGGCTGTATTGTTAACTGCTGCCCGCAGCATGACGCCTTTTTTGACCGAATACAAAAGCGATATTGAAGCGTGGGCCAGCCGTACCCTGGATGCTAAACTGAGTATCGGTGAAGTTAAAGCCAGTTGGTATTACCTTGAACCGATGATCAAATTCAAGAATGTGCAGCTCTACGATAAGTCCGGCAAATCTCCATTACTGAAAATCAAACAATTAAACGTTGGCATTAATCTTTGGCAAAGTTTATTAGCCCGCGAGGTGCAAATTGGCACTTTAGTTGTCTCTGGTGCCCATTTTTCTGTGAATCAATTATCAGACAAACAAATTGAAATTAAAGGCTTGCCAAATGCCATCGATGTCAGCGAGTCTCAAACCGAGACAGCGACTGCATTTGATAAAAATAAATTACTCAATAGACTGCTGAAACAACGCCGTTTAATTCTAGAAGATATTACTGTTGATTTACTCAAGAACAACCAAAAAGTCGCCAGCGGTCGCCTAGATGTGGCATTAATCAACCGCGGTGAACATCACGAATTAGACGGGATAGTGCGCTTGTTAGAGCCTTACCCTGTACAATTCAGTGTGGCAATGAAGCTACGGGGCACGTTGGCAGAGAAGAAGCATGTCAAGGGACAATTTTACCTTAAAGGCACGGACGTGCCGGTTGGTAAATGGTTGGGTGACAGAACTTACGCTGGCTTAACCAGCAAAGGCGGTGTGTTGAGTGCTGAAGTATGGGGGCAAATCAAACATGGTCATTTGCGCAATGTAACCAGTCAGTTCGACCTTCGACAATTGGTATTGCAACTGCAGGGCAAAAAGGATGCACTCAAGATTAATCAAGCCGGTGGTAATGTGCAATGGCTACGGGGCAAAAAAGGCGGTTGGCATTTGTCAGGCAGCCAACTGCAAGCGAATGTGGATGGGGTCGATTGGCCAGAAGAAGCATTTAGCTTGGACAAAGATCCTAATGATGATATCAACGCGACTTTACGTTATCTCAATGTGAAGCAACTGCAATTCATTGCTAAAGACGAAAAGTTAGTGAAGCCAACGACTCGCCAACAAATTGCAACCTTTAAGCCAGAAGGCGCGGTTGAAGATTTAACGATTAGCGTTTCACGGGACAATAAACAAGTGAAAGACGTTGCCTTAGCGACAGATTTCCATGGTTTACACATTGCTCCAGTAGACCATTATCCTGGGGTGGATAATTTATCAGGTCACATTGAACTGAATAAACAGGGCGCGAAATTACAGCTAACAAGTCAAAAGACGATAATACATTTGCCCAAAATTTTTCGTCAAAGCTTACCTCTCGATGAACTGCTTGGTACGCTAAGTGCTACTCGCCAACAAGGTGGCTGGCAAGTAACAGGTCGTGATATCAAGGCGAGGACTCCTACAGCGTCAGCCACGGCAAAGTTAACGATTAAGTCCTTCGATGATGGCAGTAGCCCGGTTATTGATTTAACGGCAAACGGCGATATTGCCAGTCTCACTCAAGCGGATGTTTATCGCTATTTACCCGTCAGTATCATGCCAACACCGGTGGTGGAATGGTTGGATAGTGCTGTCCGCGGTGCAGGTCCCTCCCAAGCATCCTTAGTCTTGAAAGGTCCCTTAGACACATTTCCCTATGATAATGGGGAGGGAACGTTTTTGATTAAAGGCAAGTTCAGCGATGGGCAATTGCATTTTTATCCCGGTTGGCCTGGGGCAACAAACATTGATGGCAATCTCGTGTTTGCCGGGCGGCGGATGGATATCAATGTTAGCTCAGCCAACATCGGCGGGGCAAAGGCAGATTTGCTGGTAGCAACAATTCCTTACATGGGTGATGCAAAGCCGGTAACCCTATTCATTAATGGCCACGGCAAAGGCGATATGGCGGATGGGCTTAACTTTATCCAAACTAGCCCGCTGAAAACGATAATCGGCAAAAGTCTACAGGATATGACTATGTCAGGTCCTGCAGCAATGAATTTAAAGCTAGTTATTCCTTTAGAGGGTAGTGATGATGATGCCGTTAAAGTCAAAGGTAATGTTGCACTTGATGGTGGTAGCATAAGTTATACCCCCTGGCAGTTGGGGCTTGCTGATCTCAAAGGTCAATTGCGTTTTAGTGATAAAGGTCTGTGGGCAGATGGGCTAATGGCAACGTTGTTGCAACAGCCTGCTGTGATCAATATCAATACTTTAACAAATGCTAAGCAACAAACCAGTACTCATATTGATTTGGTTGGTCAAGCGCAAGTAGCGAGTATCACCAAACAATTCAATCAGCCGCTGGATAAGTTTGTTAATGGTTTTGCGAACTTTCGTGCTTCATTAATTCTTGATGATGTGCAAGGTAGTCAAATAACGCTTGATAGTGATCTTAAGGGATTGAGTAGTCAATTGCCTGCACCATTACACAAATCGGCTCAGGCAAGTTTGCCTACCAAGGTCACGGTGAAATTGTCAGACCAAGGTTTACAATCGCTGTCATTCGCGCTGGCACAGCGAATAAGTGGGGCGTTCGCATTTAATCATGATGGTAAACAAACCACACTGTATGGCTGTGATATACAGTTCGGTAGTGATAGTGCCACATTATCTGGCGCAGCAGGGCTGCGCATGAGTGGATATATTTCGGAGCTGTCGCTTGATACTTGGCGTGATACTGTAAACCAATTGCCGGATAATAAACAATCGAAGGTAACAAATGCTTGGCTTGAGAAAAACTTACGGAATATTAATATTAAATTCTGGCGCTTGATTGCAGGCGATTTTGCCTTTAAAGAATTGCAGTTACAATTATTACCAGTCGATAAACAGTGGCAGCTTTTATTACAAAGTGATGATGTGATTGGTCAGGCCAGTATACCATTCTCAGGACAGCCTGGGATTATCGATATCCAACTGCAAAAATTAGCGCTTAACCCATTACATAGCAATAAATCTAACAATGCATCACCACTTGCGGCTGTTGATCCCCGTACTATTCCAGAGATCCATGGTCTTTGCCAAGCGTGCAGTTACGATGATTTGGACTTAGGTGAAGTGAAGCTGGATACATCTAAATATGCCGATGGGATCTTAGTAAAAAGCCTCAGTGTGATCAATCCTACCCTCAAGTTATTCATGTCCGGTAGTTGGTCTGAAACCACTGAGGGAGCTAGCACGCATATCAAAGGTAGCGTGATGAGCGGTGATGTTACCAAGATCATGAAAGACTTGCACATTGCGTCTAACCTGCAGGCGAAGTCAGGTTCTATCAACTTTGATGTTAATTGGCCGGCAGCCCCTTATCAATGGCAGGTGGATAATTTGGCCGGTAAGTTTTCATTTCGGGTTAAACAGGGCAGTATTGTCGGTTTGAGTCAAGATACTGATGCCAAAGTCGGTTTAGGGACTGCGTTGAATATTTTTAGTTTGCAAAGTATCCCGCGACGGTTGCAATTGGACTTTAGTGATTTAACTCATAAAGGCTTTTATTTTGATTCAGCAGCGGGCGATTTCAATTTACAAAACGGTAATGCAATAACTGATGATACCTATGTCGATGGCACAGTTGCTTATGTGGGGGTTAAAGGTCGTCTAGGGATCGCACAAAAAGACTTTGATTTGCAGCTGTTGGTGGAGCCTAACGTTACGTCAAGTCTGCCAGTGGTGGCAACCTTGGTTGGAGGGCCGGTAGCAGGGGTTGCAACCTGGGCGTTGGACAAAGCTGTTAGTCCAGAAGTCAATAAACTTACCAGTGACGTTTATCAAGTGACGGGACCTTGGGACAAGCCGGTAGTCAAACAAATCAGTAAAGCAAAACAACCGCAATCTCAAACCACGACGCCACAACAGCCAACGACAACGGGACAAACATCATGAGCAAGAATTTAGATATCGCTAAACGAACCTTACTAGAACCTGCGGGAATATCTGATCAACTATTGCAAAAAATTCTCGGTGATATCCTCGGCCCCAGTATAGATAATGCAGACTTGTATTTTCAATCAACCCGCATGGAGTCTTGGGTATTAGAAGATGGCATCGTTAAGGATGGCAGTTTTTCTGTAGAACGTGGTGTCGGCGTGCGCGCAATGAGTGGTGAGAAGACGGGCTTTGCCTATTCTGATGATATTTTAATCCCAGCATTAGAGCAGTCTTGTAAAGCGGCTAAAAGTATTGCCAAACAAGGCCAAGAGGGACAGTTGCAAGCGTGGCGTGGTACTCAAGGATTAGATCTTTATGGCATGGAAGATCCTCTTGCCAGTATGAGCGAGCATGACAAAATTGCTCTACTTGAACGACTGGACAAATATGCTCGTTCTCTTGATCCTCGCGTTAAACAAGTATTTTTGAGTTTAGGGGGCACGCACGAAGTGGTGTTGGTAATGGCCAGTGATGGGAGTATTGCTGCAGATGTGCGCCCGCTGGTGCGTTTGAGTGTTAATGTTATTACTGAGCAACACGGCCGGCGTGAACAAGGCATGATGGGCGGCGGTGGTCGTATGGATTATCAGTATTTTGTCAAAGACAACTTAGCCCAGACTTATGTTGATATGGCAGTGCGTGAAGCATTGTTAAACCTTGAAGCCGTGGATGCTCCGGCAGGTACGATGCCGGTGGTTTTAGCACCGGGTTGGCCTGGGGTACTATTGCATGAAGCCATTGGTCATGGTCTTGAAGGGGACTTTAACCGCAAAGGTACCTCTGCTTTTAGTGGTCGCATTGGTGAGCGGGTTGCAGCTCCAGGGTGTACCATTGTCGATGACGGAACCATTGCCAGTCGTCGTGGTTCATTAAATGTTGATGACGAAGGAACGCCTACCCAGTGTACCACGTTGATCGAGGATGGCATTCTCAAGAATTACATGCAAGATAAACTCAATGCCCGCTTAATGGGAATGCAACCCACGGGTAATGGCCGACGAGAGTCCTATGCCCATTTACCATTGCCGCGGATGACCAATACTTATATGTTGAATGGTTCTTATGATCACGAAGAAATCATCGCCAGTGTCGATAAGGGGCTTTATGCGGTGAACTTTGCTGGTGGACAAGTGGATATTACTTCAGGCAAATTTGTTTTCTCTGCCAGCGAAGCTTATCTTATCGAGAATGGCAAAATAACAACGCCCGTTAAAGGCGCAACGCTGATTGGTTCAGGTCCCGATGTATTAACCAAAGTTTCTATGGTAGGCAATGATTTGCAATTAGATAGCGGTATTGGTACCTGCGGTAAAGACGGCCAAAGCGTTCCTGTTGGCGTGGGGCAGCCAACCCTGAAAGTGGACAGTTTGACAGTCGGTGGTAGTAGCTAAAACCATTATCGCGTCAGCGGCTCCTGCTTCGAGCACCAGGCTGAACGCCCCGCTTCTAGTGGGAATTGCTGTTCAAAAACCGTCGCTTATACTCATCGCTGTAATTATCCATAGCCACATACAACTGTTCGATGAGAGGTTTTATTGCTGCAAGATGTTCAATGTCCTGGAGTTCAGCATAAATTTCCCCTAGCAGTTTATGCATGTGGGCAACACCACAATAGGCGGCACCACCTTTGATACGGTGGACTTGTTTGGCCAATTCTTCTTTGTCACCAGTTGCAAGTAATTTTGCAATCGTTGATTTATTGCTGGCAATTTCACTGTAAAACATGGCCAAGAGCTCTTTGGCTAATTGTTCATTATCCGATGCCGTTCTGACAGCGTCGGCAAAGTCGATAGTGGATGCTGATGCAGTTGATTTGGCTTTCGTGCCCGTTTGACACTGCACGGCCATATCATACTCTAAGTATTGTGAAATCATTTGTTCGGCCGCATCAACGGATAACGGTTTGGTAATTAATCCGTTCAAACCGGCTTGTTCACTCTCGGCTTCATCCAACGTGGCATGGCCTGTTAATGCGATGATGGGGACATTGGGTTTTTCGCGGCGGATGGCTTTTGCGGCATCAAAACCTGTCATATCCGGAAGACCGATATCCATGAGTATGAGCGAATAATCATGAGAAAGGGCAAGATCCACCCCATTAGCGCCATCAGCAGCATGGTCTGCTTGCAGACCCAAGCTTTGTAGCATCATACAGGCGGCTTTAGCCGCTGTGGGGTTGTCTTCAACAACGAGTATTTTTACGGTCAGCTCCTCGCTAGCAGGTGTAACTTGCGTCGATTGACTTGGCGCTAGGGCGCCTGCTTCAAGATGGCTTATATCGGCAACAGAGACATAGTGAGGAACGGCGTTGTCGGTAGTTGTTACAAGCTCAAGAGGAAAGCTGCAGGTAAACGTCGAACCTTTGCCCACCACACTGTCAAAATCAATGCGACCGCCCAATTCATCAACGTAACTTTTGACGATGGAGAGACCTAAACCAGTGCCTGGTTTGTTGTCTTGATAAGACGGCAATACCCGACCAAAACGCTCAAAAATTCGCTCTTTGGCGTCATCTGGAATGCCAACACCTGTGTCTTGAACTTGAATGATGAGCTCGCCTTGGTGGTCATTTTGGTATTCAAAATCAGTGGTTATGGTCACACCACCTTCATTAGTAAATTTCATGGCATTGCCGGTTAAATTCAAAATCGTTCGATGAATTGCTTCGCCAAAGCCTTTTAACATCTCTGGTACTTGGGGAGAGCATTGGCTTGTTAGTGCAAGCTGACGATTCATCGCTGCGGGTTTAAATAAGGCAATTAAATCATCGATCAATGTTGCCGGCGAAAAGGCTTCATCAGAACCAAGATGAGTTGGGTCATCCATATCGATAAAATCAATAATTTGATTCAACATGCTAAGTAGCCGGTGCCCAGATTCATACACCACACGAATATTTTCCGTGGTTAATAAATCAGGTGATTGCAGCATTACTTCCGCCATCGTCAAAATCCCCGACAATGGTGTGCGTATATCATGACTCATATTGGCAATAAATTCGGATTTAGCTTTGTTGGCTGCTTGGGCAGCAACGAGGGCTTGTTCTAATTTAATTTTTGTATCTTTTAGCTCTGTAATATTCATTGAGATACCGAGCATTCCAAGTTCTTTACTAAAAGGTAGTTTAACAGGTACTTTTTCAGATAAAAACATCATGGTTGAACCATCAGGCATATGGCCTTCCTCTTCAACAGACTGTGGATTACCAGATTTCATCACTTCACGATTAACTTCATCAAGTTGTTGAGGTAGTTTGCCTGCCTGAAAGTTCCAGGGTAATTCAGAGTTACGCTTACCAACAATATCTTTCCTTGACTTTAAACCTGCTGCTTTAGCTTGTTGATTATTACATCCTAGATATTCACCCCTACTGTTTAGCCAGTAGACATGGCCAGGCATAGCGGCGATTAAGTTCTCGTAATAATCACGAACTCGCTTTAAACATTCTTCAGGTTCTTCCTGAATATGTGCAGGGTCACAACCGAGATCGTGTAAGAGTTCATTCCAGACTTGTTCAGACTTGTTTCCAAGGCCTTCATTTGCTTTGATTGACATCCTCGTCCTCCATTTAATGTTTCACTGTCTATAGGATGACAGATAGTTAATTTACTCAACTGTAAAAACTTGAGGTCCCAATTGTGCCCTATTTTTGAACTTAATTGCAACACTTTCAACCAAAAAATTATAACTCTCTGATTTTACGAAGATTTTATGGGTGGCTGTCATGGCTGAATTGCGTCTAGAGGGGTAAATTTCGAAATTATAACCAGTATCTGCCCATAATCTCAGTGCCGTACACTCTTCTTTGAGATAGTCTAAGCAGCGTCGAAAAGCCGTCTCATAACTTACTTCGATGGCATTGCGCCGAAGCAGTCGTGTTAGAAACTCCTCTATAGAAGTATTGATAAAGTCTTTATAGTGTCTGCTCGTATCATACAAGGCTGTGATTTCATGATGGTATTTTTCATACAAACTATGATAAAGCCATTTATCCCAACGAATGATTTTGTTGGGTATCGTTAGCTGTGCAAGACTCTGGTGGCTTCTCTCTAGCCACAGGTCACCTTCAACGATTGATTGCTGGTATAACTCATCGGGGGATAGATTTGAAAATAAACTCATAGTGTGGCGTTGAAGACTGTCATCAACGAGTACTGTGCATTCTTTAAAAGCTTCATTGACTAAGCGAACTGTTGATAAGAATTTTTCTCCTTCATGGACTTCTTGTCCGACACTTATTGTTAGCAAGCATGATGACTGAGAAAATACGCTTTTAAATTCATCAGAACATTTAAAAACGGGCTTTATTTGTGGCATTAATTTTGCTCCAAGTATATGTTTTTTTCTTCTACTTTTGAGTATCTTGGTATAGGCCTCTCCATGCGCATACCTTATACGCTATGATAAGGAATTGGTCAATATATTTTACTGCTTTATATTGAACATATGTCGATGTTTTGCTGTGAGTCCACTTCTGGAGAAAATACCATATTTAAATACCAACATACAAACAAGCGGTCGTTGACGCTGCTGTTATAATTTGCCATGATGCTGGCTCTAACAACAAAAAACTCTATTTACACTACTCAATACTACTAGGATGGTACACATGTCTGAAGATACTACGACTGGCGCTTTGGCTTCGTCAGGTGAGCCACGAGCACCCGAAACTACTACTGATACAGGAAATGATCAAACTGCTACGCTCATACCTGAGACTCTGTCTTCATGGCAGGTCTTCAAACATCTGTCGCGAATCTCACTGCCACGAATGTTTTCTTATACATTCAGTGCGCAAGTCTATTTATTCAACCTTATGCTGGTGGCCCTCAGTGAGGATAATGAAGAATTAGCCTCTATTGCATTAATCATAACTTGCCTTAATTCATTTTCACTGGTGGCGGACTCGCCGATTTTTGCACTCAGTGTTGAGGCGAGCAAACTTATTGGTAAACGGGAAAGCCTACGGCGTCAACCATGTAATGATGATGCCACAAGAGAAGCAATATCAGCCCAAATCAAAGCGCTTGATGACAAAATTGCTGCGGTTTATGCGAATGGGCTTATGATGGTGAGTGCCATCGCGCCATTTCTGGCGGCATCGTATTATTTTTCGGGTGATATTTTAACGCATGCTCTGCGCCAACGCTCTCAAGTTGCAGATGATGCCCAGCAATTTCTGCGGGCCTATGCACCGGCAAGTCCTGCTATGTTAGTACGGATCTGTAATGAGCAGCTTCTATTTAGTTTACGTGACGAAGTTCCGACAATGATCATCGCTTTATCAAGCCTATTCGTTGGTCTTGGTATTAGCGCAACACTGGGATTTGGTTGGTTTGGTTTATCTCGTATGGGTTTTGCAGGCGTTGCGGTTGGTGGTGTGACGGAAGCCTGGCTTACTGCTATCGGACTATCATTACGCTTGGGCTTGGGTGGTAAATTTAAGGATTTTAATTTCTTTCATCTGTTGCGTCATATCGAAGGTCGGTTTGAACAGCTGGGACGTATTGTCAAACTGGGAGGCGCATACACTGTATCAATACTGGGTGAAACTCTACTGCCTATTGTTGCAAGTGCAGCAGCGGGTTTTGTTGGGACCGAAGCGCAAGCGGCTTGGACTTTCGCAATGCAATTATATTATTTGCTAGTGATACCCATACTTGCTTTTAGCCATCAAAACTTTCAAGAGCTGAGCCGATATATTGGTGCGGGTGATTATCTTAATGCATATCAAATGGGTAGGCATGGAATATTGACAACGCTAACGTATATTACGCCGACAGCTATAGTGGCAGGGGCAGGGTCAATGTTATTAAGTCGAGGTGATGGTGAGGTACACAGTCTATCGCAAGTGCTGCTACCGATGATGTTTATGTGTTTGTTAGGAAACTGTATTCGCTATAACGTTTTGCAGCAGCTAAAGCCGCTTGGTAATCGCTACTGCTCCAGTCTGACATCGCTGGTTTCGTTAATATTGGGAATGGTGGCAGCTGTTTTGCTGAGTCTGTATACCAACCTTGGTGTGTATGGGGTAGGAGTCGGTTTTACCGGCGGTATTTTGTTGGCAGCTTTATTGCTATTACCGGATTGGTGGCAGCGGGTGCAACCAGCCACGATGGAAGCGGTTGTCAACTCAGCGTCGAGCTACAATACTGCCCAATCCTATTGTTGTTTTTGGGGGCAATCTGAAGATGAATCTCGTTGTTTGTTACCAACAACACAATCAAGGTCGCCAGTAGCGACAGGCCATGATAATGGGTTTTGGCAGCGAATGGGGGATTGTTCACGGTGGTTAGGGAGTCTGGTCTCTTCCCAAACTACTGCCCCAGCTGATTATGAATTGCCGGCTGCTTCGCCCGCCGCGCAAATATAGGCAGTGGTTGTTAGCTATCCCTTTAAAAACAACCAGTTACATAAGTGTATTTTCCCGATTGTCATTCTCACGTAACGGAATTAGGGGCTATCTCGTTACGTGGGAAGTACAAATGTCATTTTCAAGTAACGAAATATCTTGATAATCCGTTACGTGGGAGATACAATTGTCATTATCAAGTAACGAAATATCGCATTTTCTGTTACGTGGGAATGACAATTGACAAAGAGTTGAGCATGGCTGATACCGTATTTACCGGGCGTATCGAGGAGATTAAAGAACTCAATGCCCTTCTGAAGAAAAAATCTGCCAGTATCGTCGCTGTGAAGGGGCGTCGTCGGGTTGGCAAGAGCCGCCTGATTGAGCATTTCGCAAAAGATAAACCATTTCTTAAATTTACGGGTCTTGCCCCTGTTGATGGGATGACCGCGCAGGACCAGCGTGATGAGTTTGCGCGCCAGTTGCATCAACAAACTGATCTGCCTCAGATCAGTACGGATAATTGGAGTGATTTATTTGCATTACTAGCGCATGAGGCTAGATCCGGACGTATTATTATTTTGTTTGATGAGATTTCTTGGATGGCGATGGGTGATCCGAGCTTTTTGCCAAAATTAAAGAATGCCTGGGATAATAATTTTAAACAAAACAATAAGCTTATCTTAGTATTATGTAGTTCGGTATCGATGTGGTTTGAGGATAACATTCTCAGCAGTACGGCTTTTTTTGGCCGAATATCCTGGGAGTTGCAGGTTGACCCACTACCACTCGTTGATTGTAATGCGTTACTTGAAGCGCAAGGGTTCAAGTCGTCTGCACTAGAGAAGTTTAAGGTTCTCAGCGTCACAGGGGGTATTCCATGGTATATCGAACAAATGCAGGGACAATTCTCAGCAGATGAAAATATCCGTCGTCAATGTTTCAGCCCTGGCGGGGTTATGGTTGATGACTTTAATAAAATATTTCACGATATGTTTGAACGTCATGACTACATCTACAAAAAAATTATTCTGGCCCTTGCTGAGGGCGCTATTGATTATGATGAAATTGCTAAACGTACGGAATATTCTAAGAGTGGGCAATTATCAAAGTATATCTTAAATCTTGAAAAGGCAGGCTTTATCACGAAAGACACAACGTGGTCGCTGAAAACCGGCAAAGAACTGAGTCTGTGTGTGTATCGTCTGAGTGATAATTATATGCGGTTTTATCTACACTATATTGTACCGCGAGTAGAACACATTAAATCGAAACGACTGCGAGAATTAACACTATCTTCACTGCCTGGTTGGGATAGTATCATGGGTTTGCAGTTTGAAAACTTAGTGATAAGTAATCGTCATGAACTTTATAAATTAGTAAATATTGCGCCTGAGACCATTATTTATGACAATCCATTTTTCCAGCGTCAAACTACTCGACAGAAAGGCTGCCAGATTGATTATTTAATACAGACGAAATTTAATACCCTGTATCTGTTTGAAATTAAATTCTCTAAGAACCCAGTGAAATTTAGTGTTGTTGAAGAGATGCAGGAAAAGATTGCTAGAATCAGCCTGCCGCGCAATATGGCTGTTTTGCCGGTATTGGTGCATGTCAATGGTGTGAGTGATAAGGTCGAAACAGCGGATTACTTTCATCAAATCATCGCTTTTGGGGATTTGCTCGATGGCTAGAGCCCCTAATCCTCGTTCGGTGATTGTCACAATGCTTCATATAGGTTAAAATGCGACCAATGTGTTCCTAACCCGGTGATTTTTCGATGGATAATAGAGTAAAAGTGGGCTTGTTTGCCCTTGTGATGCTGATTACCGGTGCTGTGGATGGCATTAGTAATCTTCCTTCCATTGCCCTGTTTGGGCAGCAATTAGTGTTTTTCTTCATTACCGCGAGCATTTTATTCCTGTTACCAGCCGGCCTCGTGTCAGCAGAATTATGTACCCAATTTGATAAAGACAGTGGAATTTACGTTTGGGCGAAGCAAGCCTTTGGCAGCCACTATGGGGTAGTCACGATTTGGCTGCAATGGATTAATACAATGGTGTGGTTTCCGACATGTTTGACAACCTTGGTGGGTACGGCAGCCTATTTGATTGATCCTGCGTTAGCGCATAACCCAACCTATTTGGTCTTGACGAGTTTAACCGCCTTTTGGGTGATGACGTTATTAAACCTCAAAGGCTTTAAACAATCCGCCCGTATTGCTTCCTGGGCGACGACGCTGGGCATGGTTGTACCAATGTTATTGATTATTGGTTTGAGTGCGTTGTGGATTGTGATGGGTAAACCCTTAGCCTTGCATTTGGATAAGAGTGCTGTGGTACCCCATTTGGGGGAGAGCAAAACCTGGACGTCATTAACCGCGGTCATTACGGCGTTCTTAGGCATGGAGTTAGCAGCTATACACGTGCGTAAAGTCAAAGATGCGCGGCGCATTTTCCCCAAAGCCTTAGTACTCTCGGTCATGGTAATTGTGTTTACCATGGGGCTTGGGTCATTAGGTATTGCGTTGATTATTCCCCATCAATCCATCGTCTTTGTTACCGGAACTGTGCAGGCATTTAATACCTTGTTTACTGGCTTTCATGTTGCTTGGCTCGAGAAAGTACTAGGCGTCATGTTGGTGTTTGGTAGCCTGGGTACGATGGTCAGTTGGTTGATTTCACCGGCGAACAGTTTAGCCCGTGCGGCAGAAGATGGCTATTTGCCGAAATTCCTTGTCGAAAAAAATACTGCAAACAATCCCAGTCGGATTTTGATTTTGCAAGCAGTGGTCGTGTCGGTAGTATTGATGGTATTTTTCTTATTATCCAGTGTGAATGGCTCCTATTGGTTGTTGTTGGATTTGAGCACGGAACTGTATGTGATGATGTACTTATTGATGTTTATTGCGGCCATCAAGCATTTTATCAAGGCGCCAGTAATCAATTTAATCCCCGGTAATCGACAAGGGGCGTTGACCTTATGTGCATTAGGCTTGCTAGCCTGTTGTATTACTTTAGTCGTTGGCTTCTTTCCCCCGAATAATATTAATGTCGGTGGGCATTGGCATTATGGGGAGTTATTTGCGGGTGGTTTAGTATTGATGCTAAGCCCCGTGGTGTTACTGTATTGGTATAAGCAACGGTTTGGGGCTGCTCGTGAGGTTGCGACTATCGAAACAGTCTTGAGTTAGCGGTGAGGCCCGCGAAGCCCTGGTTTGACTTCTAGCCCTCTTTTTTCGAAATCTAAGGCATTTTTTATTTCAAGGTTGGTGGCACTGTCTTTCGTGAGCTCCCGGTAAGCTAGCCACAAGGGTTGGCGGTCTTTGAAGTGTCCGGGGTTTTTTTCAATGGCGTTCATGAAATTATTCCGGAACTGTTCTAGTTGTCCATTATTGTGTAATTCCTCGAGAAACTTAATATAAAACTCTTTGCTCTTAGGGCTTAAATCGCCACTCGCAGATTTATCGTAAAATACTGGCACTCTTCCTGCCGCAACTAATTGTTGTCCCATGGCGAACATTTTGGCATCACTCATGTTGCGGCCTTTGACAGCGACAATGCTGCCGAGATTGAGGTTGCCTATGAGATCACAAGCAGCTTGCATCAGCGTGTTGTCTTTGGCGGACTTAATAGATGAGCCTCCAATAGGAAGGCGTAAAACACCATCGTCAGCGTAAACATTTAATCTGCCTTGTACCTCACCACGACTATCTTTCACTTCGACAACAGGCTGGTCATTGCCTTCATAGCCTTTGGCGACATAGCGGAGTCGCGGATCTGTGCTTGTTCGGTCTTTAATGGCAGCAATCATGTCATCAGCTGACGGTTTCGGTGCGCCTTCAATAGCAGCAATTTCGATATAGCGCTGCTTCCTGGCGATTGCTATAGCAGCGGCTTGGGCTGCAGAGTTATCGAGTAAGTGGGTATTTTCATCATCGCAAAGTACGAAATAAGGTTTGCGAGATTTTTTGTCATAAACTTTAACTTCTAGAAGCGCATCAGCAGCAAACATGTCGGAGTTCGATAAATGGTAGCCGACGTAGTGAAATGTATCGTCACCCTCTTTGTGGACCATGAGTTCTTCTGGTTTGCTGATATGGCCTACACACGGGTCAAAGATATAGTAGTCTTCGCCAGAGACTGTAGCCGTATGAACGCCTCGAGTGCAAGCATCGATAGAGTTAAATGGAATGTTCGCTAGCGTGTGCTTTGACTCAGTTGTAGGGTCTAGGTTTTGCTCCTTCATCATGACATAGGTTTTGCCTTTATAGGTGACGGTAACAACTGGTATATAATAATCAGTCATGAAAATAATCTCTTTTTTAAGCAATGTTGGCGATTCTAAAACTCAAGCCTTAACGTAGCCTTAAAGCCAGTTTATTGGGTCACCCAGCCATTTGTCACTGCGGGGCCGGAGTACTGCCAGGTTACCATGCTACCACTGACAGTGGGAGTCGCAATTAGGTAATCCCCCAATAAGGTGAAGCCGTTTTGATTGTTAGGGAAGACGAATATACGGCCGTTGCCTAAGGTAAATAGGTAGCGAACCAGTCCGGTTGATGAGCTATTAATGATGTTGGCCGGGATGCCATTTTGGCCGCCAAAGCACTGATTCAGGCCACCAGTACGGTTATAGCAGATGCCTACAGCGGTTTGGTAAGATGATGTTGTTTGTACTAGCTCGCTATAGCGAGCTTTGCGGGTATATTCTTGGAAGGTGGGGATAGCAATACTCGCCAAAATGCCGACAATGGCAATGGCGGTAAGTAATTCTACCAGTGTGAATCCCTTAGCTCTGTTAAATCTCTTCATCATCAATTACTGTCCCCAAATAGCAAAAAACCTCAGAACGCCCAATATTTTCAGTATAGCACTGTCGGTCTCGCTAGGTATATGCTGAGAGCCTTTTTCAGTGCCTAATACTAGGTCCAGAGGACTCCTAACTCTCAGTAATTTAGGGCAATTTGTCAAATATTCGTCAGTCCGGAAGCAATGGTAATTGGCGCAAAGCCTTGCAATCACTGGCGGTCTGAACGAGAATCATCCTTCCTTTAACGCCATCATTATTGAGGTGATTATGACATATAACGATTTCGATCCCCAGCAAACCCAGCAAGAACTCACCACGGTCGTTGAGACGATTTTGGCAGAAGCTAAGTCTAAAGGCGCTGACAATGCGGAAGTAGTGACCAGCATCGATGCGGGTTATTCTGTCAATGTGCGTTTAGGGGAAGTGGATACGGTAGAATATCATCGGGACAAAGGGGTTGGGATCACAGTGTACTATGGCCAACGCAAAGGTTCGGCGTCGACCGTTGATACCACGCCTCAAGCCTTGGCCCAAGCGGTAGAAAAAGCCTGTTATATCGCCAAGCACACTGCCGAAGATCCCTTTGCGGGACTGGCGGACAAATCGCAAATGGCGTTTGATTACCCGGAATTATCCCTCTACCATCCTTGGTCCTTGTCGACGGAAGATGCAATTGAATTTGCCAAACAGTGTGAAGCCCTGGGGCTTGCCCAGGATGAACGGGTAACCAACTCCGATGGTGTGGATGTCTCCACCAATCAAGGGGTGCATGTCTACGGTAATAGTCACGGCTTTATTGGGGTAGAGCCCATCACCCGTCACAGTTTCAGTTGTTGTCTGGTAGCCAAAGACGGCGACAATATGCAACGGGATTATGATTATACCGTGGCGCGTGACCCGGATGAATTATTGAGTCTTGAACAGGTTGCCAAGACAGCCGCTGACAAGGCTGTCAACAAACTCAATGGCCGACAAGTGAAGACCGGTGAGTTTCCCGTTATCTTTCATCACCGTATTGCCAGTGGTTTGTTGCGGCATTTTTTCGCGGCTATCAAGGGCAGCAGTTTGTACCGCGAAGCGTCGTTTTTGTTAGGGCAATTGGGTAAACCGGTATTCCCCGATCATATTCAAATCGATGAGCGGCCCCATTTGTTAAAAGGCCTGGGCAGTTCGCCTTATGATTCCGATGGTGTTATGACGCGGGCAAAACATTTTATCAAAGACGGTATGTTAGCGAGTTATCTGTTAGGGACCTATGGAGCTCGCAAGTTGGGTATGGCGTCTACCGGCAATGCTGGTGGCGCCTACAATGTGTTTATCAACACCAGTGATAAGGATTTATCCGCATTGATTAAAGACATGGGCACAGGATTTCTGGTCACCGATGTAATGGGCCAGGGGATCAATATTGTCACTGGGGACTACTCCCGGGGTGCCAATGGCTTTTGGGTTGAGAATGGCGAAATTCAATTCCCAGTCGAAGAAGTCACGATTGCCGGTAACCTCAAGGATATGTACCGCAATATTGTCACCGTCGCCAATGACATTGATAAACGCAGTACGATTGTTACCGGGTCAATTTTGATTGATTCAATGATGTTGGCGGGGGAATAGCCAGCAGTTTAAGAACGGCTGGCGTGAATGATAAAGTCTAACGCCGGGGGCGGAAATTATAACGTTGTCCGGTTTCGCTATTTTCTTTGTTTTCATTGCTTACATCTGTTTTTTGGCGCTTTGCATCACCGCCTTGCGTATTACAACCACGCTTGCCAAGTAGGCTTAAGCTCGATAGCCGCTCTTGTGCCTGTAATTTCTTTGCTAGCTTCGCATCTTCCTCAAGTTGTTGTTCGGAATGAGCATTGGTAGCGGTAAAAGTAAGACTGCGTTTAGCTGAGACTTGTGTTTTTTCTCTGATATCCGGTACTTCAAGGATTTCTACAAGCTGTCCAAACAAGGGTGGAATAGTCGGCTTGTAGGGTGAAGGTGGGCAATAGGTGTGCGGTTTATATTCAGATTTATGAGATTGATCTTTAAAATCGCTGTCTAATATTACTGGAAATTTTCGAAGGTTAAGAAACATTCGTGGCCTCGCATTGTCAGTTAGTTGTTATTATGTCCTGTGCTGTATCAGTAAAAGCACAATCTTGGACCAGAATTGTAAGAAATTTGAAACTAAATGCAACAAATTAATTTTTCTGATTAAATTCATAGAGTTAAACATGGTTTATATTCAGCCAGATTGTAAAAAACATTTAATTTTTAAATACAATAATATATTATGTGTATTTGCTTAAGGATACTGTGAATGAGATTGTTATGCGAATGTTTAATTTCAGGGCAGACCATTTCGGTTGAGTCATGGCAGGGTAGAGAAGGTATCGACTCTATACCCCAGTGGCAATGTAGTTTGGCGGGTGTACAAGCGCTTCAATTATTGGAACCAGTGAGTTTGAGGCTCACGGTTAATGGTAGCGTACGTCATGTCCACGGTATTATTACCGATGTGGTGATGACTGAGCAATGCACGCAATTGACGCTTGCTTCCCGCTTAGCGTTACTCAAACATCAGTGTTCACCCCAAGCTTTCGTCAATAAACCTATCACTGATATTGCAACGATGCTGTTGCGCCAAGCCGGTTTTGGTAACGAACAAATTAGCATTGCTGAAATCACAGAAGACAGTCCGGTTGCACTGTGGTGTCAATTCCCCGATGAGTCTACTTATGATTGTTTGCAGCGGTTATTAGTAAAGTATGGTTATCATTACTGTGTGTATCATGATGAGCATGCTGAACGAGTCGGGCTAGTGCCTCAGGCTGGGCCATTTCCTTGGTTGACAGCAGCCCATTATGCTTTGGTGAGCGACAATGCTATGGTAAATACCGATAGCGTAGCGCTGCAGTCAATTGCCGCAGATAAGCAAGGGACAGAAACGCTCGCTATCCAAAGCCAGCGCCCCGATGTTGCAGCCGGAAATTATTTAACCCTTAAGGCTCAAGCCCATTTGCATGTGTTAGAGAATGATTATTTGGTGATATCCCTCCGGCATGAGGGACGACATTGCCGTGATAATGGCAGTTATTATCGCAACAAAATGACCTTAATGCCGCGACAACAATTGTTAGCACTGCCCGATTCACCCGTGCCTACTATCAATATTGTCTCTGGTCGTGTTATCAGTGACAATCAGTCAGCCGAGCTAGATGCAGCCGGTCGTTATCGCGTTGCTGTGGATTTTTTGCCGGAGACCTCAGCTTTTAGCCATTATCCCGTAGCACGCTTGCAACATTACAGTGCCGGTGGATTTTGTGAAACGGGTTGGCATTTACCATTGCAACATAACACGAACGTGTTGTTGGCGTTTGATCCTGTTGACACTGAACCTCGTATTATTGCCAGTCTCCCTGACAGTGAGCAGGCCCATGTAGTACAAGCAGCAAATGCCGAACAGTCCTGCTTGCAAACCCGTAGCCAACAAGCGTTACTGTTTGATGATGGTAAATCGCCTTATATGCAATTGAAGACGGCCAATGAGAGTCAATTATGTTTAGCACGAGACTCCACCGTTGTTGCCCATCAAGCAGCGCTGAATTGGCAAGCGCGGGGAACTGTGGTGATAAAGTCCGGCAATGATGTGCATATCCGCATTCAGCAGGCGCAGCATCATTACAGTGGTGGAGGCCTTACCCTTAACACCGACCAGGTTGAAACGTATAGCCAATCGACACAACGTTATCACAGTCAAACCGCGATTAAGCTGCAAGCAGGGCAGAATTTATCGGTGCGCACCAAAACGGCCTTTACCCTAATGAGTAAAGCGACGACTCAACTCGCATTCGAAGGGGCCAAGCATGGTATTCAGGTTTCTAATGGCAGCGCGCTGGTGCAGGCAAGTCATGCCATTCAGGCACAAGGACCATTGTGTTTGCAAGCAGGAGAGGCTCGTGTTGAAATCACTTCAGCGGGTGATATTGCGATCAGTGGCAATACTATTCATTTTGCGGCAGATAATACGCAAATCAAAGGCGCGATCAGTTACGTGTAACTACTCTGCTTCACCGAAGCGGTCATTGATTAAGTTCTCCAAATCCATTAGCGCTTGGCTTTCATCATCACCGGAGACGGTTAATTCTAATTCAGTGCCTTTACTGGCGGCGAGCATCATCACACCCATGATACTTTTGCCATTCACGGTTTTGTTTTCACGGCTGACTTCGATGTTACTGCCAAAGCGACCGGCTAAGGAGACAAATTTGGCGGCTGCCCGCGCGTGCAGGCCGAGTTTGTTGATGATAAATATTTTTTTCTTGATCATACTGCTGCTACCTTCTGGGGGTGGTTATCGCATTCACAAGCCATGATGCCTTCCTTGCCGCCGCTAATGGCTTTGTCGGCTAATTCATCTAAGGATAAATTCGGATAATTCAATACTCGGATCATCATTGGTAAGTTGAGCCCCGAAATAACCCGCACATTGGCAACATCCTGGAGGCCCTGGGCAATATTGCAGGGGGTTGAGCCAAATAGATCCGTTAATACCAATACGCCACAATTTGCAGTCATGGTTTTGGCTAATTGTTGTAAGCGTGGGGTTAAGTCTTCCGGGTCGGTTTCGTAACTCACGGCTACTGACGTTGTAGGTAAAGGTAGTTCACCAAAGGTCATGGTGGCTGCTTTCATCAGTGAGGTACCGATATCATCATGGGTAATTAATACTAAATTGACAGTCATTGTAATTCCCTATGTCGGAGTTGGACATGGAGTGATTCATTTTGAAAATACTCAAATAATTGTTTGGCAATGAATACTGAACGGTGTTGCCCACCAGTACAGCCAATGCCGATGGTCATATAGCTGCGGTTACTGGTTTCAAAGCGAGGGATCCAGTCTTGTAAAAACCGCTTGAGATCTTTTAGCATTTGTTGGGCCTCTATTGATTCACCTAAGAACTTTTCGACGTCAGTGTCAAGACCTGTTTGCGGTCGCAATTCTGCATGCCAGTAAGGGTTCGGCAAACAACGGACGTCAAAAATATAGTCACAGTTTAATGGCAAACCAAATTTAAAGCCAAAAGATTCGAATAATAACGACAATTGTTTGCCATGTTTTTGCACCCGTTGGCTAATGGTTTCACGAAGTTGGTGCATCGTTGAGTTGGTGGTATCAATACGCAAATCTGCCAAATGGGCAATAGGTTCGAGACGTTCTTTTTCGAGTTTGACGGCTTCTTTGAGCGAGATATCTTTAGAGGTTAGGGGATGCTTGCGTCGTGTTTCACTGAAGCGTTTAATAAGCGTGCCATCATCAGCATCAATATAAATTAATTCACAATGCAGACCTTTGCTTTTGAAGTGGTCGAGAATTTGGTGAAACTGATCGATATCTTCCGGCAAATTACGGGCATCAATGCCGATAGCAACCCGTTCATATTGGTCACGCACATGCTCCACGAGTTTGGGAATCAAACCTGCGGGTAAGTTATCAATGCAATAATAACCCAGATCTTCCAAGACATGCAGCGAAATACTTTTACCGGAACCAGAGCGGCCGCTCACAATAATGATTCTCATGGTTTTTGCTCCATCATTAAAGTCTGTTGACGTTTTGCGAATTCATCGCTGGCATTGTAGCCGGTGTGTTTTAGCACTTGGTTGCGCACGGCTCCTTCTACCAGGGTGGCCAGATTACGCCCTGGGGCAACGGGAATAGTCACTTCAGGGATGGCTACCCCAAGGATGGTTTGTTCACTGTACATACCGTGGAGGCGATCCATGGATCTGAGGGCTTCGTCATCCATCACAACAATATTGATGATTAACTGTAGGCGTTTGGCATCCTTAATGGCGGTATCGCCAAACATCACCCGGATATTCAAGATCCCCAGACCTCGTACTTCGAGGAAGTCTTGCAACAGCGGCGGACAGCGGCCTACGATACCTTCATTGATGGGAGAGAATTCCACTGCATCGTCGGCAATCAGACGATGGCTGCGGTTGATTAAGTTTAGGGCTAACTCACTCTTACCAATGCCACTGGCGCCGGTCAGTAGCACACCATGGCCGAAAACATCCATGAAGACGCCGTGCTTAGTGACCGATACAGTGTTGTCGTTACTCATCGTAATGGGTAGCTACCTGATATAGGGTTTGGTTATCTTGTGCTTGGAGTAGTTTCTCACGAAATGCGTCTTGACTGAAGTGTTCTGCTAAGTGCGCCAGCAATTTTAAGTGATCATCACTGGATTCTTCAGGCACAAGCAGGGTAAGAACAATATTGACCGGTTGTTTGTCTATGGAGCCAAAGTCGATACCATTGCGCAGAGTTAACAAGACCCCCATAGTCTCTTGCAGGCCGGGAATACGGCAATGGGGAATGGCAACCCCTGAACCAATGGCGGTACTACCTAGGCGTTCACGGGCAAACAAAGGTTTCAAGATTTGGCTTAGCTCTAAACTCGGCACAAAATCACACACTAATTGGGCAGCGCATTCGATGGCCCGTTTTTTGCTGTCTATTTCTGCACCAGCTATGGTGCGATCTTCTGTGAGAATGGTTTTCAAGTTCATAATTGTTTGACAGTAACCCAGTTATAGGTAGTTGCAAGGCTGCTTAGGATAACGAGATCTGCTGGAGATGCAAGGGGGTTATGGGAGTTATGGCCGGCTTTTCGTACCAGAGCTATTTTTGATGCAGAAAGGGGTAAAAAATTAACGAAAAAGCGGAATGTATATGCAATACCTGAGCATTTTGAG